>Ga0137415_10008236_pt1 | contig 10325 bp, 9 predicted proteins | sample CZODoug3_1_1_16f_FD_183082 | JGI IMG/M metagenome (GOLD analysis project Ga0137415, IMG submission 183082) | Vadose zone soil fungal communities from Angelo Coast Range Reserve, California, USA - CZODoug3_1_1_16fungal (Hybrid Assembly) | ecosystem: Environmental > Terrestrial > Soil > Vadose... | reverse complement strand
GCGATTCTGCCCCGCATGCGAGCGCAGGGCGGGCGAGCGCCGGGGCGATCCTGCCGCGCGGGCGGGCTTTGTCGGGATGGCAGACAGGGAAGGAGGGAGGAAGTCGGCGCAGGCGGCGTCTCGCGTAGCAAGAGACTCGCGCGCGCCTTTGTAGTTTGCGCGCGAGGCTCGATGCGTGTAAGCGAGCTAGCCGCCGAAGCCGGCTTCCTCCCGACTGACCGGCGCAACGATCCCGACTAACCAAACGCCCAACTGAAAGAGCTATCGCCCCTGCAGCTCGTCAGCGATACGCGAGCCGTCGTACATCTTGCGCAGAGCCTCCGTAATACCGCGCGAGTGCACGCTCACTGTCCGTCCGACGTCGGTCGAGAAAATGAACCGGTTCGATATGCCCTCGATGTTCGAGTCGAACACCAGGCCGACCACTTCCGCGTTCCGGTTGATGACCGGGCTTCCGGAGTTGCCGCCGATGATGTCGTTGGTCGACACGAAATTGTAGGGCGTGGTCATGTCGAGATTTCCCTTCCTTTCTACCCACCGCTTGGGAAGCTTGAATGGATCCCTGTCGTCAAAGGCAGCCGACCGCTCGTACAAGCCATAGAAGGTCGTCTTGTACGGCGCGATCGTTCCGTTCGACGGGAATGACTTGACGATCCCGTCGCTGATGCGAAGCGTGAAGGTCGCGTCGGGAGGGAGCGCGGTTCCGTAGGCGGCGAAGAGAGCCTGTCCGATCTTCTCGCTGTTGCTCGCGATGATCGCGTTGAGCGCGTTCGCTCGCGCAGTGACCGCGCGGTTCAGCGGATCGATGTCCCGCGCCAGAGCGATCATGGGGTCCGTCGAGGCGGCGACGGCTGGCGCGCCTCCCTGCAGCAGCGACGCGCGAAACGCCGGATCTGCGAGGCGCGTGCCGCGCACCAATGCAGCAGCAGCGGCTTCAGGTGTGCGTCCCGCCAGTGCGAGTCGGACAAATGGGTCGTTCGGCCCGAGCTCGCTCTGCGCGGCACGCAGCTGCGCGGCGATCGCGAGCCTCTCGAACGCGGTGTCGATCGGAATGTTCTGCGAAAGCTGAGCGGTCATGTTATTGATCGCCGGCCCGCGATACGCCGCCAGACGCGCGGAGTCGGGCTTACCCGATTCGCTCGCAATTCGTACGATCTGGCCCGCGATGCCAAGCAGCCTCGAGTTTCCTCCAAAACTCCTGAAGCGGAGCTGCGAAGCAAACGTCGCCAGCTCGCGCTGGGCCGCGGCAATCGCATTCCATGTCCCGCCATACTGGGCCTGCAGCTTCGGATCCGCGGCGATGCGCGCCTGTAGCTCTCGCTCGAACGCGCGCTTCTTGGCCATGCTGAGCGTGTCCAGCAATCCGGCCCGGTATCCGATGACCGCCTTCTGCGAGTTCGCCACGCTGAATACATCGTTCTGATAGCGCCGGGCGGCCGACGTATCGGTGCGCGCCAGCTCGGCGTAGATCGCGAGCCCGCGCTTGTACGCAGCGAGACTGGCCGGGTATCCAATGTCGCGAAGGAATTCCATCTGTGCGATCGTATTGAGCCGTCCGGTCGAACCCGGATTACCGACCACGAACACGAGCTCGTTCTCTACCGCACCTGCCCCGCTCCACTTCAAATAGTCCGTCGGCGCGTAGGGCTGGTTGTTCTCGTAGACGCGAAGAAGCGTCAGATCGAGATCGTAGCGCGGGTAAGTAAAGTTGTCGGGATCGCCTCCGAAGAACGCGATGTCGCCCTCGGGAGCCATCACCAGCCGAACGTCGTTGAAGCGGCGGTAGCGATACAGGGAGTACATGCCGCCCTGATACAGCGTCACGACCTGGCAGGTGAGCTGAGTCTGTTGATTGCACTCGGTCTGAATCTGGCCGATCACGGCCGTTCGCTGCGCTGCCTGCTCGGCCGGAGTCTTTCCAGTGACGGCGGACCGCACCCTGCTCGTCACGTCCTGAATCGATTGCAGCTGATCGACGTACAGACCGGCGCATTTCTTCTCGTCGGCCAGAGTTCCCGCAGCGAATCCGGTCTGGATGTAGTTCGAATCCGGTGGCGACGAGCTGGCAGTACAGTCGCGGCCGCAATGGTGGTTCGTCATCACCAGTCCGCGAGACGATACGAACGACGCCGAGCAGTTTGGCAGGCGGACAGAGGCGAGCCGGACGTGGTCGAGCCACTTCTGATCCGGCGCAAAGTTGTACGTTCGGCGCCAGTAATCGAGTGGTGGTGCGTCGAAGGTCCACATCGTGCCGAATTCCGGCCTGTACGTCGCTGGCGGAAGCTGATTGGCCTGAGCCTGCCGGACGGCGATGCCTTGTGCGGAAGCCCGGGCGGATAGAACCAGCGCGGAGGCGAGAGCCAACGCGCGGAGAAGTGATCTACTCGTTAGCATGTGTCGTCTGTCCTTTCGTGAAGGTCTTGGCAGGCCGACTTGCAAGATACCGACCCGCGTGGCTAGTGGGTCTGTTTGACGGTGCTCCGCGGCGCATTGAGTCGGCTTGTTGCTCCGTCGAAGGCGTTCTAGATTGCACGGACTTGCTGAAACCCTTCACCCGTCATCGATGTCACAGCGCGACCGCACCGTTCAGGAGACGTCCACTGCACTTACTCCGGCCCAGGTGCTGACGGCCGCGAAATCCTTTTTCTCCCGGCAGAACGGGGTGTACGCCGCATTCCCCGAACAGGAGTCTGCCCGGCACGTGACGCTGCGCGGTCAGGGGGGAGAAGAAGTGGTGATAGCGGCCTTCGCGGACGCCGGGGGGACGAAAGTGACGGGGTCCACTTACCTGTTCGACCAGCAGGTCGCCCGATTTCTGGCCACGCTGGCGCCGCTTCCGCTTGAAGTTCTCGATTCGGGCGACCGATGACGGTTCCGACCACGTTCGTCAACAGCCTTCGTACGCGGGGCCAGCCATTCAAGCTCGGCGCCCCCACCGATCAGCCGCTTCGCCTGAGAGCGCAGGTTCTCGAAGCCTGGGATGCGATTCCGATCGAGGCAAATCCAACGGCCTCGGTGCGAAGCCTCAAGCAGCTCGCTCTGCGTGAGCTGTATCCCGACGTGCGGCACGATGACGAGTACGTCGTCAAGCTCAACGGGTTCGAGATCCTCGACGAAGACGCTCCGATCTCGTCCACGGCCGCGCGGAACGGATCCACTTTCCTCATCACCGACCGCCGCCGGCGACCGGTAGAATAGCGACTCACGGTCCGTGCGGGCCGCGTTCATCTCCAACAGCGATTGTGGCCGGCACGATACCGGATGGGGGCATCCCGAGCACGTCGGCCGTCTGCGCGCGATTACGCGTGCGCTTCGCGAAGATCCCGAATTCTTTCACACGGTCGACCATCTTGAGGGCCGGCACGCGACCATCGAGGAGCTCGAGCTCGTTCATGACGCCGATTACATCCGCGCCGTAAAGCAGGTAATCGAGGACGGCGGTGGGCGCCTCGACGCTGACACCATGGTGAGCAGCGGGTCGTGGGACGCCGCGACCGCCGGGGCGGGATGCGTCCTTTCAGCGGTCGATCTGTGCGTAAGTGGAGCTCATCCCCGCAGCTTCTCGGCGGTACGACCGCCGGGGCACCACGCGGTTCACAACCGCGCCATGGGGTTCTGTCTCTTTGGAAATGTCGCGCTCGCCGCGCACTACGCCCGCAAGAACCACGGGCTCCAACGAATTCTGATCGCCGATTGGGATGTGCACCACGGGAACGGCACGCAGGCACTCGTGGAAAACGAGCCCGACATCCACTTCGTCTCGATGCATCAGTGGCCGTGGTATCCGGGAACAGGCGCCGCCGAAGAGCGCGGACCTCACGGGACTGTCTGGAACGTTCCCAAGCCTGGCGGCCTCCCGCGTGCCGAATACGTGACGGCGTTCGAGAAAGCCGTCGACGCCGCTACGCGGGGATTCGTGCCCGACCTCATTCTCATTTCCGCCGGTTTCGACTCGCTAGCCGGCGACCCGCTCGGCGGCTTCACGCTGGAGGTCGAGGACTTCGAGTCTCTCACCCGCTCGCTGGTGTCGCGCGCTGAGTCCTGGTGCCGTGGACGCGTCGTCAGCGCCCTCGAAGGCGGGTACGCTCCTGACCGGCTGGCTCAGGCGAGCGTCCGTCACCTGGCCGCTCTTGCCGCCTAGCGGCTATCTTGAACGATGTCCCGCCGCGATTCTCGCGGTGCTCCACCCTCCAGCCTCCGGCCGCCATCCGTCGCACTTCTTCGATACAGAGAAGAGCTCAATGAGCACTGCACTGAGACCGCTCCAGGACGTGCGGCCCACCGCCGAGCCGCAACTGTGGAGCTGTTATACCCACGCGAGTGGGAAGATCAGGCAGGGACTCTCGATCGAAGAGATCAACAGGGCGCTCAGTTCGGGTGAAGGGACGCTCTGGGTGGACGTCGACACCAGATCGAGTAAACAGACCAGCCTCCTCAAGGACCTCTTTCACTTCCACCCGCTCGCGATCGAGGAGGCGGTCAACCCAGAGTCTCGCGTCAAGCTGGAGGAGTTCGATCGATACGTGCTCCTCATCGTGCGGACCGTCGCCTTCTGTGAGACGACTGAAGATCCATACGATCTCGACACGGTCAACATCAGCTTCTTCCTCGGCAAGAATTTTCTCGTCACTGTTCACGGCGCCAACACCAATCCTGTCGAAACGACCGCGGAGCTCCTGAAGCGGAAGCCGGAGCTGGCCGCGCATGGACCAGCGCGTCTGATGCACGCGATCGTCGATCAGGCTGTGGACGCCTACTTTCCGATCATCGACAGGCTCGATGAGTTCATGGACAGCCTGGAAGAGAAGATATACGGGACATTCGACCAGAATGCACTCCGTGAGGTCTTCGCGGTGAAGCGGCTCGTCCTCACACTTCGTCGCCACCTGGCCCCCGAGCGGGACGCGCTCAGCGTGCTGACCAATCGGCCCAGCACCCTCCTCACACCCGACACCCAGATCTACTTCCGGGACATCTACGACCACGTCCTGAGGATTTATGATTCCCTCGAGAACTTCCGGGACCTGTTGAGCAGTACTCTGGATAGCTATCTAACACAGGTCTCCAATCGTCTAGGTATGGCGACCAAAGCCCTGGGCGTGGTCGCCACCTTCACACTCCCGTTCGTCGTGATAAGCGGAATGTGGGGTATGAACTTCGAGCATATTCCGCTTCACAGTCACCCGCACGGTTTCATGATCCTGGTGTTCGCGCAGCTCGCTCTCGGTTTGCTAATCCTGGCTGGTCTGAAATGGCGCAAGCTTCTCTGAACGCGCTCAGGTTGTACGGCGTTGCCGCCGTCGAATCTGGCCACACGGCTTCCCTCGCCGAGGGCACGAGCCTCACGCACTATCGCGCCCTGGCCGCGATCGTGGAGCCGTCCAGCTATACGCCCGTCCGCCTCGACGATGGCGAGATGAACAAGTACATCCGAGTTCTCGAGGAGGCCCACGCGCATGGGGCGGTGCTCCCGGCACCACCGGGCACGGTGTTTCAGTCCAATAACACACTGACCAGGTGGCTCGAGCTCCATTATTTCACTCTCACCGAAGCGCTCTCCGTGATCGAGGGCCACGCCGCGGCGCGAGTGAGCATCACGACCAACGGCAATAAGGAGGACACAGACGCACAGAAGAGCTTCGCGGCGCTCGCCGCCGAAAGCTTGCGACTGCTCAGGGGCCAGGCAGCCGCCACGGTCACGCTTCCCAGAGCGGACGGCGACGAAGAAGAAGGCGTGGTGGCCAGAGCGTCGTTTCTGATCGACAGTCAGCGTTGGCAGTCATTCCAGGACATAGTGTCCAAAGAAGCCCGGCGTCAGGGGACCCTCAACTTCACGGTCACCGGCCCGTGGCCTCCTTACGATTTCGTGCGCATGCAGTTCGGGGGCTGACGAATGTTCTGTCCTGATTGCGGTAGCTGGAACCGGGCTGAGGCCGCGCGCTGCGTGCGTTGCGGCATCCGCATGCCGGAGAGCTCCGACAAGCGTCAGGCGCCGCCGGACCCCTCGGTTACGGCGCTTCGCCAGGTCACCGGTGGACGCTACACGATCATGCACCGTGTGGGCGAGGGCGGAATGGCGAGCGTCTACTATGCTCTTCAGGCCAGCCTCGCTTCGCCCGTGGTGATCAAGGTGCTCCACCCGCACCTGGCGCGCGAGCACGAGATGCGCGAGCGATTCCGCAGAGAAGCCGAGTCCGCCGCGCAACTGATGCACCCGCATATCTGCAAGATCATCGACTTCGGGATGGTGGACGATCATGTCTGGCTCGTGATGCCTTATCTCGCCCGCGGAACGCTGAGCGATCGGATCGGGGGACACCGGTCCCTGTCTCCGGAGACGACAGCGGCGGTGGCCGCCCAGGTCGCGACCGGTCTGGATTACGCGCATCGACGCGGACTCGTTCACCGCGACATCAAGCCGGACAACATTCTGTTCGATGAGGACGAAAATGCGCTGGTGACCGACTTCGGAATCGCGACGGGTCATTTCCGAAGCCGGATGACGGGCAGCGGCAACGTCATGGGCACTCCCCATTACATGTCCCCGGAACAGGCGAGGGGAAAGCTCCTCGACGGCCGCAGCGACATTTACGGGCTCGGCGTCGTGATGTACGAGACCCTCCTCGGCTTCCCACCCTTCGACGGCGCGGACAGCTATTCCATCAGCTACAAGCACGTGACGGAGACCGCGGTGTCGCCGGACGTCGTCGAGTCGAAAATCCCGCCGCAGCTGGCGGCGATCGTCATGCGTTGTCTGGAGAAGAATCCGGGTCACCGGTTCGAGCGAGGCAACGATCTCGCCGACGCGTTGATTAACTTTCTGTCCGGCGCATCGTCGCACCACGAGTTCCGCATGGCCCGCACGGCGCGCGCAACGGCCACCGTCGCTGCCGGATGAAGCTCTCGCACCAGACAATCGAGCTCAAGCCAACACACCCCTTCGTCATAGCTCGCGGGGGGTACGCGCACCATCGAAACGTGATAGTGCGCATCACCGACAATGATGGACTGGAGGGTTTTGGGGAGGCCGCGCCCAATCGCTACTACGGCGAATCGGTCGCCACCGTCATAGCGGCGCTCGGACAGTTCAAGCCGCTTATCGAGCGCGCCGATCCAATGTCGATGGAATCCATCGAGTCCCAGTTGAATCGCGCCCTTCGCGGCAATGCCTCGGCAAAGAGCGCCGTGAGCTCCGCGCTTCACGATTTGCTTGGAAAGCGTCTCGGGCTTCCCGTTCACCGAATCTGGGGTCTCGATCCGGCGACCACGCCGCAATCGAGCTTCACGATCGCGATCGCGGAAAACCATGAGCTCGAGCAACGAGTGCGCGAAGCGCGCGAATATCCCATTCTCAAGATCAAGCTGGGAACGGACCGGGACATGGAAATCGTCCGCATCATTCGAGATGCTGCACCGGACAAGCGCCTGCGCGTCGATGCGAACGCGGCGTGGACGGCGAAGCACGCGGTGCGGATGAGCGAATTCCTCGTGGAGCACCGGGTCGAGATGATCGAGCAGCCGGTCGCTGCAAACGACATCGAGGGACTTCGATTCGTCCGCAAACGAGCCAAGCTGCCCGTTTTTGCTGACGAGTCTTGCCTTGTCGCGACGGACATTCCCAAGCTCGCCGGAGCGGTCGATGGGATCAATATCAAGCTCGCGAAGTGCGGTAGTCTGAGGGAGGCGTTGCGCATGGTGCACACCGCTCGCGCCCTCGACCTGCAGGTGATGGCAGGTTGCATGATCGAGAGCTCGCTGGGGATCTCCGCGATAGCGCAGATCGCCCCGCTTCTTGACGACGCTGACTTCGACGGAGCCGCGCTTCTGGCGACAGATCCTTTTCGCGGCACGTCCATCGCGGGAGGGTCCATCAAACTGTCGGACGCACCTGGGTTGGGCGCATCGCCCGTGCCGAGCGCGGATCTGACTACGGCGTTCCAAAGTGCGTGAGAAGTCTCCGAAGTTTGTCGAAGTCGCGCTGCCCCTCCCGCTGTTCCAGAATTTCACATACACAGTAGAAGAAGGGCTCGCGAATCCGGTCGTTGTCGGGTCGAGGGTCGTCGTACCGCTGCGCAGCGGCAAAGAGATCGGTGTCTGCGTCGGCGTGAGCGACGTCAGTCCGCTCAAGCGAAAACCCAAAGCAGTTCTCGAATCGCCCGACGCCAAGCCGGCGGTCAGCCAGTCACTGCTCGAGCTGTGCAAGTGGATTTCCGACTACTACATCGTTCCACTCGGCGTCGCTCTTCGCACCGCCCTTCCGGCGGCCCTGACCGGCGCCGACGATCCACATCCGACGCGGAAGACGCAACGAGTCGTTCGCATTGGCGTGGAGATCCCGTCCCTCCTTCAGCGCGACAAGGTGTTCGCGAGGTCTCCGCAGCAGCGAGCCGTGTTCGAGCTGATCGAGTCTCTCGGAAACACGACGACGGTGGAGCAGCTGACCTCGCAGCTGGAGTTCTCACCTTCCGTGCTGAAGTCTCTCGAGAAGCGCGGGCTGATAATCATCCAGGATGAGGAGATCGAGCGCGATCCATTCTCCACTCGTGGCGGAATTTCCGCGACCCGGCTCCAGCCGACTCCGGCGCAGCAGCACGCAATCGACACCATGGCGGGCGCGGAGAAGGGCGAGGTGTTTCTCCTTCACGGAATCACGGGAAGCGGGAAGACGCTGGTGTACATAGAGCTGCTCCGCAGAATAGTGGATGAGCGCGGACAGACCGCGATCGTGCTCGTGCCGGAAATCGCGCTTACGCCGCAGACAGTCGATCGCTTTCGCGCGGCATTCGGGGATCGGATTGCCGTTCTTCATTCCGCGTTGAGTGAGGGTGAGCGGTACGATGCCTGGCTCGCGCTCAAGCGCGGAGAGAAGAGGATCGTCGTTGGCGCGCGCTCGGCGGTGTTCGCCCCGCTCGAAAACCTGGGCGCGATCATCGTCGACGAGGAACATGAGTCCAGTTACAAGCAGGGTGAGACGCCCCGCTACCACGCGCGCGAAGTGGCGATCGTGCGCGCGAAGAACGAGGGCGCTGTCACAGTCCTTGGAAGCGCCACGCCGTCGCTGGAGAGCTGGGCCAACGCGACGTCGGGCAAATTCCAGCTTCTGACTTTGCCCGATCGCGTCGGCGGCGGGCGACTCCCGACAGTCGAAGTGATCGATCTGCGTAAGATCGCCACCGACTACTCCGGCATGGCACAGGGCGGAATCGACTACGGCGCGGTCATACGAGAACCCTTGCACGACGCAATAGTCGAGACAATGCAGCGAGGCGAGCAGAGCATCCTGCTGCTCAATCGTCGCGGCTATTCATCGTTCATCCAGTGCATCGACTGTGGAGCAGTCGCAACCTGTCCTCACTGCAGCATCACGCTCACCCACCACCGGAATCCCGAGCGTCTGATCTGCCACTACTGCCTGCACAAGGAAGATCCGCGGCCGGATTGTCCTCGCTGCGGCGGAAGAAACCTCAAGCAGCGCGGCCTTGGCACGCAGCAGGTGGAGCGGCTGTTGTGCGAGAGATTTCCCGCGGCTCGGATTGCCCGGATGGATTTCGACACCACGAGCGGCAAGTGGGCGCACACCAGAATTCTCGATCGGGTGGGGGCTGGCGAAGTCGACATCCTGCTCGGTACGCAGATGATCGCCAAAGGCCTCGATTTTCCGAATGTCACTCTGGTCGGAGTCGTCGATGCCGATGTTGGAATCAATCTTCCGGATTTTCGGGCCTCAGAGCGGTGCTTCCAGCTTCTCAGTCAGGTGTCGGGCCGGGCGGGACGGGGAGAGAAGGGAGGAAGAGTGCTGATACAGACTCGGATTCCGACGCATCACGCGGTTCGGTACGCCGTGTCGCACGATTATGTGTCGTTCGTTCGCGACGAGATGCAAGGGCGTGTGGATCCACCGTATCCGCCCAACGTGCGGCTCGTGAACATCGTGTTCAGCGGGGTCGTTGAAGATTCGACCGCAAAGCTTGCGATCCATGCGGGTGAGTGGCTGCGCGAGCTGATCACGACCCGCGCGGGCGACGAAGTGACCGTGGTCGGTCCGGCTCCATGTCCGATCGAGCGAATCAAGAGCCGCTGGCGCTGGCACGTGCTGCTGAAGAGCGATCATCCCGCGGAGCTCACCCGGGTGAGCCGTTACTTCATGGAGCGATTCGACATTCCGAATACCGCGCAACTAAGGGTGACGCTCGATAGAGATCCCGTCGCACTCCTATAACGCGCTAACTTTATAGTGTGACGGTCCTCAGACACCCCGATTTCAATTTGCCCGAGCTGGCCAACGCTCCGGACGCGACCTTCGTTCCCGCGCCCGCCGACGGAGT
>Ga0137415_10008234_pt1 | contig 10326 bp, 8 predicted proteins | sample CZODoug3_1_1_16f_FD_183082 | JGI IMG/M metagenome (GOLD analysis project Ga0137415, IMG submission 183082) | Vadose zone soil fungal communities from Angelo Coast Range Reserve, California, USA - CZODoug3_1_1_16fungal (Hybrid Assembly) | ecosystem: Environmental > Terrestrial > Soil > Vadose... | reverse complement strand
GCTAGGTCTACCGCTTGGCAACTGTGGATTTCTTGGCCGCCGGACGTCCTTTCGAGAAACGAGTCAGACAAATGCAGGAGGTCCAGAAGCTACTCCTTCAACGCCATCGAAACGAAGGCAGCTTCGGCAAAAGCCAAAGATAGCAAGGTAAAAACGCCACTAACCACATACTCCACGGTATCGCTTTCAGGGAGGATTTACTTCACCGTAATGGTCAACAACTGCGCTCCTGAGACCACGTAATCCAGCGGCGTCGTAGCGGTTTCATCCACGGAAGACTCAGCCGAGACGATCATCTCCTGATTACCGCGCATGCCATCCATCACGTTCATGACCGAGAGAGGTAGTGTCGGCATCACCTTGTCGGCCACTCGCGCCTCCGGGTCAGCCTCAAGCAAGGAAACGTACACACGATTGTTGCTGTGCTCCTTATTAAGCAGGGCAATCGTGGAAGCCAGATCAAGCTTGCGTCCGAAGGCAGGCGAGCCCCGGCCAACGCGGTCAAGAGTTTCTCCGTCGCTAACCAGAATGCGCAACGTGCCTTTGCTGGCCGAGGTCGGAATTTTCACCGGAATCTGTCGTATGATTCGCTCTCCGCGATAGGGAGCGATCGCGGTTTCCACCATGATCTTGTCTCCGGGGCGTGCCTCGGTAACATCGGTGTGTGCACTCTCCAGGCGCGCCCAACGGCGCTCGCGAACCAGATCAAAATCAAGCCTCACGCTATTCACCGCGGGCGCGTCGTAGGGATTGTCATAGATCCGGCTGAAGCGCTCGCCCAGCGATAGTGCCGCCTGCATCGCCGCAGGCTGCCCGCCATCAGCGGGTGAAAACATGTTGTGCAGCGAAACTTCCGGAAAGCCCTTAACGTTGATGCTGCCGTTGACCCGGTAAGTGATTTCCTCGCCATACTCATTCACGCCATGCAACGCGTTGAACACCGTGGCCATGATCGCGACCGGGCTAAGCCGTGCATTGTTCAGCACCTCGTAATGGAATTCCTTGGTGGCCGCGCCGCCGTTGATAGTCAACGTCACCGGAATCATCTGCGGCTGCTTGTTGAACACCCCCATGATGCCCGTATGGCGATCTTGCACAAACGCTCCGGCTGCCTCCGTCGTGTTGACGATCTTGAATGCGTTCAGCGGAGACGGCAACGTAGCCAGCACCTGGGCCTTGTTCATGGGCAGATCGACAGCGCCAAACTGCAATAGCGGATGCCCGCAAGCGAGCAGGTGCTGCGGATCAATATAAGTAACGGTGCAGGTGGCCTCGATATCCATATCACCGCGAACCAGCACTGCGCTCACCGCCGAGCCTGGCTCCAGCGGCTCGGGCTGCTTGGCTTCGCTCACCGAGCCCGCCCCCATCACGGGTACGATTCCCGCGGAAGCGAACTGCGAAGCGAAGCGGTGAACCGTGTCTTCAGAGAATCCGTTGAATACGAGTGGCGTCTCAATGGGCTTGAGATAATTCGCAAATCCTTGAGTTCCTTCTGAACCCGGCTGGCTCGGCCCACCTCCAGGAGACGCGATGTTCCCCGCCACACCATTCACCGACGGCCGCGCCGCAGCTTCCTCCGCCGGACTGCGATCGAGGGCATTGATCTCCAGCATGTCCGCAATCGGAGTCACGCCGGCAATCGGCTCTTTGGAAAACTCGCCAATGCGGAACGCCAGCGCGCCCGCCAGCTTGCCGTCCAGATACACCGGACTTCCGCTCATGCCCGCAACCACGCCGGTGTACTCGACTTTTTCTCCATGCAAGCGCACCAGGATGATGTCACCCTTGGGGCCATTCACGTTGCGCAGAACGCCAAGGACTTCCACGTCCATGGATTCCGGCTTGATGCCTTGAAACACGGTATAGGCGACGCCGCGCATGCCAGCGTGAATATGGTCGACAGAAATCGTCTGGAAAGTTTGTGAGGTTTGGGCAGCGAGCAGTGCCGGAACCAACACACAGAAGCAGGCGAAGAGCGCAGAAACTACTTTTCTCATGTAATGCCCCGGAGGAGCGGCTAACCGGTCCATTGTTAGAATAGACTCTACCAGATTGTAATTCGTTGCCAGGAGGGGAGAACTGGGGGACCAGGCAAACATCCCATCGGCGAATCCTTGCGTCTATACTAGCATAAGATGTTTTCCCTTCAGAGTCCTATGTTTAATACGGCTTTAAGTGCGATTCGATGGCCTCAGCGGCCAAATTTCCGGGTTTGCGTACTATTGGCCCTGGTTGCAGGTGCATGGCCCAGCTTCGCCCAAGAGCAATCCTCCTCCCCGAACAACGGCCAATCTCAGCAGCAAGCTCAGCAAACGCCGGATAATGGCAAGCCCAAGCAGGACGCTCCGCCGGCAGCCGGAGGACCAGGGGCTGATTCCGGCCCTTATGCCGTTCCCAAGAAGAAGGAGGAAACGCCGCCGCCACCGCCTCCGCCCGCCGCAGCTAAGAAGATTGAGGGCCTGCCCGATTACTCACTGAAAGTGAACGTGCCTCTGGTCAACGTGGATGTCCTTGTCACCACTAAAGACGGTCAGGCTATTCCTGGGCTGAAAAAAGACCACTTCCGGATCTTGGAGGACGGAGTTCCCCAGACCGTTACGAATTTCAGCGTGACTCAGGCGCCGATTACAGCCGTGCTTCTCACCGAGTTCGCCTCGACGAATTATGTATTCATGATCCAGGCGCTGCAGGCGTCGTACGCATTCGCCAACACGCTGAAGAAGGACGACTGGGTGGCGGTGGAATACTACGACATGAGGCCGCACGTTCTGGTCGATTTCACCCAGGACAAAAAGGCGATCTACGGCGCGCTGAACCAGTTGCGCATGCCCGGTTTTGCAGAGACGAATCTTTTTGATGCTCTGTATGACACGCTCGACCGGCTCGACCGTGTGGAGGGCAAGAAGTACATCATTCTGGTCACAACTGGTATCGATACTTTCAGTAAGCTCAACCTTGACCAGATCATGAAAAAGATCAAGGCCACGAAAGACGTCACCATTTTCCCGATCAGCGTCGGTTTCATCGTGCGCGAATATTGCGAAGTGCATCGCTGCGGATACACGCATGGCATGGGTATTCCGGTGAGCAACATGGACTATCTCCAGGGCGATAACGAAATGAAGACTTTCGCCGCTATGACCGGCGGTCGCGCCTATTTCCCCCGTTTCGAGGGCGAACTGCCCGAACTGTTCGGGGACATCACACGCGATATCCGCAATGAATACTCATTGTCCTACAGCCCCACCAACACCAAACTGGACGGAACCTATCGCAAGCTGAAAGTGCAGGTGGTTGCGCCCGACGGCGGCCCGCTAAAAATAAAAGATCAGAAGGGCAAAGACGTGAAGATCGAGGTGGTCGCCCGCGACGGCTACACGGCGAAGCACACTGTGGACTAGTCTGCTGGAGTGGCGATTCGTATCCGGGCATGCTTGCAGGCATGCCACAATTTTCGCGTAGTGAATCGTGCTCTCAGGCAACGGACTTCAAGAAGATTCTCGGATTCCACGTACTACCCCCGCCACAACCAAAACCAAGAATTGAACTGACTGCATAATCTGACTGAGAAAGTTTTTCTGAGAGCAAAGAGGTAAGAGCTGAAAGCTGAAGACTGCCATTAGTGCACGTGAAACAGCTTTTCCAGCAAGAAAAACATTCCTGCACCCACGAAGACCAGCAGCGCCATCTTCATCGCAGGCTCCTTGTTCACTTCGGGTACCAAATCGGAAGCTGCCACATAAATCGTGACTCCCGCCGAGAGCGGCAGCCCCGCGCTCACGTGATGACGGAACAGCGCCATGGTCAGAACCCCTGCTAGTGTCGCTCCGCCCAGAACCACCGATGCTCCCCACGCTGTGCCCCGGCTGCGTCCGCTGGCCAGCATGACCGAACTCACCGTGAAGCCTTCCGGAACCTTATGCAGAAACACGGCAAAGAAAATCAGCCAGCCCAAAGCGTTTGACACCAGAAATCCAGACGCGATGGCAATCCCATCAAAAAACGTGTGGATGATCAGGCCAAACAATACCGAGTATCCCTTATGCGAATGGATGAACTCGTCGTGATGCGTCTCCTCGCCGAAATGGAAGTGAGGTGTAACCGTGTGTTCGAAGAAGTGAATGATGAGGTAACCAAGCAGAATCAGGAAGGCCGCGCTGCGCCCGCGCAACTCGAGGCTCTCCGGAACCATCTCCACCAGAGCCGTGGCCAGCATGAACCCCGCACCCAGCGCCACAAAATAGCGAAGATAGCGCCGTTCCCAATGCCGCTGCACAATAATCGCCCCGCCAAATACGTTGGCCGCAGCAGCAGTAAGTCCCAACAGTATGCTGATAAGGATCGCGCTCATTGTGGGGGTCGCCGAGGATAATATCAGTTCTGCGGGAAGTTCTACCGTTGGGCAATATCCGCCGCATCATTTATCCTGAACAGTCGCAGGGATTGCTGATGGTAAAGAAGTCTTCGTCGCGCACAACCTCGATTCAAAATCGCACAAGCTAAGAGCCAGGAGCTAGAAGCTAGCAGCTTCCCTTATGAAAACCGGAATCATTGGCCTGCCTCAGGTGGGCAAGACGTCTTTATTTCGCATTCTGACTAAAGCACATCTGTCTGAGGGCGCCTATGCCAATCCGCGCGAGGCGCACATTGGCGTGGCCAAGGTTCCGGACGATCGGCTTGACCGTTTGGCGGCGCTTTACAACCCCAAGAAACTTACCCACACGTCTGTCGAATATGTGGATGTCGGCGCGATCGGCCAGGAGGCGTTGAAGGATACCGCTTACTCGGCCCATCTGCGGAATGTAGATGCACTGGCCCACGTGGTGCGGGCATTCGACGATCCTGCGGTTCCGCATACGGGCGAGATTGATCCGCTGCGCGACATCAAGAACGTGGAATTCGATTTGATGGTCAGCGATCTCGGACAGATCGAGAAGCGCCTCGAGCGTTTGGAAAAAGATCTAAAGAAGATGAAGACTCCAGAACTCGAAAAAGAATTCGAGTTGCTGAAACGCGCGAACGCACATCTTGGCACCGAGAAGCCCCTGCGCGAAATGGCCATGACTGCTGAGGATAAGAAGCGGATCAAGGGCTTCATGTTTCTGAGCGAGAAGCCGATGCTGTATGTGCTCAATATCGGCGAGTCCACGGAGTTGGGCCAAGAGCTTGACCAAGCGGTGAGCAAGTACAAGCTGACAGAAATCGCTTCGCGTCCGAATGCTGCGGCTACGGCGATCTGTGGCAAGGTCGAGGCCGAGCTCGCGGAGATGAGCGATGAAGACGCGGCGGAATTCCTCTCCAGCTACGGACTGACCGAGAGCGGTCTGACACGGCTCATTCGCACGACATACAAACTGCTTGGGCTAATCTCATTCTTCACCGCCGGTGAAGACGAATGCCGCGCCTGGCAGATTCCTGCCAACACGCGCGCCCAAGAAGGCGCAGGAGCGATTCACTCCGATCTCGAAAAACATTTCATCCGCGCTGAAACCATCCGATGGGACCAGCTCCTTGAAGCTGGATCTGAAGCCAACGCCCGTGCCAAAGGCACGCTGCGTCTAGAGGGCAAGGATTACATCGTGCAGGATGGAGACGTAATGCACATAAGACACAGTGGGTAAGGCAGAGCCAGGAGTGAAGAGCTAATGGCTAAGAGCCTGAAGACTGAAACCTGAGCTTAAGATCTCGCAGCCACCAAATACACCACCACCAACCCCAACAACAGCACCGCACTTTCCAACCGCGTAGACCACACATGCAACGCATCAAACTGGATCCGCGCCAGATTATCCGCAGGAGCCGAACTCATTTCACCCAACGAAGCGCGCAACGCATCCATCCGCGGAACAATGCCCAACTGAGAAATAAGGGTTATCGTCAGCATCAAAACGATAAGCGCGTTGCGCGCCACGAAAGCATCCACGGTACCCGCACTCATGTAGCTGTACACCAGCGAACTGATCAGGAATACCAGCCCAGAAATTGTGGCGATCCAATGCAGCTTGCTCAGAGCGCGCCCAACCACATTCCCGGCCAAATGAGTATTAGGCAAAACCTCCGGAATATTGAACACCGTAGGCGCCAGCACGAAAGCAAAGAAAATCAGCCCGCCGATCCACACGATCAGTGAAAGAAACATCAAATAGCGCAGAAAAGACATGACGCGATTATATAGTCGCTGCGCTTGGGCAAAGCAGGAGGAACAGCCAAACCACGGAGTAAGAAACAGACATCAGTCGCATTCAAGAAACTGCGAATCGAGCACGGCCCGCTAGCCACTGACCACTGCTCCTACACCGGCACTGCCACACTCTCCACAATCTCGCGCAGCACCTGATCCGCCTGCTCAGACTTTTTAGCGGTCGAAACGTAATGCCCGTTGACCACCACACGATGAGCGAACACGGGAACCGCCAGCGGCTTGAAATCCTCCGGAGTGCAGAAGCTCCGGCCTTCAAGAAACGCCGTAGCCTGTGCCGCCCGATAAAGGGCCTGCGCCCCCCGCGGCGAAACTCCAAGCGACAAATAGTCCGACTCGCGCGTGCGCCGCACAATCTCAAGCGCGTAGCTCACCAAAGATTCATCCACGCGAATGTCCTTCACCGCTGCCTGCATTTCCAGCACATCCGCCCCGGTCAGCACCGGACGCATATCTTCCAATTGCGACGCCCCACCCTGCGACCGTAGAATTTCCCGCTCAGCCGCCGCCTCCGGATAGCCCATGCGCACTCGCAGCAAAAAACGATCCAGCTGAGACTCCGGCAAAGGATAAGTCCCATGATGCTCCACCGGATTCTGCGTAGCGATCACCAGAAAAGGCTGAGGCAATGCATAAGACTGCGCATCCACCGTAACCTGACTCTCATTCATCGCCTCGAGCAGCGCCGACTGCGTCTTAGGAGTAGTGCGATTAATCTCGTCCGCCAGTAAAACATTGGTAAATACCGGACCGCGCTTGAACTCGAACTCCTGCTCCAGCGCCGAATACACCGAAATGCCAAGCAGGTCCGAAGGCAGCATGTCGCTGGTAAACTGCACCCGCTGAAAGCTGCAATCAATGGCGCAAGCCAAAGCCTGTCCCAGCGTAGTCTTGCCCACGCCCGGAACGCCCTCAATCAAAAGGTGTCCACGCGCAAAAATGCTGACCAGCGCCAGCCGGACGACATCGTCCTTCCCGCGAATCACGCGCCGCAGCACCCGTTCCAGCTGTTCAGCTTTGTGCGATGCGGCAATAGCACTCTCAGGAGACATTGAATGGATTTTACTATCCGGCGCCGATGCGGCTCAGTTACCTACGTCACAGGACCGCAGCTCCTAGCTCCGGGCCACTAGTCCTTGATGCGAAGGTCTGTTCATGCTCCCTGGGTTGTCCGATGCAGGTTGACGACTATAAAATGAGAACGCCCGGCTCAAGGAAACTTGCGCACTCCAACCGACGGCGGGCGGCCCGGCAGCGGCCGGCTTGGCTAGAGGCTGGAAGCGGTTTTTACAGCTGAAATTCCGCCGGCCGCCCCGTCAGCCGTTCGATCCGCTTCGCAATCGGAGGATGCGTCGAAAACAAGTTGGCAAAATTCATGCCCAGCAAAGGCTGAATGATAAAAAGATGAGCCGTAGAAGGAGAGGCCATCATGGGTACGCGCCGCGCATAAGCATCCAGCTTCTGCAAAGCGCTCGCCAAAGCGTAAGGATTCCCCGTAAAGTGAGCCCCGGTAGCATCCGCCTGATATTCCCGCGAGCGCGACACCGCCAGCTGAATCAAGCTCGCTGCAATCGGAGCCACAATCAGCATCAGCAAAGCCGCTAACCCTCCGCCGCCGCCCCGCCGATCGCGGTCGCCACCTTCCATGCCGCCAAAGACCATGGCCCAGCGTCCCATGCTGGCCAGCATGGTAATCGCGCCGGCAATGGTCGCCGCCACCGAGCTAATAAGGATGTCGCGATTATTCACGTGCCCCAGTTCGTGCGCCAGCACGCCTTCCAGTTCTTCGTCCGTAAGCAGCCCCAGGATGCCATGGGTCACCGCCACCGAGGCATGCTGCGGATTCCGCCCCGTCGCAAACGCATTGGGAGACTCCGTCGGAATCACATAAATCTTCGGCATCGGCAGCCCAATCTTCTGCGTCAGCCGCTCCACAATCTGGTAAGCCCGCGGCAATTCCTCGCGCGTCACCGGCTTCGCCCGATACATGCTCAGCGCAATCTTGTCGGAAAAAAAATACGAGACAAAATTCATCACCAGGGCAAGGGCCAGGGCAATCATCATCCCATTCTGTCCGCCAAAAGCCCGCCCAATCATCATCAGCAGTAGCGTAAGCGCGGTCAGCAAAAACGCAGTCTTAAACGTGTTTCCCATAAAGCACTCTTTCCATCTTATTGGATGTTACGCCTTCCCCAAGGATGCGTGCCTGCTTCGGTGTGGCCTCCCCCAAAATTCGGGGGATAAAATAGCGGTAGTCTGAAGTCGTGCCCTCCCCCGTTCGTAGTGTGCTAGCTAAGTACTCTGGTTCGGAATTACGGTGACGTATTTGGCTGATGGTCTCAAGCGGCAGCGGCGATCGCTTTTGTACAGAGCTTGGTCAACAAGGCGTTGAGATCCTTGCGAGTGAAGGTCCACTGAAAGGGAGAAGCAGTTTGCTGATAATGCTTTTGGAAGTCCAATAGCCGCCGCTCGAGCTGGGCCAGAGAGAGGAAGTCATTGGGAGTGAGCACCTTTCTTTGGACGATGGAGAAGTAGATTTCGATTTGGTTGAGCCAACTGGCGTGGATGGGGGTGTGCACCAGGATGGCATTGGGCCATTGCGAGCGAATGCGCTCCGCAGCCTTCTGCCCGCGATGAGCGGAGCAGTTGTCCATGATCCAAAAGACGCGGTGGGCAGACTGGTAAGGCTCTTGGGTCATGACCTCAGCCATGAGGCGGTGGGTCGGGGCGATGCCGCTTTTGTTCTCACAGCGACCGAATAGTTGGGCGCGATGGACATCCCAGGCGGCCAGATAGGTCCAGGCGCCTTCTCGGAAGTATTCATGCTCTACGCGCATGGGGCGACCGGAAGCCCCAGGGAGAGTGGGTTGCTTGCGCCGGCGAGCTTGCACGCTGGTTTTTTCGTCGGCGGAAATGACAAAGTCGGTGGGGCGGAGAGGGATTCCCTGCCACAGGCGTTGATAGAGGTCCAGGATGCGTCCCGCCTTGGCTGCGAAATCTGGGTCGCGGGGAAAGATCCAACTGCGGTGCTGCCAAGGACGAAGGGCATCCGCATTCAGCCAGCGCCACAGGGTAGTGGCTGATCTCAGCCACCAAGCCTTGCGCCACCACTTCCTGTTGGATATCGGCGATGGAGAGTCGCGAGAGTGGGAGTCCCAGACGATGAGGAAGTTCACAAGCGAGGGCCTTTACTTGCACGACGACGCTGGGGGGAAAAGAGGGCGGGCCGCCCGCCCCGAGGTTGCTCCTCAAGGCCGGGCAAACGCGCCAAGGCAAATCGTTTGCGCCACTTGCTAACGATCTGCCGGGGTGTGTTTAAGCGCGTGGCAATGACGTCGTTCGACAATCCCTGCGCTGCCAAAAGGATGATCTTAGCTCGAATAACGTCTCTATACGGTGACGTATATTTTCGGGCTCGGGCTTCTAGTTTTTCTTGCTCTGCGGAATGTGAGCACGATGCGAAACGGGCTAGAACGTGACAAGAGACAGTCCTCCCCTGAGGACCAGTCTAGACGTGTTCAGCGTCACGTTCCATAAAATTATACGTCACTGTATTTACGTTCTTGAGTACTAAGCTAATGTCGCCGCATGGGGACACTATGACATTATCAAAGTCGCGCGACACTAGTTTGATTGGGAGTTTGATTGGGCGGCTGGCGACTGGCGGTACCAGTTGCACGGGGGCTTTTGCGAAACCGATGCGGACCTTCCAGCGCCAGCAGGTAGGTAAGCGCGATCAGCGTCCCTACTCCCCTCACCTGCTCCAGCCGCGCCACTTGCAGATAGATTCCCCTGGCGATCTTCTCGAAGGTCCTACCTCCCTTGAGCTGCTGCTTGCGCGTGATTCGCGATCAGGAGGAGGCCGTGATCCTGCGCGTCCTTTTCGAGAGCGGCGAGGTGAGGCCTTGCCGCGGCGGAGTGGGATTGCAACTCGATTTCTGCCAGAAGGAGACGGGCTTCGTATTCGTAAAAACGGTATCCGAACTTGCGCGTGGAGACGAGCATCGCATCCAGCTCTTTCTTGGCTTCCGAGATCTTTCCAGTCTTCGCCTTGACTTGAGCATTCGCAAGAATGGCTTCGAAGCGTGAGGATTGGCTCGGGGTTTGCTGGGAAAGGGTGATCG
>Ga0137415_10008231_pt1 | contig 10330 bp, 10 predicted proteins | sample CZODoug3_1_1_16f_FD_183082 | JGI IMG/M metagenome (GOLD analysis project Ga0137415, IMG submission 183082) | Vadose zone soil fungal communities from Angelo Coast Range Reserve, California, USA - CZODoug3_1_1_16fungal (Hybrid Assembly) | ecosystem: Environmental > Terrestrial > Soil > Vadose... | reverse complement strand
GAGGAAGCGACCAAGTTGGATGCGGAATGCGCGCCCGCGAGTCTCTACTATCTGTTCGCCGCCACCGCCGCCACCGCGGCGTATCCAAAGCGACGAGAACAATTCCGGCGTGCGCGCGACCAACGCGCAAAACTGAACGAGCGAGAGCGTCAGCTCCTCGAAGCTATCGAGCCCAGTGTGTCCGAGCCGCCCGACGACGAAGAGGTTCGTCGCCGCACGGAGGCCCTCGTGAAGCGCATGCCGAAGGATCCGGACGTTCGAAGGCTCCTTGTGCGTGCCCTGCGGCGCGTCAATCGACTCGATGATGCCCTCGCCGAAGTGGACCAGACCGCCGCCCAGCAGCCGAATCTGATCCCTGGCAACGAGTTCGAGGGAGCGATGATCCAAGCTCTGAGGGAGAACCTATCCGGCGCTTTTGCGCGATTCGATCAGTGTCTTCTGGCCTCACCCGATTCGGCGGATTGCCTCCAATGGAAGGGCATTCTCCTCGCTTCGTCGGGGGAATGCGTTCAGGCGGAGCGCACGTTGCGCTACCTGACTTACGTCATGCCGCAAAGTGAATATGCGCATTTTGCCCTCGCGAATGTCCTGCTCACGTCGACACAAGATCCCGAAGTCGCTCGCGGCGAGTTCGAGGAACGCTGGCGTCGCATCACCCCTGGGAGTTTCCTTTCTTCGCCGACGCCCGAGGTTGCTCGACTCAACGACGAGTACAGCATGGCCATCGCGAGCGGCGAGCTCGAAGAGGCCCTTCGCATCGTACGAAAGTGGAACGAGGAAGTCAGCACGACGAACGACGGCGGCTTCCGCGGTGATCCTCTCTTGGCGCTCATCGAACTCTTGCAGGAGCTCGGCTACGCGGAGGAAGCTCGCGCCTCGGCGCTAAAAGGCCTGAAAGAGTACCGCTCCTGGAGTGCCGACGACTGGCTGCCTTTCAGCATCGAGATCGCTCGATTGAGCTATGTCACTGGTGGCATCGACGCCGACGAGTACCGCAAGCTCCGGGACGAATGGAAGAAAGGTCTGGCGAACGACCCGGTGATGTGGCTCCACGGTTACGCCGGACTCCCGGTGGTAGGGGCTGACATGGACCCGCCGATCGCACCCGGCGCGTACGCCGTCGACTGGATTACGATGTCCCCCGAACTCTTCGCCCGTGCATCCGCAGAGCTGATTCGAGCGCGACGCATCCGCGATGCGATCCAGCACGCGGATGCCGCAGCGAACGATTGCCTCGTATTTTACCCGATGGGTAAGCTTCACGGCCAATTGGCTGCGGCTCGAGCTCACGATGCTGCGGGTGACGTTCCCGCCGCGTGCAAGTGGTACGGCCGACTACGAAACCTGCTTGCGAAGAGCCCTCGCAGCACCACATTACGGCTCGCGACAAAGCGGATGAAGGAGCTGTCGTGCGGCGAGCGGGCACATCGCTGAGACTAAGCAGGTGTCGATGGATTGAATTAGGCCTTAGACTTCGTGTCAGCGGCACATCCCGCGGCCACGAATATCGATGCGGCGAGTGTTGCAGTGATTGCACGTTTCAGCCATGTGGTGTTCATTAGGATTTGAGCGTTATTTCTTATAAAGCGTCGTCCGTCGGATACCGAGAAGCGCGGCGGCGCGCGTTTTGTTCCCCGCGCTCCGGAGTAGTGCAGCTTCTCGGTTCTTGACGTGGAGGAGCTCCTCATTCATGGGCAGTTCGACCAGCGTGGGTTCCTCCGCCCCGAACGCGTACGCGTCCGCCGCCGCGCGCGGCGTATAGCGGACGGCGGCGGGAAAATCACTCGCTTCCAGAACAGGCCCATCGCCGAGGACGAGTGCGTGCTCGATGACGTTGCGCAGTTCGCGCACGTTGCCGGGCCAGGGGTAACGGCGGATCGCCTCGAGTGCATCGGGCGAGAAGCCGTCGATCCGACGACCCGCACCGGATGCCAGATCGGCCAGAATCCGCCTTGCGAGCAATAGCAGGTCATCGCCACGCTCGCGCAGGGGTGGCACGACGGCTCTCAAGATCGACAGGCGGAAGAAAAGGTCGCTGCGAAAGGCCCCCGTGGCGACCATCGACTCCAGATCGCGGTTGGTCGCCGCGATGATGCGCGCGTTCAGGTGGAGCGCTCGGTTCGAGCCAATGCGCTCGAATCGTCTGTCCTCGAGGACGCGCAACAGCTTCGCCTGGCCCGCGAGGGGAAGCTCGCCGACCTCGTCGAGCAATAAGGTGCCACCCCCGGCCGTTTCGAAGACGCCCCGCTGCGTGCTGACCGCACCTGTAAATGCGCCGCGCTCGTGCCCGAATAGCTCGCTCTCGATCAGATTCTCGGGAATGGACGCGCAGTTGATGATGCGAAGTGGCTCGCCTTTCCGTGGACCGGACTCGTGAATCAGTCGCGCGACGAAGGTCTTGCCGACCCCCGTTTCGCCGAGCAAGAGCACCGTGACATCCGAAGCTGCGAGCTTCGGAATCATGCGTGCAAGTTGCTCCGCGGCGGCAGACGATCCCAAGAATGCGTGCGCGCTCCCGACGGCTTGCCGCCGGAAGGATTCACCTTGCTCTTCCGCTGCGCGCAGTAGCGACGATTGCACGAGACGTGACGCACATAGCGCCGCAGCGAGGACGAGGAGCCTGCGGAGCGAATCCGTCACGCGATGTGGCGCCACCTTCGTCGTGAACGCGAACCACCTCGTGGGCGCTCCGTCTGTGGGCACCAGGATCCTCGTTCCGCCATCGGATGCCGCCGTCTCCACGACGGGCTTCGGATCCGTAGCTTCGGGCGGCTTGCCACCCGCTTCGACCACTTCGGTCGTGTCGCACTCCGCATTCACCTTCGCCCAGGACGCGAGGGCCGCCTCGATGGCCGGCGCATCGACGGCGGCCAACAGCGCTTCATTCAGGGCAAAGATCGCGGCGAGTCCACGCACGTCCGCGGCCACCCCGGTCAGCAACGAAGGGATGTTCGTCGTCGCGATATCGTGCGTCGGTGGTCGGTCGTCCGTGTCCACGAGGAGAAGGAGGGTGTTTCCGACGAGGAGCGAATCGCCGACTCGTATTTGTGCCGCGCTGGTCGCCTGGCCGTTGTGGAGGAATGGGGACGCATCGCCACATGCGTGGACATAGGCACCTGCCTCCGTGGCGCGTAGCTGTAAATGGTGCCGAGACACGGTCCCATCGGTGAGCACGAGATGTGCGTCCCGCGCGCGACCCACGACTTTTACCTGCTCGCTCAAGGCAAGGCGGCCGCCCGTATCCACACCGCGAACGACGAGAAGACACTTGATGGGGTCGCTGCTCACCGCTCCTCGATATTACGGGAGATCCGTCTACCCGAGGAGAGCTTTCGCGCGGCTGGTGGGTGGCCTTGAGCCCCCGCCGTTTTCACCCGAATGCCGTCGTCGAGCACGCACCAGGCCCTTGCCGAGAGAAGGGCGATGCGAGCTGCATTTATCACGTCACCAAGGGTCCTAACGGCATCAAAATTCGATCTCGGCGTCCACCGCGTTCAGATACGCCTTCCGGTCGCGAACGAAGAGCGCATCGTGGAAGATCGTGGCCATGACTTCGCTCCGGAGCCCCACGACGAGCGACCACGGGGTGGCGAGGGGCAATACCCGATAGCGGAACCCGATCCCCAATGTTCCCGACGACAGCGCCGAGAGTTCGCGATCTCCCGTTCGGTACAGAGGCACATCGAGCACGCCGTCCGTCGAGACGACGGCGCTATAGGCCAACCTCCAGAAATCGACGCTCGACTGCACATGGCCGCGAAAGTGGGGTGCGATTTCCAGTCGCCCGCCGACGTCGAAAACCAGGTGCATATCGGTGGTGCTCGCCTTCAAACCCCAGTCGTCGGCGTAGACGCGTTCATTGACGATGAACGTCGCCCTCGCCAAGCGCCGCGCGAAGCGGCCCGAGAGTGCAAAACGATTGCGCCGATTGGGAAGATGCTCGGCGATGCGCCCGGGAAGCCTCTCGTTGTTGACGAGCGCGATCGACGCCCCCGGCTCGATGGCCTTTGCCACCGCGGGCGAGAAAAGGGGCAAAAAGCGATAGGGCTTCTCCTGATCGCCGCGCTCGAGCAGGAAGCTCGCGTTGAGCGACAGCGTGGTGCTCCGGTCCAGGACGAATTCGGACCCAAGGTCGAAAGCATGCCGCGTCAGATCTAGCGAGTACACCGAGAACGGCGTGCCCGTTCGTCCCGCGGTGTCGTGACCGTACGAATAGCCAACCGTCGGCAGCACCGTCTTGTCGTGGACGTCGAACGACAACCGGCCGCCTGCGGAGAGCGAAAGGTAATCGGGTTCCCGTGACACGGCGCCGGTGATGCCGACCCCGATCGCGCCCGGCTTGTAATTCGCGCCGAGCGTGCCCGCCTGCCGAACCTCCGTCCAGTGGCTGCTGGCCGTCGATACGATGTCCACCGAGGCCGCCGAGACGACATCGACCAGATAGCTCCCATTCGCCGACCAACCGCTCACCGGATTGTCGACGGTGGCCTTCCACGCAGACGTGAACACCTGTACCGAATCGGTGTCGCCGTAAAATGCGATCTCGCCGCGCGCCTTTTTCGTGATGGCGTCGAGCAGACCTGGACGTGACGGGTCGGCGCGAGAGGTGCTCGGCCACGCCAGCGCGATCGAAGCTGCGATCCAGGCGCCGAGCGGCCACCGAGCCGTTGCCTGTCGATCAATTGCACCCACAGCCAGCCGTCGCCTGGAGGTCGCCCCCGGAGGCTCCTTCGTGGACCGCATACACATGATCGAGCGACGGGGATGCGCCGTCGTCCGGCACCATCGTATGGTGCGCGAGACGCCCTCGTTCGTAGGCGTGAACCTGGACGCAAGACGTCTGACCCAGTGCCAGCAGCACACCAAGTGCGACGACCGTGCGGGCCACGCGGCTCACCAGGATTCTCCAGCGCGCGGGATCGGGCCGAAATCGTCGGTGAAGCACGAAGACGAATCGAGGGTGCCGCTCGCCCACGAGGCCAGACATGTGTCGGCCGGACTGCCCGCAAGCAGTCGCACGCCCCCCTCGTGATATTGCAGTGCGCGCGCCTTCGCCACGACGATCCAGCCCTCGACGCCCGCGCCTCCTTGGCTCCGAACGCGACTCAGTGCCTCGGGGTCGATGCTGATCACGGATTGGTAGGTCGCCCGAACCTCGTCGTCTCGCGTGTCCGCCCCCCCGACGGTGTCGTCGCCGAACAGGCGCAGGCCCTGCTTGCCGTACACACGGAAATTGCGCGCGGGATGGCCGTGGCAGTCCAGCGTCCCGCAGTTGGACTCGAGCACGAGGCTCACCGCGGCGAAATCTTTGCCCGATGGGACATCGACGGACGAAGACGCGTCGAGCGCATCCGAGGCGCATGCCACCGCTGCGACACCGAGCGCCATGAGGAGTGCCTTCGAGCTCATGGACACGAGCCAGCGGGCGCGCCGGCATCTTGCTCGGAGAAGTACGCATGTCCCACGGCGCTGGGGCCTGCCGGGTCGGCATGGCACGCATTGCAAGACGTCTCGCGGAAATCGGCCGATATCATCTCGGCGGTCTTTCCGGAGTATTCGATCTTCACCCAGACGGGCCAGCTCGGAACGAAGTCCGAATCACGAATGAAGAAATTGCCGGCGCAGTTCGTCGTTGCAGAGTACTGAGCCCCCGTCCAATCGATGATCCGCACGGTCGCGCCCCCGAGCGCGGAGGCGCTGTTCGGATCGCGATAGATGGTGCCGCCCAGCGCGAAGCGGGATTCCGCAGGGCCCTGTGTTCCGTGGCACGTACCACACGGCTGCCCGGGCCGATGCAGCGGACCGGTGGGCACACCTGCGGCTTCGTTGCCCAGCTTCGTCACATCGTGTTCGTGTACGGGATCGGGACGACACGAAACGCCCAATAGAATCAACGCCACCATCGCGGATATCTCCGAGCGCTGAACAGAGAGCGCAAACGCCACCGTGTTAGGAAACATACCGCATCGCGCGCACGAGACGTCGCGACAAAAGGACGCACCCCTGCTTGGCATTCGCGCGTGCAGTCAAGTGCTACGGTGAATGGGCCATGGGCAACTCGACGAAGCTCGCCCCCGATGCCCTCGGCCTGGGCCTGCGCACTCCGCACTACGCGCACATCTTCGAATACTGGCCGGATCTCGGTTATTTCGAAATTATCAGTGAAAACTTTCTTGGCGCTTCGCCCGTGCCTCGGCAGAAGCTGCATCGCGTCCGCGAGCGGTATCCGGTTGTCCTGCACGGCGTAGGCATGAACCTATTGGGACACGCCCCGCTCGACGAGAGGTACCTCGACGACCTTGCCCGACTCGCAGACGAAATCGACGCCCCTTTCGTTACCGACCATTTGTGCTGGACCGGATCGCACGGGACGACGCATCACGATCTGCTGCCGACGCCCTACGTCCCCGAGCTGGTGGAGTTCGCGGCCGAGCGCGCGCACGGCGTACAACGCCGGTTGGGACGCCCCTTCGGGCTCGAGAATTTGTCGAGCTACGTCCAGTTCCAGGCGTCGACGATGACCGAATGGGACTTTTATTCGGCCGTCGTGCGCGAGTCGGGCTGCTGGTTCATGCTCGACATCAACAACATCTACGTCTCGAGCGAGAATCATGACTTCAATCCCGAGCAATATTTGAAGGCCATCGACTTCTCACGCGTCCTTCAGGTCCACCTGGCCGGCCACACCCGCGAACCGAACGGCACGATCGTCGATACACACGATCAGCCGGTCTGCGAAGAGGTGTGGCGGCTATACCAGAGTGCCTGGCGGATGGGCGGGCCGTTTCCCACGCTTCTCGAGTGGGATGACCGCATCCCACCGATGCCCGTGGCTCTGTGCGAGCTGGGCGAAGCGATCGCGGCGAGGTCGTGAGCGCTCCCCTTTGGCTGGCCGATTTTCAGGCGCAGTTTGCCGCAGTGCTGCGCACGCCCTTGGACCGAAGCACCGGGACTCTCCGCGCCGCCACGATCGGATACCCGCCCGCGCTTTGCGACAACGCGCGGCCCCGTGGGGCGCTGGGCGGAGACGCGTGCCTCGCTGTTTACAACCGCCAGTACTGGTTCCGGATGTTTGGCGTGATGGCCAACGCTTTTCCGCTCAGCGCGCGGCTCGTGGGTCATTGGACCTTCAATGCGTGGACGATGCAGTTCCTATCGGAGAATCCGCCACGGGGTTGGGACGTCGACCAGGTCGCGGACGGCTTCGAGGCGTGGCTCGGACACGCGTTTTCCGCGCCGGAGATCCCCCTCGACAAGAACGGCGTCACGCTCGAACGCGCGGCGCTTTTGCAGGCCGCCCGCGTCGACGGTGCGTGGCGGAGTGTCTTCTTGGCACCGGCCGAGGCGCCCTACCGCCCATCGCCCGTGGAGGCGAACGTCCTCATGACGTCGCGTCTCCAGCTCTCGCGCGGCGTGGAACTGATCGCGGAAGACTGGCCGCTCCTCGACCTACGCCACCAACTGGCGGAGGACACCGGCGAAACGCGTATCCCGCTGCCGCCGCGCCTGGCCGATCCATGCTTCTGGGCGATGGTGCGCGGCCCCTCGGCGATCGGCCGGCTCGCCCTTCAACCCCGCGAGGCGCAGCTTTTTGCCCTGCTCCGTGAATGGCCCCTCCCGGAAGCCCTTGCGCGTCTGGAACGCGCGTGCCCGGAATCGGAGCGGGACGGGCTCCCCGCCAACGCGCATGCGTGGCTCATGCGCAGCGTCGCGTTGGGATTCTGGAGCGGAATCGTCCCCTCGAATCAATAATAGATACCCCACTTCAACTTGCCGCTGAAATCGTGGCAGCCGCCCTGGTTGCAATCGCCCGGCGCCTTCTCGCGGGCGAGCGGCTTGTCCATCTGGTGGAGCGTGGGGTTTTGCACGACGGGCTGCGTTTGGTTGGCGGCGACCCGCAGAGCGCTGGTGGCGGCGTAGAAGTTCCCGCATCGGTCGAGCGTCAGGGTGGTGCCTCCAACCGACTGCACCGTTCCACCTGCCGCGGCCACTGCTCGGGATGTTTGCGACCGATAGAGCGTCCCCGCTGCAGCAAAGGCCGTTTGTGCGCTTCCACCTGGCTGGTGACATCCCATCAAGCACGGTGCGCCGGGCCGATGGCTGAGCCCCGACTGCGCCGACGTCTGCAGCGCGGGATCGAACGCGGGTTCGCCATTGCATGCGATGTCGGCGGTCGATCCGTCCATCGTGTCCTCGCCCGCGTCGGCATTTTCTCCGGGACCGGGACCGGGAGACCAAGCCGCCGGATCGGAGGGGAGCGACGCGCCCCAATCGCAGCTCGTCGCGCCGACAGCGAGAGCCGCGACCATCCAGATCCGGCTTGAGGCGAGCAGACCCAAAGGATCAATGCCCTTTACGGCGAATGCGTGTAAGAGATCGTGCCGTAAAGCCTGGGCGAACCGCAAGCCCCACCATAGGGTGGCGCAACGGTGCAACTCTCTCCGCCCGCGGCGATCGTGTAACTCCCCGCGGGCAGATTCGTGATCGTCAGGGTCTCCGACGTCCCGTGGCCGCCCGCGGTGTGCGTTCCACCGGCGTGGCCGTTGAACGCCGTCGCGCTCACGGAGGCCACGTAAGTCACCGACGACCAGGTTCCGTTGGCGTTCGCCATGCTCCAGCCCGCGAACGCATCGAACTGGCCCACGTACGGGCTGACGGCCTGGCAAGCGGAGAGCCCGCCCGTCGTCGCGTAAAACTGCGTGTCCCGAAAACCGTCGTGGACTTGGTACGTCCACGGCGCCGCATGCGCATCCTTCGGCGAGATAGCGGCGCAGCCGCCCGAACTCGGGTTGAGCGGATCGACCGAGGTGTCATCGTGTGAGGCGGTCGGCAGAAGACCCGAATAGACACTGAACGCGGGGTCCAGACTCGACGCGCTGGTCCCCGAGGCGGCGAAGGTGATGGTCACCGACGACGTCGTCAAAAGCGTAAACTGCCAAAAATTGGCATTCACCGTGAGAAAGTGACTATCGCCGAGCGTTGCCTCCGTGCCCTTCAACCACCCGAATCGGGTGAACGCATTGCTGCTCTGGCACCCGGTCGACTTCCCTGTGCACGAGTCGACGATGGCCGTCCCGCTCCACTGCGTGTTGACGAGAACCGGCGCGGCATCGAGATTGAGATACGTGACGTGCGCGTTCGCGATCCCTCCGGTGAGGGAAACCGCCAAGCCTACGACCACGACCACGACCACGACCAGGTGCTTTTTCATAGGAACCTGACGCTCACCTTCGCCGAGTACAGGGGCCCGCTGGTGCAGGTGGTCGTCGATCCATCACAGTTCGCCCCTCCGGCTGCGATCGTGTAGTCGCCCGCAGGAAGGGTGACGCTGAGCGACTCTTTCAGCCCTGGGCCCTTGCAGCTGGCGTATTGGAGAAAGTCGATCTTCGACCAGTTCGCGCCGGGCGCTTGGCCGGGGACCGCGCTCTCGTTCGCCAAGCTCCAGTTGTCGATCGCATTGAACTGTCCCACGAATGGGTGCAACGGGAAACCGTCCGCCCCGAGCCCCCCGGTCTGACTGTAGTTTAGCGTGTCCCGAAATTCCTCGAGCGGAACGTAATGGTGGGACGGATACGGCGACGCGTCGGTGGGGGAAGCGATCGGCAAGAACGTGTTCGGATCGACCGGATTCAGCGGATCGAACGCGGCGTCGTCGTGCCCGTCGTCCGGAAGGAGGCCGCGATAGAGACTGAACGCCGCGTCGAAGTTGGCTGGCGAGACGCCAACGAACGAGATGGTGACCGCCTGGCGCTTGCTCAATTGAAAGACATAAAAAGCGCCGCCGTCCAGTGTGTGCGTGTCACCCAACGTCGGCGTGGTACCAGCGGCCCACCCGTATCCGGTAAATTGGGCGTCGGTGATCGACACTGTGCCGTCGGCGGCGACGGTCGGCGTGTACGACACGTCGTCGCACGTCGTGGTCACCGCGGGTTTGCTCAATACGACGTTGCAGACGTGCGCCTGCGCAGTCCCGGCGACTCCGACCAGGAGCAAAGCGGAAACTGCCATCACGGATGTCTTCATGCAGGACCTCCTTAGAGATATTGCACTCTGTCACATATGATTATGGCGTTGAAAACGCGGCATGTTGTCGCATTGAATGGTTGGGCGATCGATGAATTGAAAATCCGACGTGTTATCGCATTGAGCCGCGTCGGCGTCGGCGCATGAGCGCGAGCACGCCCAGTGCGAACGCGCCGAGCCAGGGAACGCCTTTCGCCCCCGGCACCACGTCGCAACCCGACGAGTTCGAGTTGGCCCCGTCTTGCGCATTGGAGCCGGTCCCCGCATCGGCGCCACCTCCGTCCCCGCCGTTTTCGGTTCCACCTCC
>Ga0137415_10008229_pt1 | contig 10330 bp, 9 predicted proteins | sample CZODoug3_1_1_16f_FD_183082 | JGI IMG/M metagenome (GOLD analysis project Ga0137415, IMG submission 183082) | Vadose zone soil fungal communities from Angelo Coast Range Reserve, California, USA - CZODoug3_1_1_16fungal (Hybrid Assembly) | ecosystem: Environmental > Terrestrial > Soil > Vadose... | reverse complement strand
GAAGACGACGATGATCAGATCGGCGCCCATCAGCGGGTTCACCTGGTAGATCGGCGCCGCCAGCACGCCGGCCAGCGCCGCGAGGCCGACGCCGAACCCATAGGTCAGCGTGATCATCCGGGGCACGTTGATCCCGAACGCCTGGACGAGCGACGGGTTCTCGGTCGCGGCGCGCAGGTACGCGCCCAGCCGCGTGCGCTCGATCACGTACCAGGTCGCCAGGCACACCGCGAGCGAGAACACGATGACCCACGCCCGGTAGTTGGGCAGGAACATGAAGCCGAGGTTGCGGCCCCCGCCGAGCTGCGCGGGCATCGCGTAGGGCAGGCCCGAGGAGCCGTACTCGTGCCGGAACAGGCCCTGGATGATCAGCGCGAAGCCGAAGGTGAGCAGCAGGCCGTACAGGTGATCGAGCTGGTAGAGCCGCTTGAGCGTCGTGCGCTCGAGCACGATGCCGGTGATTCCGACCACGACCGGCGCGATGAGCAGCGCCCACCAGTAGCCGAGGCCGGCCCACTGCAGCAGGAAGTACGCCACGAACGCGCCCATCATGTAGAGCGCGCCGTGGTTGAAGTTGATGATGTTCAGCAGGCCGAAGATGACCGACAGGCCGAGGCTCAGCATCGCGTAAAAGGAGCCGTTGATCAGCCCGATGAGGAGCTGACCGAAGAGGGCCTGGGCCGGGACGCCGAAGAACATGGTGCGGGTCGCGGGCCGCGGGGGCTCCCCGCGGGCCCGCCGTCACGTCCCTACTTCTTCACCAGCGTGCAGTCGCCCTGGTCCAGCGGGCGGAACGCCTGCTCGGCCGGGATGGTCGCGCGTAGCTTGTAGTAGTCCCAGGGCGCCTTCGATTCCGTGGGCTTCTTCACCTCGAAGAGGTACATCGCGTGGACCTTGCGCCCGTCGGGGCGGATCGTCCCCTTGCCGAAGAGCGGGTCGTCGGTCGGCATCTCCTTCATCCGCGTGATGACCTTGGTGCCGTCGTCGGCCTTCAGCGCCTCCACCGCCTTGAGGTAGTGCGTGACCGCGGCGTAGACGCCGGCGTGGATCATCGTCGGGTGGATGCCCCGGTTCCGCTCCGCGAACCGCTTGGCGAAGGCGCGCGTCTTGTCGTTCGAGTCCCAGTAGAACGACTCGGTGAAGATGAGCCCCTGCGCCGTCTGGAGACCAAGGCCGTGCACGTCGGTCAGGAAGACGAGGAGCCCGGCGAAGTTCTGGCCGCCCTTGACGATCCCGAATTCCGCCCCCTGCTTGATCGCGTTCGTCGTGTCACCGCCCGCGTTGGCGAGGCCGATGATCTTCGCCTTCGAGGCCTGGGCCTGGAGCAGGAACGAGGAGAAGTCGGCCGTGTTGAGCGGGTGCCGGACCTTGCCGAGCACCTTGCCCCCGTTCTTCAGCACGACGGCCTCGGTGTCGCGCTCGAGCGCGTGGCCGAAGGCGTAGTCCGCGGTGAGGAAGAACCACGTGTCGCCGCCGGTCTTCACGATCGCCGTGCCGGTGCCGTTGGCGAGCGCCCACGTGTCGTAGGTCCAGTGGATCGTGTTGGGCGAGCACGCCTTGCCGGTGAGGTCCGAGGTCGCCGCGCCGGAGACCAGGAAGGCCTTGCCCCGCTCGCGCGTGATCTGGTTGACCGCCAGCGCGACGGCCGAGTTCGGCACGTCCACGATCACGTCCACCTTCTCGGCGTCGAACCACTGCCGCGCGATGTTGGAGCCCACGTCGGCCTTGTTCTGGTGGTCGGCGAAGATGATCTCGACTTTCAGGCCCTTCTGCGCGGCGCCGTAGTCCTCGACGGCCATCCGGGCGGCGACCACCGAGCCCTGCCCGGTGAGGTCGGCGTAGAGGCTCGACTGGTCGTTCAGGACACCGATCTTGACGAGGCCGTCGGAGATCTGGGCGGACGCCGGACCGGCCGTCAGGCCGAGCGCCGTGAGCACCACCAGGATGCGCGTCAGCGACATGCGGGAGCTCCTTTCCACGGTTGCGGGATCGGGCTAGACCCCGAGATACTCGTGCAGCTTGTCCATGCTGGACTCGAGCGCGCTGTTCTCGATCATGTCGACGACGCGGCCGTGCTCCATCACGTAGTGGCGGTCGGCGACCGTGGACGCGAAGCGGAAGTTCTGCTCGACGAGGAGGATGGTGAAGCCCTCCATCTTCAGGCGCCGGATGGTGGCGCCGATCTGCTGCACGATCACCGGCGCGAGCCCCTCGGTCGGCTCGTCGAGGAGGAGGAGGCGCGCCCCGGTGCGGAGGATGCGGCCGATCGCCAGCATCTGCTGCTCGCCGCCCGAGAGCTTCGTGCCCTGGCTCCGGAGACGCTCTTTGAGGTTCGGGAACAGCGTGAAGATCGCGTCGAGTCCGAGGCCGCCCGGGCGCACCTGCGGCGGCAGGAGCAGGTTCTCCTCGACGTTGAGACTCGCGAAGATGCCGCGCTCCTCGGGGCAGAAGGCGATGCCGAGGCGCGCGATGGCGTTCGACGGCAGGTCGATCAGCTCCTTCGCGCCGAGGCGGACCGAGCCGCGGCGCCGGGCGACGATCCCCATGACGGACTTCAGCGTCGTCGTCTTGCCCGCGCCGTTCCGGCCGAGGAGCGTCACCACCTCCCCGTCGGGGACGTCGAAGTCGACGCCGTGGAGGATGTGGGACTCGCCGTACCACGCCTCGAGGCTCCGCACGACGAGGAGCGGCTCAGGCATGGCCCGACCCCAGGTAGGCCTGCACCACGTCGCGGTTCCGCGACACGCTCTGGTAGTCGCCCTCCGCGAGGATCTCGCCCCGGGCGAGCACCGTGATCCGGTCGGACAGGTTCTCGACGACGCTCAGGTTGTGCTCGACCATCAGCACCGTGCGGTTCGCCGACACACGTTTGACGAGCGCGGCGATCCGGTCCACGTCCTCGTGCCCCATGCCCGCGGTCGGTTCGTCGAGCAGGAGCAGCTCCGGCTCGAGGGCGAGCGTCGTCGCGATCTCGAGGGCGCGCTTGCGCCCGTAGGGCAGCACGACCGCGATCGCGCCCGCGAACTCGGTGAGTCCGACGGCGTCGATCAGCTCGAAGGCGCGACCGTTGAGCCCGGCGAGGACGCGCTCCGAGCGCCAGAAGTCGAACGAGCCGCCGCGCTTGCGCTGGAGCGCGATCCGGACGTTCTCGAGCACCGTGAGATGCGGGAAGACGGCCGAGATCTGGAAGGAGCGCACGAGGCCGAGACGCGCGATGTCCGCGGGCTTCGCGCCCGTGATCTCGCGTCCGTTGAAGCGGATGCGTCCGCGGGTCGGCGCGAGGAAGTGCGTGAGGAGGTTGAAGCACGTGGTCTTGCCCGCCCCGTTCGGGCCGATGAGCGCGTGGATCGTGCCGCGACGCACGCGCAGACTCACGTCCTTGACCGCGACGAACCCGCGGAACTCCTTGGTGAGCCCGTCGGTCTCCAGGATGATGTCATTCATCGGCGCGCGTGCCGCCGCGACGCGGCGGGTGGAAGACCGCCTCGCGCTTGTCTTGCCAGGCGTGGTTCGCCTCCTCGAGCTCCCACGACGCCATGCACGCGCTCTGCGACCTCAGCACGTCCTCGATCATCGCCCGCGGATCGCGGTGGAAGGACTCGTGGAGGAGGCGCTTCGTGTGCGCGGCGGCCGTCGGCGAGGCGCCGCGGATCTTCGCGATGACCTGCTCGAGGGTCCGGTCGAGCTCGGTGGCCGGGCACACCCAGTTGACGAGGCCTGTCGCGCGGGCCTCGGCCGGGCTCACCTCGTCGTTCAGGATCGCCAGCTCCTTCGCGCGGCCCATTCCCACCACGCGCGCCAGGCGCAGGACGGCCCCGTCGGGAATGAGCCCGTGGCGCGTCGCGCCGAGGGCGAGGATCGCGTCGTCGGTCGCCAGGCGGAGGTCGCAGGCGAGGGCCAGCTGGAGCCCGCCGCCGATCGCGTGGCCGTGCAGGACCGCGAGCGAGACCTTCGGCATGTCCTCGAGGCAGTTGAGTCCGCGAATCCAGTGGCGGTAGAAGGGCTCCGCGATGGAGCCGGCCGCGAGCGCCGTCCGGTCCATCCCCGAACAGAACGCCCGGCCGGCGCCGCGGACGATCACGAGCGTGACGGCGGAGTCGGCCGCAGCGGCCTCCGCGTGGTCGGCGAGCGCGGCGGCGAGGTCGGTGTCGAGCGCGTTGAGCACGCGCGGCCGGTTCAGGGTGAGCCACGCCACGCCGTCCCGCGCCTCGTAGCAGACCGGCGCGTCGGTCATGGCATTGCGAGCCGCAGGACGTCGCGGGGCTGGGGCCCCGCCGTCCGAGGCGAGCCTATGATCAAGTAACGGGGTCCGCGAGGCCGGCGCCAACCGTGGGTGGCCTGAGCCAGGCGCGCGTCGCTCATTGGCCGGCACCCGCGCGCGTGTGATTGTGCAGGGGGCGCGCCGCGATGTAGCATCGGCGTGAGTCGTGCGTTCGAACTGGTACGTCACTCATGGAAAGCGCAGCCCAACGTAGGGAAGATCTGGAGGAATGTCAAGGAGACCGGCCATGCCCAGCCCCTCGCTGACACGTCGTCGGTTCCTCGGCACGGCCGCCGCCGCGGCCGCGCTCGCCCCGCGGAGCGTCCGCGGCCAGAGCGTCGTGAAAATCGGTACGGCGGTGCTCGGCGACTACTCGATGGCGGGGCCCGTCATCGTCGCGCTCGAGAAGGGTTTCTTCAAGGACGAAGGGCTCGCCGCCGAGTTCGTCCCCTTCCGCGGCGGCCCCGACCTGCTCAAGGCGGTGATGGCGGGCGAGGTCCTCGTCGGTGTGACTGGCTCGACCGACATCCTCGTGTTCCGTGAGGCGGGCTCGCCCATCAAGACGGTCGCGACCCACACCGAGGGCAACCACTTCACGCTCAACGTCGCACCCGACGTGCGCGGCGTCGCCGACCTCAAGGGTCAAGCGATCGGCGTCACGCGCGCCGGCGCGACCACCTGGGTCTTCGCGCGCATGCTCGCCAAGAAGCAGGGCTGGGACCCGGACCGGGACGTCCAGGTCGTCGGCCTCGGCGGCCTCGACGCCCAGCTCGCGGCGATGGCGCGCCGGGAGATCGCGGCCTACGTGTGGGGCGACGGCGGCGCGGTCACCGAGCTCGCCGGCAAGTCGAAGGTGCTGCTGCGCTTCGACGCGGTCACCGGAAAGTGGATCAGCCAGATCCAGTACGCGTCCGAGGAGGCCATCAGGCGTGAGCCCGAGCAGATCCGGAAGAGCATGCGCGCGATGTTCCGGGCCATGCGGCTGATGCGTGAGCACCCGAAGGAGGCGGCCGAGCTGTGCGCGAAGAAGCTCGCGTGGACGCCCGAGGCGGTGCTGGCCGCCCACCAGATCTCCGGACCGCTCCTGCCCGTCGACGGCCGCATCGACATCACGGCGCTCGCGGTCATGCAGGGCACGCTGCTGGAGTATTCCGTGATCAAGAAGAAACTGCCGCTCGAGGAGCACATCACGCGCGAGTTCACGCCTGTCAAGCTCTAGCGCGCTGCGTGCGTGGGGCCTCGCGACGCTGCTCCTGCTCGCCGGCGCGGCCCCGGCGCGCGCGCAGGTCTTCCTCGCCGCGCGGCCGAATCCCGACTTCACGCTCGGGCCGCTCTTCGTGCGCGCGAGCGTCTCGCCGGCGCTCGGCGGGACGACGGTGGACATCCTCTGGAGTCTCGTGATCCCCCCGACGCGCTCCGGCGCCGACGTCGCGCAGGACCTCTACCTGCTCTGGCCCGACGAGGTGGACGGCCTCACGACCCCGGGCCCGCCCGATCCCGCGCTCGCCCGCTACGTCGCGGAGCGCGGCTTCACCGTCGTCGGCGAGGGACGCCTGCCACTCTCGGCGCAGAGTCTCTACCAGAGGGACGAGCGCCCGCCGGAGCCGATCGCGGGCGGTGCACCGTATGTCACCTTCGTGCGCCAAGGCGGGCCCCTCGGCCTCACCGCGCCGGTCACCTACGTGCGCATCCCGTGGACACCGATGCTCGCGAACCGCACGTTCCTCGTCCATCTCCGCATGGGTCTGCCGCGGCTGGTGAAGCCCCGGGAGGCCACCTGGATCGAGAACGCGTTCTGGGGCCGCCGCCACACGGCGTCGCTCACCTTCAACGACGTGCGGCCGCGCGCGATGTTCCCGCTCTACCTCGAGAACCGGCACCGGCTCGTCCGCCTCGCCGACGAGCCCGCGCAGCTCATGATCAACTTCGCGCACGCCGGAGAGCTCAAGATCCTCGAGGTCTTCCCGCAGAGCGCGAGCCGGCGGAAGAGCGAGACCCTCGAGTCCACGGAGGTCCTATCGATCTTCCTCGACCGCTCCGAAGGCATCACGCCGCAGGTGCTGACCGCGCAGTTCGGGTATTACACCGGCTGGCAATCCTGGGCGCCCGTGCTGATCCCCGCCGTCTTCTTCGTCCTCGGTAACCTCGCCGGGCCGCTCATCACGCTCGCCGCTCGGCGCATCGGCGCGAGGCTCGCGGGCCGGATCCACGTCGACCCGGGAGGCCGCGCCGAGCGGCAGACGGGCACGGTCGTCCCGCGCGAGACGCTCGGGCGCATCGAGCCCGGGGTCACCACGCTCGAGGAGGTACTGCGCCTCTGCGGCCCCGAGCCCGAGGAGCACGAGCGGCTCGCCGCCCCCGACCGGCGGGTGCTGATCTATCGCGGACGACGGGTGGTGCCACGGCGGCGACACCTCTTCGGCTGGATCGCAACCGTGAGCCGCTGGGACGTGGAGCACCACGAGGTCGAGCTGGTGCTCGAGCGCGGCATCGTCCAGGACGTGCAGGCGCGTGTCCGCCGCGCGCATCTCGCTCAGCCGGAGGAGGCCACCCGATGACCGCCAGATCTCTCCTCGCCATCCTCCACTACCTCGCGGGCTTTGCCTTGGTCGTCGCGGGAGCGATCGTGGCGATGAACGTGGTCTACGCGTCGCGGCGCGCGCTGCAGCGCGAGGGGCGGCGGCCGATCCCGGGCCTCGTCACCGCGCTCGGCGTGCTCGCGCTCCGCACGCTCTCGGTGACGCTCCCCCGACCCACGCTCTTCAGCTTCTGGCCCCTGCTGCTCGTCATGCTGGTCGACGCCGGGTCGTGGCTGCTGCCCCCGATCGTCATCGAGACGTTCGGCCTCACCGACGCGCGGCGCACCGCCTCGTGGCCGACTGCCCCATCGCCCGCGCAACCCCGACCGCCGGAGCAGGTCGTGCCGCCGCTCCAGCCGCAGTCGAGGCCCTCGGGCGCGCCGAGCCCGTTCACGAAGCGCCCGCCGCCCCCGAGCCCGCCGTCCGCGGCGCCGCGCTGAGCTCCGCGCCGGCGGCTGCGCGGCGGCGATCGCGGATGTGACCTCGGAAGATTAGCGCGAGACCGACAGCCGCTCGCGGCCGTAGTGGAACTCGTCCACCCAGGGCTTGCCCTCGGCGAAGCGGGTCGAGCGGAACGGGGCGAGGTCGGCCAGGCGCGGCTTTCCGTCCACAATCCATTCGGCGAGGCAGCGTCCGATCGCTGGCGAGGTCTTGAAGCTCGTCCCAGAATCGCCGAGCATCACGAAGAGCCCCTCGACGGACGGAATGCGGTCGATGAGCGGGCGGCCGTCCGGGCTCATCATGATCATGCCCGCCCAGCCGCCCCGCATCGTCGCCCCCGCGAAGACGGGCAAGCGCGCCGCGAGGCACTCGCGGCTCTGCGCGACGAAGTCGGGATCCACGCCCTCGTTGAACGTGTCGGGGTCGGCGTGCCCGCGGCCCAGCTCGACGCCGATCAGCGTCGCGGCGCTCCCCTCCGGGCGCATCCAGGACTTGCGCACCGCGTCGATCACGACCGGATGCCGCCGCGTCAGGTCCGCCGGCCAGCGGAAGATCGACACCTGGATGCGGAACGGCTCGAGGCCGAAGTCGAGGCCGAGCGGGGTGAGGAGGCGCTCCGCCCACGCGCCAGGGACCAGCACGACGACGGGCGCGTCTATGCGGCCGCCGCGCGTCTCCACGCCGACGACGCGCCCGCGCTCGACGCGGACCCGCGTCACCTCGCGGCCCATCTCGATGCGCGCGCCCTGGCGCTGCGCGGCGGCGGCGAACGCGAACGTCGTGGCGTTCGGGTCGGCGAAGCCGGAGTCGGGCTCCCACGCGGCGCCGCCGACGTCGTCGACGTGGATGCCGGGCAGGAGACTCCGGAGGTCGTTGTGTGACACCACCTCCGTCTTGATCCCCAGCCGCCGCTGCATCTCGACATTTCGGTGGAGAGCCGCCTCATAGCCGCGCGGGACGAGCTGCAGGAAGCCGAGGGCCTCGAAGCCGCACTCGCCGCCGACCATGGCGTCGAAGTTCCGGAAGACCTTGAGGCTCTCGAAGGCCAGGCGTGCCTCGTGCTCGTTCGTGTAGTGCGTGCGGACGAGCGAGCCCGACTTGCCTGTGGCGCCCGACGCGAGGGTTCCGCGCTCGAGGAGCACGACGTTCTTCACGCCCAGCCGCGTCAGGTGGAACGCCGTGCTCGTCCCGTTGGCACCGCCCCCGACGACGACGACGTCAGCGCTGGCCATAGCGACCCTCAGCCTCTCCTTCTCTGGCTAGCCCGCGCGATCGCTTGTAGCACCGCTCAGGCTCCAAAGAATTCTACCTGCAAAGGATTTCACACTGTGGATCATCGGTATGCCGCGAGTAGTCATTCTGCAACAATACGGTCTCCTCAAGTTGGCGCGGGTTCAGACTACCCCGCCTGGCATGAAAAGTGATCATGCTCATCGCGGGCGAGTGCACTCGCCCCGATCTTCGGTTCCTGGGGAGGCGATACAATGCCCCGTTTGTCCTGGTCCTGGGTCCGCACCAGCCCCTCCACCCTCCTTTTCCTCCGCACCGGGCACACCGGTGAGCGTAAGCCAGCAGGACAGCTTCCCGATGGGCATCATATGACTTCCGGCGCGGATGATGTCTGGTTCGCCGCCGCCTTCTCCGTCCTCGTGACCCTCGGACTGGCCGCCCTGCTGAAGCTCCTCTTGAGCAAAACCGCGATCTGCATTGCGGGAAGGACGTGCTGAGGGCCCAAGTCCCGGGCGCTAAACATGGGTATCGTCCACGACGCAATGAACTTGCTACACCAAAATCCCGGGAAGACATTTTGCGTCGACTGCTGGGCGAAACTCGCGGGCCAGACAGCACCAGCGGACCTCGTGGTACTTTCGATACTGACGCGGAGTCTCGTAGAGTCCGCGGGCTGCACCGTCGAGGCAGGAAGATGCAGCGTCTGTCACCAGCGCGCCAGGGTCGTCCGGAAGCTCCCCTCCTCGGAAGTTCGACTGATGGGCCATTCGCGGTAATGCGCTAAAGTAACCAGAATAGACGGGCGATCCGCCCAGGGCGGCGAAGCGGTCTTGCGGCACGCCCGAGAGGACAACCGACATGGGCCGACCGCAGTGGAACGCAAGCACGAGTGGCGCCGACTGACGGGACGCCGGTGTATCCCACCGTCCGCGACTCATCTCTGACCGTTCGCGACTCGCAAGCCTCCGCGGCGCGACGCGGGCGATCGGTGCGGGTCAGCAGCAACGTCTTGTTCTTAGGTCTCACCAGCCTGTTCACGGACGTTTCCTCGGAGATGGTGAACGCCATTCTTCCGATCTATCTGACTTTCGAGCTTCGCTTCAGCCCGTTTCAGTTCGGCCTCTTCGACGGCCTCTACCAGGGCGTGACGGCCGTCCTGCGTCTCGCGGGAGGCCTCGTCGCCGACCGGTGGCGAAATCACAAGGGCGTCGCCGCCGTCGGCTATTCGCTCTCGGCAGGGTGTAAGCTCGGGCTCTTGGTGGCGGCGAACGCGTGGTTCTGGGCGACGGGCATTCTGTTCCTGGATCGGTTGGGCAAGGGCATCCGCACCGCGCCTCGTGATGCCCTCATCTCGCTCAGCAGCCAACCGGAGAACATGGGCGAGTCGTTCGGCGTCCACCGGGCGCTCGACACGGCAGGCGCCCTGTTCGGGCCCGTCGTGGCCTTCGCCCTGCTCGGGCTGGTGCCGGGTGCCTACGACGTTGTCTTCATCGTCAGCTTCTGCGTGGCTGTCGTCGGTCTCGGCGTTCTACTCTTCTTCGTCTCCAATGCGCCCGCTGAACCCTCCGGGGCCGCTGTATCGCTGCGCGCAGCCGGCCTTCTACTGCGCGGGCCCGGTTTTCGCGGAGTCGTGGTGGCGGGCGCCCTCCTCAGCGTCGCGACCGTCAGCGATGCCTTCGTCTACCTGACCTTCCAGCGCCAGGCACTGATGGATGCTCGGTATTTCCCCCTGCTCTTCGTCGGCACCGCCGCTATCTACCTGATGCTCGCCGTGCCGGCCGGACGCCTCGCCGACCGGGCCGGTCGCCGCTTGCTCTTC
>Ga0137415_10008227_pt1 | contig 10332 bp, 9 predicted proteins | sample CZODoug3_1_1_16f_FD_183082 | JGI IMG/M metagenome (GOLD analysis project Ga0137415, IMG submission 183082) | Vadose zone soil fungal communities from Angelo Coast Range Reserve, California, USA - CZODoug3_1_1_16fungal (Hybrid Assembly) | ecosystem: Environmental > Terrestrial > Soil > Vadose... | reverse complement strand
CCGAACAGACGAACCCGATCGCATCAAAGGCCTCTCCCTCGGCGCCGACGATTACCTCGCCAAGCCGTTCTCCCCCAAGGAGCTGGTGCTGCGCGTGGGCGCGATCCTCCGGCGCCTGACGGCGCCCCCGGTGACGGCCGGCGGCCGCCTGGCCGGCGGCCCGATCGTCGTCGACCGCACGGCCCATCGCGTGACGGCGGACGGAAAGGAAGTCGAACTCACTGCCACCGAGTTCAAGCTCCTCGAGCGGCTGATCGAACGACGCGACCGCGTCCAGTCCCGCTCGCAACTGCTCGAGTCGGTGTGGCAGGCTCAGCCAGACATTCAGACGCGTACAGTCGACATGCATGTCCAGCGGTTGCGCACCAAGCTCGGCTCCGCCGGCGACTGGATTGAAACCGTCCGCGCCGTGGGGTATCGGTTCCGCGAGCCGGCGCCTGCTCCGCGGCGCCGTCGCACATGAGACTCGCCACGCGGCTGTTCGCGAGCATCGGTTTACTCGTGGCTGCCGCGGTCGTCGGTTCCATCCTCGCCACCGACGTGCTGCTGCGGCGGCACCTCGAGCAGGGAATTGCCAACGAACTGGAGCGCGAAGCCCGACTGGTAGTCGCGCTCACCCCACCCGATTCGACGCGCTGGCCCGAGTTCGCTGCGCTCGCGGGGGCGCGCCTGGGACGCCGAGTCACCCTCATCGATCCCGAGGGCCACGTCCGCGGCGACACGGAATTCGACCGGAGTGCGCTTCCCCGTCTGGAGAATCACCGCGACCGCCCCGAGGTCCGCGCGGCGTACGACTCAGCGCGCGGAGTCGGAATGAACGAGCGCTTGAGCGCGTCCACCAATGAACGCCAGCTCTACGTGGCAGTCCGGGACGGACCTCCGGGGATTGTGATCACGCGAGTGTCCACGACACTGGCCGTGGTGGACGCCCAGGTCCACGCAGTACAGCGCGCCGTGGCGGCCGCCGGGTTGCTCATGCTGGTCGCGGCGGGACTCGTCGCCTGGCTTCTCGCCCGGGTCCTCGCCCGGCCGCTGTTGCTCATCGCCGATGCAGCCCGGGACATCGCGGCGGGCCGCGCCGCGGAATTCCCCGACGTCCATGTGCCGGAGCTGGCGCATCACGTGGACTCACTCCGCGCCATGCATCATGAGCTCGAGCGGCGGTTCGATGACCTGCGCCGCGAGCGAGAGGAATCCCGTACGCTGCTCGAGGCACTGTCGGACGGCGTCGTCGCCGCCGACGAACGTGGAGCCATCGTCTCGGCCAATGCCGCCGCGCGCCGCCTGCTAGCCTACGGGAGTACCCAGGCGCTGCCGCCGTTGGGCGAGCTCTTTCACGATCGTCTCCACCGCACCCTGATGCGTGAGGTGCTGGCCGGAGGCGTCGTCGAACGCCGCGAGCTGGACCTCGGTGACCGTACGGTCGTTGTTTCGGCGCGGCCGCTCGCGGAAGGCGGGACGTTGCTCGTGCTGAGCGACGTCACGGATCTGCGACGCCTCGAAACGATCCGGCGTGACTTCGTGGCGAACGTGTCGCATGAGCTGAAGACCCCGCTCACCGCAATCGCCGGGTACGCTGAAACGCTGGCGACGGAGTCCTCCGAATCTCAGGCCGCGGGCTTCGCGCAGACGATCGTCGAGAATGCCCACCGCATGCAGCGGCTGGTCGACGACCTGCTGGACTTGTCGCGCATCGAATCGGGAGCGTGGGAACCGGAGCCGCAACCCGTCGACGTCGAGACGGCCGCACGCGAGGCGTGGGCTCAGTTCGCCGAGCGCGCGACGAACCGGAAGATCGCATTCGAAACAGCTACGAATTCGTCGTCCGTCCACACCGACCCCGAAGCACTGCGGCAGGTATTCAACAACCTGTTCGAGAATGCACTGCGGCACACGCCGTCTGGCGGCCGGATCCGCGTCACCGCGCAGCGGGATGGCGATAACACCGTCGTGCGAGTCACTGATACGGGCACAGGCATCCCCGCCGATCACCTCCCGCGCATTTTCGAGCGGTTTTATCGCGTCGATCCGAGTCGCTCGCGCCAGGAGGGCGGAACAGGCCTCGGGCTCGCAATCGTCAAGCATCTCGTCGAGGCACACGGTGGCGGCGTTGAGGCTGAGAGCGAGCTCGGGAAAGGCACCACAATCCTTTTGTATTTCGCGACTTAGGCCTCGTTACACAGCCGTAACCCAGGCGTCACAGACCGTTGACCGCTCACGCGCAACATTAGCGCGTGCGAATTGCGCTCGTAACAGACACGTACACGCCGCAGGTCAACGGCGTCACGACCGTGGTCGTCCGGATCGCGAACGTGCTCCGGGAATTCGGCCACAAGGTTGTGGTCGTCGCACCGCGCTATCCCGGCCACCCGCCCGTGGATTCGCACGAGCTGCGAATTCCGTCGGTGTCCTTTCCTCCGTATCCGGCCATCCGGCTCTCCCTGCCGAAGTTCGGGGCCGTCGCGCGCTTCCTCGATCCGTTCCAACCCGACGTCGTGCATGTCGCAACGGAAGGGCCGTTGGGCCTCACGGGCCGGCGCTACGCGATGCGGCGCGGCATTCCCCTCGTCACGTCGTATCACACGAACTTCCCGCAGTACGCGCGGCACTACGGCGCCGGCATCATCGAACCGCTCGTCTGGAATTGGCTGCGGTGGTTTCATCGGCCCGCCGTGTTGACACAGACACCCGGCGAAGCGGTAGCGAGCGAGCTCGAACGCCGCGACATCGGGCGGCCGGTCGTCTGGGGTCGCGGCGTCGACACGACGCACTTCAACCCTGGGCGGCGCAGTGTGGGCTGGCGCCGGTGGCTCGCGGGCGGTGACGACACCGCGATCGTGCTGCACGTGGGCCGGCTCGCGCCCGAAAAGAACATCGACGTACTCGCCGAGGCGTGGATCGCCGCGCGCGAGCGGGTTGGGCAGCGCGCGACGTTCGTCATTGCCGGTGAGGGACCAGAGAGGCGCCGCCTCCTCACCCACCTGCCCTGGGTTCGTCAGCTCGGCTTCCTCGATCGCGACAAGCTCGCGGACGTCTATGCGAGCGCGGACATCTGCGTCCTTCCGTCCCGGACCGAGACATGCGGCCTCGTTGCGCTCGAAGCGATGGCTTCCGGTCTGGCCGTTGTTGCCGCCGACGCGGGCGGATTCCGCGAGAGCATCACGCACCGGCGCAGCGGTCTGCTCGTGGCACCGGACGACGCCGTCGGATTCGCGTCCGAGATTCTATCGCTGGTGATCGCGCCACAGCGGCGTGCCGAAATCGCGACGGGCGCGCGGGCGGGGGCAGTCGCGCGCGATGTCGCCCCCGAGAACCTCGAGCTGCTGAAGCAGTACGCGAGCGCGGCCGGTCTGGCGGGCACGGGAGCGGCCCCGTTCGCCGCGTAGTCCTCCTCGAGGCGGCCGTCTGATGCGCTGGCTCACACACCTCGGCGGCGCGAGGGCGACGATCGGCATCAGCTTGTTGCTGGTCGCGGCCGGCGAGCAGCTGCTCGGTCTCGCCGCGCTGTTTGCCCTGACGACCTCACACCTGGCGGTACAGGTACTGAAGCGCGCCGTGGCGCGGCCGCGGCCGCGGCCGTGTGATGCGAACGGGCGGTTGCTGGCGCTGATCGATCTTCCTGATCCCTACTCGTTTCCCTCGGGGCACGCGGCGGCCGCGGCGGCGGTGGGCGGCACCGTGGCGCTCGCGCATCCCCTCCTCGCTCCAATTCTTCTGCCGGTTGTCGCGCTGATCGCGATTTCCCGCGTGTCGTTGCGCGTCCATCACCTCAGCGACGTGATCGGCGGGGTGGTACTAGGCCTGGCCGGGGCGATCGGCGCCTCCGCCCTCCTTCTGCACTGACTGTACCGTACGTGCCCGGCGGCGGACTGCACGGCCGACTGTCCGGGTGCCCAGGTAGCGGAGGCTGGTATGGCTCCGCTATCTGCGTTTTAATTCCTCTCGTTACCAAATCGTGACATTGCCGACTCATCGTGGTGATGCCTACCGCCCACTTTGCAGCCGTTCAAGCAGTCCACCAATTCACCCGAGTCTTGAGGAGTAATCGTGCACGCAAGACTGTCGCATTCCCTCCTGGCTGTGGCCGCGGTGGGCGTGTTCGCCAGCCCCTTGGCCGCGCAAAACCAGGCGCCGGCCGCACCGCAGATCACCGCCGGCGGCGTGGTCTACACGCAGTACCAATACACGGACGCCGCCGTTCACAACAACACGTTCGACGTCACGCGCGCATACGTGAACGTGCTTGGCCGCTTCTCGGGCGGCATCACCACTCGTGTCACTGCCGACATCATCCCCAGCGCCGTCGCGAACCAGCAGCTCCGGCTCAAATACGCCTTCGCGGCGTGGACCCCGACCGGCAGCAGCCTCACCTACAAGCTGGGCATGATGCAGACGCCCTTTGTGGACTACGAAGAAACGCTGTGGGACTACCGCATGCAGGGCACCATCGCCGTCGATCGCAACGGCGCCATGACGTCGTCGGACATCGGCTTCGGAGTGGACGGCAAGTGGAATAACGACCAGGTGAACGGCCAGATCGCCGTCGTGAACGGCGAGGGATACTCGGGCGGCACCGGCGACTTCCACAAGGACCTCGAGGCACGTGTCTCGGTTCGCGTCAAACCCACCAACGACGCGAGCCGTGTCGGGGGCCTGCGACTCACGGGATACGCGGGGGTCGGCAAGTACGGGCCCGCTTTCGCCGGCAATGACCGCAACCGATACCTCGGCCAAGTCTCGTATCGGTCCCAGCAGTTTACGCTCGCGGGGGAATTCGTCTCCCGGAAGGACTCGACGCAGACCGGAAGCATCCTCACCGCGTTCGGCGTCTATCACCTGACGGGCGGCAAGGTCGCGGTGATCGGGCGGGTCGATCTCGTCGACCCCGATAAGAACGTCGCGAACAACAAGAACACCCGCATCATCGGCGGCCTCTCGTACCAGCTATCGCCCAACGTCCGGCTGCTCGCCGATCTCGACCGGCTGTCGTTCGAGAGTGGCGCGACCGCCACCAATCAAGTGCTGCTTCAAGCGCAGTTCGTGTTCTGAACCTGACCCTAACGCGAGGACAACCGCTGTGAAGTCCACCCGCTTTCTCGCTCTGGCCGCCCTGCTCGGCGCCGCCGTACCGGTCGCCGCCCAGGTGCAGCTGAACGGCGCCGGAGCGACGTTCCCGAACATCATCTATCAGGACTGGATGCTGACGTACAACCAGACGCATCCCGACGTGAAGCTGAATTATCAGTCCATCGGGTCGGGCGGCGGCATTCGCCAGTTCTCCGATGGGACCGTGGACTTCGGCGCCACCGACGCGCCGATGGGCGATTCCGCGATCGCCGCGATCAGCGGGAACGTCCTCCACATCCCGACCGTGATGGGTGCGGTCGTGATCGTCTACAACCTGCAAGGCGTCACGCAGGTGGTGAAGCTCACCCCCGATGTCCTCGCCGACATCTTCCTCGGCAAAGTCACGAAGTGGAATGATGCGCGCCTTGCGAGCATCAACCCCGGCGTGACGCTGCCCGCGGCCGACATCATCGTCGTGCACCGCGCTGAGGGCTCGGGCACGTCGTTCGCGTTCACAGACTACCTGTCGAAGGTCAGTCCCGAGTGGCAGCAGAAGGTCGGCAAGGGCCCGTCGGTCAATTGGCCCGTCGGTCTCGGCGGACGCGGCAGTGAAGGAGTTTCGTCGACGGTGAGCCAGACGCCGGGCGCGATCGGCTACGTCGAGCTGGCGTACGCGACGAGCAACAAGATCCAGTTCGCGACGCTGCGCAACAGCTCGGGCAACTGGATCACGCCGACCCTCGACGCCGTGACGGCGGCCGCGGCCGGTGCGATGAAGGACATGGGCCCGAACACGGACTTCCGGGTCTCCATCACGAACTCGTCCGGCGCCCAGGCGTATCCGATCTCGACCTTCACCTGGTTGCTGTTGCATAAGTCATACAGCGACACGGCGAAGGCACGGGCTCTGGTCCAGTTCGTTTGGTGGGCCGAGGGCGAAGGCCAGGCCAAAGCACCGCAGCTCGGGTACGCGCAGCTCCCCAAGGACCTGCATCCCTGGATCGAGGCGCGGCTCCGGAGCATTACGGCCGGCGGCCGGCCGGTTCTGAAAGCCGCAGAATAGCTCGCTGACATAAGGGGGCACCTCCCGGCGTGTAGTTGGGGCGCCGGGGGGTGTTTTTCCTTCACGGTGACAATTCCGTTACACCGTTGTGACGGACTTCGGGGAAGGCACCGGTAGCTTCCCCCGCGCGATGACCAGCCTCCCCATCGAGGGCTCTTCCCGCCGGCAGTCCCTCCTAGGCGCGGATCGTAGCGACCGCATCTATCGCCGTATCCTGACCGGCTTCGCGCTCGCGCTGCCGCTGCTCTTTCTCATGATCCTGGCGGTGTTGTTCGTCAGCGCGCTCCCGGCGCTGCGCCGGTTCGGCCCCTCATTTCTCTGGACCTCGACGTGGGATCCGGTGGCCGAGTTGTACGGGGCCGCCCCGATGATCGTCGGGACGCTGCTGTCCTCGTTCCTCGCGATCCTGATCGCCGTGCCGCTCGCGCTCGGCGTGGCAATTTTTCTCACGGAGTTCGCCCCGCGGTGGCTCCGGCAGCCCGTGGCCTTTCTGGTCGAGCTGCTCGCGGCGATTCCCAGCGTGGTGTACGGCTTGTGGGGCGTCTTCGTCCTCATTCCGTTCCTGCGGACCGCGGTCGTTCCGCCGCTGAAGGCGGTCCTCGGATGGACGCCCTTCCTCCAAGGCGTGTTCTACGGCAACTCCCTGCTCGCCGGCGGCGTCATCCTCGCGATCATGATCGTTCCGTACATCGCGGCGGTCTCCCGCGAGGTGCTGCTCGCCGTGCCAGGCAGTCAGCGCGAGGCCGCGCTCGCGATGGGTGCGACGCGCTGGGAAGCGGTACGCTCCGCGGTGCTGCCCTACGGTCGGGCGGGACTCATCGGCGCGATCATTCTGGGCCTGGGCCGTGCGCTGGGCGAAACCATGGCCGTGACGATGCTCATCGGCAACCGTCACGACATCGGGATCTCGCTGCTGCAGCCGGCCTACACCATGGCCGCGGCCATCGCCAACGAATTCAGTGAAGCGACGACGAACATGTACCACTCGGCGCTGTTCGAAGTCGGGTTGGTGTTGTTCGTGGTGACGGTCGTGGTGAACGCCATCGCCCGCATCCTCATCTGGCGGGTGGCGCGCGGTGCCGCCATCGGCAGCAGGGCGCTGTGAACAGCCGATCGTTCCGCCGCCATCTCATGAGTCGTGTGATGACGGCGCTCGTCGTGGCGCTCTCCTTCATCGCCGTCCTCGCGCTCGTACTCATCCTCGGCGACCTCGTGCTGAAAGGCGCGTCGTCGATCGACTGGGCCTTCTTCACCAGGAGTCCCGTACCGGCGGGACAGACCGGGGGAGGCGTCGCGAACGCGATCGTCGGCACCGGCATCGTCGTCGGCCTCGCAGCGCTGATCGGCGTCCCCATCGGCGTCGGTGCCGGGATGTATCTCGCCGAGTACGGGTCGGGAAAGCTCGGGTTTATCGTGCGATTCATTGCGGACGTGCTGAACGGCACGCCGTCGATCGTCATCGGGATCGTCGCCTGGACCTTCATCGTGCGGCCGACCCATCGTTTCTCCGCCCTCGCGGGGAGCGTGGCGCTCGCCATCCTCATGATTCCGATGTTGGCGCGGACGACCGAGGAGATGGTACGGCTGGTGCCGCACTCGCTGCGGGAAGCGGCGCTCGCGCTGGGCTATCCGCGCTGGCGCACCTCGCTCAAGGTCGTCGCGCGCACCGCTCTCACCGGTATCGTGACGGGATGTCTCGTCGGCATCGCGCGCGTCGCGGGCGAAACCGCTCCCCTGCTGTTTACGGCGCTGGGCAATCTGAACTTCTCGTTTTCGGTGACCCAACCGATGCAGACCTTGTCGCTCCAGATCTACGTGTATGCGACCGGTCCCTTCGAAGAGTGGCATCGCCTGGCCTGGGCCTCCGCGCTCGTGCTCATGGGGCTCGTGCTCATGATCTCCCTCACCGCCCGCTGGGTGACCCGCCAACGCTATGGTAGCGGCAGCTAACACCCGGCTCCGGCTCGAGGCATCGCATCTCACCGCGATGTTTGGACAGCACCGCGCGGTGCGCGACGTGTCGCTGCTGTTCCCCGCGAACACCGTCACGGCGATCATCGGCCCCTCGGGCTGCGGCAAGAGCACCCTGCTCCGCTGCTTGAACCGCATGCACGAGCTCACCCCCAGCGCGAGCGTCCAGGGCGAGGTGTTGCTCGATAACGTCAACATCTACGGCGACGAGGTCAGTCCGATCGAGCTGCGGCGCCGGATCGGCATGGTCTTCCAGCGACCCACCCCATTTCCAACAATGTCGATCTACGACAATGTCGCGGCGGGACTGCGGGTCAATGGACGCCGGTTTCGCGCCGAGATGGACGACGCGGTGGCCCGCGCGCTGCAACAGGCGGCGCTGTGGGACGAAGTCAGGGACCGCCTGCACGCGAGCGCGCTCGCGCTCTCCGGCGGCCAGCAGCAGCGGCTCTGCATCGCCCGCGCGGTCGCGCCGCAACCGGAAATTCTGCTGCTCGATGAACCGACCGCCTCACTCGATCCCGCTGGAACGCAGCGCATCGAGGAGCTGTGCCACGCGCTGAAGCGGCTCTATACGATCGTGATCGTGACGCACAACATGCAACAGGCGGCACGCGTGTCTGACTATACCGCGTTCATGTATCTGGGCAGTCTCATCGAGGTGGGCCGCACGGACGAAATCTTCACGAAGCCCAAGGTCGAGCAGACGGAGGCGTATATCACCGGAAGGTTTGGATGAAAACAACATCGGAACGAGGGAACGCTGGAACGATGGAACGAAAAAGCACGACCGTTCCATCTGTCCATCATTCCATCGTTCCAGCCGTCCTCGAATCCCGCGCCTACAACTTCTGGTACGGGCCAAACCACGCGCTCCACGACATCTCGATCGCGATCCCGCGCAACGCCATCACCGCCCTCATCGGGCCGTCGGGCTGCGGGAAGACGACGTTCCTCCGATCGATCAACCGGCTCCATGACCTCACGCCCGGCGCCCGGCACGCGGGCGACATCCTGCTCGACGGCGGCTCGATTTTCGCGCCCGGCACCGACGTCGTCGGGTTGCGGCGCCGCATCGGTATGGTGTTCCAGCGACCCAATCCGTTTCCCAAGCCGGTCTACGACAACGTGGCCTACGGACCGCGACTCAATGGCCTGGCGCCGGCACGCGAGCTTCCCGACCGCGTCGAGCGCGCCCTGCGGCAAGCGGCATTGTGGGACGAGGTGTCGGACCGGCTCCGCGAGCCGGGGACCGCGCTCTCGGGGGGGCAGCAGCAGCGGCTGTGCATCGCGCGCGCGCTGGCGAACGAGCCGGAGGTGCTTCTGATGGACGAACCCTGCTCGGCGCTCGATCCGATCGCGACCCAGCGCATCGAGGAGCTGCTGGTCGAACTGAAGAAGACCTACACTATCGTTATCGTGACGCACAACATGCAGCAGGCCGCCCGGGTGTCCGATTATACGGGCTTCTTTTACGTGGGGCATTTGGTTGAATTCGGCTCAACACAACAGGTTTTCACTCGTCCTTCTGACGAACGAACCGAAGCGTATATCACAGGAAGGTTCGGATGAACGCACAAGCAACGAGTCACCGGCACTTTCACGATGAGCTCTCGGAGCTCAAGGTGGCGCTCCTCAACATGTCGGGCGAGGCGCAGGCCGCCCTCGCGTCCGCGGTAGAGGCCGTGCTGCAGCGCGACGGGGACAAGGCGCGCGACGTTATCGCCGGCGATCGCGAGATCGACCATCTGGAACTGGAAGTCGAGGAAACGGTGATCCGGCTGCTGGCCACGCAACAGCCGATGGCCCGCGATCTTCGCTTCCTCACCGCGGCGATGAAAATCTCCAACGATCTGGAGCGCGTGGGTGATCACGCCGTGAACATCGCGCAATCGGCCGAGCGCCTGCTCGTGGCCCGACCCATCGTCCCGGAGCCCGAGCTCCTCGAGATGGCGCGCCAGGCGCGCACGATGCTCGCCGACGCGCTCGACGCCTTCGTGCGCGGCGACGCGCAGGCCGGCCGCGCGATCTGCCGCCGCGATGACAGCGTCGACGCGTTGCACGCGTCGATGTTCCGGATCCTGCTCACGCACATGATGGAGGATCCGCACATCATCGGCACCGCGATGGAGCTATTTCTGGTGAGCCGGAACCTCGAGCGTGTGGCGGACCTGGCGACGAATATCGCCGAGGACGTCGTATTTCTGGTGGAGGGGAAGTCGATTAAACAT
>Ga0137415_10008226_pt1 | contig 10332 bp, 9 predicted proteins | sample CZODoug3_1_1_16f_FD_183082 | JGI IMG/M metagenome (GOLD analysis project Ga0137415, IMG submission 183082) | Vadose zone soil fungal communities from Angelo Coast Range Reserve, California, USA - CZODoug3_1_1_16fungal (Hybrid Assembly) | ecosystem: Environmental > Terrestrial > Soil > Vadose... | reverse complement strand
ATCTCCGGTGAGCTGCTCGCCGCGTACGACCTGTTCGGCGACGCGATGCACGCGGCGTTCGAGTCGCAATGCTTCGGGGCGGCGCGCGAGTGCGAGCTCGTCGTTCGACCGCTGGAGTTCGAGCACTGGGCCCGGGGTGCTGCATCGGTTGCGATTTCGCAGCTGCTGGCGCGGGGCTGACGAGGTTTCGCTTCAGGCGACGCCGACCAGACAGCCGACCAGACATCAGTAACGTTCGAAGAAGCCGCAGGTGCCGGTAGCGCCGGTGGCGTGGTTCACCACCGCCGCCTCGCCGGCCCGGCCGCCCCGTAGGTAGATGCCGCCCGCGCCACGCTGCATGAGGAACGCACCCCAGGTGAGGATCCACGGCTCGGCGCTGTCGTCAGTGGGAAAGAGTTCCGGGATCGGATGGATGCGGCGCTGGATTATGTACGGTCCGCCCATCGCAGTCTGGACGTGATCGCGCCACTCGTGTGGTTCGGTCTGCCAACCCGGGACGATCCCCTCGCCGCCGAAGAGCAGCATGGGCTTGAGGATCAGCTCGTCCCGTTGGGCCAGGACGTACTGCTCGAGGTCCACGGACGTCCCGTCGACCGTGGTCGGACCGGGGCGCAGGACGCGGGTCCAGGGCACCAGTCGGTCGACGGTGTCGCGCTCGGCGTCGGTCAGGACGTGCCGGTTAGCGTCGTCGGAGAGCAGCGCGAGGGTGCCCTTGCTCTGGAAGACCTCCGCCTCGACCGGCACGAACAGTTTGACCTCGTCGCGCTCGACCGCCTGCAGCAGCGGTTCGAGCAACACCGATGCCTGCTCCTCGAGCAGGTGGTCGAGCAGAAAGAGCCGATACACGAAGTCGATCCGACGATCGCCGAGCCACACCCGTCCGTCGGCGTAACGCAGTTGGCCGAGGTGGCACGGGTAGGCGTCGACGCCGAGCTCCTCGATGACGGCCAGGCTCTTGCGCAGCTGGGGCAGTTCGGCCTCGAAGCCGGGACCGGGCCAGTCGACGGTCGCCATCACCGGACGCGTCCCGGACGGGACCTTGCACTCCGTCAGCATCGTGTCGACCAGCTCGGCGAGGGTGTCGGTGTAGGTCAGGTCGTGGCTGGTCGCGAACTGCTCGATGTAGGGGTGGTCGAGCATCGCGCGGTTGAGCAGTGCGTTGTCCAGGCCACCCATGTTGGTGATGAAGTTGACCTCCATCACCTTGAACCCGGTGGCGTCGAGGTAGAGATCGGCGCGGCAGAGTCGACTCGGCACGGCACTGCGCGCACGCGTGCTCGCCCGCGCGTGGGCAGCCGTCATACCGACCGCGCGGGCGAGGGCCTCGAGGTCGCCGCCGAACAGCCGATCGGGCAGGGACGTGATCGCGGTGTGCAGCCGCTCGAGGTCGGCGAAAAGCTGCGCGTGCTCGTCCCGTCCGAGGAACGTCGGTCGGCTCAGCGAACGGGCCCCGAAGCTGCTCGCGACGGTGCTCTGGTGCGCAGTCGCGAGCACGCCGGACGCCCGGTCGGCTTCGACGGCGAGACCGTTGAGGTATGCCTCGGTGAGGCTCTGGTGCGACAAGATGGAACCCTCCTATGTCTGATGGAAGCAACACATGGCAGTTGCTCCGGTCTGCATGTTCACGACGCCGCCGCCGAGATCGCGCGAGCCGCGCATCCAGAACCCGCTGAAGCCACGGGACCCGGTGAACGCGCCCCACGTCAGCAGCCATGGTTCGACGCCGTCGTCGGTCGGGAACATCTCCAGTACCGGTCGGATCCGGCGTTGTACGACGTACGGACGTTGCATCGCCTCGGCCAGCCGCTCGCGCCAGGTGTCGGGATCGGTGAGCCAGCCGAGAACTACGCCCTGGCCGCCGTGTTCGACGGGCGGTTTGAGCACCAGCTCGTTCTGGTTCGCCTCGACGTAGTCGGCCAGGTCGACGTGCTCGCCGTTCACCGTGACGGGTCCGGGCCGCACTGGCCTGGTCCAGGGCAAGATGCGCTCCAGGCTCGCCGCCTCGTCGGCGGTGAACAGGTGGCGATGCTGCTCGTCGGACAGCAGGGCGAGCATTCCCTTGCTGCCGTAGAGATCGCCGTCCAACGGAGTGAACATCGACACCTGGCCGCGTTCGACCGCCCGCAGCAGCTGTCCCACCTGCTCCGGCATTCCGGGATGCAGCAGATCCTCCAGGTGAAAGAGCCGGTACACGATGTCGACGCGGTGCTCGCCGAGCCAGACGCCGTCGTCGGTGTAGGTCAGCTGGTCGATCGGACACGGCTCGCAGTCGATGCCGAGCGGACCGAGCGCGGCGGTGCTGCGACGTAGTAGATCCTCCAGCTCGGCCCAGCGGCCCGGCCATTCGACGGCGGCCACGAACGGGCGGAGGCCCGAGGGCACCTTGCACTCGTCGAACAGGGTGTGCGCGAGTTCGACCATCGTGTCGACGTAGGTCAACTCGTTCCGGGCAACAAAGTCGGCGATGAACGGTTGTTCGAGCATCGCGTCGTTCAGCACGGCATTGTCGAGGCCGCCGAGATTGCTGCCGAAGTTGATCTCCATCAGCTCGAAGCCGGTCTCGTGCTGGTAGAGATCGGCCCGAGCCAGCCGGCTCGGCGGCGTTCCCCGGCTGTGCAGGATGGCCTGCACCTGCGGCTCGGCGAGGCCCACCGCCCGGGCACACGCGGCCGGGTCGCCGCCGAAGATCAGGTCCGGCACGCGGGTCAGCGTTGAGACCAGCACGTCCAGGTCGGCGACGAGCTGGCGAAATCGCTGCCGGCCGAGAAATACAGGGCGGCTGAGGTAGCCGGTCTGGTACCACGTGCCGGCCAGGTCGTCCTGGGACGCCGCGAGCAGCTCGCTGGCCCGCGGCCCGCGTTCGGAAACGGCAGCCAGGTAGTCATCGGTGATCGTCATGCTTCGCTCCCTGCGACTGACGCGAGGACGGCGGGTTCGGGGGTACGCGCCTTGCGCCGGATGCCCGACCAGAGAAGGGCGCCGGCCGCCAGAGAGGCCAGACCCCAGCACCACCACGAGCCCTTGCCGATCGCGCTCCACAGCGCGACCCCGGCCGAGGCGCCGATGGCGGTGCCCATCGCCCAGGTGGTCTGCATGGCGGCTGTATAGCGCGCGGTCTGCCCGGGGCCGGCGATCAGTCCCGGGTAGGCGAACAACGTCGGCTGGCCGATGATCTCCGAGGTGGTCGCGAGCACACCGGCCACGACGAAGATGGCCAGGCCGGCTTGCGGCGTGACAACGGCCAATGCGAGCCCCAGCAATGCCAGTGACAGCGCGCCGGCGTGTCTCGGTTGCCATCGCTGGACGAACTTGGTGACCAGCAACTCGCAGGACAGCACCATCGCCCCATTGAGGGTGATCAGCGCGCCGAACCACGCGGTCGCGATGCCGGCGTCCTCCATCGCGAGCGGTAACGACGTCACGAGTTGGACGTAGGCCGCCGAGTTGATGAAGATCGCCGCCAGGTAGAGCAGGTACCTCCGGTCGGCCAGCACGGTGCGGTACCCGGTCGGTTCGGAGGGAGAGGTGGGCTTCGCGGCTGGGTTGATCTTCTTACGGGGCAGGGCGATCGCGGCGACCACCGCGTAGCCGATGTTGGTCGCTCCATCCACCCAGAACAGCGCATTGTAGGAGACCGAGATCAGCGCCACGGCCAGCAGCGGCGCCACCATCGTGCCCAGGTTGGTCGCGAGCCGGAGCATCGCCATGATCATCACGCGCCGGTGCTTCGGCGTCAGCTCTACCAACAGTGCGGTCATCGCCGGGCGGTACAGCTGCGTGACGACAGCGACCAACGCGATGACGCCCAGCAGGGCGGGAAAGCTCCGGATATAGATCACCGTCATGAGCAGGGCCCCGCTGCCGAGCATCGATAGCAGGGTCGCGCGCCGCGGGCCCAGCCGGTCCGCGACAACACCACCGAGGAAGACGCCCACCACCGCGCCGACGCCATAACTTCCGAACGCCGTTCCCGCCTCGACCTTGCTGAATCCGCGGTGGGTCAGGAACAGCACCAGGAACGTCTGCACGAAGCCGCCGAGCCGACTGATGAACGTGCCGAGCAGGATGGCGCGGATCGGGCCGGACGTCTCGCGGAACGTGATCCAGACACCGGCGTCGTCCTTGGTCACGGCGACGCCAACTCAGCTTCGTCGACGCGGATGCGGCTCTCCAGCTCCTTGAGCCGCTCGTAGTCCGCGGCGACGGCCTGCTCGTCGGTCGAAGCGAGGACGACCCAGCCGAGCATCGTGGCCATGCTGCCCGCCGCAGGCACGTGATCGTCGGTGCCGAAGTCGAAGTGCTTCATCCAGAACGTGGGAAGCGACTCGACACCGTCGAAGACATCCGCATTGCGCCAGACCCCGGCCACCGGTGAGTTGATGATGACGGCGGACACGTGCTTGATCAGCTGGTAGCCCTCCTGCCAATCGCCGCGTACCCGGTGGGCGACCGTGCGCTCGATGTGGTTGGACCCGGTGGCGAGCTTGGAGATCATCTGATGACCACCGCCGGCCGGTCGCGCGCCCACCTCGAGCAGTCGGGGCCCGTCGCGAGTCAGCATCACCTCGGTGTGGGCGCTGCCGGTGCGAATGCCGATCGCATCGAGCACCTGCCTCGCGTAGGGCCACACCGCAGCGGCCCCCGGGTGATCGGGCGCGACGAACTGAACGAGGTCGTAGACGCCGATCCGGTCACCGCGTTGCACCCGGTTGTACCGGCACACGTCGACCAGCCCGTGCTTGCCGTCCACCGAGTAGCTGTCGATCAGGTACTCCGTGCCTTCGGCGAACTCCTCGACGAGTACCGCGTCGTTGGTCAGGCCCATGATGTTGGGCCGGCCGTAGATGCGGTCGAAGAACGGACGCCAGGTGCCGCCGGCCGGAACCAGGTGCACCTCGTCGGTGGCCGCGCTCTTGGGCGGCTTGACGACGAGCTTGGCGCCGCGCAGGCCGGCGTCGTCCAGCCATTGCTCGATCTCCTCCGGATCGGCACTGCAGAACTGGCGCAGGTGCGGGATGCCGGCCCGGCCCACCGCCCGGTCCATCTGCCATTTGTCGCGCCGAGCGGTGGCCAGTTCGGGCACATTGCCGCTCCCCGGCAGGACCAGGTCGATCAGCGCGTCGGCCAGCTCGACGCCCGACTCGCATCCAGGGATCACGCAGATCGGCTGGTACGAACGCACGATGTCGGCGAGCGCGGCGAGGTCACCGTCCAACGCGTGGACGTGCCGGAAGTTCTCCGGATGCCACGACTCCCGGTACAGGGGCGCCGGCTCGGCGAGGCTCAGGACCGCGACCGCCTCGACGCCCTCGGCGCGAAACGCTGCCGGGAACTCCTGCCCGGTGCCCAACGGATCGACGATCACCGCATAGCGGCTCGGTTGCGACATCGTCAGCCCCAGTTGACCGGGCTGAGTTCGTCGCGAACCGAGAAGATCTCTCGTCCGAACATCGAGTTGAGCACGATCGCCGAGCGGACCGGCAGCATGGTCAGGTTGGAATCGGTGATCCCGAGCGTGGTCGCCGCCCGATTCAGCGCGTAGATCCGGTGGCCGTTCATGCCCTTCCAGCGCACCGAATAGTCGGTCTCGACGACTATCTCACCGTTGTCGTCCACCTCGATCCGGTCGCGGAGCTCGTCGTCGAAGGGCACGTCGACGGTCTCGCGCCCGGCGGCGATCACGACGTGACGGACGTGGTGGGTCTCGCGCCGCTCCGGCGTCTGGGCCGTCAGCACGATGTCGTCGCCCACGAGAGCCCCGGCGATGACGTCGCGCGCCGGATACAGCGTTACCGGGAACCGGCCGAGCTCGAGCAGACCGTCGTAGTTCGCCTGGTACAGAGCGCGCATCACGCCGGGGGTGAGCGCGTCACCGGTCGGTCTGAGCTCCTTGATGACCCGGCGACGCGTGGGCGGGGAGAGCCGCTGCAGCGCCTCGGCGTGTGACGGACGATAGACGTCGTTGGCGTTCGGCGAGTCGTCCATCGTCTCGAACCACAGTCGACGGCCGAACCAGCTGATGTTCGTGAACCCGGCGTTGAGCAGCCGCAACACCGCCTCCACGCCGGTCTGCCGCCCGCCCACGACGCCGACGGGCGCGTCCCTGTCTACGGCCATCGCGTCGATGCGCCGGGCCAGCTCGTCGGCGATGAAGACGCGCGGCGCCGGCAGCTGCGCGAACGCCGGTGGAAGGGCTGGTCGGCTGCCGACGCCGATCACCAGATGCTCGGACCGGGCGAGAGTGCGCCCGTCGGCACCGACCACGAAACCGCCGTCGCCGAAGGAGATCCGGTCGATTGTGACCCCGTAATGGACGTTGTGCAGCCGCTCGGCGGCCCAGGCCAGGTAGCGCACGTACTCGCGACGCGGCATGAAGTCGAACTGGGCGTTCAGCAGCGCGTACGTCCGCCCGGTGGTAACCAGGTAGTTGAGAAAACTCAGCTCGTGCGTCGGATCGACGAGCGAGACGAGATCCTTGAGCCACGACGTCTGCATGCGTACGCCCCGGTGCAGCAGCTGGTTGTGCCAGGCCGGACCGGGCTGACGATCGAACAGGGCGATCTGCTCGGTGCTCGATGACTCGAACAGCGCGGCCAGGCTCAGGTTCGCCGGGCCCGCGCCGACGCCGACGGCATGGTAGGTCGGCACGGTAGGTGTCGTCGAATCGTCGCTCATGATCAACTCTCTCCGCTCGTCGGATGCAGGTGGTTGGCCGCGGGCCAGGCGCGACCGGTGAGTGCGTTCAGTGGTGTCGAGTCACGCCCGGAGCCGGTGGACAGCGCCGTCAGCAGGCAGCGGACGGCCAGGGCCGGATCGAATCCGGACAGTCGCAGCGCCTGTTCGGCCCGCTCGATCTCGGACTGTGCGAGCACTGCCGGGGCGCCGCCGTGGCGCGACGCATTTTCGAGCAACGGTCGAACCCAGTCGACGAATGCCTGATAAGAGTCGTCCGTGAAGTTGCTCTGGAATCGGTCCGGACGGGTCCAGGACAGGTAGAGGCGAACCAATTCCACGTCGTGTGTCTGCAGGAACTCGTCCGCCCACAGTGCATGATTGCGACTCGTCGAGAATTTGCTGCCGTCCAGTAGGTAGAACTGATTGACCCCAGCGCCGAGCAATTTGGCCGTCGGTATTCCGGCGGCGGCCAAAATCGCGGGAACCAGAATCGTGAAGTAGAAGGCATTATCGATGCCGTAGAATTGCCAGAGCCCCTCGATTCGCTCCCAGGCGGCTAGGTAGTCGCTCAGTTTGCTCACTTCCGGGTTCACTGCGTTCGCCAGCCCGTACAGGTAGCAGAGCCCGACTTCGGCCATGAAATCGAGCCGCATTCCGGCCAGCGGGCCATCGCATTCGATACCCCAGTTCGTGGGATAGGCCAGCGGGATCGTCGGCAACGGTTCGTGCTGATAGCGCTGGAACACCGACCGGACCTGCGTGGTCCACTCGGCTTGGAGCCATTCAGCCGTCAGGCGCTCCCGGTAGTCCTCCAGCCGAAGCACCGGAACGGTTGCGACCATAGGGCGCGGAACGCCGCCGCAACGCGCGCAGCTCGGGTCGATCAGGGTGGCTGCTGAGGTGAACCCGCCGCAGTCTTCGCACGATGTTCCGTTGTCCTGCGCGCCGCAGGCCGGGCATTTACCCACGACGTAGGAGTGATGCATTGTGCGGTCGCAATCGGCGCACACGTAGAGGGTGAACTCCTCCATCAGGACGGATCCGTTGGCCACCATTTCATTGAGCAGGCCGACGATCGCCCGCTGATAGCTCGCGTCCGCGGGGTCCACGAATACGTCGTAGCCGATACGTGCGCGCCCGAACGCCGACATGATCTGGGCGCGATACCGCGTGACCATTTCCTCGACGTCCTCGCCGAGGGTCTCGGCCCGGGTGAGCACGTAGTTCGGATGGACGTCCACCGACGCCAATGTGACCACGTGCTCACCTCGCGCTCGCGCGGCGCGTGACGCTATATCGGCGGCGAGGTACGGACCGGACAGGTGCCCGACGTGCAGTGGTCCATTCACGGTCGGCTGCGGGATGATGATCGCGGTAACGCCGCCTGTCCCCGTCATCGGGGCATCCAATACGCTGAGAACACCATCAGCGGTATGTCGCGCGACCTGTTATGGACGATGTGAGCCTCGCGGCTATCGAGCAGGAATGCAGATCCCGCTGGGACATCGGCGATCTTTCCCTTGACCTCGACCGTGGCCGTCCCGCTGATAACGATGGACAACTCGACTTCCGGGTGGCAATCCTGTGGCGGGCTGCCGCCCGGCGGCACCGTGTACCACATCGCCTGGAACGGCAGTAGGTCGCCGAGGGAATACTTCTCCCAGCGAGCCACACCGACCGTGCCAATTGCCGCGGTTTCGGGCAAGTCATTGGCGAAACGGCGCATTTCTACCTTCTAACGATGATCAAATAGGACAGGTCGCGAGTGAGTCAGTCAAGAGGCGCCAGAAACTGGCGGCAACCATCGGTCCGCTGAACGGAACAGGATCTGGCGGAAACGCATGCTTTACGCGCACAATTTTCGCGATTCATTGTCCGAAAGGGAATGTCCTAGCATGATCAATTACGACGGTCGGCGATTTAGCCCTGCTGGAACCGGTAACGACCCGAACGCGCCGATTGGCGTCTACCACCAGAGCGGCGATCTGGTGTGGGCGGAGTTCGCCGGCGGGGAGGTGCGGCGTGGATCGCTGTGCGGCTTGTGCGCGGACGACAGCACGCTCGAGTTCGCCTACACGATGGTTCTCGCGGATGGCCAGGTGATCTCGGGGCGATGCGTGAGCACGGCCGAGCTACGCGAGGACGGCCGGGTGTACCTGCACGAGAAGTGGGAGCGCTACGGGGCGCACGCGATCAGCGGCGTCTCCGAGCTGGAACAGGTCTAGGACGTGTCTGCGATCAGCTCGTTCGCCGCCTGCCGGCTCGCCGCCAGCGCGGTCTTGACCGACGCTCCGGCGCCACCGGTGAAGGTGACAACGTTGCCCAGTGCCGGGCGCAGCATGAGGATCGGATCCTGGGCGTAACAGTCGGCCGAACCGATCTGCCGCTTCGGCGGCCCGAGACGAAGCGCCGGGAAGCGAGCCCGGGCCAGCCGGACCGCTTCCTCCTGCACGGTGGGGTCGAACGGCGGGCGGTCCGGTTCGACGCCCCAGCGATCGGTGGCCAGTCCGAGCAGCACGTGGCCGTCGGTATCCGGCAGCCCGTACATGCCGGTCACGTCATCGACCACGGCAGTCGGGGGCCATCCGGTGGCCGGATAGATCGCGTACTGGATCGACTTGACGCGGTAGCCGTCGGTGGGCAGGCCGCCTGCGCGTAGCACCGCCGCCGTCCAGGAACCCGCCGCGACGACCACCTTGTCGTATTCGCCGGGGAGGTCATCGACGCCCAACGCGCGCTCCTGCACGCGAACGCCGCGACGCCGGGACGCGTCGTGCAGGATCGCGGTACGCAACCGATCCGGATCGACGCGTCCGGCCCGAGCCTCCACCACCGCCACATCCGTGGGCTCCAAACCGGCCCAGCCGGCACGGGTCAGCTCGGCGGCGCTGGACACCCGGGCGCCGTCAACCTCGGCGACCGCCCGATCGAGCCCTTCGGAATCACCCCGGAGATAGGTGCACCAACCCGGCCGATAGGCGGCCCACTCCCGCAGCGTCGGGCTCGCCAACAGCTCGCCGAGGCTCGCCACGGCCAGGCGCCGTTGCCGGGGATCGGGCTCATAGCCGCGGACGGCCCCGCCCGATGCCGCGGTGGCGTCGGCGTCGCGGCGATCCCCGGCGATCACGTCGACACTGACGCCGGCATCGGCGAGGCGCCAGGTCAACAGCGACCCGGCCAGGCCCGCTCCGATCACGCACACCCGCATCCGCGCACGATAGCCATCAGCGCAGGCGCGCGGATGAGTCACGTCATGTTCGTCTCGCATGGACCCGATCGGGGGGCGATACTGAAGGGAGCATGGACGCTCCCCGACTGCACGCCGTCTCGGCTGCTGCCGCGCCGCTCTTGGATCCCGAGGACGACGAGGATTCCTTGGACGGTGGGGCGAGCGGCCACGCGAGCCTGGCGGTCGAGCGACGCATCGCGGTGTCAGCGATCCTCACCGGTCGAACCGACCAGCCCAGCCGAGCGACCCGAGCCGAGCGAGCCGATCAGGCCGAACTGGCCGATCGAGCAGAACGAGCAGAACGAGCCGATCAAATCGAACGAGCCGGCCGAGCCGAGCAGGCCGATCACACCGAACCTGCCCAGCCGAACGATCAGGCCGAACCAGCCGAACCAGCCGGCCGAGCCAAACCAGCCGGCCGAGCCGAA
>Ga0137415_10008224_pt1 | contig 10333 bp, 9 predicted proteins | sample CZODoug3_1_1_16f_FD_183082 | JGI IMG/M metagenome (GOLD analysis project Ga0137415, IMG submission 183082) | Vadose zone soil fungal communities from Angelo Coast Range Reserve, California, USA - CZODoug3_1_1_16fungal (Hybrid Assembly) | ecosystem: Environmental > Terrestrial > Soil > Vadose... | reverse complement strand
ATGACCACCGCCTCGACCGGATAGCGCCCGGCCGCGCTCTCGGCCGAGAGCATGACGGCATCCGCCCCCTCGAACACCGCGGTCGCGACGTCCGACACCTCGGCACGCGTCGGGATGGGGCTGGTGATCATCGATTCCAGCATCTGGGTCGCGACCACGACGGGCTTGCCGGTTCGTCGGGTGAGGCGCGTGATCCGCTTCTGGATGCCCGGCACCTTCTCGAGCGGCATCTCGACGCCGAGATCGCCGCGAGCCACCATGACGGCGTCGGCTGTCTCCATGATCTCCTCGAAACGGGCCACGGCTTGCGGCTTCTCGACCTTGGCGAGCACTGCCGAACGCCCGCGCGTCAGCTTCTTGACCTCGGCCACATCGTCGGGGCGCTGCACGAAGGAGACCGCGATCCAATCGACGCCGGCATCGACCGCGGCCTCCGCATCGCCGTGGTCCTTTTCCGTCATGGCCCCGATGGGAATGACCGTATCGGGCACGCTCACGCCCTTGCGGTCGGCGAGGCGCCCGCCGGTGACCACCTCGGCCACCGCCCGGTCGGGGCCGGCCTCCAGGATGCGCAAGGCGAGCTTGCCATCGTCGAGCAGAATGGTGTGGCCGGGCTCGAGCGAGGCCAGGATCTCGGGGTGCGGCAGATGCACGCGCGTCGCATCGCCGGGCGCGGGGTCGGCGTCGAGCGTGAAGCGCGCCCCAGGCTCGAGCTCGACGCTCCCACCGGTGAAGCTGCCGACGCGCAGCTTCGGTCCTTGCAGATCGGCGAGGATGCCGATCGGGCGCTCGAACTTCGCCTCGAGCTCGCGGATCGCCGCCACGCGCTCGCGCATCGCGTCACGGGAGGAATGGCTCATATTGATGCGGAACACGTCCACGCCGGCGTCGAACAGCGCAGCCATCGCCGCGGGTGTTTCCGAGGCGGGGCCGAGCGTTGCGACGATCTTCACTCGGCGCAGCCGTCTCACTTGGAGGCTGCTCCCTGCTGCGTCGCCTTCTGATCGGTGAGTTGCACGCGCCAGTCCTTCTGCTCGCCGGTGTCGACCTCGAAGAAGCCGGTGCGGTCATAGCCGCGCGAGAGACAATTCTCCACCCCGCGGATGGTGAATTCCTTGTCGCCTGTGCACATGAAGGAGGCGCCGGCCCATTCGCCTCCGCGGTCATAGTCGACGCCGTAGACATAGTAGAAGCGGGCGGCGAGGCGGCCCGACAGGAGCTTCTCGCACTGGTTGGGCTTGAGATTCCACCAGCCTTCGGTGACCCACCCCTGCGAGTCCCGATAGCCGAGCGCCACGCCGACGCGGCTGGTCGTCGAATTGCACACGCTCATATCGGCCCGGGCAGGGCTGTGCATGACGAGGCAAAGGAAGAGCGCCAGAAGGCTCGACCTCAGGACCAATGGTCGTCTCCAGCGAATCGGCGGGCATGGGCAACCGCAAGGCCGCGCGAGGCTCGCGCCTCGTCGCCCCGTGGTCGATGGACGGTCAGCAGAATAGGCCGACTTCGGCCACATGATGGCAGCCGGGCGTGACTAAATGACTAATTCCCGGCAACGCCCAAGACCTGGCGAGTCACCAAGACCTGGCGAGTCACCAAGCCTCGGCGAGTCACCAAGACTTGGCGGGTCAGCGAGGCGCCAGCACCATGGTCATCTGGCGCCCTTCCATGGAAGGCTCGCTCTCGACCTTGGCCATCTCGGCGGTATCGGCCTTCACGCGCTGCAGCACCTTGGCGCCGAGCTCGACATGGGCCATCTCGCGGCCGCGGAACCGCAAGGTCACCTTGACCTTGTCGCCCTCCTCGAAGAAGCGGCGTACCGACTTCATCTTCACGTCGTAGTCGTGATCGTCGATGCCCGGACGCAGCTTGATTTCCTTGATCTCGATGACCTTCTGACGCTTGCGCGCCTCGTTGGCCTTCTTCTGCTCCAGGAAGCGGAAGCGGCCATAATCGAGAATCTTGCAGACGGGCGGGGTGGAGTTGGGGGAAATCTCGACGAGATCGAGACCGGCATCCTCGGCGATCTTCAAGGCATCGAAGAAGGGCATCACCCCTCGATTCGAACCACCATCATCGATCAGCTGAACGTCGCGGACACCTCGAATGTCGCGGTTGGCCCGGGGCCCATCTTTCTGGGGCGTGGGCATGGGACGGAAGGGGCGGCGAATGGCGGGCTTCTCCTCTGCTCGACAATAAAGGTGTCATTTCGTCGCATTCGGTCGGGAAGTCAACGGGGCGCCCCTCAGCTTTCGTGCTGGAGCAACCTTTCGTAGACACCCAGCGTCGCATCGACCATTCCGTCCAGCGAGAAGTGCGCCTCCACATGCGCCCGGGCACGCGCCTGCATGGCGGCGCGCTGGCTCGCCCGCAGGGACAAAGCCGCGGCGATTCCCCCGGCCAGGGCCGGCGCGTCGCCGGGCGGCACGCGCCAGCCGGTGCGCTCGGCCTCGGGCGCCTCTGGCGGCGCCAGCACCGTCTCCGGCACGGCGCCGAGATCGGTGACCACGACCGGGGTCCCCATGGCCTGCGCTTCGACGGCCGAGCGGCCGAAGGCCTCGGGTTCGGTGGAGGCCACGGCGACGACCGAGGCCGCGAGGAACGCGGCCGGCATGTCGGCGCAATGGCCGACGCGCAGCACCGCGCCGCTAAGCCCCTGTGCGGCGATCTGCTGATCGAGGTCGCGCGCATAGCCGTCGCGCCCCTGCGGGTCCCCGGCCATCACGAAGGCCACGTCGTCCAGGCCCTCCGTCAGCAGGCGGCGCGCCGCCTCGATGAAGAATTTCTGCCCCTTCCAGCCCGTCAACCTTGCGGCGATCAGCACGATGCGCCGCCCGGGCGCCACGCCCCAATCGGCCCGCAGCCGCTGCACGCGCTCCGGCGTGACGGCCACCGGGGTGAAGACGGCAAGGTCGGTGCCGCGATGGATGACCTCGATGCGCGGACGGGCGAAGGGATAGAGGCGCGAGATCAGCTCGGCCGTGTAGCGCGAATTGGCGATCACCGCGTCGCCGCGCGCCATGATGGAGTTGTAGAGGAGCTTGGGGGCGATCCGCCCGGCATAGATGCCGTGATAGGTGGTGACGAAGGGGATGCCGAGCGACCGGGCGGCGGGATGCGCGCTCCAGGCCGGAGCCCGTGAACGGGCATGGATCAGCGCCACGTCCTCGTCGCGGCACAGGCGCTTCAGCCCACGGATATTGGCCGCGAGCCTGAGCGGGTTCTTGGTGGCCGCCGGGAAGCGTGCCCATTCTCCGCCCTTCGCCTGCAATTCGCCGACGAGCCTGCCGCCCTCGCTCGCCACGATGGCTCGTGCGCCGGCCTGCTCCAGCCCATGGGCGACATCGATGGTCGTGCGCTCGGCTCCGCCGGCGTCGAGCGAAGGGATGATCTGGAGGATCGTGCGGCCCTTGAGCGCCTCACGAACGGGGGCGGGATAAAGCCCGGTCGACGGTTTCATCTCCCTCCAATGCCATCAGGGGGTTCTCAAAACGTAACGGACGACCGTTTCACTACAGCCGCCGCCCGAAGGCAAGAAAGGCGCCCCGCCTGGTCCCGGCAAAAACGGGTTATCCCGCTTCGCCGGCGTCCGACGCCGCCGCGCAAAACGGCGCTTCAGCGCCTGTCCTCGATCACCTTGCCGTCATTCGGCAATGCGCCCCTTCCGCACAGGCTGACCTCGCCCCTCACCCGCGTCACCGCGAGGAGAGAGGCGCAAAGCGCCTCGGCAAGGCCGTCCGTGAAGCCGCCGCCCTGCATCGCATCGGCCTCGGCGAGGAGCATCACCCTGTCCTGCTCGCCCGCGCGGCTCACCACGAGCCGCAGGCGCCCGAGGTCCTGATGGCGGTGCGCGATCTCGGCGATCTGCTCGGGACGCACGAACATCCCCTTCACCTTGGCGGTCTGGTCGGCACGTCCCATCCAGCCCCCGATCCTGGTGTTGGTGCGCCCGCAGGATGAGGCGCCCGGGCGGACCGCGGTGAGGTCGCCGAGCGCCAGGCGGATCAGCGGGTGGCGCTCATCGAGCAGCGTCACCACCACCTCCCCCACCTCTCCGTCCGGGACCGGATCGCCGGTACCCGGCCGCACCACCTCGAGGACGACGCCCTCGTCGACGACCATGCCGTCCCGCGCCTTCGTCTCATAGGCGATGAGGCCGAGATCGGCAGTCGCATAGGCCTGGTAGGCGTCGATGCCGCGCGCCTTGATTTCGGCTTGCAGCGAGGGCGGAAAGGCGGCGCCCGACACCAGGGCCTTGCGGATGCTGGAGGCGTCGAGCCCGGCCTTCTGCGCCGCGTCGACGAGGATCTTCAGGAAATCGGGCGTCCCCGTATAGGCGGTCGGCCGATAGGCGCCGATCAGTTCCAGCTGGGCCTCGGTATTGCCGGGGCCCGCGGGGATCACCGGACACCCCAACGCCCGCGCGCCGGCGTCGAGGATGAAGCCGCCCGGCGTCAGGTGATAGCTGAAGGTGTTGAGCACGACCTCGCCGCGGCGCAAGCCCGCGGCATGCAGCGCGCGGGCCATGCGCCAATGATCGGCGCCCTCGCCCTGGCCCTCGAAGATCGGGCCGGGCGAGGTGAAGAGCCGCGCCAGGCCCGATGCCGGCGCGACAGTGAATCCGCCGAAGGGCGGCGCCTGCTTCTGCAGCCCCGGAAGATCGGATTTCCGCAAGACCGGCAGGCGCGCCAGCGCCGCGAGGTCGCGCACGGCGGCCGGGTCGATGCCGCCGAGATGCATCCGCCAGCCAGGCGCATCGAGCGCCGCGGCGACGACGCGCGGCAGCTTGGCGGCGAGCGCCGCGGCACGGGCCTCGTCGGTGCGGGTCTCTTCCTGGTCGAGGAACTCGCTCATGACACCTCGGCAGAGAGTTGGCGCAGCAGCAGCTCGGGAATTCGGTCCCTCAGTAGAAATAAAAGAAGTAGATGAGCACCAGGACGATGCCGGTCATCGCTGTGGTTGCGGTGTTCACCAACCGGTAGAGCTCGCGCCGATAGATGAGATCGTCCTCGAGATGGGCGAGGAGGCGGTCGCCGTCGCCGGCGAACAAGGTGGTCTCCCCGACGCTCATGCAACGCAGGCACATGATGGCCAAGATGAGGTAGAGGCCGATCGTCAGATAGCAGATGAAGCGCTCCGAATCATGGTTCACGATCTCGCTGATGGCGGTGACGCCCATGGCGGCGATCATCATCGAGATATGGGTGAGGGTGCCCGACGCCTTGGTATCCATCTGGTCGAGGGCACGGTGCACCGCCCGACGCTCGCTCGGCTCGTCGGTCGCGACGCAGAGATTGCGCACGAATTGCCGGCGCGCCGCCTCGCTCCAATGCTTGGTGAGCTGGCGGTGGAAGAGGTCGTCGCTGAACTTCAGCAATCCCATCGATATATCAGCCCAAATAACTGCGCTAGCTGGATAATCCACCGACGAGAGTCGGAAAATCGAGCGGCCGGAAGCCATAATGGTTGAGCCAGCGCACATCTGCTTCGAAGAATTGGCGCAGATCGTCGACGCCGTATTTCAGCATGGCGATGCGGTCGATTCCCATCCCCCAGGCAAAACCCTGGTACTCGTCGGGATCGAGCCCGCAATTGCGCAGCACATTGGGGTGCACCATGCCGCAGCCGAGGATCTCGAGCCAGTCCTCGCCCTCGCCGAAGCGGATCTCGCCGCCCTTGCGCGCGCATTGGATATCGACTTCGGCCGAAGGCTCGGTGAAGGGGAAGAAGGAGGGGCGGAAGCGCATCTTCACCGAGGGCACCTCGAAGAACGCCTTGCAGAACTCCTCCAATATCCATTTCAGGTGGCCGAGATGGCTGGTCTTGTCGATCACCAGACCCTCGACCTGGTGGAACATCGGCGTGTGCGTCTGATCGCTGTCGCAGCGATAGGTGCGGCCCGGCGTGATGACGCGGATGGGCGGCTTCTGGGCCTGCATGGTGCGGATCTGCACCGGCGAGGTGTGGGTGCGCAGCACCTTGCGCTCGCCCTTCGCGTCGGGCGGGAAGAAGAAGGTGTCGTGCATGTCGCGCGCCGGGTGCCCCGGCGGAAAATTCAGCGCCGTGAAGTTCAGCCAGTCCGTCTCGATATCGGGCCCCTCGGCGACCGCGAAGTCCATATCGGCGAAGATCGCCGTCAGCTCGTCGACCACCTGGCTGATCGGATGCACGCGGCCGCGCCCGAGGGCGCTGTCGCGCAGCGGCAAGGTCAGGTCGAGTCGCTCGGCCGCAAGGCGCGCCTCGAGGGCGGCGGCCGACAGCGCCCCCTTGCGCGCCGCCAGCGCCGTCTGCACCTGGTCGCGCAGACCGTTGATCAGCGGCCCGAACTCGCGCCGTTCCTCCGACGTCATGGCGCCCAGGCCTTTCAGCAGCTCGGAGACCTTGCCCTTCTTGCCGAGCGCGCCCACGCGCACCGCCTCGAGCGCCGTCTCGTCGGGCGCGGCGGCGACTGCGGCAAGGAGCTCGCGTTCGAGCGGGACGAGATCCGGCATGGGGCTTCCTCGGGCCTGGTCTTCGGGCGCCCGCGCGGCGGGGCCGACGCGGATGAGACGGCAAGGCTTGTGCCATCATCGACCTCCCCTGTCGAGGCGAGGTCAGGCGATCTCGGGATAGCCTTTGTCCCGCGCTTCTTTCTCCCAGGCGAGCGTCAGGTCGTAGCTCGCCAGGTCCGCCGGCGCGAAGCTCTTGAGCTCGAGCCGGGCGAGGATCGGATGCGCCTCGCGGTCGAGCGCGGCACCGATCAGCGCGTCCGCGAGGCGAGAGGCGATCCCGGGGTCGAGGCTCTGGCTCGCGACGAGTGGCGGCATCGGCGCCAGCGCGGTGCGATCGACGACACGCAAGCCAAGCGCCAGGTTGGGCGCATGGCGGCGCAGGAGCGCATGCGCATAGGCGTCGAGGGGAGCCACGTCGGCTCGGTCCTCGAGCACCGCCAGCGCCGCGCCGCGCGGCGTCGCCACCGGGCCCACCACCTCCCGATAGAGGCGGCGCCGGCCACCGCCCAGGAAGCGCAGCAGGTGATGGCGCGCCGCGTTGTAGCCGGCATGCGAGCTCGGCGCCGTGTAGGCGATGCGATGACCGAAGGTGTCCTCGAGCTTCGCGTATTCGGAGCCGAAGCGCACCACGAAATCGGTCCAGTAGACCGCCCTGCCCTGGGCGTGCGGATCGCTCATGACCGGAGCGGCGAGCGGCCGGACGCGCGCCACCCGCTTGGCCAGGGGCCAGCCGCACATGAAGCCGGCGACGAGATCGGGCCTTGCCCAGAGCTCCGACAGCGGCGCAGGAGGCGGATGGTCGATGACGTCGAGCTCGATACCGGCCGCCCGGGACAGCCAGCCGAACAGGCTGCGCCACGCCAGCGCGGCTCCGGGCGCGGGCGAATACATGCGGGCATTGGCGACGCGCATGGGCTCAGATAGCAGAGGCCCGGCCAGGCGTGAAGCGACGGCGGCCCTAATTCGCGGCCTCCGCCGGGAGGCCGAAGGCGCAGCGCTCGCCGCCGGGGGACGGCCGCGGCCTCAGCCATGCTGCGATTGCTCGTCCTCCGTGTCGCCCTCGGGGATGCCGCGATCACGTTGCTCGGCCCAGCTGCGCAGCGTCGGCGAACCGCCCGACGCGGCCCGCCTCTGGCGCAGCGCCACCCGCAGGGCCGTGCGCGCGAATTTGCCGGCCGGGACCTCTAAGCTCGCCGGAGTTGCGCCGGCCTCGATCGCCTGCCAGATGCGCCGCTCGAGAGCTACGAGACCGATCGTCGATTCAGCCTGCGGACCAGAAGCAAGAACGGGGTTGCCTATGGCTGCGGATCGAGCTCGCCTAGGAAGCCGAGAAGGAGCTCGCTCACCCGCTCCGGCTGCTCCTGCTGCACCCAGTGTCCCGCCCCCTCGACGAGGTGGCAGCCCAGCATGCGGGTGCAGGCCTGGCGCTGCATGCGCTCCAGGCTGCCTGGCACCTGGTGGATCCCCCAATCGCTCGCCCCCGCGACGAAGATCGACGGCACGTCGATCGTCCGGCCCGAGAACAGCTCGAGCCTGGCCGCGTCGACCTCCTCGGTGCGGCAGCGATACCATTGCAGCCCGCCCTGGAAGCCGTTGCGCCGGTATTCGGCGGCGTAGACGCCAAGCTCGGCGTCGGTGAGCCAGCGGCAGGCGGCGACCTCCTCGGGCGAAGGCATATGGGACGCCACCGTCTCGGCCATCCCCTTCTCGATGTCCATCACGTAGTAGGTCGGCAGCTTGGCGAGCTCAGCCGCCGTCCAGGATGCCAGCGGGAACGGCCGGTTCCCGGCGAAATCAGCGCTCTTGTGATGGTAGTAGGCGCGCAGAAAATCGGCCACGCCTTGCGGGCAGTCGCGCATGTCGGCATTGGCGCCGCGCGTCGCGTAATACCATTGGTAGTGCTTGCGGGGGCGCGCGAGCCTCGCGAGATCATCGTGGATGGTCGGGCCGCGCGCCGCCGCAGGCCTTGCGCCGAAAGGCGCGGCCGGCGGGCCCGTGAAGGGGGCGCTCATCATGGCGAGCGCCCGAAACACGTCCGGGCGCAGCAGCGCGCACCAGGCCGCGAGCGGCGAGCCAAAATCATGGCCCACCACCGCCGTCACGGATCGCCGGCCGAGCGCCGCGACAAGCCCCAGCACGTCGCGCGCGAGATTGAGGAAGCCGAAGGAGGCGAGTTCGCCGTCATAATCGGCGTCCCAGCCGCTGGTGCGCCCATAGCCGCGCAGATCGGGCGCCACCACGTGGTATCCCGCCGCGGCGAGGGGAAGCATGATCTTCCTCCAGGAATAGGCAAGCTCCGGAAAGCCGTGCAGCAGCAGGATGCAGGGCCGGTCAGCGTCCGCAGCGCCCGCCTCCAGCAGGTGCAGGCGCAAGCCGTTGACGCCATCGACGAAGCGAGCGCCGATGGCGGCAGGGAGGACGACACCGTCGAGGGGAAGCATCTCGGCCATGCGCTCTCCTCGCGCGGCAAGTGCGCCGAGGTCAAGGCGGCGGAGGGTATGGTCAGCCATGCTCGACCTTTGCGGCCCTTGCACGAGCCGCACGCGACCATCAGGCTGGGAGCAGGTCCGGGCAGCTGAGGTCGGCGAGAAGCAACCGGCCCGGACAGACGGCATGGAGAAACGGCATGCGGAAACTCTGTCTCGCGGCGCTCCTCATCCTCGGCGGGATCGGCACCGCCCGTGCCTATGAGGTGCGGGAGATCGGCTCCTATTTCATCGGCGGCCATATGCAGAGCTTGGCTGGCCTGCCGGAGGAAACGGTCCATTTCTACCCCGGGGCGCCGCCGACGCAGTACAATCCGAACGGCGACATCCACACCGGGCAGATGTATGTGCATTTCGTCCGGTTGACCCGGCCGCTTGCGCAAGTGCCGATCATCCTGATCCATGGCGGCGGCCTCTCGGGCACCGGCTATGAGAGCACGCCCGACGGACGGCCCGGCTGGCAGCAATTCTTTCTCGCGGCGGGCTTCGACGTGATCGTCCCGGACCAGGTCGAACGCGGACGCTCCAATTGGTCCCGCTACCCGCAGGTCTTCACCTCCGCCCCGCTCTTCCGCACGGCGCAGGAGGCCTGGACATTGTTCCGCATCGGCACCGGCTATGACAGCGATCCGGGCAAGCGCGTCGCCTGGCCGGACGGCCAGTTCCCGCTCCCTGCCTATGACGCCTTCGTGGCCTCGTTCAACGCGCGCTGGACGACGACCGACGCGCTGGCACAAGCCGCGTTCGACCAGCTGATCGACCGCGAATGCCCTTGCGTGCTCCTCGCCCACAGCGCCGGTTCGGGCTTTGCCGTGCGCGCGGCGCTGCGCGCACCCGAGAAGGTGCGTGCGCTCATCGGCGTCGAGCCGAGCGCGGCCCCCAACCCCGAGACGGTCGAGATGGCCCGGCTCAAGGCGATTCCGATGCTGTTCGTTTGGGGCGATCACCTCGGCGACTACTCCGATTGGAAGAGGATCGTCGTCAATCCGACCAAGTTCGAGGAGAAGATGGCGGCGCAAGGCGGAAGAATGGACGTGATCCACCTGCCGGAGCGCGGCATCACCGGCAACACCCACATGATGATGCTCGACCGCAACTCCGATCAGGTCGCCGGCGTCATTCGCGACTGGCTTGCGCAGCGCGGACTCGTCGCGAAGGGGCAGTGACCGCCTGGAACCTGCTTTCACCGGAGAGGGATTCGCAGGCGTCCCCCGCTCATCCCCGCGAGGATCGAGGATGCGGAGCGTGCAAAGCCGGCCCGTCGGGTCGCCCGGGTCCCGCCTTCGCCGGACGGGCCGGGAACCACAGGCCAGCCGCGTAACAGCCTTCCATGATGCCGGCTCAGGCCAAGGCGCG
>Ga0137415_10008223_pt1 | contig 10333 bp, 11 predicted proteins | sample CZODoug3_1_1_16f_FD_183082 | JGI IMG/M metagenome (GOLD analysis project Ga0137415, IMG submission 183082) | Vadose zone soil fungal communities from Angelo Coast Range Reserve, California, USA - CZODoug3_1_1_16fungal (Hybrid Assembly) | ecosystem: Environmental > Terrestrial > Soil > Vadose... | reverse complement strand
CGTGCTGCGCAATGCCGACCGTCTCGAGCTGCCGATCGTCCCGGAGGAGTCCGGGACACGGAACCCCTGAGAAAGGAACATCACATGGCCGATACGAATCCCGCCGCCCCGGGTCCGCTTCCTGCCGGGACTCAGGCGCCCGACTTCACGCTGCACAGTGCGCCGGATCAGACCGTCTCGCTGCGTGACTATCGCGGCCAGCCCGTGATTCTGGCGTTTTATCCCGCGGACTGGAGTCCGGTGTGCGGCGACCAGATGGCGCTGTACAACGAGATCCGGTCCGAGTTCGATGGTTACGGCGCCAGGCTGCTCGGCATCTCGGTGGATGGCGCCTGGTGCCACCGAGCGTTCGCCGACCAGCGCAAGCTGCACTTCCCCCTGCTCGCGGACTTCGAGCCCAAGGGGGCGGTGGCGCGCCGCTACGGCGTGTACCGCGAGGGTGACGGGTTCAGCGAGCGAGCGTTGTTCGTCATTGACGGTGACGGAGTCATTCGGTGGAGCTACGTCTCGCCCATAGCCGTCAACCCCGGAGCGGATGGCATCCTGCGTGCCCTCGACGCCCTCGCCGGCGAGCGGACGCCCGCGTGACCAGGCGCGATGCGGCCGCGGCACTGACTCTCCCGGTCGGCAAGCGAGACCACATCCGGGGCCCGGCCGATGCGGCCGTTACGCTGGTCGAGTACGGCGATTACGAGTGCCCGCACTGCGGGCGCGCGTATCCCATCGTCAAAGCGATCCAGCAACGGATGGGACCCAAACTGCGGTTCGCGTACCGCAACTTCCCGCTGCGTGAGAGCCACCCGCACGCCGAGCAGGCGGCGGAGGCGGCCGAAGCGGCAGCCGCGCAGGGCAAGTTCTGGGAGATGCACGACCGTTTGTTCGAGCGGCAATTCGCGCTGGACGGCGAGTATCTGATCGAATACGCGGGCGACCTGGGTCTCGATGTCGCGCGATTTCGGAAAGAGCTCACCGGCGGAGCGCATGCGCCCCGCGTGCGGGAAGACTTCCGGAGCGGTGTCACGAGCGGCGTCAACGGCACGCCGACGTTCTTCATCAACGGCGTGCGTCACGACGACTCCTGGGAGTTCGAGCCGCTGCTCGCGGCGCTCGAGGAGGCGGCGGTCCCTAGGCCCTGATCGCGCTGGGGAAGCGCGCCGGGTCGGGCGTGAACCCCGGGAAGATCGCGGACAGGTCTCGCGCGCTGAGGTGGCGTGCCAGGAGCTCGGCGAACAAGTCGCGAAAGTCGGTCGTCACGGCCACGTCCCGGCCCTCGAACCGCTGCGCGGGATCGAGCCCGGGCCACTTCCCCAGCACCCTGCCCCCGTTCACCGGGCCGCCCAGCACCAGCATGGCCGTGGCGTGCCCGTGATCGGTGCCCGAGCTCCCATTCTCTCGGACGGTGCGGCCGAACTCTGACATTGTGAGCACGACCACGTCGCGCATCCGCTCCCCCAGGTCCCGGGTGAAGGCCGCGAGCGCCTGCCCCAGCTCGCCCAACCGCCCCGCGAGCTGTCCCTCCGTGGCACCCTGGTTCACGTGTGTATCCCACCCGGTTACGTCGGCAAACGCTACCTGGAGCCCAACGTCGGCCTTGATGAGCTGGGCAATCTCGAGGAGGGCCTTTCCGAGGTTGCCCCGCGGGTAATCGGCCTCGTTTGCGGGTCGGTACTGGGCGGGATCCAGCCGTTTGAGCACCTGGACCGCTTCGAACGCCTCGCGTGAGGACGTCGAGAGCAGCCCCGTGGCAGATCCGGCGTACAGCTCCTCGAAGGCGCGGGTGAGCCGATCGCGCGCGACAGGTTGTGGCGCCCGCAGGCCGAACGCCTGCAGGTTGTCGATCGCGAGGCTCGGCGCGGTGCCCGCCAGGATGCGGGGCAGCTGGGGACCGAAGGCGACGGCGCGAAAGGGGGTGTCCTGATGCTCCCGGTCGTGCTGGCAGTAGCGGTTGAGCCAGCCGTCCGGCGTCGCTTTTACCCCCGGTGTGCCTGACTCCAGGTAGTCCTGGGCATCGAAATGGCTCCGGGTCGCGTCGGGGGAGCCGACCGCGTGGATCGCCGCGAGACTCTTCGAGTCCCACAGGGGCTTGAGCGCCGCGAGTCGCGGGTGGAGCCCAAAGTAGCCGTCCAGGTCCACGACGTCTTTCTCGGGCACGGCGATCCGGGGCCGCTCCCGGTAATAGATGAGGTCGCCGTGGGGGACGATCATGTTGAGGCCGTCCACGGCGCCGCGCTGGAAGAGGCACACCAAAATGCGGCGGTCTGCCGGACGGGCGGACGGGCGGACAGCAAACGCGGCTCGGGCGAGGAATAGCGGATCCAGGCCGAAACTGAAGAGCGCAAGGCCGCCTGATTTCACGAAGATACGTCTCGAAATCGTCATCGTTGCCTCACCGCCTCTGAAACTCGGGTCCGCCAATCGCGAGGCCGACGACCAGGGCACGTGCCTGGATCGGATCGCTGATACCTGCCAACTGACGTCTGAGGACTTGCCTTGTGTTCTCGGACATCGCTCCACCCAGAATCTTCTCGTTGACCACGCTGATCAGTTGTTCGGTGTCTCCCGCAGCAACGACGGAGTCGAGCACGACCGTCACGCCCTGCAGCTTGCCCGTGGCGAGCGCGACGGCGGCGTTCATCCGGTCGAGCAGCGCACCGCTGTTCACCCACGCGGCTTCCCGCTCTGGGTACCCGTCGGGAGCGACATGGAGGTACAGCGGCTCGCCGAGGCGCGCCACCACCTGCGCGAAGCGTGGCGAAGTATCCGGCTCGGCGGAAACCGCTCGTGCCGCACTGACTACGAACTCGAGCGGCGTCTTGACCTTGGCGCGCACGTTCTGCGTCGCCCAGAAGTCGGGGCCGTGAAAGATGGCCCGCAGCACCTCGCGTATGTCACCGTTCGAGCGCTTCCACGCCGCCACGGCGTCGTCCACGCAGCCGTCGGGCGGATCATCGTTCACGAATCGTTGGCACAGCTTGCGGCTCACGTGGTGCATCGTGGCCGGGTGGCTGGCCAGAAGCCTGAGGAGCCGGATCCCTTCGTCCATGTCGTGGCCGCTTTCAAACCTGACCCCCAGCACCCGCTTTTCCCCGCGGTCATGCGCCCAGTCGTGGAACTCGAAGTCTCCGCCCTGTTGGGGACGTTCGATGCTCCAGCCGGTGAAGATGCGCGCGACGTCGATCACGTCCTGCTGTGTGTAGCCGCCGTCGACGCTGAGTGTATGGAGCTCGAGCAGCTCCCGGGCGTAGTTCTCGTTGATCCCCTTCGGCATGCGCTCGAGGGCGCGGACACGGAGGGCCGTGGGTGGGACGGAGCCGGGCGCCACGCTCTCCCAATTGTCGAGGTAGAACAGCATCGCGGGACTCCTGGCGGTGGCGATCAGGAGGTCCTCGAACTTGCCCATCGCGCGTGGGCGAATCGTGTGCTCGATATAGTCGGGCGTGAGGAAGCGATCGGCGCCCTTGGCGACGTACACGTTGAAGTGATTGGTCCAGAAGTCCACCATGACCTCGTACAGCTGACGCTCGGAGAGCGCCGCGCGGACGACTGCGAGGTCAGTGAATTCGCCCGCGAGGCGCCTGCCGCGTTGGGCGATCGGGCTCGCGGCAGCCTGGTCGGCCATCGTGTCGGCCCCGGCGGCAAGCTTGCGCTCGCGCCGCTCGCGCTGCGCCTCGGTGTACATTGCGGCGAGGTCGCCGCGATCGTACTCGAGGATCTGGAACTGGCGCGCCCGCGCCACGAGGCGGTGGTCGTCGATCCCGTCGGGTGAGAGCTGGCGGTCGATCCAGCGCATGACCCCGTCGGCGGCCACGCGCGGCACGTCCCCCGGTCGGGGTCCGTACGCGAGACGGTTCAGGGCGTGGAACGCCGAGTCCCGCGGGGTGAGGGCCGGCCGCTGACCCGCGACACCGACCGGGAGCACTCCCAGCGTCAGGAGCCACGCAACGACGCGCGTTTTCATGCGGTTATATTGACGCACCGTCCCTAGGAGAAGTTAAGGTCGTGACGGCGTCAACGCCGCGCTTCAACCCTCACGCTATCGGCCCACGCCCCAGGAGCCCGCTTTCCGGGGCGGACGGCAACCCCCCGACCTGGTCGGAGCGGCTACAGGCCCTCAAGTATGTGCCGCCGCTCCTCAAGCTCGTGTACCAGACCCACCGCGGCTACACCGTCGCGATCCTGGCGCTCCGCGCGCTGCGGTCCCTTATCCCGCTCGCCGTCCTGTGGATCGGCAAGCTGATCATTGACGGCGTGATCGCCGCGATGCGGGCGCATGCGGCGGGGCAGCCGCTGGATTGGCGGTACCTGGGCGGTCTCGTCCTGCTCGAGCTCGGGATCGGCGTCCTGGGAGAGATACTGGCGCGCCTGTCGGCGCTGCTCGAAAGCCTGCTGGGTGACCTGTTTTCGAACCGCATCAGCGTGCGTCTGATGCAGCACGCCGCCACGCTCGACATTGCGCAGTACGAGGACGCAGAGACCTATGACCATCTCGAGCGTGCGCGGCGGCAGACGCTCGGTCGGATTGGCCTCATCACCTTGCTGCTCGCCACCGTCCAGGACCTGGTGACGCTGGTCTCGCTCGCCGGCGTGATCTTCGTCCAGTTGCCGTGGCTCTTGGTCCTGCTCGTCGTCGCCGTGCTGCCGTCGTTCCTGGGCGAGACCCACTACGCGGCGCTGGGATATTCGCTGCTGTTCCAATGGACTCCCGAGCGGCGCCTTCTCGACTATCTCCGCTACGCCGGCGCGTCCGACGAGATGGCGAAGGAAGTGAAGCTGTTCAACCTGTCGGACTTTCTCGTCGGCCGGTACGCCACGCTGTCGCAAGAGTTCTACGACGCCAACAAGCGACTGGCGATCAAGCGTAACCTCGTGTCTACGCTCCTCGTGACGATCGGCACGCTCGGCTACTACGCGGCCTACGCCGTGACCATCTACCTCACGGTGCTGGGGCGGTTCACGGTCGGCGCGCTGACCTTTCTGGCTGGATCGTTCCGCCAGAGTCGCGATCTGATCCAGCGCGTTCTGCTGTCGTTGTCGCAGGTGTTCGAGCAGAGTCTGTATCTCTCCGACCTCTTCACCTTCTTCGACGTGCAGCCCCGCGTCACGTCCACGCCGGGCGCGCGCCCGGTGCCGGTGCCGATCCGCCGCGGGTTCGAGTTCCAGGACGTGGGGTTCCGCTATCCGGGTTCGGACCGCTGGGCGGTGCGGCACCTGACGTTCACGTTCCAGCCGGAGGAGCGGATCGCGCTGGTGGGAGAGAACGGGGCGGGGAAGACCACGCTCGTGAAGCTGCTGGCGCGCCTGTACGATCCGGACGAGGGCCGCATCCTGCTGGACGGGGTCGACTTGCGGGAGCACGACCTGAGCAGCCTGCGAAAGAACATCGGCGTGATTTTTCAGGACTTCGTGCGCTACGACTTCATCCTGAAGGAGAACATCGGGGTGAGCCAGATCGAGGCGCTGGAGGACGACGCGCGGGTGCGGGAGGCGGCGCGTCGCAGCCTGGCGGATTCGGTCGCCTCCCGTATGGCCAAGGGGTACGACCAGATGCTCGGCCGCCGGTTCGACGGCGGGGTGGAGTTGTCGGGCGGCGAATGGCAGAAAGTCGCGCTGGGGCGGGCCTACATGCGCGACGCCCAGGTGCTCATCCTCGACGAGCCCACCGCGTCGCTCGACGCCCGCGCCGAGTATGAAGTGTTTCTCCGGTTTGCGGAGCTCACCAAGGGCAGGATGGCCGTGCTGATCTCGCATCGCTTCTCGACGGTGCGCATGGCGGACCGGATCCTGGTGCTCCAGGGCGGCGAGCTGGTGGACCAGGGGACGCACGAGGACCTGGTGGCGCGGGGCGGACTGTACGCCGAGCTGTTCAGCCTGCAGGCGGCAGGGTATAGGTGACCCGCCTTGGTCGGCTCGCTGAGGAGACCGGATTCGTAGTCAAGGCGGCACGGCCGGGTTTTTGGCTCACGTCGATCTGGTTCTATCTCGTGCCCGCGGGCGGGCGAAATGTTTTCCATCAGCCGGAGTTCTGGCTCGGCCTCCTCTATGTGACGTTCCCGCTGGGTTTGCTGATCTACGGATGGAACGACATCGTCGATTTCGAAGTGGATCGATTCAACCCGCGCAAAGGGACGTACCTGTTTGGTGCACGGGGCACGCCGGAGCGTCTCGCGCGCCTGCCCTGGCGGATCGCGCTCGTGCAGGCGCCGTTTGCCATCCTGTTCACGCTGTTACTCGGACCCAAAGCGCTCGCGTGGTTCGCCGCGCTCATCGTCGCCGCCGCGCTGTACAACTGTCGGCCGTTCGTGTTCAAGGGCCGTCCCGGGTTGGACCTGTTGAACCAGGCGGGCTACCTGCTCGTGTTCGTCCTCGCGAGCTGGTTGAACCATATCTCCCAAGTGCCTTGGTTCACCTTCGTGTTCGGTGCCATGTTCGCGATGCACTCCCACCTGTTCGGGGAAATCATGGACTTGGAGCCCGATCGACGCGCCGGCCGTCGGTCCCTGGCCGGCGTGCTGGGAGCACGGCCGGCAAAGTGGCTGTTGGTCGCGTTTCTCGCCGTCGAAGCTGCGCTGATTTGGAAGTGGGCCCGCGATCCGTGGCTCGCCGCGTTTCTCGCCGCCAGCGCGGCCTGGTTCACGCTGGACGTGATGCTCCTGTGGCGCGATCGACCCTATTCGCCGGGCGAGATGCGATTCTCGTTTCTCGCCTGGAACGGCGTGGCCCTGGCGTCCATGCCCTGGGTGTGGCACGCGGCCACGCTGTCGCCAGGGTAGTCATCACGCGCCCGCATAGAACGTGTAGCACCACGCTTCACCCTCGAGCACGGTTTCTCCTGTCTGGCGCGCCACTCTGATCCTGAGCTGACACACCGGCTTCGATTCATGCACGCTCACGACCTCCGCCTCGGCGGTGATCGTGTCGCCGATGTACACCGGCGCGGTGAACTTCCAGTTTTGACTCAGGAATACGGTGCCCGGCCCGGGGAGGTCCATCGCCACCAGGGCGTGCAACAGTCCGGTGGTGAGCCCCCCTTGCACGACCAACTTCCCGAATTTGGTCCGGGCGACGAACTCGGGATCGAAGTGGAGCGGGTTGTAATCGCCCGTGAGCTGCGCGAACGCCTTCACATGGTTGGGAGTGAGCGTGAGACTGCGGGACGCCCGCTCGCCCACGGCGACCTTCATCGAGCCCGCTCCAGCGCCGCAACGAACGGCGCGAAGTAGTCCTTCCACACAGCCGCCGCCGTGTGCGTGCCGTGGCCTCGCGTCCGCTCGCTCGTGGGAATCAGGACATAGCGGGCCCGCGGCACTCTGGGAATCAGCCGCTCCATGAGCCCGAGCTCCGGAGGGTTGATGAAGTCGTCGGCCGAGTTGATCGCGAGCACCGGCGCGGTGATGCGATCGAGCGCCGAGCTCGGATCGTAGTCGCGCGAGGCGTCCACCTGGTACACGAGATCGTTGGCGTCTGTCTCCGCGAAGCGCGTGTCGAGCCAGCGAGCGATGTAGGCGTCGGCCGAGTCGCGCGTTGGTGCGGATCGCTGGAGCTGCAGGGGACTCGACCCCGCCGTGAACAGCAGCTGGAGTGCCGCCCGAAGGCCGGTGGGCTGGCTCGTGTAGTCGCCGCTCTTCCAGTCGGGATCGGTCTTGATATCGTCGATGATCATCCTGCGCCACATGCGGTTCCGCCCCGCGATCTGCGTCGGGATGCACGCGAGCGGGACCACCCCATCCATGACCTCCGGATACCGCTCCGCCCAGAGCCAGCTGTGCATGCAGCCCATCGATGTGCCCATCACCAGGAGCAGGTGGTCGACGTGGAGCCCGTCGGTCACGAGCCGGTATTGGGCGGCCACCATGTCCTCATAGGCGTAACGTGGGAATCGGGCCCGCAGCCCGTCGCTCGGCTTGGAGGAGCCACCGTGTCCGATGTTATCGGGCAGGATGAGGTAGTGCGTGGCGGTATCGAGCGGCTGGCCGGGGCCGTACAGCTCGCCTGCGAATACCGGCGATAGAAACTGCCGGCCCGACCCGCCGGTGCCGTGCAGCACCAGGACGGCGTTGCGTACCACGCCGGCGGCGTTGCGACGGGGGTGGCCGAGCGTCCGGTAGTGCAGCCGCAACTCGGGCAGCACCTCGCCGCTCGCGAATCGGAAATTCTTGATGACGAAGCTGCCGGTGTCTCCCTGTGCCGCCAGCGCGGCGAGGAGGAAGATCGCCGGGCTCATGCCAGATAGCGCTCCCGCAGGACCGCGAGGTGGTGGCGCTCGTGGCCGGCGATGATCCAGGCGAGCGCCCGCACGCTGATCGCGTTGTTGTTAGCCGTCCCCTGCCGCGCCAGGGCCTCCGCGTCGAACCCTGAGAACAGGGCGAGGGTCGCTCGCCGCACCGCGTCGAACTCGGCCGCGAGGTCCTTGAGGGGTCGCGCGTCGAACCGTCCTGCCGGCACCCATGCCTTCTCGTCGAACCCCGGGAGCGGGTTCTCGTCCGCCCGGCCGAACGCCAGCGCGCGGTAGCAGAAGACGCGCTCGCTGTCCGTCAGGTGGCCGAGCACTTCCTTGATGCTCCACTTGCCCGGCGCGTAGCGATGCAGCGCCTTCGCTTCCGACAAACCGGCGAGGAGCTGCTGCGTCTCGCGCCGCTGATCCTCGAGGACCTTCAGCAGGTTCCCCTTGGGGACCCTGGAGATGTAGGTCTCGTAGTACGCCAGGTATTCGGATGGCTCGGGGCGCGGGATCGCCGCGGCCGTCATGCGACCCTCCGCGGGCCCTTGGGCGTGCTCGCCTTTCCTTTGGCGGGTCCCGGGAACTTGGCGAGCCGCGCTTGGGCGTCCGGCATCTTCATGATGACCTGCTCCAGCTTCTCGAGGTAGCCCGGGTTGTTGAGTAGTGCCCGCACCTCGGTGAGGAACGGCCGGAGCCGCGCGTACACCATGATGTGCTCGCCGTTCGCGTCCGCGAACATCTGCTCGTCGATGGCGCCGTGTAGCACGAGCGTGGCCGCCATCCCCCAATAGGTGGTCACCATCCGGTAGAACGCGCTGCGCTTTCCGCGATACGCTTCGAGCACGTCCTCGGCCGTGCGGGGGCGGAACTCCTCGCGAAACCAGGCCCGCGCCTTGCGCAGCACCGGCTCGCGGCGCAGGTCGTACAGCTTGAGCAGCAGGTCGGCACTCTCGTATTTCGTGTTCACGGGTGGCTCCATTCGGCAGGTGATCAAAAAGCTATGCGCGCGCCTGCGCCGCGGCGACCCAGGACCGCCAGGTCTCTTCCGCCGGGCCGACGGTCAGCTGCTGCTGGTGGCGGATCAGGGGCATCCGCAGGAGCAGGGGCTCCAGAGTGAGCTTGTCGAGCCAGCGCTCCTCGGAGAGCAGCGCCGACTTGAGGCCGAGCTCGGTGAAGCGCTTCGCGTTGCGGTCGATCAGGCTCTGCACCCCGAACTGCTGCGCGAAACGCCGTAGCTCGCCGAGCGACGCGGCGCGCTCGTTCAGATCCACGAAGTGCGTCGTGATGCGACGCTCGGCAAAGAAGCGGAGCGCGGCCCGGGTGTCGGCGCTCTTGCGGACGCCGAAGATCTGGACTTCCACTAGCTGCCACTCGAGAACCGCACCGCACCCAGGTCCACCAGGCCCTGCAGCGTGGCCTCGAGGTCCTTGACCCCGAGTCCCGCGATCCCGGCAATCTCCCCGAGGGTCCGCGTCCCGTCCGCGAGCTGCACGACGGCCGCTACGCTTTCGTCACTGCGCGCGACCGCGACGCGTCCGTGCGCCGACCGCGCGACCAGCAGCTTCGTGCGCCGCTCCGGCGCCTGCGGCACCTGGGTCCACGGCTGGAGCAGTTTGGGCAGGACGCTCGGGAGATCGAACGACAACTCCAAGAGCACCGTCCCTTCAACGGTCTCCGGACGGAACCGCTCCCCGCTCCCCGCTCCCCCAGACGATGCGCCGTCCCGCCACACCCGCGGCCCCGCTTCGACGACCATCATCGCCTCTTCGTACCGCAGGAGATCGGCGAGATAGGGAACGGGCGCCTGGGCCGCCGCAACGTGAGTGGTCACGAGTCGCGCCACCGCTGCCGCCGTGTCGCGGCTGCCCAGAATGATCCCGGGGAGGAGCGCTTCGAAGGCGGGAGACTTGAGGATGCCCTCGGGCGCGCGGCCGGTGACGCGTGCGAGGGCGCGCGAGTACTTGAAGAAGTTGACGATCCGCTCGTGATAGAAATGGCGCGCCAAGAAGCGCGCGTACCGCTCCACGCGGTCCGGATCGGCGAGCGCCCGGCGCCGCCACTCGAGCGAAGCGCGAAACGGTGCATCGGCGAGCGCGCGGATCACAGCGTCCTGCA
>Ga0137415_10008222_pt1 | contig 10334 bp, 9 predicted proteins | sample CZODoug3_1_1_16f_FD_183082 | JGI IMG/M metagenome (GOLD analysis project Ga0137415, IMG submission 183082) | Vadose zone soil fungal communities from Angelo Coast Range Reserve, California, USA - CZODoug3_1_1_16fungal (Hybrid Assembly) | ecosystem: Environmental > Terrestrial > Soil > Vadose... | reverse complement strand
CTGCGCATGAACGAGCACAACAACGGCTACATGATGCTCGGGCGCTACGCGGTGTGGACCTCGGACGTGAACGCCAACGACAAGCCCGACCTGAACGAGGCGTTCTTCGTGAAGCGCGAGCGCGGGCCCGACGATCCGCTCGTCCGCGCCGGGCGCCGCTTCGCCGGGCCCAACCGGTGGCCGGTCGATCTGCCGGGCTTTCGGGACGCGGTGCTCGCCTACACCGACGCCGTGGACGCGCTGGGACGCAAGCTCCTGCCCCTCTGCGCGACGGCGCTCGAGCTGCCGGAGGACACCTTCGACCGTGCCTTCGCCGAGAGCCAGTTCAGCTTCAGACTCACCCACTATCCCCCGGTGGCCGCCGAGGCGAACCAGTTCGGCATCGCGCCGCACACCGACGCGAACTTCATGACGTTTCTCGCCCAGAGCGAGGTGCCCGGCCTCCAGGTGCGCATGCCGAACGGGACCTGGACCGATGTGCCGTACGTGCCCGGCTCGTTTGCGGTGAATTCGGGCGACATGATGCAGCGCTGGACGAACCACCGGTTCAAGTCGACGCCGCATCGCGCGCTGCCGCCGGTCGGCCGGCCGCGCTATGCGATCCCCTATTTCATGGGGCCGCACCTCGACACGGAGATCGCGTGTCTGCCCACGTGCCACGGACCGGGCAACCCACCGCGGCATCCGCCCATCACCTACGCGGCGTACCTCGACTGGTGGTACGACGCCAACTACAATGCCGCGCGACAGCGCGACGTGGCCTGAACCCATCGGGAGGACGCCATGGACGTTCGTGACATGTTCCTGGACCAGCACGCCGCAATGCACTCGGCCGCCGTCGGCGGCAACAAGATGTCAGCGTCGGAGCGCGCGTTCACCGGCCTGACCGACGAGCAAATGCGCGTCCGCCCGCGCGAGGACCTCAACTCGCTGGCGTGGCTCATGTGGCACATCGCCCGCGCCGAGGACATCTTCATCAACACGATTCTGGGCGTGCGCACGCAGCTCTTCGACGACGACGGCTGGGCCAAGCGCCTGGCTGTCACGCGGCGCGACTTCGGCATCGGCATGACCAGCGCCGAGGTCACCGAGCTCACGCGACAGATCGATCTGGGCGCGCTTCACGAATATCGCGACGCGGTAGGTCGCCGCACGCGCGACGTGGTCGGAGGCTTCAAGGCGCAAGACTGGGACGGCACGGTCTCGGCCGACGCCGTGCAGCGCGCCGCCGGCGAGGGCGCATTCGGCGTGCGGACCGAGCAGATCGTGAAAGCCTTCCCGGGTCGGCCACGCTCGGCGATGCTGAGCGGCATCGCCCTGTTCCATTCGGCCGGTCACCTCGGCGAAGCGGCGACGGTGCGCACCGCCGGGGGCTTCGGCACCGGCGTCTGAGCACCTCTTATTCGAGCCGGTACAGGGTGACGTCGAGCTCGCGGACGTCGCGGGCTGCGCGCCGCCACTGGATCAGGATCGGACTCTGATAGAGGCCCTCCACCGGCGCCGGACGGCCGACGTCGGTCCCCGCCACCAGGAGGCTGATGGACCGCTGGACCCTGAACACCCGCGCGGCCGGAACGGCCAGGGTCGCGGCGAGGATCCGCTCGAGCAACGAGCCGCGCAGTCCCAGGGTGTTGAGACCGGTGTTGAGCACCCGGACCAGGTCGTAGCGCGCGTAGCCGAGCGCCTTGCCCGGCACGGCGCGCGGGTTGGCCAGCGCCTGCCGCGTCTCCTCGGCCATGAATCGGAACGGGTTGCGCAGCACCGCCGCGAGGTCGTATTTCATCAGCAGCGTCTCGAACTCGTTGATCGTCAGCGCGGCGTCGCGCTCGCCGGGACCGAGCGTGATGTGGAGCCTCCCCTTGCCGATGTCGGCCTTCGCGACGAAGTCGGCGAGCTCCTCGGAGAGACCGAGGGCCGGGGCTTTCAGGTTGATGGAGTCGATCGGGTGTCCCGACAGCGGCACGCGCAGTCGCGTCTGCGCGGCGATCACCTCGCGATGGAAGCCGATCACGCGCGTCTGGCGACGGCGCGGCCGGCCCCCGGCGACCCCGTCCAGGTCGACGAAGCACACCGGCTCGTCCGCCCGGTTTCGATGGGTCACGCACGACTGGAGCCCGCCGGCGATGAACGCCAGGTGCGAGTCGCCGTTACGCGGCTCGACGGCGCGCTGGGCGGCGTCGAGATCACGCCGGCGCTCCAGTCGATCGTGCGCATAACCCGCGCCCTCGGGAAAGATTCGGCGCAGCGTCTCGATGTATGGCGAGATCTTGCCTGGACCGAGGCGCGCGATCAGGCTCCGATCGAGGAAGCCGGCCGTCGTGTGGGCCGACCAGTAGAGGCAGCGCGGATACGACGCCAGGGCGTCGGCGTGCTCGCCCGAGAAGCGCGTGCGCAGGTCGACGATCTCGAAGCGGGCTCGGGCCGACAGCTCGAGCGTCACGTCGAGCGGGTCCGGCGCCATCAGCGAGCGATCATCCGTGTGAGCTCGAAGAAAGCCGTGGGCGGCACCCCGGCGCACCTACCGTCACGACACTAGCAAAGCGTCGCGACGACAGTCAACTTCGGCGGCGCGCCGCTGTTCGGCTCTCGCGGCGCCGCCTTTCAGCGTTCCCGGCAATGCGGCAGCACGCGCTCGCCGAAGAGCCTGATCGCCTCCATGATCTTCTCGTGCGGTGGCCCGCCCGAATGGGCGTGGCGCAGCCGAAGCAGGAACGTGCTCGCGCCCGTCGCCTTCTGCCAGCGCTGGAATTCCCGCACGCACATCTCGGGATCGCCGAGGATGAGACGATCGGGCGCCAGATTCTCCAGGCTGAACTTCGTGTCTGGGGGCATGTTCTGGAACTCGGCCAGCCGAGCCTCCCAGTAGTACCGATAGGCGGCCATGACGTGCGGGCCGTACACGAGGTCGGCCTCCGCGCGCGTGCGGGCCACCCACGCGTCTCGCATCTGAATCACGTCGGCCTTCCGCCCGGCCTTCCCCGCCGCGTCCTTGTAGATGTCGGCGAGCTCCGTCGCGTTCGCGAGGCTGGTGCTCGGCGTCCCCACGAACCCATCGGCGAGCCGACCCGCGCGGCGCGCCGCCGCCGGCACGCTGGCGCCGAACCACAGCGGCGGACCCGACGCCTGATACGGCCGTGGGCGAATCTGCACGTCCTCGAGCGTGTAATGCTTGCCGCGGTACGAGAACGTGTCGCCGGCCCAGCTCAGGCGCAGGATCTCGACGCTTTCCTCGAACAGCGCCATGCGGTGCTCCATCGGCACCGAGAAAGCACGAAAATCGGCAGGCTGATAGCCGATGCCGACGCCGAGGATGAGGCGCCCCTTGGAGACGAGATCCAGGGTGATCGCGTCCTCGGCCACGTGCACCGGGTGGTGCAGCGGCAGCAAGATCACCGAGGTGCCGACGCGAAGATGCTGCGTGCGGGCCGCCACCGCGGTGGCGACGATGAGCGGCGAGGGCAGGAAGCCGTCGCCGTCTTGATGATGCTCACCGAAGAAACACGAGTCGAAGCCGCTCGCCTCGGCCAGCTGGGCTTCGGCGATGACCTCGTCGATGCAGCGATCGAGATGCTCGCCCCGTGGCGGATTCGCGATCGAGCTATAGAGACCGAATTTCATGGATCACCTCGCCGGTGGTGGCCGCGTCCGGGCGTCACACTGTAGCATCACGGCCGCGATCGCCGGAATCCCACGTTCGGGCTCGGCCGTCCTAACCCCGGGAGGACCGGCCGACATGACCCACGCTGCAGCGCACGAAGGATCCAGCGATCTGACCGCGGTTCGGCACGACACGGCGACGGTCGAAGGTCTGAGCATCTTTTACCGTGAGGCCGGTGACCCGAGCAATCCGACGCTCGTCCTGCTGCACGGCTTTCCCTCGTCGTCGGTCATGTTCCGCGATCTTATGCCGCGACTGGCCGACCGATTTCATCTGATCGCCCCGGACTACCCGGGGTTCGGACGCAGTGACGCGCCGCCGCCGAGCGCGTTCAGCTATACCTTCGATCGCCTCACCGAGGTCGTCGATCGATTCCTGGAGCAGCGGCACATCGCGCGCTACGCCTTGTACCTGCAAGACTACGGCGGCCCGATCGGGTTTCGTCTGGCCCTCGCGCATCCCGAGCGGCTGACCGCGCTGATCATTCAGAACGCCGTCGCCCACGAGCAGGGCCTCTCCGATTTGTGGGGGCCGCGCAGAGCCTTCTGGGCCGATCGGGCGACGCACGAGGCCGCGGTGCGCGCGAATCTGTTGTCGCTCGAGGCCACGCGGCAACGGCACGTGGGCCGGAGCCCGCACCCGGAGCGTATCGATCCCGAAGCCTGGGAGAGCGAGTACGCGCTTCTGAGCCGGCCCGGCATGGTGGACATCCAGCTCGAGCTCTTCTACGACTATCGCACCAACGTCGGGTCGTATCCGAAGTGGCAGGCGTACCTGCGCGACGTGCAGCCGCCGACGCTGGTCGTCTGGGGCAAGCACGACCTGTCGTTCACCATCGCCGGCGCCGTCGCGTATGGCGAAGATCTCCCGGAGGCGGAGGTGCATCTGCTGGACGCGGGGCACTTCGCGCTCGACGAAGCCGCGCCCCAGATCGCCGAATTGATCCGGAGCTTCGTCGCCGTCAGGGGGTGGACGAGCCGCCGCGAGCGCTCATCGAAGTGAGCGGCCCTCGTCGTCGAGCAGGCGCCTGACCAGAGCCGGCAGCCCGTTTCCAAGGCCCCCGAACACCAGCGGGGCTCTGCCGTTGAGCCGGATGTGGGTCAGGGTGCCGATCGGACGCAACCGCACGCAGGCCGCGCGCTGACCCTTGGGATCGTCGCTGCGGACGTACGAATAGACGACGCGCGCGTCGAGCGACTGGAGCGTCGTGAAAAGGTGGTCGAGGACGAACCCGAACGCCCCGGTACCGCGCCGCGATGGCGGCGTGAAGGCGTCGTACAGGTAGGCCTCGTGCGCTCGCAAGGCGATGTCGCGCTCGAGCTCCGGAACGTGCGCGCCCACGGTGGTCGCCCAGCCCGAGTGGATCGGACGGCCGGCCGCGTCCAGAGCCAGAAAACACAGATCGCCACGGCGAAGCCGCTCCCTCACGATCTCGCCTGTCCGCCGCGGATCAGAGGCCTCGAGCACCAGGGGCACATCGTCGAGCGAAGCGTGGAAGATCGCGAGCCCGGGCCGGAGACGTGGTACTTCCGGGCCCCGATCCAGCCGGCGGTGGAAGAATGTCACGCTGCCGAACTCGAGCCACGGCGACGTCAGGTGGTTCACGCTGCGCCTCAGGAGCTGCGGCACGCCTCCCTGCTCGAGCGCGTGGCGAAGACGCTCGCCGAGCGGACGCATCTCGTCGGGCCCCGCGAGCCCCGAGACGTCCTCGCCCGGGAGCGCACGAGTCGCGTCGTCGAATGGCGCGTGACCCGATGAACCCGAGTCATCGTTCCGCGCGGAAGCTAACATTAGAAAAATGTTAGCGAGGCCCCGTCCGAAGGCCAATCGGGAAGGCCCCGAGCGGGCGCCGAGGTAAATCCCTGAATCCTATCCCCGGGGCGCCACCGCCCGCAGCGCCTTGAGGTACGCGTCTTTATTGGGCTCGTTGAAGACCAGCCGGACCTCCTGCACCCCGGCCTCGAAGAAGCGCTGGATCTGATCCCGGCATTGCTTGGGCGTGCCGAGGATCGTCATGGCGTCGACCATCTCGTCGGTGACCAGCTTCGCGGCCCGGTCGCGCTCGCGGGCCTGGAATGCTTCGCGCACGCGGTCGGCGTCCGGGCCGAAGCCGATGCGGCGCATGTACTGGTGATAGAACACGCCCATGCCGCCGATGTAGAAGGCGATGTGCGGCCGCTCGCGGTCGCGGGCTGCCGCCACGTCGTCGGTGACGTAGATCGACACCTGGGGCGAGATGGCGATGTCGGAGAGACTCCGGCCCGCAGCTTCCGCGCCCGCCTTCAGCTCGACCACGGCCGCCGCCAGGCGTGAGGGCGCCAGGAAGATCGGCAGCCAGCCGTCGGCGAGCTCGCCGGTGAGCCGCAGGCTCGGCGGGCTCAGCGAGGCGATGTAGATGGGCAGGCTCGCCCGGTGCGGCGTGAAGCGAAGCTGGAAGCGCTTGGTGTGAAAGAACTCGCCGTCGTGGTCGAGCCGCTCGCCGCGCGCGGCCTTGCGGATGATGTCGATGTATTCCCGCATCCGCGTCAGCGGCTTGGCGAACTTCTCGCCGTGGAAATCCTCGATCACGAGGCGGCCGCTGGTGCCCAGGCCCAGGAAGAACCGCCCGCCGGTCATGCGGTCCATGTTCAGCGCCGTCATTGCCAGATTCGCGGGCGAGCGCGCGAAGACCGGCACGATGCTGGTCCCGATGCGGACGCGCGAGGTCACGGCGGCGAGCTGCGCCAGGGAGGTCAGCGCGTCTTCGCCCCACGACTCGCCCATCGTGATGCAGCTGTAGCCGAGCTCCTCGGCCAGGACGGCCGCCTCCCGCATCTCCCGCCACGACATGCCCGGCACGTGCACGCCCATGAGGCCCACGTCACCCATCGCTCGCTCCTTCAGCAAGAGGCGCTCGCTCGGATCGCTCGGCGAGAGTGTACCAGCGGTCGGCCGGGTCGCTTGACACGCCCGGAAAGGCGCGTCAGAGTCCTGGCCGATACGTCAGAGGCGCGCCTCGGCCGGCGGGGCCCCAGCCCCGCGACGGCCTGCGGCGCGCACTACTATTCACAGTCGCGCCTCGGCCGGCGGGGCCCCAGCCCCGCGACGGCCTGCGGCGCGCACTACATTGGAGACGATCGCTGGACGAATTCACGTGCCCGCGCTGAAGCGAGACGTGCGCCGACTGCCGCTGCGTGGCGCGGATCTCGTGCTGTTGGCCCGCCACCCGCGCTGGAAAGGGGTCGGGCTCGACCACAACACGATGCTCGTGGTCGAGTGTGATGGCCCCATCGACCCGGAGCGCGTCACCCGTTCGTGGGACCGGTTTCTCGACGTCTGTCCCTGGCCCGCGGCGCGGCTGCGCCGTCCGTTTCCGTGGGGCAAGCTTCACTGGGCCGCGGGCTCGCGCGAGACGCTGACCCGCCCGCCCCTGCGCCGGGCGACGATCACCGCGCGCGATCAGCTCCAGCGCGAGCTGACGAGGGAGCTGAACCTCGGGATCGAGCCGCGGCGCGAGGCGCCGCTGCGCGTGCTGCTCGTCGACGACGATTCCGCGCGACCGAGCCCGACGGGCCGGCTGGTGCTGACGTGGTTTCATCCCCTCATGGACGCCCGGGGCGGCGAGAATCTGCTGACGCACCTCAACTATCTGGACGGCCACGAGGGCACGATGCCCTGGGGCGAGAGCCCGCCGGCGTTCGTGCCCGATCGGATCCCGCGCTCGCTCGTCGAGCGCGGCCGTATCGCCGGAACGAGCCTGAAATATCTCCGGACGCTCGCGCCCGTGCCGCCGGTCTCCCCGGGCGGCCGGCCGGTGCCGCCGGGCCGGGCGTGCTTCAGGCACGAGAGCTTCGTCGCTCCCGCATCGGCCGAGCCGCGCGCGACGCGGGAGATTTGCTGGCGCATCGCCCTGGTCGGCAAGGCGATGACCGAGCTCTGGCGCCGGCGAGACCTCGCGGAGGTGCCCTGCCTGCTTCCGATCTCGGTCGACATGCGCCCGAAGGGAGAGCTGGGCGCGACGTTCGGAAACCAGCTCGGGTTCCACTTCGCGCGATTCAAGCCGTCCGACACTGCGGACGTACCCGCGCTGGCGCGGGCGTTGCGTCGCCAGATGGCTGACGCCGTCCGCGACGGGCAGATCGAGGCCAACGAAGTGGCCATGGAATTCCTCCAGTACCAGCCGCCCTCGCGGATGCTGCGCGTGCTGCCGTGGACGGCCAACGGCGAGCTCTTCTCCTTCAACTGCGCCGACCTCGCGGACTGGCCCGCCGGGCTCGCCGAGTGTTTCGGACGCAAGGTCGTGAACGCCTATCACGTGCCGGTGGTTCCGCCACGGCCGGGAATCGGCGTATTCTTCAATCGCTGTGGCGGGCAGAACAATCTCGTCGTGTCGTGGATCGAAGGCGTCGTGACCGACGTCGAAGCGGCGAGGATCGTCGAGGTCGTTCGCGAGGCAATGGGATGGAGCGCCGCGTCTTGAATTCCGGCGTCGACGGGGCTCGGCGCATGCGGATCGCGATCGTCGGCGCCGGGCCCTCGGGATCCGCCCTGGCGATCTTGATGAGTCGCGAGGGCGCGGACGTCACGCTCTTCGACGACGGCCGCCGTCCCGCGCTGCTCGTCGGGGAATCGCTCGTTCCGGCGGTGGTGCCGATCCTGCAGAAGCTCGACCTGGAAAAGGAGACGGCGAGCTTCAGCCGCGTCAAACCCGGGGTCTCGTTCATCTGGTCTCGGACAGACCGGGTGAGCGTCACGTTCAGTCGATTCGCGCCGGCGGTGTTTCCTTACGCCTACAACATCCCGCGCCCACACTTCGACGACGCGCTGCTCGCCAAGGCGATCGCCGCCGGCGTCGACTACGTGACCGCCCGAGCCCAGCTCCAGCCGAACACCTCGGGCGAAGCGGAGCTCCGTCTCGCTCCCGAGACGATCGCGGCGGCGCCGGGTCTTTCAGGCCATCAGCCCGACCTCATCGTCGACGCCACCGGCCGCGCGCGCCTCGCGGCCCGCGCGCTCGGGATTGCCGCGCGCCTCGGGCCGCGAAAGGACGTTGCGCACTTCGCGCACTTCGAGGGCTTCAGCTGGGACGACGCGCCGGGACAGGTCCGGATCGCGCGCGCTGAGGCCGGCTGGAGCTGGTGCATTCCGCTCCAGGAACGCCTCTCGATCGGCATCGTGCTGGGTCAGGACGACGCGGCGAAGCTCGGTCGGACGCCGGAAGAGCGGCTCGATCGGGCCATCGCGGCCGATCCCGGGCTCTCGTTCATCGTCGGCCATGGGCATCGGGTCACGGACGTGGCGACCTACGCCAACTACCAGCTGATCTCCGAGCGCGGCCACGGAAACGGCTGGGTGATGATCGGCGACGCCTTCGGCTTCATCGATCCGATGCTGTCGCCCGGAGTGTTCCTGGCCCTGCGGTCGGCCGAGCAGCTCGCCGACGCCCTTGCTCCCTGGCTGCGACGGCGCGCGATCCCCTCGCGGGTCGAGCTCGACTCGGTGCTGACCTCGTACGCCGCGGCGCAGAACGAGATGCTGTTGGCGTGGCTCGAGCTGGTGGCCTACCTCTACGACGGGCGGCTGGCAGCTTTGATCCAGGCGGGGCGCTCGTGGATGCCGGCGAATCCGGGATTGCTCAAGCGAGCGATGCAGCAGCACATCGCGCGGCACGTCGGCCTGCTGGCCAGCGGCGCCGCGACGACGTCGCGCTACAGCCGAGGGCTACTGCGTTTTCTGGGGCGCTACGGCCTGCGGGGCGTCGATCCAGAAACCCTCGCCATCCGGTGACAGTCGCGCGAGCCTCACGCGGGCGACGGCGTCGATCGACCGGGCTTGGCGGCGGCGTACTCGCTGAGGCAGCCGAAGAACACCCGCCGGTCCACGTCGACGAAGCCGTTTCGCCGCAAGACGTCGAGGATCGTCTCGGGCGGCACGCACCGGTCGATCGTGTCCCAGTAGTACTTCATCAGGAGCTGAGCCGGCTCGCTCCCGGTGCTGAGCCGCGTCAGCAGCGGCAGAACGTGCTGGAAGTGGGTTTGGATCAACCAGCGAGAGACGCGCGACGGCGGGCGGGACACCTCCAGGAGCAGGACGCGCCCGCCGGGTTTCAGGACTCGCCGATACTCGCCGAACGCGACCTCGAGATCCGGGACGTGGCGCAAGGCGAAGCCCATGCTGAGCATGTCGAAGGTGTCGTCGCGGAACGGGAGCGCCTCGCCCCTGCCCCGCACCAGCGGCCCCGAGAGTGCCGTCCGCGCCTCACGCAGCATGCCGCCGCTCGGATCGACGCCGACGACGTCACGCGGGTCGCCGAGGATCTCGACCGCCCCGCGGGCGACCAGCCCGGTACCGGTCGCGACGTCGAGCAGCCGCATGCCCGGGAGCAGTCCGGCCCGCTGGAGGGCCTGCCGGCGATACCAGGGACCCGAGCCGAGGTCGAGTATCCGGCCGATGTGGTTGTAATACCGGGCGGCGCCGTCGAAGAGCTCGCCGACGAACGACTGCCGGTCGGCCGCGACCGGATAATACTCCTCCAGGACTGGATGCGGCGGCGTCGATTCAGTCATGGCCGCCAAGTATACTTCCATCCGCGCTCAGAGGTCTTGGACCGCGCAGGAAGCCGGCCATGCTCGACATCCCCTTCCGCACCGCCAGGCAGCTCGCCGCCGACATCAAGAAGAAGAAGATCGGCTGCCTC
>Ga0137415_10008220_pt1 | contig 10336 bp, 14 predicted proteins | sample CZODoug3_1_1_16f_FD_183082 | JGI IMG/M metagenome (GOLD analysis project Ga0137415, IMG submission 183082) | Vadose zone soil fungal communities from Angelo Coast Range Reserve, California, USA - CZODoug3_1_1_16fungal (Hybrid Assembly) | ecosystem: Environmental > Terrestrial > Soil > Vadose... | reverse complement strand
GGACGGGCCGCGGGCGAGAGCGGTGCAAGCGGCCCATGGTTCGAGACGCGCGCTTCGCGCGCTCCTCACCATGAGGTGTTCTCCCTGTTAAAAGGCACGGGATCAGGCGACCGGCGCACGAAGAACAGGGCCGACGGCGCGGATTTACAGGCGTGCACCCCTGTTTTTTCCTGTTAATACAGGCGAAATACAGGGGATTTACAGGGAACTGCCCCCTGCGGCGAGACACGAAAGCGGGGACGGTCCGGCGCTCTCGATCTCCCTGAAACGCAAAACCCGGCGGCCATCTCCGGTCACGCAGGTCGGGTTACCCGACCTGCGCATTAAAAAACCAATCTCGGGCAGGCCCGAGATCGGCGCGCAATTCCGACTGTGGATTTTCTCCTAGCAGATTTTCGGCGGTCTGGCAAAAAATAGGCTGTCAAGATTCATGTTTGAAAGCCCGCGGGAAAATCAAGACGTGGATGCCGCTTGCGCGGGCATGACGGCCCGCAGCGGACAGCCATCACTCCTCCGGCTCGGTGGTGAACAGGAGCGGATAGCCTTTGGCGCGGCCGGCGTCGGTCGCGCGCGTCGCCTTGGTCTCGGCGATATCCCGGGCGTAGACCGCGACCACGCAGACGCCGCGGCGGTGCGCCGTCATCATCACGTTGTGGGCCTGGTCCTCGTTCATGCGGAACTCCGCCTTGAGGACCGAGACGACGAACTCGCGCGGCGTAAAGTCATCATTGACCAGAATGACCTTGTGCAGGCGCGGCCGCTCCGTCTGCAGCCGGACTTTGGTGCGTGTCTTGCTGGCGGTCTTGGCCATCAGGCGTTGTTTCCCGTCGCGGCCCCGGATGCAGGGTCGACATTTTCGCACGCCGAGGGTTGCAGGTCTATTGTGGCGCCGTGCGCGGCGCTCAGGCCTGCTTCTCGTTCTTGTGGATGGCGGAAAGTCCGCCCACCCAAGCCTGCGCCGAGCGGAACCAATTCTGCCGCTTCGGGACGAACTGATTGCGCTGGCGCAGGATTCCGACACGGACCGTATAGGATGCCTGTTGCCCCTCGCCCGGCGTGGTCGAATAGATCGGCGACCCGCAGCGCGGGCAGAAGGCCTGCACGCGCGGATTGCCGCTGTCGGCCGTCGTCTTGATGTAGCCAGTCGGCTGCCCCGACATCCTGAACGAGGCGCCCGAGACCGGGACCGAGACGCGGAAGGCCGAACCGGTGCCGGTCTGGCAATCGGTGCAGTGGCAGATCTGCGTCTTCTCGGGATCGGCCTCGCCTTCGATGGTGATGTAGCCGCAGTGGCATGCGCCGTCGATTTTCATGGATCCCTCCGTCAGCCTTTCTCCGCCGGTTGGGCGGGAACCACGCGAAGCTTACAGCTCCTGCAAGGCCTCGTTGACCGATTCCACCTTGTGCTCGAGGTGGACCACCATGATCTTGGCGAGCTTTTTTCCGTCGCGCCGTTCGAGCGCCGCCATGATCTGCTTGTGCTCCTCGACGGCCTGGCGCCAGCGCATCGGCGACTTCTTGGCGACGAAACGGATGCTGTGGATTCGAAATATCAGCTGCTGATAGAGGGCGCTGAGCGCGGCATTCCCGGCGGCGGCAAAGATCGCCTCGTGGATGGCGCGGTTGAGCTTCGAATAATGCAGCCAGTCCCCGCGCTCGTAATGATCGACCATCTTTTCGTGCAGGCGCCGTATCTCGGCAAGCCCCCGCTCGTCGAGCTTTGCACAGGCGAGCTCGCCCGCCAGCGCCTCGAGCGCCCCCATGATCGGGAACAGCTCCTTGATCTCCTGCAGCGTGATCTTCGCGACCACGGCGCCGCGGTTCGGCAGGAGGTTGATCAGGCCTTCCGCCGCCAGCACTTTCAATGCCTCGCGCATGGGGGTGCGCGACACGCCAAAGCGTTCGCACAGCTCGGCTTCCGGTATTTTCTGGGCCGGCTTGAGCTCCCCCTCCACGATCATGTCCCGCAGCCGCGTCGCGAGCTCATCATGCAGGCTGCGACGGAGAATTACCGGATGCTCATTCATGTCGCCCCTTCTCGGCCGAGGCCGGATGGGCCGCGCTGACATTCCCGGCCCACCCGCATTTTCTAGCGTCCGCCCCGAACGTCTGTCCAGGGCCAGGGTGCGTCGTTACCTGGCCGGGGCCAGGCGGAATGCGGGATTGTCCTCGAACTGCTTGTCCGGCCGCATGGTGAAGGACAACGCCGCGCCGAGCGCCAGCAACCCCATGGTGACGATGAACGGCAATTCCCAATTTCCCGTCTTATCGATCAATATGCCGGCAACGACGGGCGAGACGATCGCCGCGACCGCCGAGCCGGTGTTCATGATCCCGCTCCCGGTGCCGGAATATTTCGGCGCGATGTCCATCGGTATCGACCAGATCGGCCCGATGATGAGCTCGGCGAAGAAAAAGCCGGACGACAGGCACAGCGCGATGGTGTTGAGGTCGTGGATATAGAGCATCGGCACCAGCGACACGAAGGCGCCGACAAAGCCCGTCAGGATCACGCTCAGGCGCGCAAACCTGACGTTGCCGGTCTTGTGAAAGAGCCAATCGCTGACGACGCCGCCGAGCGTGTCGCCGATCACGCCGGCCAGGAACACGCCGAGCGAGAAGATCGCCGATTGCTTGACGTCGAGCTTGTAGCTGTTGATGAAAAACAGCGGGATCCAGCTCAGGAAGAGCCACAGCGTCCAGCCGTAGCAGAAATAGACGATCGTGACCGGCAGGATGCGGGGCACCAGCGATCGCCACGGCACGATCGGACGCGTCGTCGAGGCGTCGCGGCGCGGCAGCATCGCGAGCTCGGCTTCGGTGATGGCCGGGTGCTCCTTCGGATCGTCGCGGAAATACCAGAACCAGACGAAGACCCAGGTCAGGCTGACGACGCCGATGATGATGAAGGCGGCACGCCAGCTCAGCAGCACCATCAGCCAGGCCACCAGCGGCGGGGTCACGGCGTTGCCGAAGCGCGCGAAGGAATGCGTCAGCCCCTGGGCGAAGCCACGCCGGCCCGCGGGGGTCCAGTATTGCATGGCACGGGTCGCGGTCGGGAACGTGGCGCCCTCGCCGAAGCCGAGCAGGACGCGGCACAGGAAGAGCGAGACGATGCCGCTTGCAAATCCGGTCAGGATGGTCGCCACGGCCCAGATGAGACCGCAGGCGAACAACGTGCGCCGGGGGCCGAAACGGTCGCCGACCCAGCCGCCGATGATCTGGAAGATCGCATAGGGATAGGCGAAGGCCGAGAAGATCAGACCAAGCTGGGTATTCGAGAGACCGAATTCGGTCTTGATGACCGACGCCGCCGTGCTGATGTTCACCCGATCGATGTAGGTGATGAGGTACATCATGCACAGCAGGAACAGAACCACATTGGTGGCCTTGAAGTATTTTCGCATGGTCGTTTCCCTTGGGTCTTGTGGCTCGTCGGCGGCGAGCGAGCGTTTTGGGGGCTGGGCCCTATATGGTTTTCGGCGCCATCGATGAAACAGAAGAAACCGGTGCGCTTAGCCGTCGCGCGTTTGGCTGCTTATTGGGCCGCGGCCCGCGCCGGCCTCTTTTCGGCGGCGGCCAGATAGGCCATGGCGGCCTGCACGCCCCCGTCGCGGTGCGGGATTTCGGCGAGACCGAGTCCCATTTCGACGCCCGTGAGCGCGCCCAGAACCGTCAGATCGTTGGTGTCGCCGAGATGCCCGATCCGGAATACCTTGTCGGCCAGCCTGGTCAGCCCGGTGCCGAGCGACATGTTGAAGTTGTCGAGCACCACCTGGCGCAGGCGGTCGGCGCTATGTCCGGCCGGCACGAGCACGGCGGTCAGCACCGGCGAATAGTATTTCGGATCCTTGCAGAGGATATCGAGACCCCATGCGCGCACCGCCCGCCGCACGGATTCGGCGTGCCGTTCATGGCGCGCGAAGACCGCATCGAGCCCTTCCTCATTGAGCATCTCGATGGCGGCATCGAGCCCGTAAAGCAGGGTCGTCGCCGGCGTATAGGGGAAGAAGCCTTGCGCATTGGGGCCGGCCATTTCGGCCCACGACCAATAGAGTTTTGGAAAAGTCGACGCCGCCGCGGCCTCGAGGGCCTTCTGGCTGACGGCGTTGAACGACAGGCCCGGCGGAAGCATCAGGCCCTTCTGCGAGCACGCAATGGTGACGTCGACCCCCCATTCGTCGTGCCGGTAATCGATCGAGCCGAGCGAGGAAATCGTATCCACCAGGAGAAGCGCCGGATGCCTCGCCGCGTCGATGGCGCGGCGGACCTCGTCGATGCGCGAGGTCGCTCCGGTCGAGGTCTCGTTGTGGACGACGCAGACCGCCTTGATGTGGTGCGCCGAATCTTCGAGCAGGCGTGTCTCGATCGCGGCGGCATCCGCGCCCGTGCGCCAGTCCGAGGCGATGAATTCGGGCCGCAGCGAGAGCTTCAAGGCCATGTTCTTCCACAGCGTCGCAAAATGGCCGGTCTCGAACATCAGGACCTTGTCGCCGGGCGACAGCGTATTGACGAGCGCCGCCTCCCACGCGCCGGTGCCCGACGCCGGGAACACGAAGACGCTGCTCTTCGTCTTGAAGATCCCCTTGAGACCCTCGAGCACGCGCCGCGCGAGCGCCTGAAACTCGGGTCCGCGGTGGTCGAGGACCGGCATATCCATCGCGCGCAACACGCGGTCCGGCACCGGCGTAGGACCCGGAATCTGAAGGAAATGCCGTCCAGGCGTGCGCGGCTTCACGTTTCTCATCGGCTTGGGTCCCTCCCCCTGAAATCCAGCGCTCGTTTGCTGTTTTGCATATTTAATTATGAATTCAAAACTGGGTCAAGGGAACACAGGGGACCGTTGCGGCCTCACCCCTTTTCCCGAGACATCGCAAGCGATTGCCTGCGAGCGGGTCAGCACGGGTGGCCGGGCTCTTCGCCATTCCACGCCGTCATTAGGGGGCTTGCATGCCAAAAGAATCTGCGCTAGGTATTCAACCGATCGGTTGTCAACTAATTGGTTGATTACATGCCATCAGACCCCCTCAGCTCGGTCCTGTTCGCTCTCTCCGATCCCACGCGGCGTGGAATCCTGGCCCGCCTGGCGACCGGTGACGCCACGGTGACCGAGTTGGCCGAGCCGTATGACATGAGCCTTGCGGCCGTTTCCAAGCACCTGAAGGTGCTCGAAACCGCGGGCTTAATTTCGCGGGGCCGAGAGGCGCAATGGCGCCCCTGCCACCTCGAGGCCGCTCCGCTCCGAGATGTCTTCGAGTGGCTCGAAAGCTATCAGCGCTTCTGGGAGAGAAGCCTCGATACCTTGGCCGAATATCTCAAGGTCATGCAGAGCCAAGGCCCCGATACCAAAGATGATTGAGTTCTTGCGAGCCGCGAGTCCACCCCTTCAACCCCAAATCAACAAAGGAAGATCTCGGTGACATCGACAATTGATGCCAGTTCGCTGGACGAGCCCGTCATCATCATCACGCGAATGCTCGACGCGCCGCCTGAACTCATCTGGAAGGCCATCACGGATCCAAAGCATGTCGCGCAGTGGTACGGCGGGCAAGGATTCTCGAGCCCTGTCTGCGAGATGGATGTCAGACCCGGCGGCGCATGGCGCCACGTCATGCAAGCCCCCAACGGCGCGCAGTTCACGATCAACTGCGTGTTTCTGGAGGTCGAGGAACCGAAACGGCTCGTCTGGAAAACCATCAAGGACGAGAAGCGAAACCCTGCTCCGCCGACGTCCGTCAATACGGTCACCCTCGAGATACGTGGCCTTCAGACGAAATGGACGCTCGTCGCGCGCTTCGATTCGTTCGCGGAGCGGGACATCACGGCCGGGATGGGTTTCGGTCACATGATCAGCCAGGGCGCAGAGCGCATGGCGGAATACCTCAAGACGCTATGAAACGGCGAATGCCGGCGGCGACCATCGCTGCCGGAAGTCCCCCACCGAGCAAACCAGGAGACACTCGCATGCCAACCGACTTTCAAGCGCCTTCGGGCTCGAAGGCCATGTTGTGGACCGGGCGAACAATGAGCGGCGTCGTCGTGCTGTTTCTATTCATGGACGGCGCCACAAAGTTGATGATGATCCCGGCCGTCGTGGATGCGACCGCGCAGATCGGCTACCCGTTGGATTTGGTGCGCCCCATCGGAATCATCGGCCTTGTTTGCGCCGTCCTATACGCCGTTCCGCGCACGGCGGTACTTGGCGCGATCCTCACGACCGGCCTGCTGGGCGGAGCGATCGCCAGCAAGATGCGGCTGGAGCAACCACTCTTCAACCAGGTCCTGTTCGGCGTCTATGTCGGGATCCTGGCCTGGGGCGGCCTCTACCTGCGCGACGGCCGGCTGCGCGCCCTCTTCCCCCTGCGTCGCGCTCCGATAACCTGATCGCGGCGACCAACGACGCGAGAGGGGAGTACTGGATTGCCCGCTTACGCGGGCAATCCGATTGCGATCTGACGACCATCGGCACCCCGCGGCTGCCCTCGGTCGGTGCGTCCGTCTCTTCGAATTGGCGATCGGGACGGCCCCTAAGCGCGTTTTTCGTTGAAATAGGCGAGAGTGCCCCTCGTCACCACGTCGTCGCCGTCGAGGACTTGGTCCGGCTCGATGTCGGTCGCCGACCCCATCCGCTCGTATATTGGCGCAAAATCCTGATAGCAATCGTCCAGCAACTTCTCGAAGCTCTCGATCACGAAATAGGTCTGCTGGAAATCGTCGATCAAATATCTGGTGCGCATGACGCGATCGAGATCGAAGGCGATCCGATTGGGCGATTGGCTTTCGAGCGCGAAGACGCTTTCCGTGGTGGACGACATGATTCCGGCGCCGAAAATGCGCAGGCCGGCCGGCGTCCGGATCAATCCGAATTCGACCGTGTACCAATAGAGCCGCGCCAGATTCGGCAGCCGGCCGAGCGAGATCGCACGCTGCCCGCCCTTGCCATAGGCCTGCATGAAATTCGAATAGATCGGGTTCGCCAGCAGCGGCACATGGCCGAAAACATCGTGGAAGACGTCGGGCTCCTCGAGATAATCCATCTCCTGTTCGGAGCGGATGAAGGCGCCGGCCGGGAATCGGCGGTTCGCCAGGTGATCGAAGAAGACATCGTCGGGAACGAGCTCGGCGACCGGAACGACGCGCCAACCGGTGACCCTTTCGAGCCGATCGCTCAACCGTTCCATGTCGGGGATGCCGGATTCGGAGAGCTTGAGCGTGTGCATCATCGCGGTGAACTCGTCGCAGGCGCGGTCGTGCAGCACCGCCCGTGATCGCTTGAACAGACGATCCCAGCGATCGTGCTCCGCGGCCGAATAGGACGGCCAGTCCTGGTCGATGGTGTAATCCGGATGGCGCGGCGCATCGCGGTACCGGTTTTTCGACCCCGACCCGATGGCGCTGTCCTTGACCACGACCGACATGTGGGCTCTCCCGAGAGGCGTGATCGGCTAGGCCGTCAGCACGCCGCGGCGGATCTGGTCTTCCTCGATCGACTCGAAAAGCGCCTTGAAGTTCCCCTCCCCGAATCCGTCGTCGCCCTTCCGTTGGATGAACTCGAAGAAGATCGGCCCAATGACGGCCTTGGAGAAGACCTGCAGGAGTATCTTGGTGGCGCCGCCGTCGACGACGCCCTCGCCGTCAATGAGGATGCCGTGTTTCCTCATGCGCTCGATCGTAGCGTCCGCGAGCGATCTCGCAGTCCAAAACATGGCCGCAAATCCTTGCACGCACCCGTTCCCCGAAATTGTGGACCATGGAGCGCTCTCAAGGCGAAGTCTGTCAGCGCTTGCGGCGGGATGAGGCTCGCTTCTTTTTGGCGGCTGCCTTTTTGGTCGTTGGCTTCTTCTTGGCGGCCTTCGTCTTTCGCTTGGGCGCGGCTCGTTTTTTCTTCACCGGCTTCGCCTTCAGGGCCGCCGGCGTGGCGTCCCCGACCGCGGCCGTGCCCCTCTCGAGCACCCTGGCGAAGCTCTTGAGAACCGCGCCTGTCGCCGAAATGGCGGCGGAGCCGAATGAGGCCGGGGCAGTGTTTGCTCCGCCCCCTGCTTCGCGGATTTTACCCTTCGCCATGCACGTCTCCCGTCGCTTTTGGGTGGTGGCATCATCGATGATGCCATACTGGGCCTGTCGTGTCTCAGCCTTTGGCGGATCTTCGGCGTGGCGATGAACCGGTGAGCTGCTCCCCGCAGGCGTCCCGAACGCACCCGCGCAGCCAGCGATGCGCCGGATCGGCATCGAGCCGCGGGTGCCAGAGCAGCGAAACCGTGATCTCGGGGAAGGAGACCGGAAGCGGAAAACTGTGCATTCCGGCGCGCAGGCTTCCGGTGTGCCGTTCGGGAACGCTGGCGATCAGGTCGGAGGCGCGGGCCAAGGCCAGCGCGGTCGAAAAGCCGCCGACGATCGTGACGATCTCGCGTTCCAGCCCGAGACGATTCAACGCCTCGTCGATCGGTCCCTTGTCGAGACCCCGCCGCGAGACGAGGATGTGCCTGCCGGCCGCATAACGGGCGGGCGTCATCTTGCCCCGGCTGAGCGCGTGCCCCCGTCGCACGACGCCGACAAAACGGTCGCGGAACAGGGCCTGCGCACGCACCTCCGGGCCGGTCGTCTTTCCCACGACGCCGGTTTCGAGATCGACGGTCGCGTCGCGCAGCGGCGTGCTGTCCTTGTCCGGCTTCTGCACGAAGCGCAGCCGCACGCCGGGAGCCTGCCGGCCGACGCGGGTGATCAGGCCGCCGCCGAAGCTCTCCACAAAGCCTTCGCTGGTCCGCAGGGTGAACGTCCGGACCAGCCGGCTGAGGTCGAGCTCCTCGGCCGGGCGCAGGACCGCGTTTCCGTCCTGCACGAGCCGACCGACTCGCTCGCGCAGCGCGAGCGCGCGGGGTGTGGGGACGAGGCCGCGTCCGGCCCTGACCAGGAGCGGATCGCCCGTGGTCTCGCGCAATCGCGCCAGCGCCCGGCTCATCGCCGACGGGCTGAGCCGCAATCGTTGGGCCGCGCGCGCCACGCTGCCTTCCGCCAGCAGCACATCGAGGGTGACCAGCAGGTTGAGATCGGGGGTCGACATCCATCGACCCTAGCACCGTTCGATCGGGATGTGGCGCCAGACGCACGAATAAAGTGCAAACCGTGCGTGTTCCGCCATGTCGGGCGAGGGACTAGGTTCCTGGCAGCAACTCCTTCCCGGAGTCGCCAGAAAGCCGAGTTTCATGTCGAAGCCGATCATTGCAGGACGAGATGAGCCAATAGCCCGCAGCGCGCAACCGACGCTTTCGATTCGCTGGGCGCTCGCCAGCCTTTCGCTCTCCATGCTGCTGGCCTCGCTCGGGACCAGCATCGCCAATGTGGCCTTGCCGACATTGGCCCAGGCGTTCGGCGCCTCCTTCCAGGAAGTCCAGTGGATCGTCCTCGCTTATCTCCTCGCCATCACCACCCTGATCGTCAGCGTCGGACGGCTCGGTGACATCACCGGCCGCCGACGGCTGCTGCTGGCCGGAATCTTCCTCTTCACGGTGGCTTCGGTCCTGTGCGGCGTCGTCCGCACGCTCTGGCTGCTGATTGCCGCTCGGGTGGCGCAGGGCCTCGGAGCGGGTGGGGTGAGGGTGACATGTGCGGGCCACGTCTTCGCTGGCCGCGCGAAATTCCATCGCTACGCAGTATTCGCCGATCATCTCTGAGACCGAAGGGCCGATCAGGTGGACGCCCAGGATCTCCTGGGTGGCCGCGTCGGCCAGGACTTTCGCGAAGCCCTCGGTCTCAGTCTAGCCGACATCGGTCGACGTCTGCACGTGCCAAGGCAAAATGTTCAAATGTTCGAGCGCGCGGAAGCCACCGACCGCATCACGTTGGCGACCCTGCGTAAGGTCGCCGAAGCCATGGGCTGCTCTATTGGCACGGTAATGTCGCGTTTATTTTATGCCCGCCGGAAAATGGCAGTCTTGCTGGCAGATTTGAAAACCGAAGATTTACAATGATCAACCACAATTCTCAACCCAAGTTATCGCACCTGTCACCGGCGTAGTCCTGCTGTCGTGTCTTCCGGCGGTTTTGGCGATCGATTCCGAAAAAGCCCCTGCGAGCACCAAAAATACCAACCAGTGATTACTTGCTCATTACTCTGCCACTACTCATCCACTGGCCATCAAGCTGCGCGACGACCTCCGCAAGACATCAAGACCTTTTAGTTGCGGTTGATGCTGGCTGCTCATTCCAGCCGCCGCCAAGGGCCTTGTAAAGAGCGACGATGGCAAGTTGCTGGTCACGTTGGGTGCGGGCCAGATTGAGTTGGGCAGGGAAAAGTTGTTGTTGAGCTTCGAGAACTTCATAGTAACTGGCTTTGCCA
>Ga0137415_10008218_pt1 | contig 10337 bp, 6 predicted proteins | sample CZODoug3_1_1_16f_FD_183082 | JGI IMG/M metagenome (GOLD analysis project Ga0137415, IMG submission 183082) | Vadose zone soil fungal communities from Angelo Coast Range Reserve, California, USA - CZODoug3_1_1_16fungal (Hybrid Assembly) | ecosystem: Environmental > Terrestrial > Soil > Vadose... | reverse complement strand
CTTCCTGGCCACGTTCATGATCCCGATGTTCTTCGTCCTCGTCACCGACAAGCTCGGGCGCAAGCCGAAGGCCAACCCCGTACCAGCCGCCTCATGAAGAGATTCTTTCTGGTTACTTCAGTGATAACCCTCGCCGCTTGCTCGACAATGCAGCCGGCATACGAACGGCCGGCGGCGCCGGTCGCCGGCGAGTTCCCGACGGGACCCGCGTATGCGGCGTCTGCCACGGGCGGCACGCCGGCTACCGGGATCGGCTGGCGCGATTTTCTGACCGATCCTCGTCTGCGGCGGCTGGTCGAGATCGCGCTCGCGAACAACCGCGACCTGCGCGTGGCGATGCTGAACGTCGCCCAGGTCCAGGCGCAATACCGGATACAGCGCGCCGCGCTCGCGCCGCAGGTGTCCGGGTTCGCCGATGGATCGCATTCGGGTACCCCGGGCAGCCTGTCGAAGAGCGGCACGCCGCTCGTGACCCACGCCTACGAGACGGGTGTTTCCGCGGCGTGGGAGGTCGACTTGTTCGGCCGGCTGCGCAGCCTCTCCGACGCCGCGCTCGAGCAGTACTTCGCTACCGCCTATGCCCGCCAGGCCGCCGAGATCCTGCTCGTGTCCCAGGTCGCCGACCAGTACCTGACGACGCTCGCGTTCGATGAGCAGCTGGCGGTAACGCGGCAAACGCTCGAGTCGGCGCAGGCCTCGTACAGGATCGTCAAGCTGCAGTTCGATACCGGGACGGCGCCGGAGCTCACCCTCCAGCAGGCTCAATCGGTGGTGGAGCAGGCGAACGCCAATTACGCCGCGCAGGTACGAGCTCGCGCGCAAGCCGAGAACGGCCTGGTGCTGCTGATCGGCGAGCCGCTCCCGGCGGACCTGCCGCCGGCTTTGCCGATGGGAGAGCAGAAGATCCTGGCCGACATTCCGGCCGGGCTGCCGTCGGATCTGCTGACAAGGCGACCGGACATCCTGCAAGCGGAGGCGGTCCTGCGCTCGGAGAACGCCGACATCGGCGCCGCCCGCGCGGCATTTTTTCCGCGCATCGGCCTCACCGGCAGCCTCGGCACGGCGAGCGCGACTCTCGGCGGGTTGTTCGGCGGAGGATCGCAGGCCTGGGCTTTCTTGCCTTCGATCACCGTACCGATCTTCGAAGGCGGCGCGCTGCGGGCGAACCTCGATGCCGCGAAGATCCGCAAGGACATCGGCATCGCGCAGTACGAAAAGGCGATCCAGGCCGCCTTTCGCGAAGTCGCCGACGGGCTCGCCGCGCGCGGCACCTACGACGAGCAGCTCGCCGCGCAGGAGCGCTACACGGCGACGCAGCAGCGCAGCCTGGAGCTCGCGCAGTTTCGCTATCGGAACGGAATCGACAGCTATCTCAACGTTCTCACCGCGCAGACCGGACTGTACGGCGCCCAGCAGACGCTGGTCGCGACACGGCTGCAGCGCCTTACGAGCCTGGTGGATTTGTATCGAGCGCTCGGCGGCGGCTGGATCGAGCACACGGGCGATGAGCCGCGTCCGGCGGACGGCGGGGTGGCGATGGGGCGATAGGGCTACGCGCGGCTCACGCTTGGAAAACTGTATAGTCGCTGAACAACGTATCCGAAGGATATTAGTCTGCATGCAGTGGATCCGTCGCTTCCTGGCCGAATGAAGCAACACAAGGCTCAGTCGCCGTGGAGCCCCCTGCGAAACACCCTGTTTCGCAATCTCTGGATGGCGTCGATCGTCTCCAACGTCGGCACCTGGATGCACGACGTCGGCGCCGGTTGGCTGATGACTTCGCTTTCCTCGTCGCCGTCGATGGTGGCGCTCGTGGAAGCTGCGGACAGCCTTCCCGTGATGCTGCTCGCGATGCCCGCGGGCGCTCTCGCCGACATCGTCGACCGCCGGCGCCTGCTGATCGGCGTCCAGATCTACTTCCTCTTCGTCATCCCCGCGCTGGCGATGTTGACGTTGCTCGAACTGACGACCCCTTGGGCGCTTCTGGGTTTCACCTTCGCGGTCGCCGTCGGCACGGCGCTCGCGATGCCGGCCTGGGCGGCGGTCATCCCGGAGCTCGTCCCCAGGGATGACCTGCAGTCGGCTATCGCGCTGAACAGCATCGCCATCAATGTCTCGCGCGCCATCGGGCCGGCGATCGCGGGCGTTCTCGTCGCCGCAGTGGGCGCGTGGCTGGTGTTCGCGCTGAACGCCCTTTCGTGCATCGGCATTCTCGTGGTGCTGTGCGGGTGGCGGCGCGAGCGCCGCAAGAGCTCGCTGCCCGCGGAGCGCTTTGTGAGCGCGATTCGGGTGGGCATGCGCTTCGTCACACACACGCGCGCGTTGCAGGGCGTGCTCATTCGCGGCATCGGATTCTTCCTGTTCGCGAGCGCGACATGGTCGCTTTTTCCGTTGATCGTGCGCAAGGAGCTCGGACGCGGTCCGGAGGTCTACGGCGTCTTGTTGACGTGCATCGGAGTCGGCGCGGTTGCCGGCGCCATGGTCCTGCCGCGGGTACGGACGAGGGTCTCGCGCGACGCGCTGGTCGCGGGCGCAAGCGCGCTATACGCGCTCGCCGCCCTGGCCCTCGCGCACGTGCAAAACCTCGCGCTCCTCATGGTGGCGATGCTCGCCACGGGCGTCGCCTGGATCTCGATTCTTTCGGCGCTGCAAGTCTCCGCCCAGTTGACGTTGCCCGAATGGGTGCGCGCCCGGGGGCTCGCCGCATTCATCGTCGTGTTCATGGGCGGGATGGGGCTCGGCAGCGTTCTGTGGGGGCAGGTCGCGACGGCGGTCGGAATTCCATCCGCCTTGACGGCGGCCGCGGCGGGAATGGTGGCCGCCATCGCGTTGACCTGGAGATTCAAGCTCGGCCATCACCAGATGCTCGACTTCACGCCGTCGATGGCCTGGGCGCCACCGGTGCTGGCCGAGAATCCGGAGCCCGAGAGCGGCCCGGTCATGGTGACGATCGAGTACGTGGTCGACCCCGCCAAGCGCGCCGAGTTCGTCGCGGCGATGCAGGAAGTGCGCGAAATGCGGCGGCGCAACGGCGCCTACTACTGGGAGCTCTATCACGACTCCGCCAACCCCGCGCACTTCGTCGAGACATTCATGGACGAATCGTGGATCGAGCATCTGCGGCAACATGAGCGCGTCAGCGTCGCCGACCGGGAGATTCAACGGCGGGCGAAGCAGTACCTGATTGCGGGCTACGAGGTGAAATCGAAGCACTGGCTCGCGGATCGCGAATCGTAGGAGATCGTGGCGCTCCCCGCGGAGTGTGCCGCAATATCGAGCCTGCAACGGCAGATCGCTGAGTGGGCCCTCGCGCTCGCCCTCGCCTGGCTTTGCGCGTCCGCTCGCGCGCAGAGCCCGGACCCCACCAAGACCGGGCGGCCGATGCAGGGCGTGAACGCGAGCGCGACCTACGACGGCGAAACGGTCTCCGATCTGTCGGGGGGCGCGAAGCGCGGCTCGACCTACCACGGCAGCTTGCAGCTCCAGGCCGCGTTCGACTTCGAACGTCTGTTCGGCTGGGCGGACACCACCGGCTTCCTCTACGGCATGGGGCTCCACGGCGGCCAGCCCGATGACTTCACCGGCGGCGCACAGGGCGTGAGCAGCATCACCGGGCCACGGGGCGCGCGGCTCGACGAAGCGTGGCTCCAGCACAATTTTCTCGGGAACCGCCTCTCGCTGCTCGGCGGCCGCTACGACCTGAACGGCGAGTTCTACCGGCTGCACTCGGCCGCGCTGTTCCTGAACAGCTCCTTCGGCATGGGGCCGGAGTTCTCGCAGAGCGGCCCCGCGGGGCCGTCGGTTTTTCCCAGCACCGCGCTCGCCGCCCGCGTCCAATACAAGGCGACGCCGGAGCTGGTGCTCCGGGCCGCGGTGCTGAACGGCACGCCGTATAACCGCGCCGGGGAGAACGCGACGACGCGCAACGGCAACGGCATGCTCGTCGTCTCTGAAGCCGCGTATCTCGAGCGGCCGGGAAACGCGGAGCCGAGGAACCGGAGGCTGCGCACCGGGCGCTTCTCGGAGCTGACGCCTTACGACGACAAGTACGCGATCGGCCTCTGGCGCTACACGGCGAGCTTCGAAGACCTGAACGCGACGGCGCCGAGCGGCGAGCCCGTGCAGCATCGCGGCTCGAGCGGCGGCTACCTGCTCATCGACCGCCTGCTGACGCGATCGAGCACGCCGTCCGACCCGCGGATCGCGGCCTTCCTCCAGCTCGGCGCCGGCGACGCGCGCGTAAACCGCTTCGGATCCTATGCCGGCGCGGGGCTCGTCGCCTCGGGCCTCTTTCCCGGACCGCAGAACGAGGTCGGGATCGCCATCGCCTCCGCCCGCAACGGCTCGCCTTACATGGAACAGCAGGAGCAGCTCGGCACGCCGGCGCAAAGATCGGAAACCGCGGTCGAGCTGAGTTATCTCGCCCAGATCTCGAAGTCGGTCGCCGTGCAGCCGGACCTGCAATACGTCGTTCATCCGAACACGGATCCGGCGATCAGGAACGCGCTCGCGTTCCTGCTTCGGTTCGAGGTGTCGTTCTAGGGCCGATACACCACAGAACCCCTCCGATTACATCCTTGTAATCGGCTCGACAGATTGCGGCAATGGGTGCGCTGCTACAGTTGTTCATTCCCGGAATTTACCCAAAGGAATCTTGTCCATGCGCCGCATTGCCCTCTTATCAGTGGTGCTCGCCGTGCTCGGCGCTTGCGCGCAGGCGAAGCAGTCTGCGCCAGCGCCGCAGCCGCCGGAAGTGACTGTGGTGACGGTCCACAAGGAGCCGGTGCCGGTCACGACCGAGCTTGCGGGACGCACATCCGCCTACCTCGTTGCACAGGTCCGCGCGCGCGTCGACGGCATCGTGCAGAAGCGCGAATTCAAGGAAGGCGCCGACGTCAAGGCGGGGCAGCGTCTTTATCAGATCGATCCGGCCCCGTACCGCGCCGCGCTCGAGAGCGCGCTCGCCACGCTGCAGAAGGCGCAAGCCAACCTCGCGGCGATGAACGCGCAGGCGGAGCGCTACAAGATCCTCGTCGGCGGCAACGGTGTGAGCAAACAGGAGTACGACAACGCCATCGCCGCGCAAGCCCAGGCCGCCGCCGACGTGGCCGCGAGCGAGGCGGCCGTGCAGACCGCCCGCATCAATCTCGGCTATACCGATGTCGTATCCCCGATCACCGGCCGCATCGGCGTTTCACAGGTCACCCAAGGCGCGTACGTGCAGGCGAGCGCCGCGACTCCGATGGCGACGGTCCAGCAAATCGATCCCGTTTATGTCGACCTGAACCAATCGAGCGTCGAAGGGCTGCAGCTTCGGCGCGACGTTGCGAGCGGCCGGCTGAAGCTGAACGGCCCTGGCCAGGCCAAGGTGACGCTGCTTCTCGAGGACGGCACCCGGTATGCCGAGAGCGGCACCCTGCAGTTCACCGACATCACCGTCGACCCGTCCACGGGCTCGGTCACCGTGCGCGCCATTTTCCCGAATCCGCACCATGTGCTCCTGCCCGGCATGTTCGTGCGCGCGCGCATCGACCAGGGAGTCGACAACACCGCGATGCTCGTGCCGCAGGTCGGCGTCACGCACAACCCGCAGGGGCAGGCCACCGCGCTCGTGGTGGGTCCGGACAACAAGGTCGCCTCGCGCACGCTGCAGACGGCGCGAACCCTGGGCGACAAGTGGGTGGTGCAGCGCGGACTGGACGAAGGCGAACGGGTGATCGTGGCCGGGGTGCAGAAAGCACAACCGGGAATGCTGGTGAGCGCCGTCGAGGCGCCGATCAAGACCACTCAAGCGCAATAGCATGGCCAAGTTCTTCATCGACCGGCCGATCTTCGCGATCGTCATAGCCATCCTGATCATGGTGGCGGGGGCGTTGTCGATTTTCACGCTGCCGATCGAGCAGTATCCGCCGATCGCGCCGCCTTCCGTGCAGATCAGTACGACGTATCCAGGCGCCTCGGCCACAACGGTCCAGGACACGGTGGTGCAGGTCATCGAGCAGCACATGAGCGGCCTCGACCACCTGCTCTACCTGTCCTCCATCAGCGACGACACCGGGCAGTCGACCACGACGCTGACCTTCGCCGCCGGAACCGATCCGGACATCGCGCAGGTTCAGGTGCAGAACAAGCTGCAGCTCGCCGTGCCCAGCCTGCCGCAGCAGGTGCAGCAGGCGGGCATCCGCGTCACCAAATCCACCAACTCGTTCCTCATGCTCGCGGGATTCGTGTCCAGCGACCACGGCATGAGCAAGTTCGACATCGCGAACTACGTCGTCTCCAACATCCAGGATCCGGTCAGCCGCGTCAACGGCGTCGGCAACATGACCGTGTTCGGCTCTCAGTACGCCATGCGCATCTGGCTCGACCCGAACAAGCTGAACAGCTTCGCTCTGACGCCGCTCGACGTGACTGCGGCGCTGCAGGCGCAGAACGTGCAGATCTCCGGCGGCCAGCTCGGCGGCACGCCAGCCGTGCGGAACCAGCAGCTCACCGCGGCGATCACCGAGGCGACGCTGCTGCGCACGCCGGAGGAGTTCAACAATATCCTGCTGAAGGTCCTGCCCGACGGCTCGCAGGTCAGGCTACGCGACGTGGCGCGCGTCGCCCTCGGCGCGGAGAGCTTCAACGTCGATACCCAATACAACGGGCAGCCCGCCTCGGGCATCGGCATCCAGCTGGCGCCGGGAGCGAACGCGCTCCAGACGGCCAATGCCGTCCGCGCCCGCATCGCGCAACTGCAGCCCTATTTTCCGCACGGCTTGCAGGTCGTCTACCCGAACGACACCACGCCCTTCATCAAGATCTCCATCCAGGAAGTGGTCAAGACCCTGCTGGAAGGCATCGCGCTGGTCTTTCTGGTGATGTTCCTCTTCCTGCAGAACATCCGCGCGACGCTCATTCCGTCCATCGCGGTGCCGGTGGTCCTGCTCGGGACCTTCGGGGTGATGGCGGCTTTGGGTTTCACCATCAACACCCTGTCCATGTTCGGCCTGGTGCTAGCGATCGGCCTGCTCGTGGACGATGCCATCGTGGTGGTGGAAAACGTCGAGCGGGTCATGGAGGAGGAGGGGCTCTCGCCGGTCGAGGCGACCCGCAAGGCCATGGGGCAGCTCACCGGCGCCCTCGTCGGCGTGGCGATGGTGATCTCCGCGGTGTTCGTGCCGGTGGCATTCTCGAGCGGGACGGTCGGCGCCATCTACCGCGAGTTCTCGCTCACCATCGTTGCGGCGATGCTGCTCTCGGTGTTCGTGGCGCTGACGCTCACCCCGGCGCTTTGCGCCACCATACTGCGCCCGCCGCGCGGGCGCCACGCGGACAAGAAAGGCTTTTTCGGTTGGTTCAATCGCCGCTTCGACGGCGGCCGCGACAAGTACGTCGGCGGAGTGCGGCACATTATCCGGCGCTTCGGGCGCTGGCTCGCGATCTACGCCGTGGTGATCGCGACGGTGGGATGGCTGTTCGTCCATCTGCCCACCTCGTTCCTGCCGAACGAGGACCAGGGCTATCTCTTCGTCCAGGTGCAGACGCCGCCCGGCGCGACGCAGACGCGCACCGGGACCGCGCTCGACGACGTGAGCAACTACCTGCTCAAGGAAGAGAACAAAATGGTGGCCGCGACGTTCATCGTCAACGGCTTCAATTTCGCCGGCCGTGGCCAGAACCAGGGCCAGATTTTCGTGCAGCTCAAGGACTGGAGCCAGCGCACCTCGAAGGATCTCTCCGTCCAGGCGCTCATCACGCGCCTCTCGCAGCACTTCGGGTCCTACAAGGACGCGGTCATCACGCCGATCAACCCGCCCCCGATCCGCGGGCTGGGGACCTCCTCCGGCTTCGACTTCGAGCTCGAGGACCGCGGCGGGCTCGGCCACGACAAGCTGATGCAGGCACGCAACCAGCTGCTCGCGATGGCGGCGAAAGACCCCATGCTCGCGCAGGTGCGCCCGAACGGGCAGGACGACAATCCGACTTTCAAGATCAACGTCGACCGCGAGAAGGCGGCCGCGCTCGGCGTGGCTCTCAGCGACGTCGACCAGACGTTTTCGATCGCCTGGGGCTCGCGCTTCGTCAACAACTTCCTCGATTCCGACAACCGGATCAAGCGGGTATACGTGCAGGCCGATGCGCCGTTTCGCATGAACCCGGAAGACCTGAAGCTGCTCTACGTGCGCAACAACAAGGGGGCCATGGTGCCGTTCTCGTCGTTCGCCACGGGCGAGTGGGCCTACGGTCCGCCCAAGCTCGAGCGCTATAACGGGGTCGCCTCGATGGAGATCCAGGGACAGGCGGCGCCGGGGCACAGCACCGGGCAGGCGATGCTCGCGATGGAGGCGCTCGCGAAGAAACTCCCCGCCGGCGTCGGCTACGAATGGACCGGCATCTCGCTGCAGCAGCAACTCTCGGGCGCACAGGCACCGCTGCTCTACGCGCTCTCGATCCTGGTGGTGTTCCTGAGCCTCGCGGCGCTGTACGAGAGCTGGTCGATCCCCGTGTCCGTCATCATGGGCGTGCCCTTCGGCGTGCTGGGCGCGCTCGCCGCGGCGACTGTCTTTCACATGTCGAACGACGTCTACTTCCTGGTCGGGCTGCTCACTACCATCGGCCTGTCGGCGAAGAACGCGATCCTGATCGTCGAGTTCGCACGCGAGCTCCGGACGGAGGGCAAGAGCGCGTTCGACGCCGCCGTCGAAGCGGCGCATATGCGCATGCGCCCGATCGTAATGACATCCATGGCCTTCGGGCTCGGCGTAGCGCCGCTCGCGCTCGCGAACGGCGCGGGCTCGGGCAGCCAAAACGCCATCGGCATCGGCGTGCTCGGCGGGATGCTCGCCGCGACCTTCCTCGCGACCTTCATGATCCCGATGTTCTACGTCGTCATTGCGGACAAGCTGAGATGGAAATCATGGAAAAGCTCGTCGCAGCCGGCTTAGCGCTCGCGCTCGCCGCCTGCTCCCTGCAGCCGGTCTACGAACGGCCGGCGGCGCCGGTCGCCGGGGAGTTCCCGGCCGGAGCGGCGTACATGGACACGCCTGCCGGCGGCGGCCCGGCCGCGGAGATCGGCTGGCGCGACTTTCTCGCCGATCCGCGTCTGCAACGGCTGGTCGAGACTGCGCTCAAGAACAACCGCGACCTGCGGGTGGCGATGCTGAACGTCGCCCAGGTCCAGGCGCAATACCGCATCCAGCGCTCGACCTTGCTTCCAGCGGTTGCAGGATTCGCGGACGAGTCAGCCTCGCGCACTCCGGGAAAGACTCCGGAAGCGGCACGCACCTATTCGGCAGGCGTCGCGGCGGCCTGGGAGATCGACTTCTTCGGCCGCCTGCGGAGCTTGCGCGACGCCGCCCTCGAGCAATATTTCGCTACCGTGCAAGCGAGGCGGGCGGCGGAAATCCTGCTGATATCTCAAGTCGCCGACCAGTATCTGACGACGCTTGCACTCGACGAGCAGCTCGCGGTGACGCGCCGGACGCGCGCCACCGCGCAGGCCTCGTACGACATCGTCAAGCTGCGGTTTGATGCCGGCACCGGCACGGAGCTCACCCTCCAACAGGCTCAATCGGTCGTGGAGCAGGCCAACGCCGATTACGCTGCACAGGTGCGCGCCCGCGCGCAAGCCGAGAACGGACTGGTGCTGCTGATCGGCCAGCCGCTTCCGGCGGATCTGCCGCCGCCTTTGCCGATGGGCGGGCAGAAGATTCTGGCCGACATTCCCGCCGGGCTGCCCTCGGATCTGCTCGAGGGCCGCCCGGACATTCTCCAGGCCGAGGCGCTGCTGCGCTCGGAGAACGCCGACATCGGTGCGGCGCGAGCGGCGTTTTTTCCGACCATCAGCCTCACCGGCAACCTCGGGAGCTCCAGCGCGACGTTGGGCAGCCTGCTGGGGGCCGGCTCGCTCGCGTGGGCGTTCGCTCCTTCGATCACCTTGCCCATTTTCCAAGGGGGAGCGCTGCGGGCAAACCTGGATGTTGCCAGGATCCGCAAGGACATCGGCATCGCGCAGTACGAAAAAGCCATCCAGACGGCGTTCCGCGAAGTGGCGGACGGGCTCGCCGCGCGCGGCACATACGACGATCAGCTCGCCGCGCAGGAGCGCTACACGGCGACCCAGCAGCGCAGTCTGGAACTCGCGGAGTTTCGCTATCGGAACGGTGTCGACAGCTATCTCAACGTCCTCACCGCGCAGACCGGTCTCTACGGCGCCCAGCAGGCGCTCGTCACTACGCGTCTGCAGCGCCTGACCAGCCTCGTCGATCTTTATCGAACGCTGGGCGGCGGCTGGGTCGAACGCACCGGCGACCAAAGGCCGGTTTGACTACCGACAGCCGCCGCTACATTAC
>Ga0137415_10008217_pt1 | contig 10338 bp, 7 predicted proteins | sample CZODoug3_1_1_16f_FD_183082 | JGI IMG/M metagenome (GOLD analysis project Ga0137415, IMG submission 183082) | Vadose zone soil fungal communities from Angelo Coast Range Reserve, California, USA - CZODoug3_1_1_16fungal (Hybrid Assembly) | ecosystem: Environmental > Terrestrial > Soil > Vadose... | reverse complement strand
CGCCCACCGTTGGTGAAGCGCGACTCGTAGTAGGTCGCCAGGCCCTCCGTCACCCAGCTGGGCTGGTACGCGTTGGGAAACAGCCCGGGGGCACGTCCGAACACCGTCTGCAGGCCGCTCCACAAACCGCGCACGCGATCGAGGTGGAAGACGTGGGTGAGCTCGTGCGTCGTGACGAGCCGGAGCCAGCTGTCGTAGTGCTGCAACCCGGGGTCGGTCGCCGGCGGCGGGAGGAACAGGTAGATGCGGTCCGACGGAAACACCAGCGTCGCACCGTTCGGGGAGTCGATGTCGTCGACCAGCGTGAGGTCGACCACCTGGCGCGGCGGGTAGAGCTCGGACGCCAGCAGCCCGTAGGCGCGCTCGGCCTCCCGAGCAGCAACTTGCGCCACGTCGCGGTAGACCGGGCGGAAATGAACGCGGAAATGCGGGGTGTGCAGGGTGCGCCAGGAGCCGGAGGGGTCAATCTGCGCTTCAGCTCGCCCGGCCAACATGAGGAGCACCAAAATGCGGATTGCGGATTGCGGATTGCGGAATATCAGTGAAAGGTCGAGCCGACAACTTGGGGTCGTCGTGCCAATCCGCAATTCGAAATCCGCAATCCGTAATCTCACGGCTCCCGGGCTCGCTCTCGCAGAAATGCCTCAATGCCCCGCACCAGCCCCCGCGCATACCGCCACTGTCCCTCGTCGCTCCGCAGCATCGCCTCCTGCTCGGGAAGCATGATAAACAGGCCTTCGGTGAGCGCCGCGGGCATCCACGTCGGACGCACCAGCGCGTAGTCTCCCCGGCCCATGCCGAGGTCCCGCACGCCCAGCTCCGCGACCAGGGCGCGATCCAGCGCGCGGGCCAGCGGAGCGCTGCGGGGGTGGAAGTAGTAGACGCTCGTGCCGTTGTTCACGAACGGATTCACGCCGTCGGGGAGCGCGTTGGCGTGAATCGAGACGAGCACGTCCGCGTCATGCACCTCGGCGAAGTGCGTGCGCGGGAACAGGTCCACCGGCAGCGAGTCGCTGCGCGTGAGCCACACGGTCGCACCCGCCTGCTCGAGCAGCGCCTTGGCTTTGAACGCGATCGCGAGCGTCGCCACCGGCTCCCACAGGCCGGTCGGGCCGGTGGCTCCGACCGGTGGGTGGCCCGGGTCGAGCACAATGGTGCGCCCCTTCAAGGGCCGCTCGAGATCGATCTCCGGTGGTCGCCGGATCTCGAGCAGCAGGTCTCGCCCGTCGAACCGCGTGCGATACCCCCACACGCGACGCGCCAGCTCGAGCGTGATCGTCACCTCGTCCACCGCGGGCTGGGCGTAGCTCATGCGGGTGACGAGCGGATCGGTGCCGCCGTATTGCATCCAGTTGATATCGGACGCGACGCCGTACAGTCGCAGTGTCAGAGTCCGTTCCTGTTCCACCACTTGAAAGGGCAGCTTCGCCGGCAACGGCACGCGCAGCGTGACGGACGCCGGGCGGGGCTGCAGGCGCACGGAGCCGACCACGCCCCCCGGCGGGGGACTGCCCCCCGGCAGCGGCACCACGTCGGCCGCGTTCACCCAGACGGCCGAGCTCTGCGAGAGCTGAACGCGCGCCTGGTCGTTCCACCGCCCCGAGAGCACGGCGGTGGTCCCAGTGGGGAAGAACCAATTGTACGTCCCCCCCGGCACCGACTTCCCCACCGTCAGACTATCGGTCGTACCGGTGTGCGCGGTGTCGTCGTTGAGCGCCACGACCGTGGGGAACGTCATGTCCATGAGACCGACCGTGAGCGGCCACCGAGCGGTCGCGGTGTCCCCTCCCACCGCGGCTTCCAGGGTGGCACACGTGGTCTTGCCGTCCGGGCAGAGTGGGGCGGCTGGGAGCCACGCCACGTAGCGATCGGCCGCGGGCGGGAGGCGGTACGCGGTCGTCGTCGTGGCGAACGCCCGCACACCCCACGCGGGCTCGGCGGGGAGCGTGTCGGGCACGAACGGGATCGTGGCGCCCCACGGTAGTCGCAGCCGCACGACCGCGCCGGGCGCCGCGCGCGCGGCCAGTCGTATACCTTCCCCCAGCGGGAGCGCGAGCGTCCCGGAGGGAGCGAAGCTCGTCGTGTCGATCCAGGCGACCCGGCTCGGGGGAGGGCGGTAGCGGGGCGCGATCCGCGCGATCACGTCCTGTACCGCGGAATCGCCTCCGGCGCGGGCGACGAGTCGAAAGGCGGCGATTGTATCGTCAGGAAGTGGCAGCCAGGCAATCCACGCACCGTTGGCGAGAACGGGCACCGGCGCGCCGCCGACGGTCAGGCTCTCCCGTCCCACGCCGCCACGCACGGCGCCGAACAGGAACGTCGAGTCGTGCGCTTGAATGACGTCGGTCGGTCCGGGGTACGCGACAGTGACGTGGAGGGACTCCCGCGCGGGGCCCGGCGTCGCGCCCGCGCGTGCGGGCACGCCGCGGGGGCGAGCGCTCGCGCATCCAGCGGCGCACAGCAGCAGCGCTCTACTGAGCCATCGCACAGGCGCGCAAGCTAGCATGGACCCTTTCGATGCGTCAATTTGCCCAATAGATTGGCAGGCCGTGCTGTTGCGCCCTGTGGAGCACCTCCTCCGGTGACCGTCTGCGCCTACTGCGGCCGCGAAAACGACGCCGGCGCGCAGTTCTGCATGGACTGCGGCAAGCCCATGGGTAAGGCCTCGGGTGTCAGGGCGGCAGCGGTCGGCACGGCGGTGCCGGGGACGCGGGTCGTCGCGCCGCCGGCCGTGGCGCCGACTCGCCCGGAGGGGCTCACGTGTCATTTCTGTGGGGGGCGCGCGAGCGGCCTCCTCCCTTTCTGTCCGCAGTGCGGGCGTCGCCTCACCGCTCCCGGCTCGGGCCCGAGCTGTGGGCGCTGCGGGTCACCGGTCGCGGCGGGGACCAAGTTCTGCCCCACGTGTGGAGCCCCGCTCGTCGAGTCCGCTCCGGGGCGCCAGTCGCCCACCACGGCCGGAGGCCCACCGCCTGGTGCCCCGCCGCCCATCGTCCTCGTACTGCTGGACGACAGCGGCACCGCTGTGCAGCGCTTCGAGCGCCGCACCCCGGACACCACCATCGGCCGCCAGGACGGCGACATCCGGTTTCCTGAAGACGTGTTCCTCTCGCCGCTGCATGCCAAGATCTCCTGGGAGCAGGACGCGCTCCTGGTGCGCGATTTGGGCAGCCGCAACGGCACCTGGGTGTTCCTCGAGGCGCCTCATCGCCTGGCGGACGGCGACCTGCTGCTGATCGGCTCGCAGGTGATCCGGTTCCGGCGCCTCGGCTATCCCGGACCACACCCGCCCGATGCCGATGCCACGCGCCGCATGGGAAGCCTGATCCCGAGCGCCGACATCGCGAGCCTGACGCAGCTGCGCTCGGACGGCAGCGCGCGCGACGTGATCCAGCTCTCCCCCGGCCGGGACCTGGCGATCGGCCGCGAGCAAGGCGACTGGACATTCCCGTACGATCCGTCCATGAGCGCGCGCCACGCCCTCATTCGTTCCGAAGACGCCGATTTCGTCGTGGTCGACGCCAAGAGCCGCAACGGCGTCGCGCTCGCGGCCCGGGGCGACATCCAGCTATGCCACGACTCGCGCGTGCTGGTCGGCGACAAGCTGCTGCGCGTCGAGATTCCGACGTGAAGACCTGTCCCCTCTGCTCCACTGAATACTCGGACGACCTCCGGTTTTGCCCGAACGACGGGCAGACGCTGCGCGCGTCGTCGCCGGGGCAGGATCTCGTCGGGCAGGTGCTCGCCGATCGCTACCACGTGGTGAAAAAGCTGGGTGAAGGCGGCATGGGCCAGGTGTACCTGGCCGAGCATGTGAAGATGGGGCGTAAGAGCGCCATCAAGGTCTTGAACCCCTCGCTGGTCTACGATCCCGATGCCGTAGCACGCTTCAACCGCGAGGCGGCGAACGCGAGCCGCATCAGTCACCCCAGCGTATGCGCCATCTACGACTTCGGCGAGACGCCCGAGGGGATGATCTATCTCGCGATGGAGTTCATCGAAGGTGAGCCGCTCACCGAGGTACTGGAACGAGAAGGGGCGCTCCCCGTGCCCCGCGCCGCCGCCATCGTCGCCCAGACGGCCGAGGCGCTCCAGGCGGCGCACGACCTGGGAATCGTGCACCGCGACCTGAAGCCGGACAACATCATGATCGTGCGGGCGCGCGACGGCACCGATGCCGTGAAGGTCGTGGACTTCGGGATCGCAAAGCTCGTGGGGAACGACGCCAGCCAGGAGGTGACCAAGACGGGGCTCGTCATCGGCACGCCCGAGTTCATGAGCCCCGAGCAACTGTCGGGGGACAAGCTCGACGGCCGGAGCGACATCTACTCGCTCGGCCTCGTGTTCTTCAAGATGTTGACCGGGAGGCCGCCGTTCGAGGCAGGCACCGTGCAGGAGACAATGATTCAGCGGCTGACCGAGGAGCCCCTGAAGCTCGCCGCTGCGCGACCCGACCTGCGCTTCCCGCCCGGCCTGCAGGCGACGCTCGACTCGGCTCTGGCGCGCAGCCCGGTGGAGCGCTACCAGTCGGCCGCCAAGTTCGCGAACGACGTGGCGAGCGTCACCAGCCTGGCGCGCCGCAGCTCCCCGATCCCGGTGACCCGTGGCGATGCCGAGGATCGGACGCGGCTCCTCGACTCACGGGCGGTCGCGGCGCTGTCGCTCCCCCGGCGCACGCCGGTGCCCCCCGTGAGGCGGCGCTCTCTCGTACCCGTCATCGTGGGCGCCGGCCTCGTCCTCGGCGCCGGCGGGGCCGCGATGATGGTGTTCGGCCGGGGCCGCCGAGCCGACAGCGCCGCCCGCCTGGACACGATGCGGGCGGGCCCGCCGCCCGTTGTCGTGGACTCGACCTCCCGGGCGGCGGTGCCGCCGGCGCCGCCGCCGCGGGCCGCTGATGCGCGCACGGCGCGCCGGCCATCCGGCCGGGATGCCGGCGCGACCCAGCGGACGCCGCCGCCCACGGTCGCGGTGAGCGAGTTGCAGGTGCGGAGGACGCTCGAATCGACCGCTTTGGACCTCGCGGCCGGCAACGTCCCGGCCAAAGCCGCGCGAGACACGGCGGAATTCTACTATGCGATGCCGACGCTCCCGAACGTCTACCGTGCGGCAGCGGCCAAGATCATCTGTGATTCATATATGGTCGAGAACTCTCGCTCCAGAGCACTTACGTGGTGCCAGCGAGCCTTGGTCATCGCCCCGGACAACCACACATACCAGAAGCTGGTACGGCTGTTGAAGGGGGATTCGACGCCCTGATGCTCTGGCGCACCCCCAAACCCGTCAAGATCCAGGTCTTCGCCAAGACCGACCTCGGCAAGACCCGCGACCACAACGAGGACCGCTTCCTCGTGGCCGATCTCACCCGCGGCGCGGCGTCGCTGCAGGCGCCGGTGCGCGAGCACGACGTGGGTGAGCGAGGGTCGCTGTTGCTCGTCGCCGACGGGATGGGCGGCGCCGCCGCGGGCGAGCTCGCCAGCCAGATGGCCGCCGACGCCATCTACGACCAGATGATCCGGATGTGGCGGAGCGAGAAGGAAGCCACGCCGCAGCGCTTCGCCTACCGGCTGAAGGAAGCCGTGGAGGTCGCCAACGGGCACATCAACTCGTACGCCAAGGCGCACCCCGAGGTGCGCGGGATGGGCACCACCACGACGGCCGTCGGCGTCCTCCACGACCACGTCTACCTCACGCAGGTGGGGGACAGCCGCGCCTACTTGATTCGCAACGGGCAGGCGGTACAGCTCACCAAGGACCAGTCGTTGATGCAGCGCCTGGTGGAGGCCGGCGAGCTCACCGAAGAGGAAGCGGCGCGCAGCGAGCGCCGCAACATCATCCTCCAAGCGCTGGGCCCGGACCCCAAGGTGAAGGTCGACCTCACCTACCAGGAAGTCCGCAAGGGCGACATCCTGGTGCTCTGCTCGGACGGTCTCTCGGGCCAGGTCAAGAAGGAGGAGATCGCCGAGATCGTGACCCGCGAGCGGGATCTGCAGGCGGCGTGCGACCGGCTGATCACGCTCGCCAACGAGCGCGGCGGACCGGACAACATCACGGTCGTCATCGCGCGGTTCGACGGGGACGGGCTGCGCTCGGCCGCCGCGGGGGAAGAGGTGGGCCATCAGGTATACCCGCTGATCGACACGGAGACGAGCACCGAGCCCGTGCCGGTCTATCGGGGGAGCCGGCCGCCGTTGCCCGCACGCGAGAGCCGCTGGCGTGTCGTCGCCGCGGCCCTGCTCGCGGCGGCCGCGGTGGCCGTCGCGCTCTATCTCGCGACCCGGAGCCAGTGACCGCCCAGTTCCGGTTCCTGTCGGGCGCGCGCGCCGGAGCGGTCGCGACCTTCCGCAAGGCCTACATCGGGCTCGGCCGCCATCCGCTATCGGATGTTCGCTTCGACGCCGAGCGCGATCTCGACGTCTCCTCGCGCCACGCCGCCATCGTGCGGCACGGCGAGGCGTTCAGCATCCGCGACCTGGGCTCGAAAAACGGCACCTTCGTCAACGGTGAGCGGATCACGGGCGACGTCGTCCTCCGGGATGGCGACGTGATCGGCTTCGGGCCGCAGGGGCCCTCCGTGGAATTCCGCGTGATGGTGGCAGCAGGCGAGACGGACGCGGTGACCGGGTCGCGGGAGCGCCGCGCCAGCGCCGCCCTGCGCGTCGTGGCGGAGCTCACGCATCTGCGCCGCACGACCAAGGTATTGATCGGCCTGCTCGGCCTGGCGCTGGCGGGATTCGGATGGAGCCAATGGGAGGCCGCGCGCGACGCCCGGGACTTGGTCGCGCTGCGCGCACGGGCCGACAGCTTGAATCGCGAAGCCCGGCGCCTGCTCTCGCGGTTCCAGTCCGAGCTCGAAAGCGTCCGGGACGCGCTCCGCGAATCGCAGGCCGAGGTTGCCAGGCTGCGGGGCGAGCTCGCGACGGCTGGCTCCGGCAGCGGCGCGCCTTCGGTCGCCCGGCTGCGGGCGCAGCTCGATACGGCCGAAGCCCGCCAGCGGGGCCTGGCGGGCGCGGCGGCGGTCGACTACCGCGCGATCTCGCGGAACAACCAGGACGCGGTCGCGCTCCTCGTCGTCAAGTATTCGGACGTCGAGGTGTTCACGGGCACCGCGTTCGCGGTCGACTCCCAAGGCACACTCATCACCAACCGGCACGTGCTCGTGGGTGAAGCGGGGGACCGCCGACCCCTGGCGATGGCCGTCAAGTTCTCGGGCTCGAAACAGTGGTTCCAAGGTCGATTCGTCGGCGTCGCCGATACGGCTGACGTCGGGGTGCTGCGGGTGGACGTGCGCGGTGGCACGCCGCGGGTGCTCGGGCTCGTCAACCAAGCCGAGGGCCTGCAGCGGGGAGACCCCGTCGCCATCATCGGCTACCCGCTCGGGGAAGATCTGCCGATGGAGCGCCACGGCCAGAGCGCCGTAGTGGCCGACCCAACCCTGACGGTGGGCACGGTGAGCAAGGTGTTGTCGAACATCGTGCAGGTGGACGGCTACGGCGCGCCGGGCTCGTCCGGGAGCCCCATCTTCGATCGCGCCGGCCACGTCGTAGCCGTCTTGTACGGAGGGAACCGCGAGTCGCAGGGGAAGATCATTTACGGCGTGCCGGCGCGCCTCGTCGCCGACTACTTGAAAAGGCTGGGCGACAACCGGTAAGAGACCGGGGAGGGGGGAAGGGGCCCCGCCCCACCCTTCCCCGGCCTTTCACCGGCCTTTCAAGGGATTTTCCCCGCGACCCACCGCGCCGCCGCCCGCTGCATGAGCGGCTGGCCGTGCCAGCAGCACACGACCGGCGCGGAGCCCGGGATCTGGCGCGCGAGCCGCGGGTGTGCGAACAGCACGACGAGCTGCGCCCCGGGGGCGAGGCGGCGCAGGTGCACCAGCGAGCGCGGGCCGAGGTCCGCTCGACCTTTCCACGATCGTGGCTCGGCATACACCAGGACGATGTGTTGCCCGTTGCCTGTTGCCCGTTGCCCGACGGGCACCCCCGCTTCCCGCAGCGCCTGCGTAAACACATCGCGCGGTCCGACCGTGTACGGCCCGCCCACATCGTCGTCGACGATCGCGACGGACAGCGGGGAGCGGAGCGCCGGCGGCTCGCCGCGCAGCAGCCGCACCGCCCGGTCGGCGAGCCCATCGGCGAAGGCGCCGTGGGCCGCGAGGTCGGGCAGCCCCTGAGCGGCGCCCGAGTCCCACCGCGCTGCCGCCTGCTCGTAGCGGGCCAGGGCTTCGTCAGCCCGGGTGGTCGAAAGCTCGGATCCGACGGCTCGGTCCAGCGCCGCGATGACGCCCCGGAACTCCTCGGGATACAAGAGTGCGTCGCACCCCGCCGCGACGGCGCTGACCGTGGCGGACGGCACCGGCTGGGCCGCGCTCGCGCCGGCCATGATCAGCGCGTCGGTCACGACCAGCCCGGCGAAGTTCAACGTGCCCCGGAGATAGCCGAGGATTTCGGGAGAAAAGCTCGCGGCGCGCCCAGATGGGTCCCACCCCGGAAACGCCACGAAGGCGCTCATCATGCTGCCCACGCCCGCCCGAATCGCGTACTCGAACGGGGTGAGGTCGACGTGCTGCAGCTCGGCGGCGGGCGTCAGGACGCGGGGCAAGGTCTCGTGCGAATCACGCGTGGTGCGACCGTGGCCCGGGTAGTGCTTGCCGCACCCCAGCACGCCGTGCTCCTGTACACCACGGATCCAGGCGGCGGCGTGCTCACCGACGCGCGTCGGATCGGCGCCGAACGAGCGCGTCTGTACGATCGGATTCCTGGGCTCCAGATCCAGGTCGCACACGGGCGCGAACGCCCAGTTGATCCCCACCGACCGGGCCTCGGACCCGGTGATCACGCCGCAGGTGCGCGTGGCCTCGAGGTCGTCGAGGTAGCCGAGCGCCGCTGGGGGCGGCAGCTCGGTGAGTTCCCTGACCTGCTGGGCGACGCCCCGCTCGACGTCGGCGCCGATCAAGAGCGGGCGCCCCGCCTGACGCCGCAGCTCCTCCGTGAGCGCGGTGACCGTCGCGCGGGTCCCGCCGAAGATGATGAAGCCGCCCACGCCGGCGGCGAGCGCCGCGTCGATCTTCGGCTGCTCGTGGTCGAAGCTCTGGCGCCGCCACCGCAGGGCCGGGAAGACGAGCCGCGCGAGCGAGCCGCTCACGCCGGTGTGACGTGGCCGAGCACTCGCGCGCCGCGGGCTCCCGTGGCAGCCGGGAGGTTCCCGGGCTTGCCGGCGAGCGTGAGGAAGCCGAGGAACGCGAACGCGAGCGCCTCCTTGGCCTCGCCGTCGAAGAACAGCCGATCAAACGGCAGCACGGGACGCGGACGTACGCGGGCGGCGAGCAGCTCGACGAGCACGGGATTGCGGGCGCCCCCACCGGAGATCACCAGCTCGGCCTCGCCTCCCCCCTCCGGGGTCCAGCGCTCGAGCGCGCAGGCTATCGTCTCGGCGGTGAGCGCCGTGGCGGTTGCGACCGCGTCGTTGTCGGAGCCGCCCGCCTGGCGTACGAGACCGATCAGGCGATCGGCGAACTCGATGCCGAAGCGCTCCCGGCCGGTGCTCTTGGGGGGCGGCGCCGCGAAATACGGATCGGCGAGCAGCGCATCGAGCACCCGTGTGACCGCCTTGCCGCGGCGCGCACGCGCACCGTCCCGGTCGAACGCCGCCGTGGGCTCGAGGCGGCGCGTGACGGCATCGATCACCCCCACGCCGGGGCCGGTGTCGAACGCGAGGGCGCCCGCGGTCGCACCGCGGCGGGGCACCCAGGTGACGTTCGCGATCCCGCCGACGTTGAGCAGCAGCCGGCCCCGCTCGGGATGCCCGAACAGCATGACGTCGGCGAGGGGCACGAGCGGCGCGCCCTGCCCGCCCGCGGCCACGTCGCGCGAGCGGAAGTCGCTCACCACCCGCACGCCCACCCGCTCGGCGATCACCGCGGGATCGCCCAGCTGCAGCGTCGCGCGACCCGGCTCGTGCCAGATGGTCTGACCGTGTGAGGCGACGAAGGCCACCTCGCCGGGAGCCGTCCCGGCCCCGGCGAGGAGCTGGAGGATCGCGCCGGCGAAGCGCTCGCCCAGCGCGACGTGGAGCAGCGCTAGATCCTTCGAGCCGCCGCGCGCGATCGTGTCGACGATCTGCCCCCGTTCCGCTGCGCCGTAGGGCTCCTGGCGGAAGGCGATCAGCTGGGCGGCGAGGGGGTCGTCGGTGAGCCGGACCAGCGCCGTCGAGACGCCGTCGAGCGAGGTGCCCGACATGAGCCCCACGGCGAGGCAGCTCGTCATCGCCGCCCGTGCGCCTCGGTCACGGGCGGGGGGTCGCCGACCGCGCGCCGCACGAACCCGCCCGCCTGCTCCAGCAGGC
>Ga0137415_10008216_pt1 | contig 10338 bp, 10 predicted proteins | sample CZODoug3_1_1_16f_FD_183082 | JGI IMG/M metagenome (GOLD analysis project Ga0137415, IMG submission 183082) | Vadose zone soil fungal communities from Angelo Coast Range Reserve, California, USA - CZODoug3_1_1_16fungal (Hybrid Assembly) | ecosystem: Environmental > Terrestrial > Soil > Vadose... | reverse complement strand
CCCAGCACACCCGGCCCAACATCACCTCAGGTGTTCGCGTCGATGTACGGCAAGTACCAGTACCTGTCCAGCCAGGTGATGGCGAGCTCCTATGCCAACTTATTCCTGGTGATCGCGGTGCTGACGGTGGCCTGCGTAGGCTTGGCGATCTTCCTGCGATTTCCCACGAACGCATCCAGCTCCGAGAAGTCGGCCGGCGCCGGCTCGCACTGACCGCGTCGGGGAGGTGGAGTTGTGGTCACTGCCCGAGTCTCCAGATGGCATAGCTGGAGCGGGATCGGGGAATGCCGAGTGGCAGAGTCCAACCACAGGGAGGCTCTAGCTGATCATGGGAGGTGGCGTGTCGGAGATCTTCGGTCATCTGGTGCCGTTGTTGGATCGGTACGGCTACCTCGCGGTGTTCGCCATCGTGGGAGTCGAGAGCTTCGGCATTCCCGCGCCGGGCCAGACGATCCTGATCGCGGCCGCGGTGTATTCCGGCACCGGGCATCTCAACGTCGTCGGTGTCGCCGCGTCAGCGTTCCTGGCCGCCACGATCGGCGACAACATTGGCTATCTGATCGGCCGTTACGGCGGGCGCCGCCTGGTCCGCGGATACGGACGCTACGTCCTGCTCACCGAGGAACGTGTCGAGCGGGTCGAGCGGATCTTCACCCGGCACGGCACCAAACTCGTGGTCGTCGCCCGGTTTGTCGACGGCCTGCGCCAGTTTAATGGGCTGGTCGCCGGCATTGCCGGCATGCAGTGGGCTCGTTTCCTGGCGTTCAACGCACTGGGCGCGGCGCTCTGGGTCGGCGTATGGGTGTCCGTCGGCCGCCTGGCCGGGCGGCATATCGGAGAGGTCTACGAGCGGTTCCGCCAATACCAGGTCTACCTGCTGCTTGCGCTCGGGGCGGCCGTCGTCGGGCTGATCCTTCGGCACTGGCTTCAACGACGTCGGCACGCGCCGAGCGAGTCGAAAACCTAGCGAACAGCCCGTGCCACACCTCGCCTGCCACTGACACAGCTCCCGTCCTGCCGACACAGCGGCCCAGGCCGCTGTGTCGAGCCGGCAGAGCTGTGTGAGCGGCGGGGCGCGCAACGACCGGGGCGTGTCACCGCGCGTTGAACCGGCGGATTCGGGTGGTCTCGACCTCGGGCAGCGTGTCGATGACGCTGCGGAGGTGGCGGCGCATGGCAGCCTCAGCGGTCTCCGGCTCGCCCGCGCAGAGCGCCTCGATGATCTCCAGGTGCTGGGGGAGGGAGACCGCGGCGCGGCCGGGATGCATCGCCAGTTGGAACTGGTGGCGGACGTTCTGTCCGCGCAGTCTTTTCAGGATGGAGCGGGCAGTTGTCTGCCCGGCCAGGGTGAGCACCAGGGCGTGGAGCTGTTTGTTCAGCTCCGAGTAGTCCAGGAGATCGCCGGCGGCGACGGCGCCCTGCATGGCGGAGCCGATGGCCCGCAGCTGGTCGCGGTTGTCCTCGGTGAGCTGCTCGGCCGCCTTGGCGGCGCACAGCCCCTCGAGGACCATCCGGACTTCGGTGATCTCGATGGCCTCGGTGAGCGAGACCGCGCGGACGCGGGCCCCTCGGTTTTGTACCCGTTCAACCAGGCCTTCGCTGGTCAGCTCGACCAGTGCGGTGCGGACGCTCGTGCGGCTGGCGTCGAAACGCTCGGACAGGTCGGCCTCGACGAGTCGCTGATTGGGGACGAATTCGCCATTGGCGATGGCCTCGCGGATGGCGTCGACGACGGGGACCGCCGGCTCGGTCTCGTCCGAGCTCGAGCTACTGGTCGCCATCTCAGGCCCCCACCGGCCGCGCCTGGATGGCTTGTTGGAGCCGGGCCCGCCGGGTGCTCGGGCCGAAGAGGGCCAATGCGAGCGCGCCGACCAGCCAGGTGACCGCGATGAAGACGAACACGCTCTGGTAGCCGCTCCCGTTGTAGAGGCTCGCGATGATCAACGGCCCGGCCGCGTTGGACAGGCGGCCCAGTCCGTAGGACACGCCGGTGCCCAGCGAGCGGCCGTGGGTGTCGAACAGCTCGGGGGAGTAGGCGTAGGCCAGGGCGGTGTAGCCGCGCTCGATCAGGTTCACCAGGAAGCCGAACACGACGATCAGGACCGGGTTGAAGGTCAGTCCGTAGAGCAGGCCGCAGACCGCGATGACCGTTCCGAAGGCCGCGAGGCACCACTTGCGCTCGAACCGGTCGGTGACCAGGGCCGCCAGGTACGGACCCAGCGGTGCACCGATCGTGGTGAGAGCCACGTAGAAGATCGACTTCTCGATGCTGAAGCCCTCCTTGGCCAACAGGGTGGGGGCCCAGCTCGTGTAGCCGAAGAATCCGATCGTCTGGGTCACCCAGAGCACGGTGAGCAGCAGGGTGGGGGCGAGGTACTTCTTCCGCAGCGCAGGCGCAGCCTGGCTTTGGCCGGTGGTGCGTCGGGGACCGGGGCGGGGGCGGCGGGCTCGGGAAGTGGGCCCTTCTCGGCGGTGATCTGTTCCTCGATCTCGCGCAGGACGGCGTCGGCGCGCGCGTGCTCGCCCCGGTTTTCGTACCAGCGCGGGGACTCCTTCAGATGGCGGACGAACACCAGGAAGAAGATGCCGAGCGCACCCCAGAGGTAGACCAGGCGCCACGACCAGTCGTTGAGTGGGCGACGGGCGTCGCAAAGGCGCCGATCGTGATGGCGTAGGCCTGGTACTTGCCGCGGCGGGCGGCCGGGTACAGCTCGCTGATGTAGATGACCGCCACGACCGTCATTGCGGACAGCCCGGCGGAGGTCAGGATGCGGAAGGCGCCCAGCGACACGGTGTCCCAGGAGAAGACGGATGCGAAGGAGAAGAAGCTGAAGAACAGCGTCGTCCACGTGAGGGCGTTTTTCCGGCCCAAGTGGTCGGCGATCCAGGCCGCCACCATCGAGCCAAGGAACATTCCCATGAAGGACAGAGAATTGATGTAGGCGATCTGGTTGATCGTGACGCCCCACAGCGAGATCAGCCGGGGTGCGGTGACCGCGAAGGTATTGATGTCCGTGTACTCGAAGAAGTACGCCAACGACACGGCTGCCGCCATCCACACGGCCGCGCTCGACGAGCTACGGGAACGCGGCTTCGCCGCGCTGACCATGGATTCGGTCGCGGCCCGGGCCCATACCGGCAAGGCCACGCTCTACCGGTACTGGCCCAGCAAGATCGAACTGCTCATTGACGCCGCGGAGTCCTCGCTGTCGCACATCGACATCCCCGACGACGACGGAGACCTACGCGGACAGCCACTGGCAGTACTGCGCCAGATTGCCAGCGACCTCGGCAGCCCCACCAGTGTCGCGGTACGCAACCTCATCGCCGAATTCGTACGGACACCGGAACTGACCCAGACCATCCGCCCCCACCTTGACGACCCGGTCATCCCGCCGATCCTGGAGGTACTGCGGCGCGGCGCGGTCCGCGGGCATGTCCCAGCGGGCGCCCTCACTCCCCGGGTGGCCGGAGTCGGGCCCTACATACTCAGGACACACGCCATCATCAGCGGCACCCCGATCGCCGACCCCGTCGTGATCGAGATCGTCGATCTCGTGCTGATACCCCTGCTGCGCGGATACGCCACACAGGAGGAGTAGGTCTCGCCACTCCACCTACGGCCAACTGTGGCCCAACTCCGATGATCGAACGCGCGAGGCGATCGACGGCGACGGGATCAGGCGCCCCGGGACTCGGCGACCCGTCGCAGCCAGTAGCGGAACCAGTCGGGCCCGTAGGGCAGGTAGACGCGGGTGGGTACGCCGCGGGCACGCAGCTCGTCGAGGGTCTCCGGCCGCACGCCATGCAGTTGCTCGACCGGTACCGGTCCGAGCGCCAGGTGCACCGCCTCGCGCAGCCGGCCGTCGTGGGTGGCCATCGACCACGTCGCGCCGGCCGCCGCTAGCTGATGGGCGAGCCGCAGGTAGGCGACGTCGGTCGGCTCGCCGTGCGCCAGCGCGCCGGCCCGCTCAAGGTATGCGCCCTTGACCAGCCGGATGTGCACGCCGGCGCTGATCAGCTTGTCGACGTCACCGGGTGAACGCAGCAGGTTGGCCTGCACGGTGGCGCCGAGCCGATCGGCCAGGCCGCGGCTGGCCACCTCCGTCACACAGCCCAGCACCGCGTCGGTGACCTCGGCTTCCTCGGCGCCCACCTGAATCCGGCGCCCCGGCGGCAGCGCGGCGGCCACGGCGGCGAGCGATTGAGCCGCGCCGGCCGGGTCGTGCTGGACGGCCAGGTGCGACAGGTCGACCGACAGCCATGCATCGGCCGGTGCCGGGGGCAGCGCCGAGGCCAGCTCCAGGTAGTCCGCGCCGGCTTGGGCGGCCTGGGCGGCGTCTTGGACGTGTTCGCCGAACAGGTCCAGGCTCACCCCGTGCCCGTGCTGGAGCACCTCGGCGGCCGCCCGCAGCCCCTCTTCCCGAGTACGCCCCGCGACGTATCGGGAGGCGGCCCGCCACGCCGCGGCGGCGCCCCCGGGCAGCGCTTTCGTCGACCGCTCCAGGCGCTCGCTGGTGGCCAGTCGGAACAGAACTACACGGTCGACGCGCACGCGAGCAGCCTGCCAGTCGATACAAACCCCTGCGTAGTCCTTTAGCACCACTCACTGGGTCAGTAGTCGGAAACTAAGGCGCTGCACATGAGCGGTGAGCGCAAGGATGCCTGTTCCATGGAGGCGAGGGCGCGGACACTCCCGCTTGGTCAAACGCCGAGCCGTAGGCCGTCGTGGGTGGACTGGCCTGGAATGAACAGGTGTGAGTGGGGGGCGGTGGTTTCGTGGCTTACCAGGACGATGGTTGTCCCGACCGCCATAGCTTCACTACCCGTGACCGATGACGGAGCGTTGACCTGGCGCGACCTAGCGTCGTACTACCTGGCGAAATGGCGCGGCTGGGGTGCCTGGCGGGCGATGCGCCGTGGCTGAGAGCGTCTACGCGGTGCACGCGGTACGGCCGGGCGATCACCGCGACCGAGCTCGTGTGCCGTCAGCTGGCCTCGGCCGAGGACTACGCGCGTGGACCCTGGAGTGATGGACTGCCGGTCCACGTCGATGGCCACTCCCGAATCTCGTGCTGATCGCCTGGTCCACCGCCTGCGCGCTACCGGCACCCCTGCCGGTATCTAGCTAAACTGACCCGGTGCCAGCGAACAAAGGAATCAAGCCACCGCGGCGCAGCCAGGAGCAACGCCGCTCGGATACACGGCGGCGGATACTCGACGCCACCGTGTTGTGCCTGCAGGAATACGGGTATATCGGCACCACGACGGTGCGCGTGGTGGAGCGGGCCGGGGTGACCCGGGGCGCGCTGGCACATCACTTCGCGTCCAAGGCCGACCTGGTTGCCGCCGCCGTCACCCATATCGCCGCAAACCGAACCGCGGACGCGATCCCCAAGCTCGAGCAGGCCCAGCTCTCCGACGACCCGATCGATGCCGGCCTGGACATGCTGTGGGCAGTGCACCAGGGGGACGTGTTCGTTGCCGTCGTGGAGTTGTGGGTGGCCGCGCGCACGGATCCCGAGCTGCAGCGCCGGGTTGCCGTGCTCGAGCAGGCCTCAACCTCGATTGTCGTGGACTTCGCGAAGGCACTGTTCGGCGAGCAGGGCAATGATCCGGCGCTGCTCCACGCCATCTACACAGCAATGGACGCGGTGCGCGGCATCCTACTGACGAAGATCGCATTGCCTCGATCCTCGGTCGAGCACGAGGCTCGCTGGCGGCGGGCGAAGGCCGACCTGCGGGTTCTGTTCGAGCACGTCCTGGATCGCCGCCCCGCGCCGGCGTCCTAACCGCCTGAGTCCTCGGCCTCAGGGTGCCTTGTACAACTGCTCGACATCGTGTTGGTATCGCTCGGTGACTACCCGGCCGCTTGAGCTTCATGGTGGGCGCGCTGGCGGCTGCCTCACGGACCCTCGGGTGCGCCGCCGCCTCGCACACCGTCGCTACCTCGATGCCGCGCGCGGCGCACCAGTCCGGCCATCCCATCGGGTCCAGGGTGAGCAGCGCGACCAGGTACCGCTTGCCGTCCCCGTAGACGAACACCGGCCCGACCAGGTCGGACTCGCCGGACACGGCGAGCTCCACGTTCGCCGGCGTGCTTGACGAAATACCGGCAGATGTGCCCGAATATGACGACTCATCGACGAGTGCGGGGGAGTGACGCGGGACATGCCGAGGTACTCGCCCGATGGGGCGGCCACCATGCGTGCTGAGCGCCCGAACCGCCGGAGGTGTTACCGGTGAGCCGAGGTCGTGGCGTGCGGGAACACCTGATCGAGGAACGCTACGAGCGGTTCGCCGGCTACCACACCCGGGTGCTACGGGTGGCCGGCAACGGGCCGCCCCTGTTGTTCCTGCACGGGTTCTCCGACTCGGCGGACACCTGGCGCCCAGTACTGCGACTGCTTGCCGGACGGGCCCGGACCGCGGTCGCGGTGGACCTACCTAGCCATGGCAGGGCCGATGCACTGGACGACACCCGGCCGATGATTCCCCAGCTGACAGAGTTCGCCCAGGCCGCCGCCGACTGGTGCGGCGTCCCCGGGTCCGTGGTCGTGGGGAACTCTCTCGGCGGGCTGGTCGGCCTGCTGCTGGCGGAGCGGTCGGGCACGCTGGGCGGCGTGGTGGGGGTATGCCCGGCCGGCCTCGACTACTCGCCATGGATGCTGGCCCGGGCTGCGCAGTTGAGAACCCCGGCCCGTCGGAAGGCAGTGGCCGCGGCGCTCGGCGTGGCACCGGTGTGGCTGACCGCCCGGGCGGCGCGGGGCTCGATCGGGCGGGCTTTCGGCCCCGGCGCCGACGTCGATCCCCGGTTCGCCCTCGACTACGCCGGCCACGTCGCGCCCCGCCTCGCCCGCCGCCGACTCCTCTCCTTGCTCTACGGCTTGCGTGAGGAGGCGGTCATCTCCCCGCTGCGGCCCGAGCGGATCCGCTGCCCGGTGATGTTGGTCTGGGGCGAGCGAGATCCCCTGGTCCCACCAGCGTCGGCGCGGATTCTGATCGACGCGCTACCCGGCCTCCACAACGAAGTGTTGCCAGGCGTCGGGCACATGCCCCAGTTGGAGGCCCCCGCTCGTCTCATCGAACTGCTCAACGACTTCACCACGCACCACCATTGAAGGGAACCTGCCCAGCTGTGGGTGCGCGGCAAGCGGCAGCAGGTCCCGTACGTGAGCGATTGCCGGAGCATTTCCGGCTAAGTCGCGGACGCAGGGGGCCGGTCGTCTAGCCGGCGTCTCGCGGGGCTCGATGGTGGCGGTCCATCGATGATCCTGGTTGAGGTATCGAATGCAGCGTGTTGTCCGCTCTACGCCGGTGTTCGTAGCGTCGCATACGGGGCGCGCAGCCGCGTGAACTCAGACGCAACGAGGCCGAGGAGTCAATGCGATGGCGTTTCACATTTTACCGCATCTGCGGTTGCAGGAATGGGTGGCAGAGGAGAACGGGTACTTCACAGACGAGGGCCTGGACTATGTGTTCGACACGTCGACATCCGCATTGTCGCTGGCCACCGTGGGCTCGGCGGGTGACGCGCCGATGGAGGTCCGCAGCGGCGCCTTCGAGGACATGGCGAAGGGCCGCACGTCCCACGTCTCGTGCGCCTGTCACTGGGCGGTCAACGCCGCGGCCACCGCCGAGCACGGGAAGATGTACGGCAAGGCGTACTCGATCTGTCCGGCGGGCATCTACGTCCCGGCCGACTCGGCGGTCGCCGGCCCGGCTGATCTCGCCGGCATCGGTGTGGGGGTGGGCTACCACTCGGGCAGCCACTACTCCGCCCTGCAGGCGCTCGAGCCGTTCATGCCACGCGAGCAGGTGACGCTCGACTTCGTCGGATCTCCGTTCGACCGCACCCGCCTCGCCGTGCGGGGCAGCCTGCCCGCCGTCAACGTGTGGGGCGCGCCGGCGTACCTGCTGGAGCAGCGCGGGTTCCGCAAGGTCGTGGACACCACGTTCGTGATGGGCTTCCTGCTCACCGCGAACGCCGGCGCCGAGGACGTCGAGAAGTACTTCCGCGCGCTGTTGCGGGCCCAGCAGGAGATCGACCTCGAACCGCACCGCTACACCAAGCACTGGGCACATGAGATGCCCGCCGACCTGCTCGAGCTCGTCGACGTGCTGCGCTTCGGCCCGGGCGAGCGCATCGTGCCGCAGGCCTACACGCGCGAGATGTTCGACCGCACCCAAGGCTGGATGCGCGGGTGGGAACTGCTCGACGTCGCCGCTGGTCCGAGCCGCTACGAGCACACCGTCGTCGCCTGAACCCGCGCGCCTGACCGCGTGCCCGCCGGGGGGAGGATGGCGGTGTGGGTCTCGACCTGTTCAAGCTGCGAGTCTTCGTCACCGTCGTGGATCATCGCGGGTACTCGGCCGCGGCCGTGCACCTCGGTCTGAGCCAGAGCACGGTGTCGTTCCACGTGCACGGGCTGGAACGGCACCTCGGTGTGCCGCTGGTGCGGTACGAGCATCGGACGGTTCGGCTGACCGCGGCCGGTGAGCACGTCTACCGCTCCGCGAAGCGGATGCTGCGCGACGAGCAGCAGCTGACCGTCAGGTTGCGCGGTGGGCACGGCGGCCGGGCCGCGCTGGGCGTGAGCATGGCATTCGAGCAGGCGTTCTTCATGGAACGGACCGTCTCTCCGTACCGCCGGGAGCATTCCGACGTGCTGCTCTCGCTCCACTTCGGGCACAGCCTGGCCCTGGTCGAGGCGCTCGAGGAGCACAGCGTCGACCTGGCCTATCTGATCGGCTGGCACATGCCGGCCGGGCTGCACTTCGAGTTCCTGCACCGCGCGCGGTTCGCGCTGCTCGTGACGCCCGACCACCCGCTGGCGCGGGAGGAGGTGGTCACGATGGAGCAGGTGGCCGAGGCCGGGCTGATCGGCGCGCTGCTCGACGACGTCGAACAGCTGCACAACGACAAGATCCTCCGCGAGGCGGGCCTGGGTCCCGGCGACATCCGGCTCGAGGTCGACGGGGTCCAGGCCCGCATGCTCGCCGCCGCGTCGGGACTCGGCGTGGTCAGCATCTTCCTTCCGCCCTACGCCGGCCCCGGCGACCTGGGCGGGTTGGTCGAGCTGCCCGTCGACCGCGAGCTGCCCGTCGTCGACGTCGGGCTGGTCACCCGTCGCACCGATACGCCACCCTGGTACGTCCAGGAGCTCGGTGACTGGATCCGGACGAGTACCACCACCCGGGGCTGACCAGCCGAACTAGCGTTCAGGACAAACCGCGTCCGGGCCAGCGCTTATCGAAGAGGGATCTGTATCCAACCTCCGACGTCGATGCGGCCCGCCGCGATTGCTGCTTGTATAGCGCCTCGGTTGTCCGCGTGGATGGTGCCGAGCAGGATGGCATCCCGATCCGGCAGGGCGCGAGCGAGCAGGGTGGTCAGGTGCGGGCCGTATCCCCGCCCACGAAATTCTGGGGTGAGAATGAGCTCCTGGACAACATATGCAGGCAGGCCGAGAGTGTCTCCATCACTCATCGCGGCGACGTAACCAGCCCACGTTCCGCCGACCGTGACATCGAATAGTAAGCCAGCTTCCAGGGTTTCATTCAGGTCATCGAAGCTTTGCAGAGCAGACTGTTGAGAATGGTTGGGGTGAGCGGCACGTACAGCGTCGTAAGCGCGCTGCGCCTTCGCGCAGTTCTCCATCGATCGCGCTGAGGTGAGCACCAGATCGGTCGGGAGCCGGAGGCCGGTTCCGCGCCGTAGGGACTTGAGCTGGGCAGCCATAAATCGCTTGTCCGGGACACTGTCTGGGATCCATCCGTACCGCTCCGAGCTCCAAAGCCGCAGATAGCGCGGCTGGAGCGGCCCGTAAATATCTTGTGCGGCACGACGAAGCGACGGTACGTCCGCGGCACTGAGTGGACGGCTCAACGGTGTGGCATCAACGAACGGCTTTTGTGGGTCCTCGCCCTCATAGCGAATGCTCACCATAGCGTTGAGGTTGTTGTTGACTTCAAGCCAGCGGTTGAGTAGTGCCTCTGGCGGTGCGTCGGCGGCGAACCTTTGCGCGCGCTTTGCGGCGATGCTCAGATCGGTGGCCAGTAGGACGTCGATCTCGTGCTGTTGCGCCAACAAATCTAGGCGTACCGTGTCGTCCACCCAGGTACGCGTCAGCGGATGCTGCGCTTCTAACGTGTAAGCGGCCAGCTCATGCGCCTCGGGAAGTAACACATCGCGGTAGCCTACGACGTCGGCGTGTAGAAGAGGTACTGCGCCGAGTATCCGACAGCTTGTTGCGTGCCGTCGGTGCATGCCCCCGCTGGTGCGACTCCGCCGTGGGTATCCAGCCGTTGGATGTAGGACACCTCTCCGAATAGCCC
>Ga0137415_10008215_pt1 | contig 10339 bp, 8 predicted proteins | sample CZODoug3_1_1_16f_FD_183082 | JGI IMG/M metagenome (GOLD analysis project Ga0137415, IMG submission 183082) | Vadose zone soil fungal communities from Angelo Coast Range Reserve, California, USA - CZODoug3_1_1_16fungal (Hybrid Assembly) | ecosystem: Environmental > Terrestrial > Soil > Vadose... | reverse complement strand
CTCACCGTCGACCTCACCAACCGCTGCAACATGATGTGCGACCCCTGCTTCATGGACGCCAACCAGGTTGGCTACGTTCACGAGCTTGGCTGGGACGAAATTCAGGAAATCCTCGACAACGCTCTGCGCATCAAACCGCGCCGCCAGATGTCCGTGCAGTTTTCCGGCGGTGAGCCGACTATGAGCCCGTACTTCCTGGACGCCGTCGCTTACGCCCGCAAGATCGGCTATAACAGCGTGCAGGCCGCCACCAACGGCATTGAATTCGCCAAGAGCAAGGAATTCTGCAAGAAAGCCTTTGAAGCGGGCATGCGCTACGCGTACCTGCAGTTCGATGGCATCGGCAACGATGCCAACGGACATCGCCAGGTCGGCAACCTCTTCGACGTCAAGCTGCGCGCCATCGAAAACATGCACGAAGCCGGCATCGAAATCGTGCTAGTCGTTACCATCGTTAATAACGTAAACAACGATCAGGTCGGCGCCATCGTGAAATTTGCGATGGAAAACCCCAAGAAAATCGCCTTCGTCAGCTTCCAGCCGGTTTCCTTCACCGGCCGCGACGAAGACATCACTCCGGAACGGCGCCTGCGCCAGCGCTACACGCTGTCGCACCTGGCGCAAGACGTCAGCCGTCAAGTTGGCAAGGTAGAGCCGACCCGCGACTGGTTCCCCATCTCTTTTATCGCTACTTTTGCCGGATTCTCTGACCTGGTCCACGGCCCCGATTCGCAGTGGGGATCGCTCTCTTGCGGCTGCCATCCCAATTGCGGCGTCGGCACCGCGATCATGATCAACAAAGAAACCAAGGAATGGGCGCCGGTTCCGCGCTTCCTCGACGCGCAGCAGCTCGTCCGCGACGTTACCGCCATCACCGATGCGGCGCGCGGCAAAGGCTTCTCCAACTTTATGATGGCTCTGGCGCTCCTGAAGAATTACAAAGCGTTCCAGGCGCCGAAGGGCTTGACGCTCTATGATCTCTTCAAGAAGTTCGACAAAACGTGGGCGCTGACCAAGGACTCCGAGAAGAAATACGGCCGCACTTCTCCGGATCGTAAGTTTGACGACGCCATGAAGCGCCGCCAGGATCCGTGGAACTTCCTATTTATCGCCGGCATGTGGTTCCAGGATCTCTTCAACTACGATTTCCGCCGCACGGAGATGTGCATCATCCCGTACGCCACGCAGCAGGGCGAAATTTCCTTCTGCGCATACAACACCGGTGTCGGCTGGCGCAAAATCATCGAGAACATGCACAAGAACGCGACCGTCGCCGAGTGGTACAAGACGCACGGCAAGCATGAGATCTACGCCAAGGGCAAGAAGGTCGATCTCAACACCTACGAACACTCCTTGAAAATCGACGCCGAAGACGCCGCGCGGGTCCGCCACCTCGAACACGATATTCCGCTGACCGCCGCGGAAGAAGATCGCGCCCGCCGCAAGAAGGCCTACGAGGAGCAAGCCAAGGTGCGCGCCATCTACGAAGAGCTTGTGCTGAAGAAGGCTCAACCCACGGTAGTCCAGATCGGCTCAGTAAGCGACATCGCCAAGTCCGTCCCAGCCAACTTCGCCAACGCCGGAAAGCCGTTAAGCATCGCCCCAGCCAGCGGCGACGGCCACAGCAACGGTAATGGTCACAGCAATGGCAATGGTAATGGCCATTCCAACGGCAATGGCCACGGCAACGCCACCAAGAAGGAAGAAGCCGCCGAAGCCGTAGCCGGCGACTAGTCTCCGCACGAACAAATTAGCTTCAAGGCCCTCCAGGTGGAGGGCCTTTTGTTTGGCCCACGGTCCCGCTTGTAACCCCTTTGTCAGCAACACTTTCGAAGTCTACGTCTGTAACCCGTTTAGAATCCGCAGTCTACAAAACGGGGGGATGGGCGCTGCCTCCGAACACCGCGACGCCTGCTATAATCGGACACGACACCTGAAGCGCCTGAATAGAACAGAGGAAACAGCCGCGATGCCCATCTACGAATACCTTTGTGACGAGTGCGAAACTCGCTTTGAAAAGATTGTAATCAATAAGCAACAGGAAATCGCCTGCCCCAAGTGCGCCGGCAGAAAAGCTACCATCCAGCTTTCTGTCTTCGCCACTGCAAACGGCGCTAGCAATGGAGCTTCCGCCAAATCCTCCACTTCCTCCGGAGGCGGCGGAAGCTGCTGCGGAGGCGGCTGCGGCTGCCACTAAATGAACCTGTGAGTTAAAGATGAGTTTTGACTCCATCATGTTCCTTCTCTTTATGTTCCTCGTGATCGGAGTGACCGTTTTCAAACTGCGTTCCGAAAAATCCGAGAGGGGTTCCGGCTCGTTAGATATTGGTGCTGATTTTTCGCTCTCTGGCGATTCCTCCGGCCCGTCCTTGTACCACGATTCATCGCACCATGTTGGGTGCGATGGTGGAACTGCCCACGACGGAGGATTTGGCGATTGCGGCCACGGCGGGTTTGATGGAGGCGGCGGGCATCACTGAGGACCGTTTGCAGACGTAGGGATCACGGCTCACAAAGATTGTCCATCGCCTGATTCGATCTTAGCCGCCGATGGATCGGACTACGCAGGGTGAATCACAAACACAACACGTTTGTTGCGTGAGAAGAACGAAAAGAAATCCAGCAACTGCTTCCACGGAATGTATTTCTTGTTCAGCAGCTTCATGCCATGCTCCGCTTCCGCGCCGGTGATGATCTCCGCACGCGCTTCGACCCATTCGCCGAGCAGCTTTCCGCGCACATCGCAGGGCGCCACGCGCACGCGGCTGTTGTTGCGGATGCGTTTCGCTTTGCCGGAATCCGCGGTGCTGTAAACATACAGCTTCTCCGGCGCGCCCTGCTCCGGCTCTCCGGCAAACCACACCGGTGTACGCACGCCTTGCCCATTCTTGCGAAAAGTTTCCAGGTTGACGTACTTGTGTCCTTGCAATGAGGCGAATCGCGCGTCGGCCATTGTGCCCTCTAAGCCGCCATTCTAGCGCGGGCACAAAAAAATGGGACGGGCAAATTTTGCCCGTCCCAAGCCACTACAGGAAATGTAGTGCAGTCCGGAACTGTTACTTCCGGATGTAAATCACGTCTTCACTGAACGCATCCTTCTGATCTTTCTGAAACGTCCAAGTCGTTTGGAAATGGTCGTTATCAATGAACTTGTAGACCGCATGATGCATGTGCCCGTCATTCGCGCTTTTCAAATTCGTGGCGTTTTCGAAATCAAACGTGAGCGTCTTGGTCTCCGGCGCATACGTTCCGCGCATTGTCGGTTGGTTGCCGGCCATGCAGTAATGCGTGAGTTTAATCTGGCTGCCATCGACGTAGTACATGGTGATCATCTCCACGGGCCTGCCCTGCTCCACCATGCGGAATTTTTCGAGCAGCGTCGTGCCTCCCGAGGTCAACTCAATGTCCAGCGTGGCCTTGTGCTCGCTGGCTTTTTGCTCCTCCCAATGTCCCACCAGCGTTTTCAATTGAGCGAAAGCTTCCGCACTGCCGCCCGCCGCTGCAACCTGGCGCGAGCCTGCCAGCCCGGCCAGCAATGCCACTGCAATCAGAATTCGTGCTGCATTTTTCATCGCTTCTCTCCTTTAAGACAAATTCGCAGGGCGAGAGCCCTTGCGTTGCTGGAAATCTACTTTGCACTCGGGTCAGACTGCATTACTCCGAACAGATTGCCTTCGGTGTCTTGGCAATAGGCGAAATAGCCGACCGTGGGAATTGGCGTCTTCGGCATGATCAGCTTGCCTCCTGCGTTGGTGACTGCCTTGATGGCGTTGTCCACCGATTCCACTCCGACGGTGTCGGTCGTCGTTGAGACATTCCCTTTCTTCATCAGCCCGCCATTGATGCCGGGCGCGCCGTCCGGGCCGGTATTCACCATCCAATACTCCATCGGCCCAGGCCATTTTTCGATCTTCCAACCGAATGCTTGCTTGTAGAACGCTGCGGCACGCTCGGGATTATCCGCCGGTATTTCAAAATGTACGACACGAGACATGGGTCTTCTCCTGTTTTCATGATTCACTGCTTTAAGAACTTGTTGTGCTTATCGCGGAGTCGCGGGTACAGCCGGTGCTTGGCCGTAACGTTGCGTCGCGTAGCCCACGATAATGCCCACGATGCTTCCGGGCAGAATAATCTCGAAATAATAGCCGTGCTGCATTTGCGCCACGATGAACGCAAGGATAAAGCCAACCGCCAGACCAAAAAGAATGCCAAGCAGCAGCGAGTGTACTTTGCGTGCGAAAAATCCGATGGCCACGCCGGCAATGAGTCCCTTAATGGTGGATCCAACAACGATCCCAACGATTTGTGCGCGCACCGCGGGCGTGAACCAAGCGGACAGACCGTCGATGGCTCCGAGAACCGTTCCAAGCAACAGACCCAGCAAGATCTTGTTCATTTGTGGGCTCCTCCGAGCCGGGATTCTGTACCCGTTTGCTGTTCTTTACAACGGGCCATGGAATTCCTTTAAATTTAGCGGTGAAAGAAGAGCAGAATCAGGGTTCGTACGAGTAAGTAGGCTGCAATCAATAAGATAGGGACAGTGTGACGTCGATAGAAGCGGAGAGCTTTATCGAAGATCGTTTCTTTGCGCGCCGAAACAGGCAAGCCGTCCAGATAACGCGAAACATCCGCGGACAAATCTGGCACCCCGGCGTAGCGTTTGGCTGGATCATTTTCCGTGGCCTTTTCGCAGATGGCCTCCAGCGCTTTGTCCCGCCGCCACGCGCGGTTTTGGTTAGCCGCCGCAGGTGGGGGCGCACAAAGGAAGCGCAGCACCGCGCCGAGCGAAAAGATATCGCTGCGCTCGTCCACGTGCGCCACATCGCCCCTGGCCTGTTCCGGAGACATAAAGCCGGGTGTGCCCAGCACCGTTCCTTGTCCCGTGACCTGTGTGGCTTGCGTAGCATCCGCAGGACCGTCGCTAGCAATGGGCGCATGAAGGATTGTCGCTTCCGGATTTTCCTCAGGCGCTTCGGCGAGTTGCTCGCGCAAAATTTTTGCCAGGCCCCAGTCCATCACCAGGACTTCACCGAACGCGCCGACCATTACGTTCGCGGGCTTTAGATCGCGATGCAAAACTCCACGCGCGTGCGCAAATGCCACCGCGTCGCAAATGCGCAGAAACAAACGAAGCCGGTCGGGAAGGGAAGTCACGGCCTCGATGTGTTTGTCCAGTCGCTGGCCCTCCACAAATTTCATGGTATAGAACACCCGGCCGTCGGCCAGCGTCCCTACGTCGTGCACGGGAACGATTCCGGGATGCTCCAGTCGGGCGAGCACGCGAGCTTCGCGATTCAAGCGGCGAGCGAGGTCGCCGTTCGCAGCGGGAACGTCGAGAACCTTTAGAGCAACGCGACGGTCCAGCGTTTCATCTAGCGCCGCGTAGACCACGCCCATCCCGCCGCGCGCCACGTGCTCCAGCAGTTGGTAGCGCGTACCGGAGAGGTCCGGAACATTGGCATTTTGCCGCAAGCGATCCACCGCTTTGTCGGAGAGAAACCTCATGTTACGTCCGAGCCGAAGACGGCGCGTGCTTCGCGACGAAACTCCTCGTCGCTGCCGCAGATTTCGCGCAGCCGCTCGAGCGCGATCCGGCGAAATTCGCGGCGCGCCCAGGCAAGCGCGTTGGTCACGTCCGTGACCGGAATCGCGTACTCCGCAGCCAGTTTTCCGTAGGAAATCTCCGGATCACCCGACAAGTCGTAATCTTCGAAGAGTCGGAAAGTGCGTTCCCCTTCGCGCTCCGAGCAGAGCTTGCGCAGGTCTTCCACCGCGAGCGCAAATAAACTGCGCACCCATTCCTTTTCAAAGAATTCCTCCAGCGATTCTGGAGACGGGATGGACGCGGCGTCGATGGTGGCTCCCACCAATTCTCCTTCTGCCGCTTGAAAATCGAGCGCGACATGCGCCGTGTTACCGCCGCGCTTCTGCCGCCGCGCCGCTTTTTCCTGATTTATCACAAAGCTGTCCACGCACAAGCGCAGATAAGTGCGCAGCTTGCTTCTTGCCGGATCGTATTTGGCCAGCAGCTCGCGTTCCAGCACTTCCGCGAAAAATCCTTGCGTCAAATCCTGCGCATCTTCCGCCGGCCGGTTCCACCGCAAGCGTACATACTTGTAGACCGGCTTCCAGTACGCAGCGAACAAAGTGTCCAGCGCCCGCGCATGCTCCTCGGGATCTTGGCTCTTGACCGCGTCGATCACCGACCAACGCGTCACGGGAAATTGTTCACCAGCCATGTGTGTCTATCTTTGAGGAGTCTACGCAGCGATACCCGACATGACAATGAAGATCTGGCGGATACAAAAAAAAGCGGCCTCTTTCGAGGCCGCCTTCGTGGTTGGGTCTAGCTTAGAATTGGGCCTTGACCATGAGTTGCACGATGCGTCCGGAAGCTGCCGCGCTCTGGAAGTTTCCATACGGACTGCTTGGCGCCGACACCGTAGCGGTGATCTGGCCGAACGTACCAGACGCCAGGTCTCCATTGGGATTGGCAAAATTCGGATGATTTAGAACGTTGTAGGCATTGGCCCCAAGGGTGAACGTTAGACGCTCCTTGACCTTGAAAGCTTTGTACAGCGAAAGATCAGTATTGAAGTACATCGGACCACGGAACGAGTTACGCGGGATGTTGCCGAACCCGTTTATGGTGAATTGACTGGATAACAGGCAGGCCTGGTTAGGGCTATTGCAACTCGGTTGACTCCCGCCCAGGAACGTGCCCAGAACTACAGCGGAGGAGCCATTACCGAGTACATTACCGGCTATATTGCTGTTCACCACGCTGTAGGGCTGGCCGCTGCGGGCATGGAAGGTCTGCGCGATCGTCCAGCCTCCGACCGCCGCATTCAAGAAGCGGTTCGATGCCTTAACCGGCAATTCCCAAATGTAGCTGGCGCTGAAGTTGTGCCGAAAGTCGTAATCGGAGGCACCATAGTTCAGCCGCCTCAAATTGGCCGGATCGATCTGGAACAAGAGGCTATCGCTAGCATTGTTGAGTGAATACGCCTCCAGACCACCGTTAGACACGTCGTCCAGCGAATGACTCCATGTGTAGTTTATTTGGCCGCTTAGACCCTTGGTAAAGCGGCGAACGAGAGTAGCGGTTAAGCCGTTATAGTTGGAGATTCCCTGGTTCGTTAGCTGCGTTACGCTGTTGAAGCGTTGATCGGCCGCAGCGGCAGGAAGAACGCCGATAAAGCCGTTAGCCGCGCACAGATGTATTAGCCCGGTCGCCGCATCAACCTTAGCCGGATCGCAAAACGTGTTGTAACCCGGATTTACAACGAATAGATCGTAACCATGGTTACCCACGTAGTTGAGCGTCATCGTCGTTTTGCTTCCGAACGAGTGCTCGATTTGGAAGTTCCATTGAAGATACTTTGGGTTCGCCACGCTGTTGTTAGCTGACGCAATGGTTGGAGGACTGAAGGTGGTTCCGGCAGCGGCGGCGGCCTGAATGCTAGCCAGGGTTCCACCCGACTGGAAACCTTGCAACAACGCTTGGTTGGAATTAGCGGCTGCCGTGAATGCGCTATTGGGGACTCCTGGTGCGATATTGAGACCGTCGATGTTGAAACTGGTCACGAACGGTGGATTGCTTACGAAGCGTTCCATGATCTGCCCCGGATACAGGTCGGAGAACACTCCGAAGCCTCCCCGGAGGACCGTATCGTGCCGTACGCTATAAGCAAAGCCGACCCGAGGCTCCCATACGATAGCTTCCATTTTGGGGAACCCTTGTTGGAGTCCGGTTTGGATCGCCGCATTGTAAGGTGAGTTGGGATCGTGATTCAGGTTGAGGAAGCTGCCGGCAAAACGAGAGAAGCAGCCCTGGGTGCAGGACTCGTTAGAATTCCTGTCGGCACGCAACGAAAGGGTCAACTTCAACTTTGCCGTCGCGCGCCACACGTCTTGGGCATACAGACCCAAACTGTAGTAGCTAAGGCCCGCCTCATTGGTCGTCTCGAAGCGCTGGTTCAAGCGATCGGCAACTCCGTTGAAGAAGGATGTCATGCTAAAGACTTCCAGCCGTCCGGTCGTATTCCTAAACGGCGTAAGATCGGTTAGCCGATTGCCCCTCAGATTTACTCCAAATTTCAGATCATGGTTGCCCTTCGTCCAAGAGACGTCGTCTACCAACTGGGCTTGTGAAACCCTTCGTCCTTGGGGATAAGAATACAAAGTTCCACCCATATTGGTGAACGGCGCTCCGTCAAAGAACTGCACCGGAGCTTGAAAGGGAGAGGCTGCCACCGATGTCGGGAAGTTAGCGGCGTTGAACACCGCGCTGTAGTAAGAGCCGCCGGCAATCAGTTGGTTAATCATATGGGAATTTATGACCTTGGTGTAGGTCAACTGGCCCGCATCCTGCGGCTGACTACTTTGGGTGTTGAAAATCGGGTTGATGGGATCGGTATAACTTGGTTGCATGCCGCGGTCTTGCCAATACCGGAAGGACAGTTTGTCATTGTCGGTGGCGACGTAATCCACTCGCACGGACATCAAGCGTTCTTTGTTCAGGTTATTGTTACCGCCCTGAAAGGTTAGAGCGCACGGCGTATTCACGCCAAAGATACCGCCGCCTGCGAGTCCTGTGGGTGTTCCCTTGGGATTGGGATTTCCCTTTCCGGGGCCGAGATCGCCGCATCCGAGCGCTGGATCTGAAGCTGCGGTGACGGGCACGGCCCGCGAAACGCCATTCGCGCTGTTATATAGCTTGAAGGCATTCTGGTAGAAGGGCACTTCGGCGCCTTGGCCCGTTGCGTTAAGATTTGCGATCGTGGCTGCCTGAAATTGTGGTGAAGGGACAAAAACCTTAACCGAATTCGGCAGCACATAGCGCAGACCTTCGTTGTCATAAAAGAAAAACAATTTATCCTTCTTGATGGGGCCGCCGATAGCACCTGCCCACTGGTTGCTATTGGCAAACGAACGCGGTGCTCCGCTAGCGTTGCTGAAGTAGTCGTTGGCATTCAGAGCGCGGCCATTCCACAACCACATCGCATCCCCGTGGAATTGATTGGATCCGCTCTTCGTGGTGATATTCATGTTGGCGCCCGCGGCGCGACCGTACTCACCGGTGTAACCGTTGGTAACCACGGTGAGTTCCTGAACTTCGTTGACTCCCAACATGTTGTTGCTGGAGCCGGAGTTGTTCAGGTTATTGAATGGATCATTCATGTCGCCGCCGTTGATGGTGTAGAGGTTCGAGGTTCCCGGCAGCCCGTTGGCGGTAAAGTTGCCGAAGCCGGAGCCCGTACTCAGGGCGACTCCTGGCGCGGAAAGCGCATAGTTGGTCAGATCCTGACCCGGTGACGGCAGCAGTGCGATTTCCTTTGCGCTGTAGTTAGCGGTGATGTTGCCGTTCTCCGTATCCAGCAGGGGTTGGGCAGCGGTTACTTCCACCGTCAGGGTGGCCTGTCCTACGGTCAAAACAACGGGAACATTGGTGACCTGTCCGAGGGAAACCGTCACGCTAGAGATCGTAACGTGCTCAAAACCTTCTACAGCAACGGACACTGAATACTGGCCGGGCCTCAGCAGCGCGAAACGGTAATTGCCGGACTCTCCTGTCGTAGTCGTCACTGTGTTCCCGGAATCGGCGCTCTTGAGCGTTACGGTGACGTTCGGCACAAAAGCGCCGCTTGGGTCCGCAACGGTGCCGGTAACTTCTCCAGAGATGGTGGTCTGCGTCCAAGCTGCGGGCGCACAAAGTAATAAGGCGACGAAACCGAACAAGGCAAGGACAGCTAAATGTGTTTGCTTCACGATCCCCGTAGTAATGGTCACCAAAGTTCTCCTAAATTTTCGAAAAGTCACACCCCAAGCCACGCGCAAAACTGCATCCCTCCATTTGACATAGAGGATGGGAACGTCTTTACATTTAAGGTGTTTACGGGGACAAGCAACAAAAAGGCTGGGCCCGAGGGAGCACCTAAGTTACTGGCATATGTAATTCATATGAATTCAGAACGTTTTGAATGCGACTTTGTAGCTTAGGTTGCCTAGCTCTGGTCGCGTATGCCTGCTTCGTCGACATCGGCCGCCAACGGCGCCCGCAATCCAGCAATGAAGATCTATTCGTAGCGAGGGCTATGGGGTCAGTTGGTTGCGCAATTGCTTGGCGAGTTTCTCGATACGCTTGAGTTTGTCGGCCAGGTCCCTTGGGGAGTTGCCCGCGAGCTACCCGGGCGAGATCGGAAGGGACCCCGGCGGAGAGTTGCGCCAATTCGTCAGCTTCTTGCTTGAGCTTTGCGGGATCTGGCGCACTGGGCATTGCGGCCATCGCGGGATCCAACGGCTTGTTCGATTGCTTTTCTGCTTCTCGAATTCC
>Ga0137415_10008214_pt1 | contig 10339 bp, 7 predicted proteins | sample CZODoug3_1_1_16f_FD_183082 | JGI IMG/M metagenome (GOLD analysis project Ga0137415, IMG submission 183082) | Vadose zone soil fungal communities from Angelo Coast Range Reserve, California, USA - CZODoug3_1_1_16fungal (Hybrid Assembly) | ecosystem: Environmental > Terrestrial > Soil > Vadose... | reverse complement strand
CACGAGGAGCGGATGCGGGTCAGCGGGACGGCGCCCGACAAGCTGATAGGGGAGTTCGGCCTGCGCCGCCGCTGGGCCGCGACGGCAGTGCCCTGCTGCCAACCGCCGACGCTGAACGAGGCCGAGAACCGGATTTCTCGGCGCGCGGAAGCCGATGAAGAGCCGAATCAGGGCGCGAAAGAAGACGTCAGTGAATGCTGTGAGCGAGAGGAGCGATCGCGGCAGCGCACGGCGATGTGCCGAGCGGGGCCTTGACCGCTGCGGATGACGCCGAGTTGGCCGTTGCCGTCGGCTGTTCGGGATCGCCCAATGCGGAGCTGAAACGCGCGAACCAGCCCAGGTCCCGGACCGCCAAGCTCATCATCAACACCCACCCGTGGCCAGCGCCACAGGGAACCACGGATAGTTTCGTCTCACGGTGATGACCATGGCCAGCCCGTCTCTTCCCTCGTCTGCCATCTACGTTCTGGGCCGCTTCTCATTTCCGATCAGGCGGAGCTGGATCGCTACTGGAACGCCCTGATCGAGGGAGGAGGCGGATGGTGAAGCTGGACATCACGCCCTCGAGAAGGCGTACCGGTCGTGAGCGCGCACTGAAGCGACGCATCGTCGGCATGGGGGCCGAAAGCAGGTTGCCGGGCCCAGATCAGCCGGTAGACCGACCGATGTGCATGTCGGACCCGGTCGGTACACTCGAAATGACCGCGGGACTCCACCCGCGGCCATCGAGGAATTCATGTACCGAGTCGCTCGCCGTCCCTTGTCGAAGCTCGTTGCACTGCTCCCCGCCGCCGATCCGCCGCCCACGTTCGAGGAGATGGAGCGCCTCGTTTCGCGCGCCTGCCTCCCGGTGACACTGCGACAGAACGCAAGCGGGAGCCGCATCCGCGCGCTGCTCCAGGAACCGAGCGGCGCGCGCCGGTTCGACCTGGAGGTGAACGCGACAGAGCTCTTGCCTCAGTATCTCGAGCTCGCGCGCCTCCGCGGACGCGACTTCGACGCAGCGCTCGCCAGCCGCTTCTTCGTGTCCGTCAGCTGCACGCTCGGGCAGGACGTGCTCGACTCGTTGCACGCTCAGCTCCGGCTACTGGCTGCGCTCGCCCCGGATGCGGTCGCGATGCTCGACCTGAATGCGTTTCACGCGAAGACCGGCGACTGGATGAGGGACGCGGCATTCGCGAGCGTCCCTCCCGCCCCGACGAGCTTCTTCAGCGTTCATTCCGTCTTCGATGATGGCAAGAAGACGTGGTTGCACACTCACGGTCTGCACCGGATGGCCAGCATCGAGCTGGACGTCGTGGGCCTCCGTCGCCGCGAAGCGCCTGCGCTCGCCGAGTTGATCAACAACGTCGCGAGGTTCTTCTTGGACTGCGGAGTGCCGCTCCCGAATACGCGGTTCCATGCCGGCAATGACCTGCCGCTCGTGTGGCTCCCTTGGGAGGCTGCGCTGCAGCATGTGGATGGGAGTCCTGGTGGCGCGGCTGACCGGGATGCCGACCACAGCGGCGAGAGAGGAATCCTCTTTGCGCCGGCGAAGGAGTCTCCGGAGCGGCTGGAAACGCCGCGCTGCTACGCCCGCATGATCGAGGCAGACCCGATCTTCTACGTGTCGTCCGCCGAGACCGAGCGCATGCAGCGGCTGGCGCTGGAACGCCTTCCCTCGTTCCTGGCCCTGCAGAGCAGATTCGCGAAGAAGCGGAAGTGGAACTTCCACGTCAAGCTCGGATTTCCTACGGACAGCGACGCCGATAGCCACGATCACGGCCATGGCGGAGCGGAGCACCTCTGGTTCGATGTCCACAAGTCCACCGCAAAGAGCGTGGACGGCACGCTCCTCAACCAGCCGTACAAGATCGCCAGCTTGCGCGAGGGTCAGCGCGGCACGTTCGATTTGCGGCTTCTCACCGACTGGGCCATCGAGTCACCGCGGGGGCGATACACGCCCGAGTCGGTCCTTCAGCTCGAGCGAGGCCTGGCGAACGACCACGTCTCCGCGCGGCCGTTGCTCCACTGATGGCTGCGGTCACCGCGCGTTTTCGCGCTCTCCTTCGCTTCCCTGGAAGCAGGATTGATAGAAGACCTTGGCGCCCGAAACGTCGCGCAGCACCGCTTCGCGCTCGGCCCGCGTCCGGTAGTCCGCGCGCCCGACCGTCGCCTTCTCGAGCCGGTCCAACCACTGCAGCGCCCAGGCCGCGGCTGCGCGCGACCGACGCGGCCTGCCACTGACCGTCACGTAGATCGGGCTCGTGGTCGCGTAAGGATGGATGTCCAGGACGTCCTCGTTGCCCTCGCCAAGTGGCATTGATCTGTGGACAGCGACCGACTGATGGCACTCGTGTAGCGCAGGCGGATTCCGCCCGTGCCGCTTGTCGCACCTGCGAAGCCTGTGCGCGCCATGTATCCTCCGTGAATGAAGGAAGCACGGCGTCCGCTCGGGCTCAAGGCCATCCTCGCGTACAAGTTCGCGATGGCGCCGGTCATGCTCGCGCTCGGAGTGGTGCTCGTCCTCGCGCCGGCGCACTCACTCCAGCTCGCGCACCGCATCACCGGCCAAATCTCCGAGTTGGGCTCGTTGGGATGGCGGGCGGCGCGCGCGCTCGAGCCTTACCTGACGCCGCGGGCGGAGCACAGAGCGGCAGTGGTCGCATGGCTCGATGGCTTGTTGTCCCTCGCCGAAGGCCTGCTGCTCTTGTCCGGCAGGACATGGGGCGAGTGGATCGTCATCGCTGGACTGGGGGCGCTGTTGCCGATCGAGGCCGTGAGCCTGGCCCGGCACCCTCGCATCGGACGCGCAGCCGTTCTCCTCGTGAATGCTGCCGTCGTGGCGTACCTGGTGCGCCGCCGGCTCAAGGCAGTCAGCGCAGACCAGGGGCCGAAGCACGGCGACGAATCTTCGCCGGTGGGCAGGAGAAACATCGATTGACTCTACCTCCTGCCCCACCCTAGACCTCCCCATCCCGGAGGAGCACCGTGAAAACCAACCCTGCAGCGCTTGCGAGCGCCCTCGCCCTCTCTACATTCTCTGCAGCCGCCCAGATCCCGAACCCGAACGTCACCGGACCCATCGCCTCGACCAAGGTCCCCGGAGACCCTTCGCACAACTACGTCTTCTTCTCGAGCAACCGCGAGCTCGCGGTGAACGGATACATCGAGGAGGAGTACTTCATCGAGGGCACGGCGAACACGTACACCACGCCGACCGGCGCAACGGGCACCATCCTCACCAGCAACAACCCTTACAAGACGCGCATCGTCGTGCGCCGTCCCGCCGACAAGTCCCGCTTCAACGGCACGGTGCTGGTCGAGTGGTACAACGTGACCAACGGCTTCGACGCCGAGAACATGTGGTTCTTCTCCTGGGAGCACGTGATGCGCTCCGGATACGCCTGGGTCGGCGTGTCCGCGCAGAAGGTCGGCGTCGATCGACTGAAGAGCTGGAATCCCGGCCGTTACGGAACCCTCAACATCTCCAGCGACGCGGTGTCGTACGACGCGTTTTCGCAGGCGGGCCAGGCGATCCAGCATCCCATGGGTATCGACGTCCTCGGCGGCCTGAACCCGAAAACGTTCATCGCGACCGGCGAATCGCAGTCGGCGCAACGGCTCTCCATCTACATCAACTCCGTCATACCGCTCGGCAACATCTACGACGGCGTGCTGCTGCTTTCGAACTTCGGGCAGGCCATCCGCACCGACCTGGTGGTCCCGATCTCCAAGGTGCTCTTCGAGTGGGACATCCAGACCGGCGAAGCCTCCGTCCGCCAGCCCGACACGAGCATGTTCCACAGATGGGAAGTCGCCGGGACGGCCCACGTCGACCACCATCTGCGCCTCAGCCGCGAGCCGCTCGAGCTTCGCGACCTCGCAGGCGTCTCCAGCGAGGCGAACCTCGCGCCGACCTGCACGGTTCCGGCGATCGGCAGCCAGGTCCCCAACCACTACGTCTTCGACGCCGCCATCGACCACCTGGTCCGCTGGGTGCAGAAGGGGAAGCAGCCGCCGGCGTCGCCGCTGTTCCAGATCGCTTCCTTCGGCGCCAACGGCAGCGCGGTGATCGCGCGCGACAGCTTCGGGCTCGCGCAGGGCGGCATCCGGCTGTCGCAAATCGAAGTCCCGATGGCCGCGAACGTGGGCCAGAACGGCGGTCCGAGCGCCTGCGCGCGCTGGGGCTATCACCTGCCGTTCGATCTCGCGACGCTCGGCGCGCTGTATCCGAGCCACCGGCGCTACGTCGATGCGGTCGCGCGCGTCACGCGCGACAACGTCCGCAAGGGTTTTCTGCTTGCGCCCGACGCGCTGCAGACGATCCAGGACGCGCTGTCGACGGGGTTCGGCTCCGGAAAGAACGACCGGGACGACCGCGATCGGCTCGATCTCGAGCGCGATCCCGATTTCCACCGCTGAGCCGAACCGCAGCACGGCTGGTCAGGGGGGCCCCAGGCATGTCGGACCCCTCCGTTACCGTGTCTGCATGCAAAGCGAACAAGTGGGGCAGCGGCGGCGGGAGCGAAAGCGGCTCGCGCGGGAAAGGGACAAAAAGGCGTCACGGAAAGCGCAGATGTGCGCCGGCGATGAGCTCGATTTCCTGATGCCTCGCCGCGTCACCGCGCTGTTCGGCAGGGCAGTGCGCGTGTCCCGCGAGGAGACTTAGCGATCGATTTTGCGCGGCACGAGACGGCACCCGTGTTGACGCTCTCGTTCACCTCGGGTAAAGCCTCCCGCCTTATCGAAAGACTCCGCGCCTTTGTCGCGCGACCACTACTCGGTGAAGTCCTGGGAGGGACATCTCGATGGGGAAGCCTGCACTGAGGATCGGTCTGCTCGCAGCTCTCGTTGCGCTCACTGCCGCGTTCGTCCGCCGTGCCGGTGCGCAGAGCACCAGCGCTGCCGCGAGCGTTCCAGCCGCAGCGCTGAGCGGCCCACCGACGGTTCTCACCCTGATCGCCGGCGATCGCGTTGCCCTCAGCTACACCACCGACGGGCGCCCTGTAGTCGCATTCAACCCCGCCGGCGGCCTGCAGACCGGCACCGGTTACCAGACGCTCACGTTCGACTCTCACGTCTACGTCATCCCCTTCGACGCCGCCGCCTACCTGGGCGCCCCGCTCGACCTCAGCCTCTTCGATGTCACCGCTCTCGCCGCCGCCGGTTACGCAGCCGCGCCGCTCGCTCTGGACATCACGGCCTCGAGCGCCAGCGCTGCCCCTCCCGGTATCACGATGACCGCGCCCGGAAAGGGCAAGCAAGAGAAGGGCGATGCCATCCACTTCGGCCGGGCCCTCCGCGCCGACCGAGCCGCGCGCAAGCAGGCCACCGCCGGGAGCATCTTCGCCGGCATCGACCGCATCGCCGTCGCCGGAACCCCCGCTCGCCCCGTCCCGCCCATCGGCAAGCTGTACACGCTGACGGTCAAGGCCTTCGACCGCAACGGACAGAAAGTCTTCGGCAACTTCGCGACCATCTACAACGTCGACGACGCTACCTTCCTCGCCACCCAGGCCTTCTTCAACGGCACGCTCGCCTACAGCGTCCCCGCCGGGAACTACCAGGTGACCGCGCTCATCGCCACGCCGGAGACCAACGGCGACGTCTCCTTCTCCTTCGTCACCTCCCCGCAAGTCGCCGTGAACAGCAAGACCAACGTCGTCCTCGAAGCGCGCAGGACGAATCGCGTCAACGTGACCGTCCCCGACCCGACCCGCCCGGTGATCGCCGACATGACGATCCAGCGCGACCCCGCCAAGGGCCTGAACTTCACCAACTCGTTCACGGCCTTCGGCCCCACGCCCATGTACATCTCGGCGACGCCCCCGGTCACCGTCGGCCAGCAGTACTTCTACCCGTACTTCCGCCTCGGCGACGCCGCGGGCGCCCTCAATCGCTACGTCTACGACCTCCAGTTCGAGTACATCGGCGGCATCCCCGCCAACGTCTCCCCGACGCTCGGCCGCGCCGATCTCGTGACCGTCGACGCCACCTACCACAGCAGCTCGCCCGGCCGCGGCCAGCTCGACGCCCGCATCTCGCTCGCGCCCTGGCAGACGGGCGCCGGCTTCACCCCGACGCCGCTCACTGCGCCGAGCACCCGCACCGAGTACATCCTCCCGCAGCCCGATGCGCGCTCGCTGCAGATCGTGGTGCAGAACGACCAGGAGTTCGCCGGATTCGCGACGGACAACTGGCGCGCGCTCACGCCGGGTCAGCACATCACAGCCGATTGGACCGCCCAGCCCGAGCCGCCCGGAATCGAGCAGCAGGGTGCAGACGTCGCGCAGTCGTGCCCCGCCTGCCGCTCGGGCGACACGCTCAGCGTCTCGTTCTTCCCCTTCGTCGATCCCGCTGGAAACCGCACGACGGCCGACCCCGGCGTCACTACCGACCTCTCCCTCTACCTCGACGGCACCCTCCTCGACCGGCAGCCCGCGCCGTCCGCGCAGTTCCTCCTCAGTCCGACGCCCGCAACCTACCAGCTCGCGCTGGACGTCTCGCGCGACGCCGCCTGGTGGCCCTCGAGCACGCGCAGCCACACGGTCTGGACCTTCGCGTCCTCCGAGCGCGCTCCCGATCCGCTTCCCGCCGGCTGGACTTGCGGCGGCAAGGGAGGGGGAGGTGGCGGCAAGGGCGCGCCGGCCCCCGGCGGCGGAGGCTGCAGCTTCGAGCCCCTGCTCTTCGCGAGCTACGACACGCACGCCGGCCCCGACGACGTCGTCCCCGCCGGGCGCGACGCGATCGTCGACGTGGCGATCCACCGCCAGGACTTCGCACCGCGCGCGGCGATCGCCGAGCTGACCTTCGACATCTCCTTCGACGACGGCGCCTCGTGGACGGCGGCGCGCGTTGCAGCTCTCGGCGACGGCCGCTTCCAGGCGACCTATCCCCAGCCGGCGCTGGACGCGACGAATGGCTTCGCCTCCTTCCGAGTGACCGCCACCGACGCCGAGGGCAGCAAGATCGAGCAGACGATCACGCGCGCGTATCCGCTCGCCGTGCCCCCGCCTGCCAGCGGTGGTGGCGGCGGCAAAGGCGGCGGTAAAGCGATCCGCCTCTGCACGACCGCGGTCATCGCGCCGTACATGCAGTGCATGGCCATCCTGAACCCCAACTTCGGTCTCGGCAGGCCGCCCCCGCCGCCGCCACCGCCGCAGCAGGGCTACGGCCCGGCGGACATCGCCAGCGCGTACAAGCTGCCCGCGGGCGCCGGCGCCGGCCACACCGTCGCGATCGTCGACGCCTACGACAACCCGAACGCCGAGGCCGACCTCGCCTTCTACCGAGCCTTCCATGGCCTGCCCCCGTGCACGACCGCAAACGGCTGTTTCCGGAAGGTGAACCAGCGCGGGCTGGAAGGTCCGCTGCCGGCGCAGGATCCGGGTTGGGGCCTCGAGATCTCCCTCGACCTCGACGCCGTCTCGGCGACCTGCCCGAGCTGCAGGATCCTGCTCGTCGAGGCCGACAGCCCTTCGATCTTCGACCTCGGCCCCGCCGTCGACACCGCCGTCGCGCTCGGGGCGGACGCCGTCTCCAACAGCTACGGCAGCCGCGGCGAGTTCTCGGGCGAGCAGCTCTTCGAGCGCTACTACAGGCACACCGGCGTGGCGATCACGGTCGCGTCGGGCGACTACGGGTACGGCAACGGGCGCATCCTCATCGGCAGCGTGAGCTATCCCGGCTCGTCGCAGTTCGTGACCTCGGTCGGCGGCACGACGCTGGTCCGCGACGCCAGCGCGCGCGGCTGGACGGAAACCGCGTGGGCGGGCTCGACCAGCGGCTGTTCCGCGTACATCCGCAAGCCGGGCTGGCAGAAGGACCGGCTCTGCGATCTGCGCAGCGTCGCGGACGTCGCCGCAGTCGCGGATCCGCAGACCGGGCTCGCCGTGTACGACACGTTCGGCTTCGAGGGATGGCTCGTGGTCGGCGGGACGAGCCTCAGCTCGCCGATCATCGCGAGCGTGTACGCGATGGCGGGGAACACCTCGTCGGTCCGCTACGGCGTGGGTCCGTACCGGGCGAGCTCTGCTTTGTTCGACGTGATCGGCGGCAGCAACGGCGCGTGCAGCGGCACGTACATGTGCAACGCCCTGCCCGGCTACGACGGACCGACGGGGCTCGGAACGCCCAACGGACTCGGCGCCTTCTCCAGCGAATGCGGGGGCCAGGAGTCAGGGTCGTACGTACTCGAAAACGTGCACTGCGGCTCTGGGCGCGACGAATAGCCCCTCGGCAGCAATGCCGGGCCTCCTGAATGTCAGACCCTGGTTGTACTCCGGGAACTGAACCGGACCCGGTGTCGGGAGGGCACTGCGATGACCATCGTCGATCTCAAGGAGCAGCGGCAGGCGCGCTGGCGCGCCGAGTGCGAGAGGTGGGAAGCGTGGCAGGAGCGCGAACTGGCGAAGGCACGCCGTGTACTCGACGTGTTGGCGCCGCTCGTCGATCAACTGCTCAAACAGAAGAAGGTGCGCGTGCGCCGTCCGAGGTGCGAAGCGCCCGGGTGCTGGAACACGATCACGACTCTCCACCCGGTGCAGGGTCGCACTTCCGACAATGCCCCGGCTCTGGTCGCACTGTGCACCAGGCATCTCGGCGTCGTGCGCAGCGGACGGATGCGCGTCAACGCCGACGAGGCTGACACGCTGTCATGGCAGCTGTGCGACCGCCCCGGCGCTCCACCGAGCCTGCAGATCCGGTTGCCTCGGCGTAAAGCGCGGAGGGCCGGTGCTCACCGCGGGGCCCGATGAGCGCTAGGGCGGCACGCATTTGTGCGACCCGCAAAAGTCGAAGAGCGAGCAGATGTCGATCGAGACCGGGCAGACGGGAACATCGAAGCTGTGCGTGTAAGTCTGGTTGTTGTCGAAATGCACATCCATCGAGCCGCTGACTGTGGATGTGGTCACCGAAGCGATCGTGACGCTTCCGCCTGACATGTGCGTCGGGGAGCCGAGACCGGACGCGCAGGCCGCGTCGACCTGCGCTGCTGTGGTGGTCGACGTCTTGAAGGTTCCGGTGGGCGGGTTCGAGAGCCAAGGATAGGTGCCCGGACCGGCCGGGGGAACGGTGCTCCCTCCTTCGACGCCCGAAAGAGCGCCAGCGAGAACAGTGGTCGATCCCGAGCCGGTGCCGCACTGCTTCGCCTGGGTCAGGACGTTGCAGGCATCGGCGCCGCTCGCGAGCTCGACGAGGATTCCAGAGATCGCGGTGGGACCGAGGGATGGGATGTTGCTGCAGGTCGCGGACGCAAGGATGACTGCCGCCCCGTTCGCCGGTGTAAAGCCGCCGAACAGTGGCCCGGAGCCCGACCCACAAGCGGCGAGCGAGATGAAGAAGATCGCTGGAGCGCGGCTCATCATCGGCCCCCTTTTCGCCGCTGCATCTCGATGAGAGTAGCAGAGGATGTCTGCGCGCCAACTTTGTCGCCGCGTTGGGCTCGATATGGTCGCCCACTCGACATGGCGCTGCGATTTCAATGCGGTTAGATGGCTCGCGTGAGACTCGCCGCCCTCATCGCCGCAGGCCGCTCGGCGCAGGCCAGCGATCTCCATCTCGAATCCGGCCTGCCCGCCTGCCTGCGCGTGCGCGGCCAGCTCAGGAGCGTGGGCGAGCCGGTCCCCGGCGCCGAGCTGCTCGCGATGGCGCGCGAGCTGGTCGGGGAGGAGCGCTGGCCGGAGTTCCTCGAGAGGCGCTCGTGCGATCTTTCCCGCACGGTCGCGGGCGCGCGCCTCCGCATCAACGTGCTCTGCACTTCGCGCGGCGTAGGCCTCGCTGTCCGCTTTCTCGCCTCGTTCAAGGCGTCGCTGGCGAATCTGAACCTGCACCCCGATCTCCTGCGGCTGGCGCAGTCCCAGAACGGCCTCGTCATCGTCAGCGGTCCGACCGGATCGGGAAAAACGAGCACGCTGGCAGCGCTGATCCAGGAGATCAACGCGCGCGAACGGCGCCACATCGTCACGCTGGAGGCGCCCATCGAGTACGCGCTCCTGCCGCGGCAGGCTTTCATTCGCCAGCGGGAAGTGGGCCGCGACACTCCGAGCTTCGAGCAGGGTCTCTACGATGCGCTGCGCGAGGATCCGGACGTGCTCATGGTCGGGGAGCTGCGAGATCCGCAGACCATGCGCCTCACGCTCAATGCTGCGGAGACCGGCCACCTGGTCCTGACCACGCTGCACTCCGCCACCTGCGCCGAGGCGTTGCAGCGCATCGTCAGCGCTTTTCCCGCCGAGATCCAGAGCGGCATCTGCGCCCAGCTCGCCGACTGCCTGGTCGGAGTGGTGTGCCAGCGCATGCGCTTCATCGAGTCGCGCGGCCTGCGCGCGCCCGAATGCGAGGTGCTCCTGGGCACGCA
>Ga0137415_10008213_pt1 | contig 10340 bp, 8 predicted proteins | sample CZODoug3_1_1_16f_FD_183082 | JGI IMG/M metagenome (GOLD analysis project Ga0137415, IMG submission 183082) | Vadose zone soil fungal communities from Angelo Coast Range Reserve, California, USA - CZODoug3_1_1_16fungal (Hybrid Assembly) | ecosystem: Environmental > Terrestrial > Soil > Vadose... | reverse complement strand
AAGGTGTACGCCACCCACCCCACCCATGCGTGGCCGATTCCCACCGATTCGAGCTGCGGGAAGATGCGTGTCAGCATGGCCTTCAATCGCGGCACACAGGCCAGCGGATCCTTCTCTGCCAAGGCCGCCCGCCCGCCGAAGATGATGCGCTCGCCGTCGGAAGACGGCCTGAAGTACACCACCACGCGGCGCGAGTCGACGACATTGCGGCCCTGCGGTATCAGATTGCGGACCGCATCGACCCCCAACGCCTGCGTTGCGATTTGGTAGCTGCCGATCGGAATCACCCGCCTGCGATGCCATGGGGAGAGCGGTCCCGAGTAGCCGTTCGTTGCGATCAATACTTTGCGCGCGTGGATCTTTCCCAACGGGGTGAGGACTTCGAAACCGTCGCCCGACCTCTGCAGGCCGGCGACCGGACAATGATCCAGCACGGTGGCGCCTGCGTGCTCCGCCCGGCGCAACAAGGCCACGAGCATCCGCATGGGGTCCACCGATGCGTCATCATGATAGACACAGCCTCCATGATAGAAATCGCTGTCGATTTCACGGAACTGCTCGGCGCGAGGAACCACGGTAATGCGCTGCTCGAGGCCCCGGGGTTGATGCTGCGCATCCCGCACCATCGCGGCAAAGTGGCTCTTCGTGTGCGCGCCGAAAAAGCACCCATTCTCCCGCCAGTCGCAATCCATGCCCTGGCCGGTCGCCAACCGCCGCAGGTAAGCCACGGCCTCGCGGCCTTCCTCACAGATCGCGAAGGCCTTGCTCTCGCCGTAACGCGACGCGAGCGCCGCAAACGACGGCTTGATGCTATGGGCTACCTGCCCCCCGTTTCGGCCGGAACAGCCGGCGCCCATCGCGCCTGCATCCAACACCCAGGTGGCAGCCCCGGCGGCCGCCGTCTCCCGCGCGGCCGATAATCCGGTATATCCCGCGCCCACGATCAATACGTCGACGCGCGCGGGCAGCGGACGGCGGGGCAACTCAGGGACTGGGCAATGCTCCTGCCAATACGGCTTCGTCACGATGTCCATGTCAGTAATGCGGCGGCCGCTCGTCGTCGGCAGATCGCTGGCGCTCTTCCGACTGCGCGGCCGCGAGGCGCGCCGATACCTCCTGGATGCGGACTCCCAGCGCGCGAATTTCCAGCTGCTGGCGAAAAACCACGTCGCTAAGATCGGCGTTTGCCTGTTCCAGGAACGCGATCTTGGTTTGAATCTGCTCCAGCGCCTGCTCGTTCATGTCTCAGGTGCCGCAGAACGTTTGCAGCACGCGTTCCTCGGGCAGCGGCGGAGCGGCATAAGCCGCACCCGCGTCAGAGTCCTCGTAGGGACGAGACAGAACAGTCGCCAGTGTTCCGAACGGCGCGTAGTCGCCGCGCTCCACGGCCGCCACGATCGCCGCTTCGATGCGATGATTGCGCGGAATAACGGCGGGGTTCACCAAGCGCATGAATGCCGCATGTTCGCTTCCCGGCTGCGGTTCGCGCGCCAGCCGGGCACGCCACCCTTGCGACCATTGCCTGAAGCCGGCCGGGTCCGCAAACAGCTCATCCATTGCCGCGTCGCCGGCGACGCCTTCGGCAGCCGCGCACAACCGGCGGAACGTCAGAGTGAAGTCCGCGCCGCCGCGCTGCATCGCGTCCAGCAGGCCGCGAATCAACGCAAGGTCGCCCTCCTCTTCCAGGAACAGCCCCAGCTTCCTGCGCATCCCCGCAAGCCAGTGCTCGTCGAACACCCTGGAGAAATCGGCGATCACCCCGGTGGCCAGTTCGATGGCGCTGTCGATCCGCGGATCGATGCACGTCAAGAGCGTCTCGGCGAACCGCGCCAGATTCCATTGCGCTGCCGCAGCCTGATTTGCGTACGCATAGCGGCCCATGTGATCGATGGAACTGAACACCGTCGCCGGGTCATAGGCATCCATGAACGCGCACGGCCCGAAATCGATGGTCTCGCCCGAGACGGCCATGTTGTCGGTGTTCATCACGCCGTGGATGAATCCCACGTGCATCCACCCGGCAACCAGGCGTGCCTGCCGCTGCATGACGGACCGCAATAATTCGAGGTACGGATTGGCTGCGGACCTCGCGTCGGGATAGTGCCGCTCGATCACATAATCCGCTAGGCGCCGGATCGCGTCCATGTCCCCGCGGGCGGCGAAATATTGAAACGTGCCCACGCGCACGTGGCTCGCGGCGACCCGCGTCAATACCGCCCCCGGCAGCGCCCCTCGTTCGCGATATACGGCTTCGCCGGTCGCGACGGCCGCGAGCGCGCGGGTTGCCGGAATTCCGAGCGCGTGCATGGCCTCGCTGACCAGGTATTCGCGCAGTACCGGGCCCAACGCCGCGCGTCCGTCGCCGCTTCGCGAATAGGGTGTGCGGCCCGAGCCCTTCAATTGGATATCACGGCGCCGGCCAAGGAGGTCGCGCACCTCCCCCAGCAGGATGGCGCGGCCGTCGCCGAGTTGCGGCACGAATTGCCCGAACTGATGGCCCGCGTACACCATCGCGATGGGCAGCGTTCCGGGTACCGCACGGTTGCCGGAGAAGATTTCCGCCAAGGCTCGCGGTTCGAGGCCGTGGACGTCGAGTCCGAGTTCCGACGCAAGCGCCGAATTGAAGGCTATCAGCGTGGGATCCGCCACGCGAGTGGGGTCGACGCGGGTGAAGAAATGCGCCGGCAGCCGCGCGTAGCTCTCGATAAACGCCGACCCTAGGCGCTTTGCACCCTCCGCCGCCGCTGCGCCTGGATCGGTCTCTAACATACCCCTATGTTAACAGCGATCCCTCGATGTTCGCGCGCCCCGCATTCGCGTGCCCGTTCACGCGCTTTCCGGTGCGCTCCGCCTTGGCCAGCCGCGCGTACAGCTTCAGATAGTTCTGGGCCATGTGGTGCGCGGTGAAGCGGCGGTCGAATTCCGCCCGGATTCGATCGCGGTCGAGCGTACCGAGTTTCGCCACGGCATCGGCGGCCTGTCGTTCGTTCTCCACGATGAACCCGGTAACCCCGTCCTCCAGCACTTCCGGCACCGACCCGTTGTTGTACGCAATCACCGGGGTTCCGCAGGCCATGGCCTCGATCATCACCAGTCCGAACGGCTCGCGCCACGCGATCGGAAACAGCAAGGCGGTGGCATTCCCTAGAAATTCGCTCTTCTGATGCTCGCCGATTTCGCCGACGAATTCGACGCCGCCGTGGGCCAGGAGCGGCTGCACAGTGGACTTGTAATATTGTATGTCGACCTTGTCGACCTTGGCCGCTATCTTGAGCGGCATGCCGGCCCTGGCGGCAATTCTGATGGCGGCATCGGGAGCTTTTTCCGGCGAAATACGCCCCAAAAATCCGAGGTATCCGCCCGTGCCGGGCCCCTTCGCGAGCAGATCCCTCGGCAGGCCGTGGTGTACCGTCGCCACGTAGTTGGGCTGCGGCAGGGGAAAGCGCTGCGAATTCGAAATGGACACCACCGGCACGTCGTCGTACACGCCATAGAGAGCGGGGAGTTCCGGCAGGTCCAGCCGGCCATGCAGCGTCGTGAGCGACGGAGTCGGCAGACGGAGCAGCATGGGATAGCCGAAGTAATCCAAGTGGGCGTGGATGACGTCGAATTCGTGCGCACGCCGCGCCACCAATTCGAGCATCATGAACAATGGAACGAAATAATCCGTCACGCTCGGATCGAGGCGCAAGGCGCGCGGCCAGATGGGATGGAGATCCGCCTTCGTCAGGCTGTCGCCAGAGGCGAAGAGCGTGACATCGTGTCCGAGTTCCACCAATGCATCTGTCAGATAAGCGACGACACGCTCCGTGCCGCCGTACAGTTTCGGCGGTACGGCTTCCGTGAGCGGTGCGACCTGTGCGATTCTCATATCGATGTTCCGTCCCGAGGTAGGATTGTAGTAGAGCATATATGACGCAGCGGCACGCCGGTAGTTCCGCGGCGTGCGGCGCTCGCGATGGAACCGATGCGCTTGCAGCCACTCTTAGTCGTGATGTCCGCATTTCGTAGCGCGGTGCGCGGTCTCAAGATGAAACTTTTACAATCAACCACAATGGGACGTGTGTGAACACAACAACTCTGCTCAACTCCTCAGCGCCGGCGCAAACGGTCGACGATGTTGTTCCGGCCCCGCAATACGCCATCGCCGCGAACGCTACGCTGCAGGAACGCCGCACGCGCACGCTGAAACACGGAGACACGTTCGCGGTCTTCGATCAGCGCGGCGATATCGGCGGCGAACCGGGCAATTCCGAAGGACTGTACTATCGCGACACCCGGATCTTGTCGCAGTTTCAAGTGCTGCTCGAAGAAGCCCGGCCCCTGTTGCTGAGTTCCATGACCCAGGACGACAACGCGGTGTTCAGCGCCGATCTCAGCAACCCCGATCTGCTCATCGACGGGCGGATCGCGTTCCGCCGCGAACAGATCCACTTGAACCGCATCAAGTTCATATGGGAGGGCGCCTGCTACGAGCGCCTGCTCGTGCGCAATTTCAGCGACGGCCCGCTGCAGGTGCGGCTGACGTTCCGGTTCGCGTCCGATTTTGCCGATCTGTTCGAAGTGCGCGGGGAGACACGCGCGGCGCGCGGCGCATCTTCCGCGGATTTGGAGAGCGACAGCGGGGTGCTGCTCAAGTACATGGGCCTGGACGAGATCGAGCGAACCACAAGTTTGATGTTTGCTCCTGCGCCGAATGCGTTGACCACGGCGCGTGCCACGTACGAACTGTCGCTGAAACCCCACGAGACGCGCCGGGTGTTCGTGCGCTACGGCGTGCCCGGCTCGAATGAGGAGGCCGCCGAGTGGAACGGCCGGGGTTTCTACCGCCAGATGCGGGCCGCCCGCCACGCGCTGCGCGAATCGAGTGCGCGCGCCGCGAGCGTCGACACTTCCAATACCGTATTCAACGAAATCGTGCGCCGCTGCGTATCCGATTTGTACATGCTCATCACCGACACGCCGCATGGCCATTATCCGTACGCCGGTACGCCCTGGTTCAGCACCCCCTTCGGCCGTGACGGACTCATCACCGCCCTGATGACGCTGTGGGTCGACCCGACCATCGCGAAGGGAGTTCTGAAATTTCTGGCTGCGAACCAGGCGACCGCCAGCGAAGCCGTGCGCGATGCGGAGCCGGGAAAGATATTGCATGAGATGCGCCACGGCGAAATGGCGAATCTGCACGAGGTTCCATTCGGCCGCTACTACGGCAGCGTCGACGCCACTCCTCTGTTCGTTTTGCTTCTCGGCGAATACTTTGTCCGCACGGGGGACTTGGAATTGGTGCGCTCGCTCTGGCCGAACGCCGAGGCGGCCTTGCGGTGGATCGACACCTACGGCGACCGGGACGGCGACGGCTTCGTCGAATACTACCGGCAAACCAAGGAGGGCCTCGCCAATCAAGGCTGGAAGGACTCCCATGACGCCATCTTCCACCGCGATGGCCGGATGGCGCAAGGACCGATCGCCTTGTGCGAAGTTCAAGCCTACGTCTACGGGGCCAAGCGTCACGGCGCTCTGCTGGCCGGAGCGCTGGGTCATCACGCCCAGGCCAACACCCTGCAGGCGCAGGCGGTTGTGCTGCGGCGGCAGTTCGAGGAGAAGTTCTGGTGCGAGGACCTCTCGACCTACGCCCTGGCGCTCGACGGCGACAAGCAACCCTGCCGTGTGGTCTCCTCGAACGCAGGTCAAGTGCTGCTCACCGGCATTGCATCGCCGGACCGTGCGGAACGCGTCTCGCAGACGCTGCTCGCGCCCGCCGTCTTCAGCGGTTGGGGTATCCGCACCGTCGCGATGTCCGAGGCCCGCTACAACCCGATGTCCTATCACAACGGTTCCGTTTGGCCGCACGACAACGCACTGATCGCAATGGGCATGGCGCGTTACGGCCAAAAGCAGGCGGCAGCCACGGTCTTCGGCGCGCTATTCGACGCCGCTTCGTATATGGATCTGCGCCGCCTGCCCGAACTGTTCTGCGGATTCGTTCGACGCCAGCGCAATGCACCCACCCAATACCCCGTCGCCTGCTCGCCGCAGGCATGGGCCAGCGCGACGACGCTCTGCCTGCTGCAGGCCACGTTGGGCCTCGAACTCTTCGACGGCAGCCGCGAGGTGGCGTTTTATCGGCCGGTGCTGCCGGCATTCCTCAATCACGTCCACCTGCGTAACCTTCGGCTCAGCGGCGGCTCGGTCGACGTTCTCCTGCATCGCTACGGCGACGGTGTGGCGGCGACGGTCACGCGCCGCGACGGCGATGTGGTCGTCGTCGTGCGCCACTGATCGATCCGGCGCGTCGCCGGGAGCGCCTCCGCCTGCGCCGCCACCCGCATCGTCGTCCGCATCGCGCCGGGGTCGCGTTTCCGGCATGACGAAAGCCGTGAGAACGGCGAGCGACCCGATCGCCAGCAAGGCGAAGAAAGCGAGCCTGTTCCCGAAATGGTCCGCCATCCATCCGGCAGCGGGCGTGCTCAACGTGGCGCCGATGCCGATCCCGAATCCGACGGCGCCCAGGGACAAATTGAAATGTCCCGACCGGCCGGCCACATCGCTGACGACCAAGGGCACCATGATCCCGAAACATGCTCCGGCAATGCCGTCGAAAAGCTGCGCGGCAACCAGTAGCGTCGGATTTTGAGTCGTCGCGAACACCGCGCAGCGCAGCGGCAGCATGCTGAAACCGATCATCAACACGATGCGCCGGCCGTAGCGTTCCGCGAATCGACCCACCGCCGGCGACGCAAGTGCGACGATGATCTGCGGCAGCACGATGCAGGCGGCAATCAGCAAACTTGGGTTCGATCCCTGCGCCGTCAAGGTGCCGCTGATCAACATCAGCATCGGCGCATTGGCGAAGGTGAACAACATGGCGCAGGCGCTGAAGATCAACAGGCGTCGGTCGGCGAGCACGCTCAAGTATTTCACCGGGTTCTCCCCGGCCTTGAGATGCGGAGGACGCAGTTCCTCGGGCGCCACGGCGGAACGCCGCAGCGGCAACAATGTGACCAGCGCCGGCAAGGTCAGCGCGGCGGTGAGAAAGAACACCGCGCGCTCGGACACATATTGTCCGCAAGCCCCCATGAGGGCCGCGCCGACACCGTTGCCGATGGCGGCATAGCGCGCGTTGCGGCCTAGCCGGAGGCCCATGCCGAAGCGGCCCGCAATAACCAGGCTCATGGCCGCAATGGCCGGGCCGAGGGTACAGCTCGAAATACCGTGCAGGATCTCCGCGAGGTACACGAACAGCGGGATCGGATGAATGGCGAACATCAGCGCACTGATCGTGAACACCACCACGCTGAACGCCGCAACGCGCGTCTTGTTCGGCATGAGGTCCACGAGGGCGCCCGCCGGCACCTGACTGGCCATCGCACTCACGGTCCCGATACTGAGCGCTACGCCGATGGACGTTTGGGTCCAACTCTGACTGCTCAGGTACACCGCGATGAAGGGGCCGAATCCCGTCTGGATATTCGCAACGAAGAGGTTGAACCAATCCAGCCCGCGGCCGGCGCGGGCATCAGTGAAGTTCGCCGAGCCCGCGTTGTCGGCCGGAGCAGGCATTCGCTCACTTCTTGGAGTCGTTGAGGGGCGGCGCTGCCGACGGAGGTGAATTTGGGGACGGGGCCGGTGCGGCGGCAGGCTCCGGCACCATCAAGGTCTGCGGGCGCGGATTGTCTTTGTATTCCGGCGCCGCCTTCAACTTTTCCCGGCTCAAGCTCAACAGCAGCGACGGATCGCTGCGGTCCGGATTGAAGCGCAGCAGCGGCCAGTCGACCGCGATTTTACGGTCGCCCACGCCCAAGAAGCCGCCGAAATCGATGATGGCGACGCGCACGCGCCCGCCGGAATCGGCCAACACATCCACGACGCGCCCCAGGTCATCGCCATTGGGACTCTGGACCTTCTTGCCGAGTATGGACATGACGGACACCGGCAGCGGCTCCACCCGCGCATCGATTATTCCGTCCGGAGGCGTCTCCGCCACCTGCGGGGCCGGGGGCTGCGGCGGCGGGGCTCTCTTTCGGATGGGCTTCGGCTTGGTTTTGATCTTCGGTACCGTGTTATCGATCGGCAGGCAGGGCGCCAACGCCGCCGCATTGGCATCCGCCGATGGGGTCATGTCGTTGTTCGGCTCCTCTGGAGTGGACGTGTCCTGCTGCGGCGACTCCGGCTGCGGCTCGCCAGACGCCGATGGCACCGCACTTTCGCCGGACGCCGGCGGCGGCGGCCCGCCGCGATGCGGCGCCCCCCGCATGGTGTGGCATCCCGACAACGCGGTGGCCAACGCCAGGACTGCGCAAAATCTCAATCGCTTCATGGCACCTGCTCCGCACCGACTCTGATTTGACGGCCGTACATTCGGCTGTAGACCCCTTTGGTTTGCAGCAATCTGCGCGGCGGGCCGTCTTCGACGATGCGGCCTCGATCGAGCACCACGATTCGATCGAATGCATCGAGCGTCGATAGACGATGAGCGATGGCGAGGACGGTGCGGCCCTTGAACAGCCGCGACAGGGCCTCCTGAATCGCCTGTTCGGATTCGGTATCCAGAGAAGAAGTCGCCTCGTCCAACAACACGATGGGCGCATTCATGAGAAATGCGCGTGCAATTGCCAATCGCTGGCGCTGGCCTCCCGAGAGTTTCATGCCGCGCTCGCCCACCAGGGTGTCGAACCCCTCGGGCAACTGGTTGATGAACTCCGTGCATTTCGCCGCCTCGACCGCGCGGAACACTTCCTCGTCGCTCGCCTCCGGCCGCCCGTAGCGCAGATTCTCGAGCAGCGAACGGTGGAACAGGGAAATATCCTGCTGCACGACGGCGATCGAACCGCGCAAACTCTCCTGCGTCACGTGCGCGATATTCTGACCGTCGACCAACACCTCTCCGGCGGCCGGATCGTACAGCCGCTGCAGGAGGGCGATGATCGTGGACTTGCCGGCTCCGGAGCGCCCTACCAAGCCGATCTTTTGACCTGCCGGCACGTCGAGCGAGAAATCCTTGAGCACGCTCTGTCCGCTCGGATAGGTGAAGCAGACGCCGCGGAAGCTGATCGCCCCGCCGCCGATCACGAGCGGTTTGGCGTCCACCGCATCCTGCATTTCGTGCGGCAGCCCGAGCACCTGCACCGCTTCGCCGAGCTTCGCGAACTGCTGCACCATGTCCACGAGGGCCATGGCGAAATCGCGTGAGGCATGCAGTACCGTGAAGCCCAGCGTGGTGGTCAGCACGACGTCGCCGGTGGATATTTGCCCGCGCCGCCAGAGTTCAACCGACCAGATCAGCACGCCGGCAGTGACGCCGAACACCGTGAAGGCGTGGAACAGGCGCAGCCGCTCGAGGGATCTCAAGCTCGCGCGCTGCGCCTGCATTTCGTCTTGGATTTTCGCGGTGAGCCGCTGCTGTTCGCGGCGGGCGGCGCCGAAGGCGCGCACCAATCCGATGTTGCTCACGATGTCCGTCAGATCGCCGCTCACGTGCGCCGCATGTCCTGCGAAGCTTTGATGTAGTTCCCGCCCCTGGGACGCAAGCCACGCGATAGCCGCGCCGAGCAATGAGATGACGACCAGGAGGACCACGGTCAGGTGCCAGTTGATCGTCCCCAGCACCAATACGCTCGCGATCACGGCGGCGCCCGGCGGAATCGTACTCCACGTCAGCGAGTTCTCGATCAGCCAAGCGGCGTTCGCCGCCGCCGTGATCCGGCCTGCCAGGGCGCCCGGAAAGCGCTCGACGAAGTAACGGGTTCCCTGGCGCGACAGGTGATCGAAGAGTTCGAGCCGCATGTCGCCCCCCACCGCCACGAAGGCGTGAGTCGACACCCACCCCGCCAGCCGCCACAACAGGTTGTCCCCTGCCACCAGCGCCAGCAGCAGCCCGACCGCACCCCACAATACCTGCGGGGCTGGACTGCGCGTCCCGAGCACGTCCACCAAATGCTTGACCGCGTACTGCGAGGCGACCGCGCAACCCACCGCCGCCAATACCGCCAACAGCACGATGGTGTGGCTGAACAGGCGGCGCCTGACATAGTGCCCGAGAAAGCTGATCGCGCCTGTGGAGGCATAGCGTGGCAAGGCCATATCGGGTTCGTCGCTTCGCCTGATGCGGGTGGAGCGTTATTCTTAGTCAAGCAATATGGTCGACAGGCCGGATAATGGTGTCAGTCTGTGTCAGCATTCGCTTACACAGCCATTGGGCGCCGCTCCGCCTAGGCGGCGAGGGGAAAACGAGCTGCAGCCGGCCCTTATTTTGCGGCGGTGAACGCCGGAATGACGCCGGGGACGACGTACTGCTGAACGATCACGATCACGACCAGCACCAACGTCAATACGATGCT
>Ga0137415_10008212_pt1 | contig 10340 bp, 8 predicted proteins | sample CZODoug3_1_1_16f_FD_183082 | JGI IMG/M metagenome (GOLD analysis project Ga0137415, IMG submission 183082) | Vadose zone soil fungal communities from Angelo Coast Range Reserve, California, USA - CZODoug3_1_1_16fungal (Hybrid Assembly) | ecosystem: Environmental > Terrestrial > Soil > Vadose... | reverse complement strand
ACCATCGTGGTCGACAACGAGCGCGAGGCGTTGGCGCTCGAAAACAATCTCATCAAGCGCTATCACCCGAAATTCAATGTTCTGCTGCGCGACGACAAGACCTATCCCTACATCAAGTTCACCGCGGCGGAAAAATATCCGCGCGTGTATTTCACACGCCGCATCAAGAAGGACGGTTCCCTTTATTTCGGGCCTTATTTCCCGGCCGGCCTGGCGCGCCGCATTCTGCACTTCATTCACAAACGCTTCATGGTGCCGAGTTGCACCGTGGATTTGACCCGCAATCACCCGCGGCCTTGCCTGCAGTATTACATCAAACGCTGCCAGGGTCCGTGCGTCAATGGTCTCACTACTGATGAGCGCTACGCTGAGGCGGCGCGCGATGCGCGGCTGTTCCTGGAGGGCCGCCGCCACGATCTGATGAAGAGCCTCGAGGAACGCATGGCTGTCGCTGCCGAGCAGGAGCTTTTCGAGCAGGCCGCCGCATATCGCGATTTGCTGCGCACGCTGGAGGACATCGAGGAGCGCCAGCGCATCGCCGCCGCGCAGGGCGACGACACCGACGTGTTCGCATACTACGCGGAGCCGCCGCTGGTCTCCGCCAACTTGTTTCACTTGCGCGGTGGCCGCGTCGTGGACCGCCGCGAATTCTACTGGGAAGACCTGGAAGAATTCGACCCGCATGAATTCGTGCCGTCTTTGCTGAAGCAATTTTATTTGGACGCGGAATATCTGCCCAAAGCGATCCACGTGCCGATTGATTTCGAAGATCGCGCGCTATTGGAGGAGACGCTGACAGAACGCGCCGGCCACAAAGTCGAAATCTTTACCCCGCAGCGCGGCAGCAAGCGGGCCTTCCTGGACCTGGTGGAAAACAACGCCAAGCACTCTTTCGAGCAGCGGTTCCGCGTGCTGAAGCCGAGCTCAAAGGCCATCGGTGAAGCAGTGCAAAACGCCCTGAATTTGCTGGAGGAGCCGCGGCGCATCGAAAGTTTCGATATTTCGCACACGCAAGGAACCGACACGGTGGCTTCCATGGTCGTGTGGGAAGACGGCCGGATGAAGAAATCGGATTATCGCAAGTTCATTATTCGCGGTGATGGAGGAAATGGCGCAGCGGGCGGCGCGCTCCCGGTGTTCGGGCAAAATGACGATTTCGCCAGCATGCGCGAAGCGGTGGCTCGCCGCTATCGGCGCGTCCTGGAAGAGAAGCGGCCGATGCCCAGCTTGATTCTAATCGATGGCGGCATCGGTCAATTGCATGCCGCGGCGGAAGCTTTGGAATCGTTGCAAATCATCAACCAGCCGATGGCTAGCATCGCGAAGAAGGAAGAGATTTTGTATATTCTCGGCCAGGAAAATGAGCCGTGCATCCTGGATCGCCACTCCCCGGTGCTGCACCTGATCCAGCAGATTCGCGACGAGACGCATCGCTTCGCCGTCAGTTTCCATCGCCAGCGCCGCGGCAAGCGGCAGACGAAGACTGCGCTGAGTGATATTCCCGGCGTCGGGCCGCGCACGATACAAAAGCTGCTGCGTGAATTCGGCAGTATCGCGAACTTGCGACGAGCAGGCAAAGAAAAGCTGAGCGGCGTCGTTTCAGCTAAAGTCGCGGAGGCGATTCTGACGCGCCTGGAAGGGGAGGTTGCGGGGCGTAACCTGAAATAGAGGGCGATAGGGGTTAGGGCGTATTGCGCGGTGTGCACCGCTGTGCTACGTTTTCTGCGGAGGTTTCTATGGCGGACAATGTGGGATCCAAGGTGACTTACTTCCTTGTAGGCCTCGGTATTGGCGCGCTGGTGGGCGTCTTGTTTGCGCCCAAGTCCGGCGAAGAGACGCGCGATCTTCTCTCGAAGAAAGCCGATGAAGGGCGCGACTTTGCGCAGCGCAAGGCGCGGGAGCTCCGCGAGCGGGCGGACGAACTGATCGAGCGCAGCAAGGACGTGGCGGTGCGCAAAAAGGACTCAATTGCGGCGGCCGTTGATGCAGGACGCGAAGCGTATCTCCGCGAATCCAAGTCTTAAGTTTCTGCCGGCGCGTTCTGTATTTCGCGCCGCGCGCCGTTTTGCGGGCTGGCAGCCGTAAGTGAGCCTATGCGGAGGGGCTTGGGGTGCGTATGGAAACGTGGATCGCAGTTTTCGTTTGCGTTGCGGCAGCAGCGATTGTGTTGCAGGCAGGGATTCTCGTCGCTATGTTTCTCCAGATCCGGCGCACTACGGATCGCATGGAGCGGTTTACCTCAGACCTGGAGTCGCGGCTTAGCCCAATTCTAAGCCGCGTACAAATCCTGCTGGAAGATACACAGCCGAAAATTTCAGAAATGGTCGCCGACGCCGCGCACGTCGTGTACCTGGCGCGCGCGCAGGCGCAGAAGGTCGACCGCGTTTTCACCGAGGCTTCGGATCGGCTGCGCGGGCAGCTCGTGCGCGCCGATCGCATTGTCACCGGAGCCTTGGAAGCAATGGAAGACGCCGGAACGAAGTTCAGCCATAACGTTTGGCGCCCGGTGCAGAAAGTGTCGGCCCTGATGCAAGGTATCAAGGTGGGGATTGATTTGCTCCGCGCGCGGCGCGGAAGACGGAGGCCCGAAGAGCCCTTGGAGCAGGAAGAGGAATTGTTTATTTAACCGATTTCGGAGCAACGAGACTTACTGGGCAGGCGCCTTTCGCGCCTGCCTTTTTGTTGATCTAGCGAATCCAGCCGCCGCCCAGGACGCGCTCACCGTCGTAGAAGACGGCCCCCTGCCCGGAGGTGATAGCGCGCTGCGGAGCGTCAAAGATAATTCGCGCGTGCATAGCACCCTGCGGCATGACGGTCGCTTCGGCAGGAATGTGCTTATGGCGGATCTTCACCGTCGCGCGCACGGGTTCACTGGAAACCTGGTGCGCGATCCAGTTGACGTCTTGCACTTCACAGGTTGAGGTGCGCAGCGACTCGTCGTCTCCCACGACCACGCGATTGTTTTCGCGGTCAATGGCGACCACATAGAAAGGCTTGCCGGCTGCAAATCCCAAGCCCTTGCGCTGCCCAATGGTGAAGTTGTGTACGCCGCTGTGACGCCCGACAACGACGCCGTCTTCGGAAACAATCTCGCCCTCGTTGTTCGACAATGCCGCGCCGCGCTCCCGCGAATACGCCTCGATGAACTGAACATAGTTCCCGTTGGGAACAAAACACAGCTCCATGCTTTCGGGCTTGTCCGCCACCGGCAAGTTCGCCAGCCGCGCGGCTGCGCGCACCTCATCTTTGCTTAACTCGCCCAGAGGAAATTCGCTGCGCGCAAGCTGCTCCTGCGTCAGTCCCCAGAGAAAGTAAGATTGATCCTTGTTGTCGTCGCGAGCGCGCCACAATTCCCAGCGGCCGGTCTGCTCATTCCGGTGGATGCGCGCGTAATGGCCGGTGGCCAGCCGCTCCGCGCCAATCTGCCGCGCCATGCGCAGCAACGGCTCGAACTTTACATCCGTGTTGCAGTTGGTGCACGCAATGGGCGTGCGCCCGGCAAGATACTGGTCCACGAACGGGCGCACCACGCGCGCTTCAAACTGCTGCTCGAAGTTCACCACGTAGTGCGGAAAATTCAGGTGCTGCGCCACGCGCTTAGCGTCGTAGACGTCATCGAGCGAGCAGCAGCGGTGCTGCGCCGGGCCATCGCCTTGCAATTCGGGCAGGCGGCGCTGGTTCCAGAGCTGCATGGTGAGCCCGATGATGGGATTCCCTTGCTGCTGGAGCAGGGCTGCGACAGTAGAAGAGTCAACGCCACCGCTCATGGCCACGGCAATCAAGCCGCTCTGAATCGCGTCGCTCGCGGGCAAAGTATCGAATTGGGTTGCGCTGCTCACGCTCTATCCATTTTACGGGAAAACCAGAGTTCGTTGCGCAGCAACTGCTCCGCGGGCTCTTCCCACGGCTCGCGCGCCCGCCCGCGGAGGCAACCACCGGCTTACGACCGCGTTGCGGCTTCCTTGCGGTAGCTGGGGGAGAATTCGCGGAGTTGCTCGACGGCGGCCGGCACAATTTGCAGCGCGAGATCAATCTCGGCAGCGGTGGTGTTCCGGCCCAGGCTAAACCGCAAACTCGCCCGCGCTTCATCGGGCGACAGACCTATAGCGGTCAGCACATGCGACGGCTCGACGGCCCCCGATGAGCAAGCCGCCCCTGTCGAGCAGGCCAGCCCCTTAAGATCAAGCGCGATAACCAGCGCTTCGCCTTCTATCCCGGGAAACATGATGTTGGTGGTATTGGGCGTGCGCGGGGAGCGCGCACCGTTCGCGCGTGAATGCGGCACGCGCGAAAGCAGCCCTTCCTCCAATCGGTCGCGCAAAGCAGAAATGCGCGCCGCATCCTCCGCCAGCGCCTCCCGGGCAAGCTCCGCTGCTTTTCCCATGCCGACAATTCCCGCCACGTTTTCCGTGCCGGGACGGAATCCTCGCTGGTGATGCCCGCCATAGAGAAGCTGCTGCAAATGCGTGCCTCCGCGGATGTACAGCGCTCCGATGCCCTTTGGCGCATAAAACTTGTGACCGGAGAGGGAAAGCAAATCCAGGCGGAGCGCGTTCACATCAACGGGAACCTTCCCGGCGGACTGCACGGCATCGGTATGAAAGTAAACGTCGGCGTCCGCGGCAATGCGCCCAATTTCCTCGAGTGGTTGCACCGTGCCCAGCTCGTTGTTCGCGTGCATCACGGTAATCAGCGCCGTTTCTTTGCGGAGCGCGTGTCGCAGCGCCGCCGTCGAAACGAGCCCCTGACGATCAACGGGTAAGTAGGTGACGGGTATACCCTCCGTCTCAAGCGCCTGGCAGGTGTTGAGTACAGCTTCGTGTTCGATCGCGGTAGTGATGATGTGCTTGGACGCGACAGCGTCATCACGACTGCGAAGCGCAGCCCAGAATGGCCATGCCACGCCAAAGATCGCATGGTTGTCCGCTTCCGTGCCGCCGCTGGTAAATACGATTTCCTGGGGACGCGCGCCAATCAGCGCCGCGACTTGTTCGCGCGCCGTTTCAACCGCAGCGCGCGCCTTTTGCCCAAAGGTGTGAATCGACGCGGCATTGCCGAACTCCCCCGACAAATAGGGCAGCATGGTGCCGAGCACCTCCGGCTCGACAGGCGTGGTGGCATTGTGATCCAGATAGACGCGATTCATGGCCGTGTTATCAGGATAGACTCGACCTGTCGCAACGGCAAGCCGGCCACTCTCGCCGCCGCCTCATCGTGATAGGTAGCAGTGCAGGCGGGTGGGACTAGCTAGCTGCTGGGGTGGCTTGCAGGGAAGTGAGTACCGGAAGTGCGAGCAAACGGGTTTATCGTGCGAGGGTTAGGAGCACGCTATTGAGCTCCATCAGGTCGGCGTCGACGCGATAGAAACCGGGGCGCCATTTCGCGTCCGCTTCTTCGGCGTCTACTTTCAGCACGGCAAAATCGCGCTCCTGCCGGTGACCGTTAGCAAAATTGGGGAATTCGTCCCCAAGAAAGGTGATAGCGCCGGGCGCCGCTAGGTGCTGGCAATCTTCACGATTCAGGACGGCGCGCAGCATACCCTGGTTCTGCATATGAGGCTGGCAAAAGTAGAGGCACGCCATACCCGGTCATCATCGGCCAAACCCACGAAAGCTTGATATGGTACGGTAGTCCCCATTTGTGACGACCAGTGAACTAGAAGGACACAAAAACAACTATCACTAGAAAAGAACGGCTTGCATCCAAAAGCCTCGGGCGCCACTGCGGACCGAGTTTGGAATATTTCTATCTTATTGCGTGTCTATAACTTACGGGCATATGTCGCTGTAACACCCCCGCCAGCGCCGCATCTTACTAAAGGAGTCCAAGAAACCCCGCCGGGGACCCCACTCTATTCCGGGAGTTTTCGCGAGGATAAAAAGAAAGGAAGAGGAAAAATGAAAGCGTCGAGGAATCTAGTCACTTTGGCAGGAGCGTCGCTGCTGTTGGCCGCCAGCACCTTTGCCGCAGGCACGGGGAAGGGCACGCTGCACCTCTACGAGAGCGTGGACGTGCAAGGGAAGCAGCTGCCGCCAGGCGACTACAAGGTGGAATGGAATGGCGAAGGTCCTAACGTCGAGGTGAACATCACCGAAGGCAAAAAGACAGTAGCTTCGGTGCCGGCGCAGCTGGTGACCGTCGCCGAAAAGAAGACCACCGATGGTTACGCTTCCAAGAAGTTGGACGACGGCAAGAACACGCTGACCGAGATCTTCTTCCATGGAAGGGATTTTGAACTCCGCTTGGGGGATCAAGCCAGCACCGAACCTTCCCATTCGGGGACCAGCGGAAGCAATCAGTAAGAGTTTGCAACCAGCAGACCTGCTTCCCGTTGCGAAAAAGGGCCGCCCACGCGGCCTTTTTCTTGTTTCTAAACGTTCTCACACGTGCCCGAGATCGCTTTACGACACTCGGGATCGGGTCGCAGGACGGTCGGCCTCCTGTTGCGCATGGAATTGCGCAGCCTCGGTCGATCCTGCCAATGCGGTCGTCGAAGAATGGCCACCAGAGACGACCTGTGCGATTTCATCGAAATAGCCGGTGCCGACGAAACGCTGGTGCGTGACGGCGCGATAACCGAGCTCCTGGGCCGCGAACTCTTCCTGCTGCAACCTAGAGTATGCGGTCATGCCCGCCTGAGAATAGCCGCGCGCCAGGTGGAACATGCTCATGTTCAGCGAGTGGAAGCCTGCAAGCGTCACGAACTGAAATTTGTAACCCATCTTGCCGAGCTCTTGCTGGAAGTTGGCGATCGTGACGTCGTCCAGCTTCTTTTTCCAGTTAAAGGACGGCGAGCAATTGTAAGCCAGAAGCTTGCCCGGGAACTCGGCGTGGATGGCGTCGGCGAATTTGCGCGCCTCGGCGAGATCAGGTGTCGAGGTCTCGCACCACAGCATGTCCGCATAAGGAGCGTAAGCCAGGCCGCGCGCGATGGCCGCGTCGATGCCGCCGCGGAATTGGTAGAAGCCTTCGGCGGTGCGCTCGCCATGGATGAACTCGCGGTCGCGCGGGTCGGCATCGGATAACAGCAGACCTGCGGAATTGGCGTCCGTGCGCGCAATCAGAATCGTGGACACGCCGCAAACATCGGCGGCCAGCCGCGCGGCAGTCAGCTTTTCGATGAATTCGCGAATGGGCACAACGACTTTGCCGCCCAGATGCCCGCACTTCTTGGCCGAAGAAAGCTGGTCCTCAAAGTGCACGCCGGCCGCGCCCGCTTCGATCATCGCTTTCATCAGTTCGTAGGCGTTGAGCGCGCCGCCGAAACCGGCCTCCGCATCCGCCACGATCGGCGCGAACCAATACACGCTGCTGCGCTTGCCCTCCGCTGACTCGATCTGATCGGCGCGAAGCAGCGCGCGATTGATGCGCTTGACCAGCGCCGGAGCGCTGTCGCAAGGATACAGACTCTGGTCCGGGTAGACGTCCCCTGCGGTATTGCTATCCGCGGCTACCTGCCAGCCGCTTCCGTAGATCGCCTTCAAACCGGCTTGCACCATTTCGATGGCTTGATTGCCGGTGACCGCGCCGAGGGCGGGCACATACGCATCGCTATGCATCAGATTCCACAGGCGTTCTGCGCCGAGGCGCGCCAGAGTGTACTCGATCTGGATCGTGCCGCGCAGGCGGAGCACGTCGGCATAGGAATACGGTCGGGTGATCGCCGACCAGCGCGGATTCATGGCCCAGTCGGAATGGTCGTTGTGCATTTGTTGTCCGTTAGTGCCGTTCAGTGACATTGCTTCTCCTTGATTTGTGCCCTTCAGCCGGGAATCTATCGAACTCAAACCGGATTGAACTCGCCGCGCCGAATCATCTCTTCGCTCAGGCGGCGCGCTTCTGCAAGCCTGGCTGCCTGCGTGGCAGCTTGCTCCGAATCGCCGGACTGCTTGACGTTTTCTTGCAACAGTCGCTCCAGCTCTTGGTCAAAAAGCCCGGTGATCAGTTCTGGTGTGTGGCGAATCGTCTGTCCGTTATCGTCAAGTACCGCAAACGTGTCCGCGTGCTTCATGCGCTGCGCGATCATCAGCCGGTAGATACGATCGGTGGCCAGGTCTTCCATGTAGCCGTCCAGCAGGCTCGCGCCGCGGCCGTTCAATACGCCATTGCGGTAGCGAATCACGGTGCGAATCGCCGCGCGCGTACCCGCCAGCGTGCGCTTGCCGACAGCTGTCGGCAGCGGCCGCAGGTCAGGATGGGGATTGGCATTCTTCGGGCGAGCGGTGAGCTGGTTCGGAGCGGGGAACTGCGCGACCGCGATTTCGTTCTGGTCCGGGTGGCCGGTCCACGCGCCGTCCATCAAGCAGGACGCTTCGTTCTTTTTGTCTTCGGCGAGAACCGCAAGGGCACGGGCGTTGAGCTCCGGATTGTCGCGGCTGGGGTAAAGCGCAGTCATCCCGCCGATCGCCAGCATGCCGTGCTTGTGGCAAATCTCCGGCATCAGCGTGCGCAAATTCTGGAAGAACGCGACGTTGTGGGGAATCGTGTTGCGATCCGGCAAAACCCATTCGGCGTTCTCTAGGTTGAAATGAATCAGGCTGGCCATATAATCCCAGCGGCCAAGATTTAATCCCAGCAGGTGCTCACGCAGATTCCACGCGAACTCTTCCATCTGGAACGCCAGCGGATGCGCTTCCACCAGCGCCATGCATTTGATGGCATCGGCGGGAATGCCCTTGGCGCGCGCAATCATCTGAAAGAGATCGCGCCACCATAGCGCCTCGTCCGCGGATTCCGACTTGGGGATGTAAAAACAAAGCGGATGCTTCAGCAGTGAGAAATCCACTTGGTAGGCAATCATCGCAACATCGAAGAGGGAGGCCGGGAGCAGTTCGCCCGGTAGAACGCCAGCTTGATGCAGGTGCAGGCCGCGCGGACGTGTGAAGAGGGCTGTCTTGCTCGGCTGAATGCTCACCGCACGGTTCCGTTTCTTGTCGAAATAATTCAGCCGGCCGGCAAGCGCTTCCAAAACGTTGTGGATGCCGCCGGTTAGGTGGTCCCAGGTGTTGGCGTTGGAATCTTCGAGGTCTAGCATCACACCGGGCGCGCCGGAGTTAAGCATCTTCACGACGAGCTCGGCGTCGTCTGCCGGGCCGGTCATCTGATTGCGCTGGTCAAGGCACCAGTCCGGCAGCTCGATTTCCCACACCTGTGTGGTCGCGACGGATGACGGCAGGAAGTCGGGTTGCTTACCGGCAAGCGCTTGATGTAGCGCCGTTTCGCGGCGAGCGATCAGAGCGCGCTGGCGAAGCGTAAGCGCGGCGTGCAGAGGCGCCAGGAACTCCAGAAAGCCGGCGGGCAGGTCGCGCGCGGCATCGAAGCCGGTTGGGGCCGTATTTACGGGCATCAGCCGTTCGGAGAGGCTGCCAGCTGTTATGGAAAGATCCGCTTGGTTCCTGGAAGTTGCCATCAGTTCGTCCTCGCGATCGCTCACTTCGAGCGTGCCGCAGGGCTCCTCAGACGGAAGGCAATTGACAGGCCAACCTGAGGCTATGGCACGCGGATAAGTCATTGATAATAAGCTATATACATCTCCGTTGCGAAGGTCTCGCCTGCCGCCCGAGACCGCCCTCCCGTTCTAACGGCACAGAGTTACTCTCCTGGGACTAGGAACTTCCCGAGCAGTTCCGCGATTCGATATCCTCGTTTCGTCGGTGCCCAGCCGGACAAGGAGCACGGGGCCAGGGTTGGGACTGCAATGCGGTTGGGTTTCAAAGGCTGCGAAAATCAGCGTGATTGCAAAAGAAACAGGGCTGGCGCAACAATAGCGCGGGCCTGATGGCACAAAGACATGTCTGCCTCGTTATCAGCGGCTGGTATTGACCACCAGATTGTTTTTCACCTCAAAAATATTTGGTACGCCGTTAGCGCGCAAGCCGGCGAGATTCTTGTCCGCCTCGCTGTCGACCACGCCCTCCAGGCTGACATGCCCATTTCTTACGATGATGTGAATCGAAGGCATGGAAGACCACCCGTATTTGGAGAGCACCGCGTCTCCGTAAATGGCGCGATAGAGCGCGTGGCGCAACTGGTCATCCATCGGGGATGGCGGCAGCACTTCAATGTTGTTGGTCACGCCGGCAACGCCCTCGATGCTCTTGACCGCGGCCTCGGCGTCAGACTTGACGGTGGGACGCGTCACCTGGCCCTCGAGGGTGACGTGATCGCCGTCGACTTTGAACACCAGGTTGTCGAAAACGGAGTAGTAGGGAAGTAGAAGAAGCTGATGGCGAACTTCGCGCACCAGATTTTGCTGCGATTTGGTTTCGCGCTGGCCCTTAGCGGTGGGCGGTACGCTTGCCGGCGTTATGACAGGGATGGCAAGTGAAAGGGCGGCGGCT
>Ga0137415_10008208_pt1 | contig 10341 bp, 7 predicted proteins | sample CZODoug3_1_1_16f_FD_183082 | JGI IMG/M metagenome (GOLD analysis project Ga0137415, IMG submission 183082) | Vadose zone soil fungal communities from Angelo Coast Range Reserve, California, USA - CZODoug3_1_1_16fungal (Hybrid Assembly) | ecosystem: Environmental > Terrestrial > Soil > Vadose... | reverse complement strand
GCTGCTCTCCTTCCTGCGGTGATGCGGCGCGCGCGCAGCTTCGCCGATCTCCTCCTGGCGGCTCTTTGCCTGTGGGCAGCCTGGTACCACACCCCGCCGGGCGCGCTCCTGCGCGGCGCCTTCGCCCGCCTCGCCGGCGGCCGGAGCGTCACGCCGGGGCTCCTCTCGTATTACGGCGCCGGAGCGCGCGCGTACCAGCTCGCCGAGCCGCTGCCGCCCCGCGCAGCGCTCTCGCCGGGTGCCGCTCTGGGCCTCGGCGCGCAATCCGCCCTGGAGAGGACTTCCCCGGCGGACCGGGCGCAGGTGCTTGCCCGGGCCGGGCTCCGCTCGGGTTCCGCGGATGCGCTGGGAGACTGGATCGGGCGCGAGGCCCAGCGGCAGGGTTCGCGCGAGGCCGCCGTGCTTTCCCTGTTCTGCGGGGAGGAGGCGGCGCGATTCGCCCGCGATCGTGCCGGAGCCGCGCGTGGCGCAGCCAGCCTCGAGGAGCTGGCGCGCCAGCTGCCGCCGCGCTACGCGGAAAGAATCGAGCTCGCCGCCACCGCGCTCACGCTCGGCACCGCCTACGCGCTGGCGTGGCCGCTGCCCGAATCCGCGCAGGTGACCTCTCCCTTCGGCGTGCGCGCACATCCCCTGCTTGGCGGGCGCCGGTTCCACTCCGGCGTGGACCTGGGGGTTCCCATCGGCACTCCCGTCCGCGCGGCGGGGGAAGGCCTCGTGCGCCGCGCCAGCGACGACCGGGTGAGCGGCCGGCTCGTGCTCGTCGACCACGGCAGCGGGGTCTCGACGGTGTACTGCCACAACGACGCGCTGCTGGTGGCGCCGGGCGACGCGGTGGCGAGAGGGCAGGTCATCGCCCTCTCTGGAAACAGCGGCCTCTCCACCGGTCCCCACCTGCACTACCAGCTCGACCTGCCTCACGGCCCGGCGAATCCTCTCCTCTTCCGCGCCGCGCGGCCGCCTCAGCTCGCCTCGGGCGGAACCGAGCCCTGAGCTCCGGTCAGGGGCTCTCGGCCCGCTCGTGCACCTGCGGGCAGGACGGATCCCTCAGGCAGTCGAATCGTTCGACGTCCACGAACCTGCCGCCCCGCACCTGGAAGCGGGCAAGCTGGGCGACCACGTCGCCGCGGGAGTCGAAGTCGCAGGGACCGGACGCGCCTTGGTAGTCGAACGGCTTGCCAGCCGCGATCAGCTCCAGCGACCGCGCGACACCGGCAGTCCCGGCATTGACGCGCTCTCCGTTCGAGTCGTTGATCGCGCCCAGCGCCTCGCGGATCTCGGCGCCACTCACCATCGCGGGATCTGCCAGGTGCCTGCGCTCGGCAGCCTGCAGCGCGGCCAGCATGACGGTCATCGCGGCGTCGTACGCGGCCGCGTCGCGGAAGGCCGGCGACTGGCCGGTCGAAGCCTTGAGGTCCCCGGCGAACGCCTGGCCCGCGGCACCTTCGCCCAGCACTGCCTGGGAGGTGCCTTCCTGGCCCTCCACCGCGGCCTTCAGGGTCTCGATCACGCGCGCCGCCCTGAAGTTGTGCGTGTGCACCAGCCGCACCTTGGATCCGCTCGCCAGGTAGGCCTTGGTGAAGCCCACCGAGAACTTCGGGAAGGTGATCTCCACCACCGCGTCCGGCGGGGCGTCGACCTTCCCGTGGGTCTTCTTGTCGGTCACCCTGGCCACGTCCGCGGCCCAGTCGTATTCGGCCGGATTGACCTTCACGCCATGGAAGAGCTGCTCGACGATCGCGCCTGGGCGTGACTCGGTGGCGTCAGCCTTGATGGCGTCGGAGAAGCCGTGACCGTAGGGGTCGTCGCTGGCGTAGATCGACAGCTTGAACTTGCCGTCGCCGTTCGCGTCGCCGTTCTCGCCGGCGGACACGAGCATCTGGACCAGCATGCGCGCCTGGTACGCGTCCGACATGGTGGTGCGGAAGTTCCAGCCCTTGCCATTCCGCAGGGCCGCTTGTTTCACCGGATCGGCGTCCTGCGCCTCCGGGTTGTCGATCGCCGGCGAGGTGCACGCCATGCAGACGATCGGGACGTCCAGCTGGTGCGAGAGGTCGCCGTCGTAATTCAGCATGTTGACGGCGATGTCGTCCTGGCTGGAGTCGGTGACGATCGCCTTCGCGTTCTGCTGCTTGACGAGCTGCAGGGCGCCGGCGCGCGCCATCTCCGGCGAGTTGCCCGAATTGATCTCGGCCAGCTCGAATCGCAACGCCTTGCCGGACTGCTTCAGGGCCTGGTTGACCTGGGTGACCGCCAGCCGGATGGAATCGGACCAGCTCGGCGTCGCAATGGAGCCGGTCCGGTCGATCAGCTGTCCGAGGACGATCACCGGGCCCTTCGGCGGCTGCGGAGCCTCCGCCGCCGGCTTGCACGCGGCCGCGCAAAGCACGAGGCCGAGAAGGATTCGCTTCATGATGTTCTCCAGGTCACGGCCGATTCGGGTCGGACCGCGGGAATAGCAAGGGAGACGTGTAAGACTGCAATGCTCCGCCCGGGTCGGTTCTCGCGCGGTGTGGGAAGCGCGGGCACGGTGCGCACTTCGGAGCAGGCGCGGCGCCTCCTGGCGCCACCGGGCTGGCCGCCGCGCGGCGCGCGGGATAGGTTTCGCGCCCCTGGAGGAAACCTTGAGCGTGGCCATCCGCAAGATCCTCATCGCCAACCGCGGCGAGATCGCCGTCCGCGTCGCCCGCACCTGCCGCGAGATGGGGATCCGCACCGTCGCCATCTACAGCGACGCGGACCGCGCCGCTCTCCACGTCCGCTCCTGCGACGAGGCCGCACGGGTCGGCCCGCCGCCCTCGCGGGAGAGCTACCTCTCGATCGAGAACGTGCTCGCCGCCGCGCGCAGGACGGGCGCGGACGCCATCCACCCCGGCTACGGGTTCCTCAGCGAGAACGCGGCGTTCGCGCGCGCGTGCCGGGACGCCGGCATCGTCTTCATCGGCCCGCCGCCCGAGGCGATGGAGGAGATGGGCGAGAAGACCCGCGCGCGGAGGAAGGTCAGCGAGGCCGGCGTGCCGATCGTGCCCGGCCTCAAGGAGCCGATCCCGGAAGGCGGCGAGGAGCAGGCCAAGCGAAAGGCCCAGGAGATCGGCTACCCGATCATGCTCAAGGCGGCGGCAGGCGGCGGCGGCAAGGGGATGCGGCTGGTCTCGGAGCCGCGGGAGTTCGACGCGGCGCTCGCCACGGCGAAGCGCGAGGCGCTCTCGGCATTCGGCGACGGCCGGGTCTACATCGAAAAGGCCGTCACCCGGCCCCGGCACGTGGAGATCCAGATCTTCGCGGACCAGCAGCAGAGCTGCATCTGGCTGGGCGAGCGCGAGTGCAGCGTCCAGCGGCGGCATCAGAAGGTCATCGAGGAGACGCCCTCGCCCGTCGTCACGGCCGAGCTGCGCACGAAGATGGGCGAGGTGGCCGTCAAGGCAGCCCGCGCGGTGAGCTACGTGGGAGCGGGGACCTGCGAGTTCCTGGTCGACGGGACCTCGCACCAGTTCTACTTCCTGGAGATGAACACGCGCCTCCAGGTCGAGCACCCCGTGACGGAGTGGTGCACGGGGCTCGATCTGGTGCGCTGGCAGATCGAGGTGGCGCAGGGAGCGCGGCTGCCCTGGACCCAGGAGGACGTGCCCCGGAACCTGCGCGGGCACGCCATCGAGGCGCGGCTCAACGCCGAGGATCCGGCGCGGAACTTCCTTCCCAGCCCCGGCGTGATCACCGACGCGCGGCTCGCGGCCGGGCCGGGGGTCCGCAACGACTGGGGAGTGGAGTCGGGGTCCGAGGTGCCCCGCTACTACGATCCGATGATCGGCAAGCTCGCCGTCTGGGCGCAGACCCGCGAGCAAGCGATCGCGCGCCTGCGGCGCGCGCTCTCGGAGACGGTGGTGAAGGGCATCGTCACCAACACGCGCTACCTGAAGGGGATCCTCGACCTGGAGGAGTTCCGCCGCGGCGACTACGACACCGGCATCCTCGCCCGCGCCGCGGACCGGCTGCTGCCGGAGAAGCCCGACGGAACGGATCCGACGCCGGAGCAGGAGATGGCGCTCGCCGCCGCGGCCATCTGGCAGCTCGAGCAGGACCAGCGCGCGGCGCTCGCGCCGGCCGCCGGGCCTTCCGCCCGCGAATCGGCCTGGGCGCGCGCCGGGCGCCTGGAGACGCTGCGGAGGAACGGGTGAGATACCAGGCGTCGATCGGAGGAGTGGAGCGGCTGATCGAGATCACGCCGCGCGCGGAGAAGTACCGGGTGACGATCCACGAAGGAACGAAGGAGGGCCCGGGCGCCCGCACGCTGGAGGTCGATGCCGTGCACCTCGCCGGGCACGCGATGTCCTTGCTGGTGGACGGCCGGAGCGTGCGTTGCGAGGTCGAGCCGGGCCAGGACGGGCGCGTCGCGGTGCTGGTCGGCGACGAAGTGCACGAGCTGGAGATCCTCGACGAGCGCCGCCTCCGCCTGCGCCGCGCCTCGGGAAAGTTCACCCTGGAAGGCCCGCAGCGGGTGGACTCGCCGATGCCGGGCAAGGTGGTGCGGGTGCTCGTCAAGCAGGGCGACCAGGTCCAGGAAGGACAGGGCCTGGTCGTCGTCGAGGCGATGAAGATGGAGAACGAGCTCAAGAGTCCGAAGGCGGGCGTCGTCTCCGAGTTGCACGCGCAGGAAGGGCAGGCGGTGGAGGCGGGAGCGAAGCTGGCCGTCGTCGCCTAGCCCGCCGCCGCTCCCGGCGGCATGCTTTTCACCGCGCGGACGTTGTGGGATTCGTTCCGGATGGGCACGCCGCCCCTCAGACTCGCGCCCCCGTCGCCCGAGCTCTCCTCCGCCCCGCCGTGGCGCCGCGATCCCTACCTGCTCCTCTTTCCCCTGGGCGCGCTGCTCGCCTGGGCGGGCGTGCTTCCCTGGCTGCTCTTCTCGCTGGGCGCCACCCGCCTGTACCTCCCCATGTTCGAGGCGATCGGCTATCGCGCCGCCTTCCATCCCGTCGCGCAAGTGGAGGGATTCCTCACCTGTTTCGCGGTGGGGTTCCTCTTCACCTTCGTCCCGCGCGGGACGGGAACGGCGCCGCCGGCCCCCTGGCAGATGGCCGTGGCGATCGCCGCGCCGATCGTCTCGGTGGTCTGCGCCTGGTTCGAGCGGTGGCTCCCGGCGCAGATTTCCTGGATCGCGCTCATGGCGGTGCTGGTCGGGTTCGTGGTCCGGCGAGCGCGTCGCGGCACCCGTCCCATTCCCGCCAGCTTCGTCTGGGTGGCCGCGGGCCTCCTGATGGGCGCCACGGGAGCGGTCCTCACGGGCGTCGCGGCGGCGCTGGACGATCGTGGGTTCTGGCTCCACCTGGTCGGGCGCGGCCTGCTGCTGCAGGGACTGTTCACCGGGCTCGTCCTGGGGATCGGCGGCCTGCTCCTGCCGGCCGTCACCCGCGGCGTGGATCGGGCCTCGGAGCGGAGGCCGCCCGCCTGGGCCTATGCGCTGCACGCGGTGCTCGCCGTGGCCTTCGCGGCGACGTTCTTCCTCGAGCACCGCGCCTCGGTGCAAGCGGCGTATGCGCTGCGTGCCGCGATCGTGCTCTCGGTGGTGATCGGATCCCTGGAAGCGCTCCATCCGCCGACCTTGCCCGGATTGCACCGCCGGATCGCCCGCTGGTCGGTATGGATGCTCCCCGCCGGCTATCTCTGGGTGGCGGTCGCCCCCGAGTACCGGCGTGCCGGGCTCCACCTGGTGTTCCTCGGCTGTTTCACCGCCCTGGTGCTCGCCGTCGCAACCCAGGTGGCGCTGCCACACGGCGAGCGCCCCCATCCGCTCCGCGCCCGCCCCTGGCAGCTCGTCGCCTCCTCCGGGCTGCTCGTCGCGGCGCTCATCGCGCGCGTGTTGCTGGAGGTGGACCCGCCTCACTTCCACCTCTGGCTGGGCACCTCGGCCGCGGCATTCCTCACCGCGACCGTTCCCTGGGCGGCGCTTTTGCTGGCGAGGCGCGCTTGAGCGAATCCCGCTACATCCACGGCACCGCGAAGGAAGAGCAGGCCCGCCTCTCGCAGTTGAACCAGCTGCTCAACGACGCCGCGCTGCGCGAGCTCCGGCTGCGCGGCGGCGAGCGCATCGTCGATTTCGGCTGCGGGCTTGCGCAGCTGACCCGCGCGATGGCGCGCCAGGCGGGAACGCGGGCGGTCGGCCTGGAGCGGAGCGCCGAGCAGATCGCCGAGGCAATGCAGCAGGCGCGCGCCGCGGGCGAGGAGCACCTGCTCGAGCTGCGCGAGGCCGACGTGGTGGTCGCGCAGGTGGAGCCCGGCGCGTACGACCTCGCGCATGCGCGGTTCGTGCTGGAGCACGTGCCCGATCCGCTGGCGGTGGCGAAGGCGATGGTGCGCGCGGTCCGGCCCGGCGGACGCATCGTGCTGCAGGACGACGATCACGACGTGCTGCGCTTGTGGCCCGAGCCGCCGGGCCTCCGGCCGCTCTGGGAGGCGTACATGCGCACCTACGACCGGCTGGGCAACGACCCGATCGTGGGCCGCCGCCTGGCCGCGCTCCTGCACGAGGCCGGGGCCCGGCCGACCCGGTGCACCTGGCTGTTCTTCGGAGCTTGCGCCGGCGAGGCTGCCTTTCCCGCCTTCGTCGAGAACCTGCACTTCCTGCTGGCCGCGACGCGGGAAACCATCGTCTCGGCCGGGCTGCTCGGGCCGGCGGAAGTCGACGAGGCGCTCTCCCAGCTCCGCCGGTTCGGGAAGAGGCCCGACGCCGCATTCTGGTACGCCGTCGCGTACGCTGAGGGCGTCAGGTAGATTCCCGGCGAGAGCGGATCCGGAACGTCCACTCTCAACAGCACAGCGCCGCCGAATACGGCGGCGACTGGCCTCGAGGACGCACATGGCCAGCAGCACGCGACGAGTCGAGGCGGCGCTCGAACGGTGGGCGCGCGAGATGTACGGCAAGGCCGCCGGGAAGCCGGGCGCGCTGCGCCAGGCGCAGTTCGCCACCACCGGCGGCATGGCGCTCGACCCGCTCTACGTCCCCAGGGACACGGCCTACGAAGAGAAGCTCGGGTTCCCGGGCGAGTACCCGTTCACCCGCGGCATCCAGCCGACCATGTACCGCGGCCGGTTCTGGACCATGCGCCAATACGCCGGCTTCGGCACCGCCGAAGAAACGAATCGGCGCTTCCGCTACCTGCTCGCCTCGGGCCAGACCGGACTGTCCACGGCCTTCGACCTTCCCACGCAGATGGGCCACGACTCGGACAGCCCGCGCGCGCGCGGCGAGGTGGGCCGGGTGGGCGTTGCCATCGACACCGTCGAGGACATGGAGCGGCTCTTCCAGGGCATCGACCTGGGCAAGGTCTCCACGTCCATGACCATCAACGCGACGGCCGCCACCTTGCTGGCCCTGTACCAGTCGGTGGCGGAGGCCCACGGCACCCCCGCGCGGGAGCTGTCGGGGACGGTGCAGAACGACGTGCTCAAGGAGTACATCGCGCGCGGCACGTACATCTATCCGCCCGGGCCGTCGATGCGCCTCATCACCGACGTCTTCGCCTACACGGCCGAGGCGATGCCGAAGTGGAACCCCATCTCGATCAGCGGCTACCACATCCGCGAGGCCGGCTCGACCGCGGCGCAGGAGATCGCCTTCACGCTCGCCGACGGGATCGCCTACGTGGACGCGGCGGTGAAGCGCGGCCTGGACGTGGACTCCTTCGCCGGCCGATTGAGCTTCTTCTTGAACGTCCACAACAACTTCCTCGAGGAGGTGGCCAAGTTCCGGGCGGCGCGGCGCCTCTGGGCGCGCACCATGCGCGAGCGGTTCAAGGCCAAGGATCCGCGCAGCTGGACGCTGCGCTTCCACGCGCAGACCGCCGGGTCCAGCCTCACCGCTCAGCAGCCGGACAACAACGTGGTGCGCGTCGCGCTGCAGGCCTTCGCCGCGGTGATGGGCGGCTGCCAGTCCCTGCACACCAACTCGCGCGACGAGGCGCTCGCGCTCCCCAGCGAGGAGTCGGCGCGCATCGCGCTGCGAACGCAACAGATCGTCGCGCACGAGAGCGGGGCGGCCGACCTGATCGATCCGCTCGGCGGATCTTATGCGCTGGAGGCGCTGACCGACGACCTGGAAGAGAAGGCGATCGCGTACCTGACGCGCATCGAATCGATGGGCGGCATGGTGCAGGCCATCGCCTCCGGATACCCGCAGCGCGAGATCGAGGAAGCGGCCTACCGGTACCAGAAGGAGATCGAGGACAAGCAGCGCGTGATCGTGGGGGTGAACGAGTTCGTCACCGAGGGCGAGGCGCCCTTCGAGACCATGCGGGTGGATCCGCGCCTCGAGGAGCAGCAGGTGGAGCGGCTGCGCGCCTTCCGCGCGGCGCGCTCGCAGGAGCCCCCCCTGCGCGCGCTCTCCGACCTGAAGCGGGCGGCGCAAGGAACGCAGAACGTGATGCCGCACATCGTATCAGCCGTGAAGGCGCGGGCGACGCTGGGGGAGATCGCCAACGCGCTGCGCGACGTATTCGGGGAGCACGGCCGCAACTGATTCCAGCGCACTCCGGCGAGGCTCGCGCGTTCAGCCGCCGGATCGGGCACGGGGAGCAGCGGAGGCCGACCCCGGCGCCACGGGCCTGAGGTGCCAGAGGGCCAGGCCGAATCCTCCCGCACGAGGACCTCCGACCATCTCGAAACGATCCGGCGACGCGGCCATCGCGCGCACCATCGCCGACGGACGCGGCGAAGCGTCGGTCACGATCCACTCGCTGGAAAACGCGCGCACCACGCGGGCGACGGCCTCCGGGCCGGAAAGCGCGCCCGCGCAGCTTCGCGCCGGGCAATCGCTGGCGTCGTGCACGGCGTGGTGCCATTGCCAGAAGAGCGCGGGGTTGGCGGCGTGCAGGAGCGACGGGTCGGCCATCGAGATGTAGCGGTACTCGGGCAGCGACGCGTAGATGGGGGCGGTCCGGAACGTGTCGTCGGTAAAGAGCAACGAGCCGGGCGGCACCCGGGCGCGCACCTCGTCCGCGAGCTGCTCGTACGTCGCAGGCGGACCCAGGTTCGAGTTTCCCACCTCCCAGGCGATGGACAGGTTCCTGGCCGCAAGCGCTGCCGCGCAGAGCGCCGCGGCGGCCGGGAGCAGCCGGCGGGCGCCTTCGCGCAGTCCTTCGCGCGGCCAGAAGAGCCCGGCCGCGAGCGCCAGGAGCGGCGGGACGTAGTCGAGGAAGCGAGCGGTGCGCAGGGAGAGAGGGAGCACCAGGGCGATCGCGAGCAGCGCGGAGGCGCGCATCCCTCGGGTCCCGGCGGGCGTGCGGCCGCGCGAGGCCCACCAGGCAGTCGCGAGGAGCGCGAGCCCGAACCACACCTCGGCCAGGAGGAATTCCGGGGCGAGGGGCTTCGCCTCCAGCCCCGAGTTGGGAAGCGGATCGCTGGAGAGCAGGTCGAGCGTCGTTGCGTTGTGGAGGAAGGCGACGGTGAGGTACTGCCCGCGGTCGGGCCGCAAAAGGAAAGCGAGAGCGAGCCCCGCGATCGACCAGAGGAGCGCGCGCGGCGAGCCGCGCCCGCCGGCGATGCGGGCGCCGCACAGCCCGAGGAGGACGAAGAAGGGCGAGAGCGGCGAGGAGAGGTGGAGCAGGCCGTGGAGGAACGCAGCGGCGAAGGCAAAGCCTGGATGCAACTCGCCGGCGCCGGCGGCGAGCCCCGCGAGGACGAGCGGCACAGTCAGGTGCGTGGGCCGGGCGAGGTGGTCGCGAAAGGCGAAGAAAGGCGAGATGGCCAGCGGGGCCACCGCGAATGCCGCGGGTCGCTCCTGGCCGAGCCGCCGCAAGAGCCAGGCCAGGGCCACCGCCGCGAACGTCGCAATGGCGGCTCCGGCGAGGCGCGCGCCCCAGACCGTGCCGAGAAGCGTGAACGGAACCATCAGCCAGTGAAAGCCGAGCCACAGGTCGACCCCGGAGCTCCCCAAGAGCGTGTACGGAAGGAAGGGGGCGCCGCGCAGCCGGAAGCCGGTCCTGACCAGATCGCGTGCGGTCTGGAGGTGGCGGTACGGGTCGCTGTCGCCCAGGCCGTCGATGCCCGAGGCGCAGGCCGCCGCGAAGGCGAAAGCCAGGGCGCCGGCGAGAACGAGCTCGGCCCTGCGCCTTTCGACCTCAGGCACGCTGCGGCACCTGGCGCAACCCGCTCACCGACGCGCGCGACGCGCGCTCTCCCTCCTCGTGGTACTCGGCGTCCTCGTTCACGCGCCAGACGTCGTACAGCTCCTTCCCGGCGAGGATGTTCTCCACCGTCAGGATGGCGGTCATCATGGAATGGTCCTGGTTGTTGTACTTGTGCATCCCGTTGCGCCCGGTCAGGTGCAGGGTGGGGAACCGCTCCTTCAGCTCG
>Ga0137415_10008206_pt1 | contig 10343 bp, 10 predicted proteins | sample CZODoug3_1_1_16f_FD_183082 | JGI IMG/M metagenome (GOLD analysis project Ga0137415, IMG submission 183082) | Vadose zone soil fungal communities from Angelo Coast Range Reserve, California, USA - CZODoug3_1_1_16fungal (Hybrid Assembly) | ecosystem: Environmental > Terrestrial > Soil > Vadose... | reverse complement strand
CCCCTTGGACGTGTGCCCGAGTTTGTCAACGCGACCTGCCCCAAGTGCGGCGGTCCTGCGCGGCGCGAGACCGACACCATGGACACGTTCGTTGATTCGTCTTGGTATTTCTACCGCTACACCGATGCACGCAACGACCGTGCGCCTTTCGACAGCGCGACCGTCGGCTACTGGTTCGGCGATCGCGGCATCGATCAATACATCGGCGGCGTCGAGCACGCCATCCTCCACCTCATCTACTCGCGCTTCTGGACCAAGGTCATGCGCGACCTCGGCTTGGTGAAGAACGATGAACCCGTCGAGCGCCTCTTCACGCAAGGCATGGTGATCAAGGACGGCGCCAAGATGTCCAAGAGCCTCGGCAACGTAGTCTCGCCCGACGAGATGGTCGCCCGTTACGGCGCCGATGCCGCGCGCCTCTACAGCCTGTTCGCCGCCCCGCCCGACCGCGATCTGGACTGGCAGGACTCCGGCATTGAAGGTATCCAGCGCTTCCTGGGCCGCGTGTACCGCTTCGTGATGCGCAACGCGAAACCCGACTCTGCGGATTGGCGGAGGCCCGTGCCGCAGGATTTGTCTACCCAAGCGCGCCAGGTTCAACGCAAGCTCCACCAGACCCTCAAGCGCGTGACGGACGACTTCAAGGGACGCTGGCACTTCAACACCAGCATCGCCGCAATCATGGAGTTGGTGAACGAACTCTATGGTGCGGAGGAGCACGCCGGGCGGCCTTCGGCTCCCGCGTCGATTCCTCTCCCGCTGCTTGCCGAAGTGCAACGCAGCCTGGTCTTGCTGTTGGCGCCTTTCGCGCCGTACCTCGCGCACGAGCTCTGGCAGACCCTCGGCGAGAAGGGAAGTCTCTTGCGTGCCCCGTGGCCGAAGTACGACCCCGCACTAGCCCAGGAAGAAGAAATCGAAATCCCGGTGCAGGTCAATGGCAAGCTGCGCGGCCGCGTTCTCGTGCCTGCGGATGCGGACAGATCTCTGGTTGAGGCACGCGCGCTAGCTGACGAAAAAGTTCAGAGCGCGATCGCCGGCAAGAAGATCGTGAATATCGTCTTCGTGCTCGGCAAGCTGATCAACTTCGTAGTACGTTAGGCGCCCGGCAAGCGACCCACATCAAAATAAGCAGGCGGGCTGGATCGCCCGCCTGCTCTATTCGCAACTGAAACGAGCTAACCGCCCTTCAGTTCTGGGCGGTCTCTGCCGAACCGAATACGAGAGCCTCTTTGCGGTTGCCGAACGAAAGTTCCCGCAGCGTTTTTGTCCCGTCCGGGCCGCTCGATAGCGTCACGGCACTATACGGGGCCGGCTGCTCTTTCTCCACCAGCTTGCCAGAAGTTGTCGCCACCACGTTCTTTCCCTGCAAGATCTTTATCTGCACATCGGAACCCGTGCCGTCCCATGTTACTTTGTAGTCGCCGGGCTTCAACTGGGTTGCGCCCACCTGTACGTCCGAAGTCAGCGTGAATTTTGCCTCGTTCTTTTCTTTCGCGAACGCGCTCAGCGTTGCGCAGACGGCTACGAATGCCACCAAAACAGAGTACCTTGCGAATCTCATGACTTCTCTCCTAAATAGAGCGTTGGTTGTGGTTTCGGAGTCGAGACCTGACTCCTCGCCGGTCACTTACGTATGGAATGTTGTGAGAGTTTCTTTTGGGGTTTGGATGTCACGCACCCATGTCAGGTTGCCGAAAAATACAATCGGGCGAAGCCTCTCCGAGACAGATTTACCTGGTTTGTGAATGGTTTGTAAATCTCTGTCAACCTTTCATAAAAGGATGCGCTCATTCGTCGTGCGCACAACCTTGAGTTATGCTTGAAGTTCATGGCCGTCTGGTCGCCTACCATCGAGGGTTTTCACAGCGTATTCCGCAAGCCGGTTGTGCCCGTTGCGGAAGTCGCCTGGCGTTGGAGCTTTGGTGCGGCCGCGTGGGTCCTGCTCGGTTTGGGTGTCCTCGAGTATCTCGATACCTTGCCGGTGTCCTCTACCGATCTCCTCATGCTGCGCACCGGACACCCGCTACTGGTGTCCAATGCCCTTTCGCACATCGTGCGCGGCACCGGCTTTCGCCTGGTGCTGGCGTCAGTGTTCCTGTTTTCTGCTCTCGCAATTCTGTGGATCTTGCTCGCGTCGATCGGACGGGCTGCAACGCTGGATGCTCTGATCGGTGACATTCGGAAACGAGCGCGTGTCTCGCTGGACGAAACCCGTGACATTGCAAGCGACGTCCCGTCGATGGCAGGCGAAGCCGAGGATGCGCCGCCACCTTGGCGATTGCGCTCTCTGGCGGGCTTACATTTTTTCCGTGCCGCTCTCGCCCTGGCGGCATGCGCGGGAGGTCTGGGTGCGGTGATTCTGGCCGGCTTCGCATCCTCCAAGACTGACCCGCACCCCGGCATCGTGTTCTTCCTCGCGCTCACGCTCCTGCTGCTGGTCTGGATGGCATGGTCATGGGTCAGCTGGCTGCTCTCGCTGGCGTCGATTTTCGTCGTGCGCCAGGGCCAGGACACATTCGGAGCGTTGTCGTCCTCGGTTGGGCTGTGCCGCGATCGAATGGGCGCAGTGACTGCGGTCGGCGCCTGGTTCGGCCTGGCGCATCTCGTGCTCTTTGTGGTGGCCACTTCCGTGGTGACCTTTCCGATGGCCTTCGCGCAGGTATTGCCAGGGACATACCTGCTGACCGCAGTTGTGCTGCTGACTCTCGCTTACTTCGCGATCGTGGATACTCTCTACATCGGGCGGGCGGCCGGATACGTTGCGATCTTGGAGGCGCCGCCAACTCCCTCTGGGTTGCCGGTTCCCCAGGCCGAAGTGCCACCCGATCGCTCTCAGCTCTCAGCGATCAGCCTTCAGCCCGCGCCCGCCATGGTGGACCAGGAAGAGACGATTCTGAGCGACACCGCTGCCCTCCTTCAGGCGAACACTCAGGATTCAGCTTTCCTGGCTCAGCCATCCACCGCAACGATGGACCAGGAGGAGAGAATTCTCGGCGATCTCAGCGGCGAGTCGGAAGCCAGCAATCCGCAGTGAGCAAAAGAAGTTGCTGTGAGCTATCAAATAAGCGCCGAGAGCTAGAAGCTGAGAACCCCAGAGCCGCGAACTGAGAACCGAGCCCTCAGCCCTCCCTTTACACTGATTTCCGAATCTGAGACACTCATCCGTGGAAACTCAATCGATCGTTGTCCTCGACTTCGGCGCGCAATATTCGCAGCTGATTGCGCGCCGCATCCGCGAACTCAACGTCTTCTCCGCCGTGCTCCCGTGCAACGCAACCCTTGAGGAAATCCGCAGCTACTCGCCGGTGGGCATCATCCTGTCCGGCGGCCCATCGTCGGTCTATGACCAGGACGCGCCCGTCGCCGATCCGCAAGTCTTCACTCTAGGTTTGCCCCTGCTCGGCATCTGTTATGGCTTGCAGTACATGGTGCACGCACTCGGAGGAAAAGTGCGTCCTGCCGACAAGCGCGAATACGGTCATGCCCAGGTCGAAGTCGATGGCGCCGGCTCGCGTCTGTTCGAGGGTCTACCGAAAACGCTCAATGTCTGGATGTCGCACGGCGACGAGGCCGAACAGCTGCCCGCAGGCTTCCGACTGACTGCGAAATCCCCGAGCGCGGTAGCCGCGATCGAGAATCCCGCTCAGAAAATGTGGGCCGTACAGTTTCACCCCGAGGTCCACCACACCCCGCTCGGGAAGGACATCCTTCGCAATTTCGCTCTGAATATCTGCGGTGCCAATCCCACGTGGACCGCCCAGCACTTCATCGACGCCACCGTCGAACAAGTTCGCACGCAAGTCGGCAGCGGACGCGCAATCTGCGCTCTTTCCGGCGGTGTTGATTCCTCTGTCGCCGCCGTGCTCGTCGATCGCGCCATGCGCGACGGCTCCGGAAAGACGCGTCTCACCTGTGTCTTCGTCAACAACGGCGTACTCCGAAAAAACGAGTTCGAAAAAGTTCAGCGGACGCTCCGCGACAAGCTCGGCCTTCATCTCGTAGCGGTCGACGCCAGCAAGCGCTTCCTCAGTCGCCTGGCCGGCGTGACCGATCCTGAAGCCAAGCGCAAGATCATCGGGAATGAATTCATCGCGGTCTTCGACCTGGAAGCGCAGCGCATCAAGCAAGAGGAAGGCAAGGTAGAGTGGCTGGTGCAGGGTACGCTCTATCCCGACGTGATCGAATCGCGCTCCGTGCGCGGCCCCTCGCAAGTCATCAAAAGCCATCACAACGTCGGGGGCCTTCCCGAGAAAATGGAGCTCAAGCTGATTGAGCCCCTGAAGGAACTCTTCAAGGACGAGGTCCGCCGCATCGGTCGCGACTTGGGCATGCCCGAAGAGATCCTCCAACGGCAGCCTTTCCCAGGACCGGGCTTAGCCGTGCGCGTGCTGGGCGAGGTCAACGAAGAACGCCTGCGCATCGTGAAAGACTGCGACGAGATCGTGGTCGACGAAATCAAGAAAGCCGGACTCTACCAGAAAATCTGGCAGGCGTTCGCCGTCCTCCTGCCAGTGATGTCGGTTGGCGTGATGGGCGACCAGCGCACTTACGCCAACACCTGCGCGATCCGCGCCGTCCACTCCGAAGACGGCATGACCGCCGACTGGGCTCCCCTGCCCTACGAAGTTCTGAAGACGATGTCCAGCCGGATCGTGAACGAAGTGAAAGGGGTAAACCGTGTGGTCTACGACATCACGTCGAAGCCGCCAGGCACGATCGAGTGGGAGTAAGAGACTGGTGTTTGAGACGCGGGCTGCCGTGTTTAGCGGCGGTAGCACAAACCGCGCGGGCCCAGACGCCTTCGTCTGGGCAGCCGAGGGCCAGTTCGGCAGGCCGAATTCATCCGACGAGCGATGGGCCGCCCAAGGCTAGGTGCTGCCTAATCCCGGTGCACCGTCCCCATCGAAAACGCCGGCAAGCAAACCGCAATGTACTCCGCTCCGCCCTCCTCGGGCGTTGAGTACTGCACCCACTCCCCCTTGTGCGCCATGACAGCCTGCCCCGCCAGGACATCCATCTGCCCGCCCTTGTGGACCACGCGCACCATCCCCACCAGTACGACCGTGAACTCGTCGAACTCCGGAGTCTGGCCGGGCTCCACCCATCCCTCCGGACTGCGCATGTGCGCCACGCTCACGCCCGAGGTCTTCGAATTGACGCGGCCAATGTATTCGTCGATCCGCTTTGGCTTGTTGCCGGCGGCCTGGATGCGCGTGGGCTGGGGAATGAGTGTGGGCATATTTCTGTTTCTGGCTCCGGGCGTCTGCATCGAGACCTTGCTTCAGACGGGTGCCTTGCGCCGAGCGCCTACATTAGACCACGGAACTGAGGGGCGAGCTGGCAGGGAACGCGCCTCGGCGACACGAACCGCCGAGGATTCACAACCACCCTTCCAACTAGGGACACGGATAACGCGATCCCGGAATGGACGGAGTGCCCGGGACGACAATGTCCGGAGTGTCTGGCATATCTCCGATCGGAGGTGTGCCCGGGATGATCGTCCGCGCGCCCGGCCTGTCCGGCGTGTAACACGTGCCCGTGCTTGTGGGCGCGGTCGCCGGGGGTGGCGGGCGCTTGGCCACCGGCATCGGCGTCACCGGGTTTGCCTGCAACTCGCGCGCAGCATCGGTGACTTTGCCCAGGGTTAGCGGCTGCGGCAGAGTCATCTGCATGGGTGAGCCTACGTCCACGAAAAACTCGCGGCTGTGGGCGGGAAAAACAAAAGAGATCACGCCACCGGCGGCCCTCCCGCCTGGTGGCCAATCAACGTGCCCAGGCCCAACCCGGCCAGGGGCGCCGCGATGGCACCAGCAATATTGCCTCCGCCCGCCACCCGCCAGGCTGTGCCCTCCTCGCTCTCAACCTTCACCGGCCCCGCGGCGTTCGCCACGAATCCGTCGGGGAAGATCACCGAAGCGGATTGCAGCAACATTTCCGCGCGCGTGCCGTTGCGCGCAAGCCGGTCGAGCTTTCCTTGGACGAAGGTTCCGGAGGGGACCACGACCTGATCTCCCACGACGATGGGGGCGACGGTTTGCGCGTAGATCTCATCTCTGCGGTGCGTGGTCCGGCTCGCAACCGGTTTGTCAGCACCAGCGCGAATCTGGTTCCCGCGGGAATGGTCACGGCATCCGCTGTGGGTGCCGCAGGAGGTGAACTGCTTTGGAAATCCGGCGGCGCGGGCGATTGCGGTTGATCCTGTGCCAGGCAGGTGAACGCGACGAGCAGCATGGCAGCCATGGCGAAGACTCGCTGCGCTCTTGTCCCGGCCAGAGTCAGAAAGGCAAACCTTGGCCGAAACGGTTCGACGCCAGCGAGGGTACTTCGCCATTTCGGTACCTCCGGTCGGCCGCTCTGGATTCGTGGGGGCATTAGTTAAGTTAGTTAGGAGAAGCAATCCGCATCCGATCGCTTAGACTCGCGACTCGAAGAAGGGTATCGGCTCAGCCGGTAAAGATTTGCAAAGCTAATGGTAAGGATTTGTAAAGCCGCGCCCGAGTTAGGGGATTGACGAGAAACGCAGCCGCGCAATACCCCAGGGGAAAATTCGCGGAAGTCCGCCCTATTCCGCCTTCTCCGCCACCCACCGCGAAACAGCCGTGACCATCTTTCGCGGAGCAAAGCGCACCGACTCGGCGACCAGCCAATTCTTGAATCCCGAGATCGCCACTGTCTTCCCCGCCATGAGCGCGCGATAGCCGTCTTCCGCGACGGTTTTCGCGGCCATGGGAGCGAGCTTCTTAAAGAGGCGGGAATTCTCTGTCTGTGCCCGCTTCTGGAACTCGGTAAGGGTGGCGCCCGGACAGAAGCATGTCACACTCACGCCCGTGCCCTTGAGTTCATCGGCGATCGCTTCCGAGAAGGAAAGCACGTACGCCTTGGTGGCGTAGTAAACGGCCATCAGGGGCCCGGGTTGGAAGGCTGCTGTCGAAGCCACGTTCATGATCTTGCCCCGACCGTGGGCGAGCATCGGACCGAGGTAGAGTTTAGTAAGGAGGGTAAGCGCCGTGACGTTGAGTTGGATCTGCCCGTAGGATTCTTCGAGGGGAATTTCGGCAAAGTTGCCCGACCGCCCGTAGCCGGCATTATTGACGAGTATGTCCACGTGGATTCCATCGCGCTGGGTTTGGTCGAACAGATTCTGCGACGCCTGCGGCAAGCCGAGATCAAGCGGGATCGCCTTCACCGTAACAGCGTGTTGCCGCCGAAGTTCCTCCGCCAATTGCGCGAGCTTGGGGCCGCTGCGCGCGACCAGGACCAGGTTGTAGTTGTCATGCGCGAAGAGCTTGGCAAGTTCGTAGCCGATGCCGGTAGAGGCCCCGGTGATTAGAGCAGTCTGGTTTGTGTTTGCCATAGTTCCCGGAAACGCACGCCCCCTCGAGCGTACCGGCAAATTCGAGCAGCGAACCCACCAGCTTTGTTGGGATGACCAGTGTAAAGCATGCAGCGCGCGGGCAATCATGAAGATACGGAGAGAATGCCGAGAACGCCTCCGAGTCCGACGCTGACGTTTAAGATCCCAACTGCCGGGCTGCACCAAGGTGCAGGCTCTCGGTCAGATGCCGCCTCTAGTACTTTTGAATTCTGGCCTCGGGGCCCGCCCAACGATAACGTTCCGCCACTCGGAGTTGAACTAAGCGACCGGGGGTGGCCATGCCTTCTGCGGTAGCTGGCACGTCTCTGGCTTTTCCTGCGTCTGCGCGCGACAGCCTACGGATGCAAACGGCGATCGCCCTGGTGCTTGCACTCGGCATCGGGCTGTATTTCTGGGTGGACTCGGGGTATCCATCGCTTCTGAAAAAACTGCACACCGGCGCCTCCATCAAGCTGAGCGGCGCGCTGAGTTTTGACGCGAAGTTGGCGGCCACGCCGCGTATGCCGGTTGCGTCGCGCATCGGCCGCACCACCGTGAACTGGATGTGGACCAGCCGCATCGGCATGACCTTCGGCCTCTGCTTCGGCGCTGCTCCGCTGACCCTGCTTCCCCTGCTTCCGCGGCGGCGCTTCTAGAGTGCGGCAGCGAACACGGCTCTCGGTGCGATCTCGGGAGTCCCTCTTGGGGTCTGCGCCAACTGCGTGGCTCCCATCGGGCAGAGACTCTACCAGGGAGGCGCCAGCGCGAGCACGATGCTCGCCACCATGATCAGCTCTCCGATGCTGAAGTGGTGGTGCTTGCAATGATCTTCACTCTGTTCCCACCCGGAATCGCGTTCCTGAGGCTCGCCGCGCCGCTGGTCCTGCTGGCTTTGGTGCCTTGGCGCACACCTAAAACGCCTTCAGCCGGCGAAGTGAGTTGCAACCTGGCGCAGGCGGCGGGCGGGCTGGCTCCCACTGCCACAACCTTAAAGCAATACTTGAAAAATCTGGTGCAACTGGCGGCGACCACGATCTCGTTCATGATTCTCGCGGCCTGTTGGGTGCGCTGGTCGCGGAGGCGATTCCGGCCTGCTCGAGGCAGAGGCAAACTTCCCCAACCGGCAAAGAGGCGTGCCCATGTAGGCACGCCTCCTGTGCTTGTCGTTGAACTGAAGAGCTGTCTTACACACCCACCAGCGCCGGTTCGGCGCTGTAGAGCGAGTGCCACGAGGTCGCGGCCTTCAGCTTGTCGTTGACGTTGTTGATGTTTTTCACACCTTCGGTCTCCAGCCACTTGCGGAAGGCATCAGCGCCCTGCTTGGCGTAGATCGGAATTCCTTCCTTCCACGTGGCGCGGCCGCACAGCACGCCGTTGAACTTGACGCCCGATTCTCCAGCCAATTCCAGCGTCTCGCTGAATTCCGCGTTGCTGACCCCGGCTGACAGGTAGATAAACGGCTTGGTCGCGACGCTCGCCGCCTTGTGGAACAGGTCGATCGTTTCTTTCTTCGAGTAAGCCTTCTGCCCCACGTACGACTTCGTGCCCTCGACGAACTTCATGTTTACCGGCACTTCGACCTTCAAAACATCGACGCCATAGCGATCCCTGCTGAACTCCCGCATGCTCTCGGTGACGATCTGCGGTTTCTTCTTGGCGTATTCGAGGCCTTTCTCGTCCGCGCCTTCTTCGTACCCGACGAACTCGAGGAAGTATGGGATGTCATTGGCGCGGCACTCATCGCCGATACGCTCGACCCAGGCATGCTTCTTGTCGTTGACGTCCTTCGGATCGAACGGAGTGTAGTAGAGCAGGATCTTCACGCAGTCCGCGCCCGCTTCCTTCAGGCGGCGCGCCGACCACAGATCGAGCAGGTCGGGCAGGCGGCCCGGGCCGGTCTTGTCGTAGCCGGTCTTTTCGTAAGCCAGCAGCAGTCCGGCGTTGCGAGCGCGCCGCTTCGAGGCGGGCAGTCCCCACTCGGGATCGAGCAGGATAGCGCTGGCATGCGGGGTCAGCACTTCGGTGACCAGCGACTTGAATTCCTGCATCATGGCGTCGCTGACGTCTCCGCCCTTTTCCTTGGCGAGAGACTTCTGCAGGGAGCCGCGTTGATCCATAGCGGCGGCGGCGATGACGCCCCGGTCATTCGAGACCTTCTTGAGACCGGCCAGCTTTCCAGGGGTGAGCTTCATGTGTTCTTTCCTCCAAAATAAGTGCGGGATTGGGACGGATAGACTCCGCCGTCGAAGGTCGATTGGGGCGGCCTTTTATTGTAATACGGGGCCGGCTGAAGGGTTGTGACGAATGAACCTTATTTTCAACCCGAGGACACAGGGGTTCACGGGGGAAACATGGAACCACCACGGAGACGAAGGAGCACGAAGGAAGGAAAGCCGCGCTGGGACTCAGAGGCCTTGGGGAATGTCCGTGCCGCTTCGCCCGGGATCGGGCGCTATGGCCTCAGGGTCAGCGCGCTCAGCACCGCCTGCTGTTTCGCGATCAGCGTATCCACCCCTTTGCGGGCCAGCGCCAACATCTTGCCCAGTTGCTCTTCGTCGAACACGCGGTGTTCAGCGGTGGCCTGGACTTCCACCATCTTGTGGCCGCCCGTCATCACAAAGTTCAGGTCGACGTCGGCGCGGGAGTCTTCCTCGTAGCAGAGATCAAGCAGAATCTCGCCGTTGACCATGCCCACGCTGATCGCGGCTACAAAATCGCGCAGCGGCACGGCTTTCAGCGTTCCGGCCTCCACCAGCTTCTCCAAGGCCAGACCAAGCGCTACGAAGGCGCCAGTGATCGAAGCAGTGCGGGTGCCGCCGTCGGCCTGGATCACGTCGCAGTCGATCCAGACGGTGCGTTCACCCAGCTTCTCCAGGTCGGTAACCGCCCGCAGGGAGCGCCCGATCAGACGCTGGATTTCGTGCGTCCGTCCGCTGGCCCGGCCTTTGCTTACTTCTCGCGGCGTTCGGGTGAGCGTGGCACGGGGCAG
>Ga0137415_10008205_pt1 | contig 10343 bp, 7 predicted proteins | sample CZODoug3_1_1_16f_FD_183082 | JGI IMG/M metagenome (GOLD analysis project Ga0137415, IMG submission 183082) | Vadose zone soil fungal communities from Angelo Coast Range Reserve, California, USA - CZODoug3_1_1_16fungal (Hybrid Assembly) | ecosystem: Environmental > Terrestrial > Soil > Vadose... | reverse complement strand
CAGGCGTGTTCGATGATTTCAGTCATGCGCGCCGTTGACAAAATCAAATCCGCGCGCGCTGGCGGATTTCCCCAACCGAGCTTCGTCCCGCCGCCCCGCGGAATCACCGCCAGCCCCGCCTCATTCGAAAGCCGCAAGGCTTCGGCAAGCTCGCTCTCCGTTCCTGGTTCGATCACCAGCTTGGGCTGCACTCTGGCAACTGCATCCGCGGGCGTCGCTGCACGCACATACTCATTCCCAAAAAGGGCAATGAATTTGTCGTGCAGCGCCGACTGCAAGCCGCTCGCTTCGGATTTGGTTGCTGCGTCCATTGGCCGGCGTCAGAAGCGCTCCGCGATCCCTGCGGATTCGGCCGGGTGCGGCGCGTATTCACCTGCTTTTTCACCGCAAAGCCGTGGGGTCGGAAAGATTTTCGTGGGATTCGAAAGCTGCAGAGGATCGAACGCGCAGCGCACTCGCTGCATGGTTGCCAGATCGGGCTCGGCAAACATTTTGGACATCATTTTCTTTTTGTCTTCGCCAACGCCGTGCTCGCCGGTAATGGAGCCGCCGGCCGCAATGCACAATTCAAGAATTTGCGAGGAGAGCGCCTCGGCGGCCTCTTCCTGGCCGGGAATTCGGCGGTCGTAGAGCACCAGCGGATGCAGGTTTCCATCGCCGGCGTGAAACACATTCGCAACGCGCACGCCCGCTTTTTGACTGAGCCGCTCAATCTCGCTCATCACGCGCGGAAGAGCGGTGCGCGGAATGACGCCGTCCTGCACAATATAATTCGGCGAAATCCGCCCCATCGCCGCAAAAGCTGCCTTACGCCCCTTCCACACGAGCGCTCGTTCCGCGTCTGACTGCGCCAGGCGAATTTCCGCCGCTCCATTCGAACGGCAAATCTCGTTCACGTGGCTCATCAGCGCTTCCACTTCCGCGACGGGACCATCGAGTTCCACGAGAAGCAATCCGCCACAGCTGGGATAATTTGCGTGGACCGCGGCTTCGGCGGCTTGAATGGCGAGATTGTCCATCATTTCTATCGCCGCTGGCAGCATTCCCGCCGCAATGATATCGCTCACTGCCGCGCTTGCTTCGTTCGTGGAAGGAAAAGCGGCGAGTAGCGTTCGAATGCACTCGGGCCGCTTTACAATGCGCAAAATAATTTTGGTGGCCACGCCGAGCGTGCCTTCTGAACCAACGAAAACGCCAGCAAGGTCATAGCCAGGTGCATCCAGTGTCTTTCCGCCGAGATGGACCAGCGAGCCATCGGGAAGGACCACTTCCAGGCCCAGGACATGCGTTGTCGTGAAACCGTATTTCAGGCAATGCGCCCCGCCGGAATTTTCCGCCACGTTTCCGCCGATGCTGCAGATCGATTGCGACGAAGGATCGGGCGCGTAGAAATATTCTTGCGGCGCGACGCGCCCGGTGACGTCGAGATTGATCACCCCCGGTTCGACGACGACACGTGCATTCGGAAAATCGACCCCGAGGATGCGATTCATCCGCGCCAAACTAATCACAATCCCGTTTTCAACGGGGAGCGCGCCGCCGCTCAAGCCTGTGCCGGAGCCGCGCGCCACGAACGGGATTCGTTCCCGGTGGCAAACGCGCACGATCCCCTGAACTTGTTCCGTCGAATTGGGCAACAGGACCGCGCGGGGTATGACGCGGAAATTCGTCAATCCATCGCACTCGTAAGTATGCAGTTCTTCGGGTGAATGGATCAGGCCACGGTCGCCAACGATCGTTCGAAGGTCATCAAGGAGGCGCGCTTCCATACGATTCATTCACCTGAATGCCAGAACCAGCTTGCTCCATCAGTGAATGAAGTTCAACCCGCTGGGGATGAATTGCGGCAAGACGTAGGCATACACCATGACGATGATGCCTACAATCGCCGCGAGCGCCACGGAGTGCCAGAAAACAAATCGGAAAATGGAGCCTTCGTTGCCGACTTGATTGGTGGCGGCCGTGGCGATGCAGATGGATTGCGCATCGATCATCTTGCCCATCACGCCGCCGGCGCTGTTGGCTGCGCACATGAGAATAGGGCTGAGGTTGAGCTGCTGGGCGGTGATTTTCTGCAACCCGCCGAAGAGCACATTCGAAGACGTGTCGCTGCCCGTGAGCGCCACCCCGAGCCAGCCGATAAAAGTACCGAAGAAAGGAAAGAGCCACCCCGTGCGCGTGAAGGCGAGTCCTAAAACGGCGTCCATGCCGGAGTAGCGCGTGACGTAGCCCAGCCCGAGCATGCACGTCATCGCGACAATGGCGAACCGCAATCGCACGAGAGTTCGCTCAAAGATTTGAAGGAGTTTGCCCGGCCCGAGGCCGAGAAGGACGCCAGCAAGAATGGCCGCCAAGAAGCAGCCCGTTCCCGTGGCTGTGAGCCAATTGAAATCGAAACGCGCGGCTTCGGCGGTTGCCTTCTGCACCACCGGCGCCGTTCGAAACACTTTGGCATGCAAATACGGCCAGTCCCATCCCGCCGGACCGGGGCGAGGTTTGCCATCGGGGAGCACCACCTTGAAAGCGGGCGTCGTAGCCTGATTCATGGCCAACTTTACAGTGGGCAACCCCCAGACCAGCACGGTGAGGGAAAGAATCGCGAAGGGCAGCCAGGCCTTGGCCGTCTGACCGGCTGAATAGTACTTGGCCACTTCGTTGCGCGCTACTTTCGCCGCATCTTCTTCGCGCTCGTCTTCAAATCGCCAGATTCGCTTCGGCTGCCACACACGGAGGAAAAGCAGCGTAGCGATCATGGATACGACGCCCGCGGCGATGTCCACGAGGTTGCTGTCCACGTGATTGGCCCAGAACCATTGCGTGGCGGCGAAGGAGCCCCCGACGACCAGGATGGCCGGAAGAACTTCGAACGTTTCCGACCAGCTGACCATCGCGCGAACCAGCCAGAAGGGAACAATGATCGCGGTGATGGGAAGAATGCGGCCGATCATCGCGCTCAGGTCGCTTTCCGGCAGCCCCGTCACGCTCGCCAGTGCATGCACGGGAGTCCCGATCGCGCCCCAGGCGACCGGCGCGGTGTTGGCGATCAGGTTGAGCGCGGCGGCTTGGAAGGGTTTGAAACCAAGGCCGATCATGAACGCCCCGGCGATGGCCACTGGCGCGCCAAATCCGGCGGAGCCTTCGATGAAAGCGCCGAAGCAGAAGGCGACCAGAAGCAGTTGCAGGCGGCGATCCGGCGTGATCGCGGCCACCGACTGTTTCATGATTTCGAATTGGCCGGTTTCCACGGAAATGTCGTACAGAAAAACGGCGGCAATCACGATCCAGACGATTTTGAGGAGACCGAACGCCGAGCCGTAGAAAAAACTACTAAAAGCGAGGCGCGCGGGCATGCCGAAGACGATGATCGCGCAAAGGACCGCGGTTGCAGCGCCGGCCATGGCGCACAAATGCGGCCGCACTTTTAATCCCCCCAGCAGCCCTAGCAGCACAATGATCGGCAGCGCCGCAACAAGCGTGGACAGCCACCAATGTCCCAGCGGATCGTAAACTTGTGTCCAAGTCACAGGGGAACCTCCAATCCATGACTCTTGCGAATTCCCAGTGAACGGTACTTGCTGCGATCGAAGTGCAAGGGAAGAGCGCGCACCCGAACTCCGCTCCCGGAAACCATGCGTTTCGGTCGCTGAGATACTTCCTTACCGCGTTCTTGTCAAGCGATAACTGCCTTCCGGAGTGGAGGCAGTTCCCGGTTAATGCGTTAAAGCGCTAGCGTTTAGCGGGAGTTGGTTCGGCCGCTCGACGAGAGTACCTTCGCGTCATGCGCACCCACAAACTCATGGTTCGGGCGCTGCCTTATTCGGAAAATGGAATGCGGAGGCGGCATTGTCCTCGCGCCACTTAATTGTGCTTTGCGTGTTGCTGGGAGTGCTTATCTTCGGCTGGTTCGCATGGCGGGACTTGTCATCGCGACGCCAGCTTAGGGAAGCTCCCGTGCCGATAATCAACAAGCAGCCGGTTGATTTCTCGAACCGCACGTTTGACCCGGCCACACCGCCGGCCGATATGCCGCCCCTGGCCCCGGGGGAAAACGCGGAGTGCGATTCCGATTTCCTGTCCAACGCCAGTGTCCGCGGGGAGTCTCGGCAAACGGATGCCACACACGCGACCGTCACCATCACGCAGATCAGGGTGACGCTGCAACTCAACATCAACATCTGGGTGCCGACCGGGGTAACCCAGCATGTGATCGAACATGAGGAAGGCCATCGCCAAATCTCGGAGCATTACTACCAGACCGCCGACAAACTCGCCGAGCGAATCGCCGCGACATACATGGGCAAACAAGTCGAGATCACCGGCAAGGATCTGGGCGCCGAGTCCAGCAAGATGCTCCAACAAATGGCCACCGATATCACCGATGAATACAACAAGGAATTAAATCCCGGACCGGCGCAACTGCTCTACGACGCCATCACCGACCACGGCCGGAATGACGTCGTCGTCAAGGATGCCATCGCTCACGCCCTCAAGAACATAACGAGCGAGTCAACACAGCCGGCCACAAATCCAGGAAAATTGAGACACGCTTGTTTTAGGGGGACCGAATTCAAATGCCCGGCAAGTGACGGCAAAGGCCATGACGAACTTTATCTTGCTGCTGGCCTGGTGAATCCCTGCGCTTCCAACCAGTAGTAGAATTCGTCGATCCAGTGATCGCTGCTGGTACCTTGCTTTCGCATGCCGAAGCCATGGCCGCCAGCGCTGAAAATGTGAACTTCCGGTTTGTAGGCCGCCGATTTTAACGAGTCATAAAACTTTATTACGGCTCCGAGTGCCAAGGCATCGTCCTGCGCCCACGCTAAAAAAATGGGCGGCAGTTTTGCCGGAATGGCCGGCATTACACCAAACGGTCCACCATAGATTGGTGCGGCAAAGTTTGGACGTGCGGCAGCATCCTGCTGGAGCAGGGCTCCGCTGGCCACCATGGCGCCGGCCGAGAAGCCCATGAAGCCGACCCGGTCGGGAGAAATACCCCATTCCGCGGCGTGCTGCCGGACCACTTTGATAGCCTGAATTCCGTCGGCGATCCCGTACTTGCCAGCTTCGTCCATATTCAGGTCGGGCGGGATACCTTCCTGGCGCTTTTCCATAATCCGATACTTGAGCACAAACGCTCCAATGCCTTGGTTCTGAAGCCAGCGTGCCACATTGTAACCTTCTAAATCGATGGCCAGCGCGACGAAAGCTCCGCCTGGGGCGATGATGACGCCGGTCCCCGTGGCCTTGGTTGGTTCCGGAAGATAGACCGTTAGAGTCGGGGTTACCACGTTAAAGATCACGGTTCCGATGGGAGTGTTATCTACTGTCCTTTCCTTCTGGGTCCAATTCTCGGATCCCGGAGCAGCGCCTGGCCAGATATTCAGAGTCTGCGAGTAGGCGCAGGAAGCCATGAGAAAGGTGAAGGCGATTGCGCCCGCCGTACGAAACGTCGCTTGCCGCATATTCTCTCCTGATTTGTTCTGATGAATGCCCGCGTCTAGCAGTGCTGGCCACATCCATACCAGCACAAGCACCCATCGGTGTTCAAGCAATCGTTGGAGTCTGCCTGCCCGGTTCACGGCTAATTAGCTTGCGTTCATCGCCGAATTTCAACCCCGTTTGTGGACCTCGACGAGCACATCCTCGGTATGCCAACTACCCTGCCACTTGAACTGAGCGATTCGCGGAGCCCACTCTCGCAGGCTCTACAGGAGGTTGTTCCCAACGGATAGGCATGTTCGCGCCATTGGCTAACAGGTCTGGCGGATGTCTCTGGCTTAGCAGATACGACAACTCATATGCGGCTGTTCCATTTTGGAACAAGAGATGGCGCAAAATTTAGACAATGAGGTGAAGTGCTTCCGCCTTATTCGATTGTGAACTGCTCCTCACGTTGTTCCGGCACGCATCGTAAATGATGCAGGGCCCCGTCCAAGTCATCATGAAGTCGACAGCCAGGAAGGGAGGAAGATCAGCAATGCAGCTTGAAGGATTATGCATGGCAGCCCTATCCATTTTGTGCGTTCCGGCCGTGGTTGGCGCCAGCCCCAGCAGCGGGATCATAACCGGAAGAGTGACTTATACGGGAACTCCCGCGAAACCCGAGCCCATTAACATGTCGAAGCAGCCGGAATGCGCCAAGCTGTATCCCAGGCCGCTGATGACCGAAAAGGTTGTCACCGGACCGGGAAATGCGCTCGAAAGTGTGGTCGTGTACATATCCGCCGGTGATTCGGACTTCTCCCCGGTGCCTGCGACGCCGGCAATCCTCGATCAGAAGGATTGCCATTACACCCCACACGTGCTCGCCTTTCGAGTGGGACAGGACGTGAATATCTCAAACAGCGATCCCTGGTCTCACAATATTCACCCGATGGCGCGAATCAATCGCGAATGGAACAAGCTACAGCCACCGACAACTCCCCCCTTCTCTTACTCTTATGATAAAGAGGAATTCATTTCTATTAAGTGCAACATTCACGCCTGGATGCAGGCCTATTTTGTCGTTCTGAAGACCAGACATTTTGCGGTAACGGGAGAAGATGGCCGATTCGCGCTGCCTAGTCTTCCCCCGGGAAAATACACAATTACCGCCTGGCATGAGACCTATGGTACGCGGAGCCAGGAAATCAACATCGCGGATGGCCAATCGCTCACCGTTGACTTCGTCTTTCAAGCAAAGCCTTAGCGACCGAGCTTGAGCGGCCCGCCGTCCTTCGCCAATATGGAACTTCTCCTGCTCAGGAATCGCGCCCTGACATAAAACGTGTGGCTTCCTAGAATTGGGAACCTGCGCAAAGCTTTCTGGGGGGTGTTTGAAATGCCGCTTGAGCGCCACCGAGCACGGCGTTGAAAACAGACATCTACGCGACCGACCAAGACTGTCCCTCTCCATAGGCAACCTCGTTTAAGTACCTGGCAAATCGCGTTACCCGGCATGTGGTTTTTGCAGGATCTCACTTCTCCGGAAACCGCTGCCGACTCATTGAGCCCGCACGCATTATCGGACATTTGGTTTTGGGACGATCCGACTTGTCCGGTTTGCGCCTTTACCGGGACCTGGCTCCGTCGTGGTTACAAATGCCAAGCGGATTATGGCATCGTCCGCCGTCCTCAGAAACTTGCAACAGCCGCAGTTTCGGTCGGACACGTTTCGAATATTGGCAGCAGCCGCGCAATTTCCAACGCTTGCCTCAAGTTCGGGCCGAGATTACAAAGCTTGAGGCCTCCGCCTTTGGCTTTTGTCTTTCGATGCATTTCGATGAGTGCGCCGAGGCCCGCGCTGTCAACATACTTGACTTGCTCCAAATTAATGACCATCCGTGTGGCGCCGGATGCGAGGAGATTGTCGGTCATCGTAAGCAACCCGCTGCTCTCCTGTCCGAGCACAAGACGCCCTTTGAGCGCCAGAAGGTAGATTCCATTCATCTCACGCTGCGTTATTTCCAAAGGCATCGTTTGGCTCCCCAAGGACCATTACGCGGGTTCGAGAATGCATCCATAATAGCCTCCGGGTTCCCGATACCAAAGGCTCGTCAATGACCGGTTCCTGAGAACAGGCACTTACCTACAAGCTGGTCATAAGCCCTGATATCGACGGGCGTTCGAATGATCGAAACTTCAACTTGATAGCTGTGGATTTGAATCCCCAATTCCTAGCTCTTACACACGTCGGTTTAGGGCAGGCTCAGGTCAGAGATTTAATCGACCCTCTTTTCGAATCGAAAGTTCCGAATGCGGCCGGCATTGAGGACCAAACCGGAGATGCGCTGCATCGAATCACGCGTGAAGCGCACGGTGCCAATGTCCCCGGTAAAACGTCGCGCACAGCTGGCCGAAGAGCCTCTGCTTTCCTCTTCAGCCTCGTCAGACTCAAATTCCCGTCCTGCTGCACAATGCGGTAAACCAGGTCGATTTCTTCGCTGACGTAAGCGCCCACATACTCACTCAGTTCCGTTCCGCTCGGCGTAAACGCGGTCGCGGATTCAAATATGTCCGGCTTTTCGCCCCCGAAGCTCTGCTCCAATTGGCGCGGCTTTTCCGAGCTGGCGGGCAGGAATCGTATCTCCACCTGATCGCCCCAGGGAACGTCGGCAACGTGGAAGCTGGTTTCTCCGGCGGGCTTCAGCGTATGAAACTCGTCGCCGCCAACGTTGATCTGCAGCTTGCCATCCTTCACCAGGATTTTATGGAAGTCATCATCTTCCCGGTTCCAATAAATCCCCGCGAGCGCGGCCATCTGCTCCGCGCTAAGTGGCGCTCCACTGCTCTTTGCAATCTCTTTCGCAGGGGTTGGTTCGGGAGCCTTGAGATCCTTAGCGAGAAGGATGTCTGCGACCTGTCGGACCAACGCAGGCGGATTTGTGTTCGCCGCGTTGCAGAGCACCGCTGCGGAGAAGTGTTGCTCCGGGAATCGTGTCATGTCCGAGCGATACCCGGCATCGCCGCCGGCGTGGTCTACCGTTGGCAGGCCTTTGTACTTGCCTACCACCAACCCAAAAGCATAGTCGAGTTGCTCGCCATTATTGAGCTTGCCGGGTTCGAGCATTTGCTGGAGGAACGCCGGCCCGCCAAGCCTTGGGTGATAGAAATTCTCATCCCACAGTTGGAGGTCCTCCACCGTAGTGTGCAGACTCGTTGCGCCCACGGTGTCGAAGTTCGTAACGCTCAGCCGGAAGGGCTTGTTTTTGTCTTCCTGTCCGTATCCCAGAGCATTGTGCTTAACGATCTCTGCGTGGTCGTCGCGGAAATGCGTGTGCGTCATGCCCAGCGGCTCGAAAATATTCTTAGTCGTAAACTCGCGCAGCGACAATCTGCTTACTCGTTTCACGATCAGTCCCATCAGCGTGTAACCCGTGTTGCAATAAACGTGCTTCTCGCCCGGTTTGAAGTTCAGATCCTTCTGCCGCGTCATCACGGACATCACGTCGTCATCGGTAATCAAATCCAGCGAATAGCGCCACCCCGCTAGCCCAAGCAGCGACCACTGATCGCGCAGCCCGCTGGTGTGGTGAACCAGATGCCGAATCGTAATCCGCTCCCCGAAGTCAGGCAGGTCGGGAATGTATTTGCGCACATCGTCATCCAGCGAAAGTTTCCCCTGCTGCGCCAGCAACACGATCGAAGCAGCCGTAAACTGTTTCGACATCGACGCCACATGGAACACCGTCGCGGGCGTGATCGGCACGTCGTCATTCAGATTGGCCATGCCGTAGCCGTGCTTGTAGATAATTTGCCCGTCTCTGTAAACCCCCAGCGCGCACCCTGGCGAGTCGCTCTTGTCCCACTTTTCGAAGACCTTGTCCACCTGCGCCTTGACATTTGAAGGCAGCGGTTGTGTTTGTGCGGCCGATCGGCCACAGAGTATGAGCAGAAAAAATACGGCAAGAATGAAACGTCTCACGTAGGTCCTCCCACCAAATCGCAGGTCAAATCATGAGCGGCAGCGTACTGCGTCGCTGGTTTGGGGTAAAGGCCCAAAGGCGTGGACGGCCACCGGGCAGCTTAGTGTCGATAAATCCGCTTTTCACGGCCTTGCTGCTGCCACGGAGATCAATACTTACTGCTAAGTCGGCCTCTCACAATCGTGTCGGAACATTGCGGCCCCGGCCGTCCTTGGGTACCATCAGCTATTGAAGTAGGAGATTCACGATGCCCGTTAAGACGCTGATCGCAATGTTTGTGACTGTTGCCGCCAGCTTTGCGGCCCAGACGATCGTTCAAGCAGCGCAGGAGAAGCCGGCCATGCAAACCGCCACGCCCAAGCCCGTCAAGAGCGGCTATGCCACGGTCAACGGCCTGAACTACTACTACGCCGTTTACGGCAAGGGCGAGCCACTGGTGCTCCTTCACGGCGGTCTCGGCCAGATCGAGATGTTTGGTCCCAACTTGACCAGGCTCGCGCAGAGCCGACAGGTGATCGGTGTCGACCTGCAGGGACACGGCCGCACGGCACTTGGTGATCGCGAGCTCAGCCTGGTCGACATGGGCAACGACATGGCCGACGTGCTGAAGAAACTCGGGTACGACAAGGTCGACGTGGTCGGCTATTCGATGGGCGGCGGCGTCGCGTTCCAATTCGCCGCTCAGCATCCGGCGATGGTTCGCCGCCTGGTGCTGGTTTCCACCCCGTTCTCGCAAGACGGGTTCTATCCGGAGATGCTGCCGCAGCAGGCAGCCCTCGGAGCCGCGATGGCGGGGCAAATGAAGGAAACGCCGATGTACAAGTCGTACGCGGCGATCGCCCCGCATCCGGAAGAGTTTCCGAAGCTGCTCGATGCGATGGGCGCCTACATGCGCAAGTCGTACGACTGGTCGGCGGACGTCAAAAAACTGACCATGCC
>Ga0137415_10008204_pt1 | contig 10344 bp, 11 predicted proteins | sample CZODoug3_1_1_16f_FD_183082 | JGI IMG/M metagenome (GOLD analysis project Ga0137415, IMG submission 183082) | Vadose zone soil fungal communities from Angelo Coast Range Reserve, California, USA - CZODoug3_1_1_16fungal (Hybrid Assembly) | ecosystem: Environmental > Terrestrial > Soil > Vadose... | reverse complement strand
ATGCAAGTGCTTTGCGCACTTTGCTGGCTCAGCCGACCGGTCAGGTCATGCCTTCAACGGTCAAGCAAACCTCGGTGGAGGCGCTAGCATCCGCCGTCGAGGCAGTGCCGGCCGGAGTGTTGGCCGAGGTGCCCGCTGAATTTTTCGCAGCTGGGGGGGTCGATTCACCACATCCCGCCAGCGCCACGCTAAGCGCCATGAACACCGGCGCCGATCGATAGAACATTCGCATTAAAGAAATCCTCCATTAGAAAAACAGATTAGGAACTCTCTTGAGTTTCGGCTTCTTTGACAAGGTCCAACTTGCCAGCGGTGTTTTACCGATAATGGGCAATTTTCAAGATATGTTTTATGACCGACCGCGGGCTCCGACCAGTCTAAACACGCAAGCAGCCGAGTGGATGCGCGACCAGATCCGCGAATTCGTTTTGCGTTATTTCATGCGAGTCAGTGCCTTTCGCCAGCCTGAAGTCTATGTCGAATCGGGACAGCCAGTCCTGCCAAGCTACCTTCAAAGACTGAGTCTCTGTACACAACCAGAGACATTGCGTCAGGGCTTTGGTTTCAAACAGTGTTATTACAAGCTCGCCGCTTCGGGCCATATCGGCAAGTTTTCCGAGCAGGAGGACACTGCCATAGTTGACCTGCGCGAGATTGGACCAAAGTACGAGTGGATCGTCGTCCGAGTACGCATCTTCGATTTTAGCTTCAGGTTCAGACCATTCGGCAACAATGGACCACAGCTATCTGTGCCGCTCACTGAAGAGAGTTATCTGGTCGTCAGTCGCGACTTCATTCTCAACGACGACAACCCAAGCCCTGATTGTTTGGGTCGCTACGGCCTGGGCTACGCGTTTATCAAAGACCCGACTCAGGGACTGGTCGCACTCCTCGGTCTGAACATCCTCGAGGGTCTGCGACTGGCGGACCATCGCCCGCACTCGGTCGAGCATCTGCATATGCTCGTGGAGGTCTCGAAGCTGGCGTACGCCGATCGCGATCGCTGGATCGGCGACCCGGCGCACGCGAGCGTGCCAGTGGCCGGGCTCCTGTCCAAGCCGTACGCGGCGCGGCGCCGCGGTGAATTCGATCCGTCCAAGGCCCAGTCGTACGCGTTCGGCGATCCGCGGGGCGACACCACGGGCTTCGTCGTGGCTGACGAGCGCGGTAACCTGATCAGTGTGATCCAGAGCCTCTTCAACGCATTCGGCTCGGGCGTGGTTGCGCCGGGAACCGGCGTGGTGCTCCAGAACCGTGGGCGGCACTTCAGCACGGATCCCGCGCACCCGGCAGCCCTCGCGCCGGGCAAGCGCCCGTTCCACACGCTGATGGCATGCATCGCGACCCGGGATTCGCGTCCCGTGCTCGGATTCGCGACGATGGGCGGTAACGGCCAGGCGATGTTCCACCTGCAGGCGCTCACGAACCTCTTCGACTACGGGATGGACATCCAGGAAGCGATCGAGCGGCCCCGTTTTCTCATCGGGGCATTCTTGCCCGGCGACGCGGACGACATGACCCACATCGAAGCCCGCGTGCCCGCCGACGTCCTCGCCGGCCTGGCGGCCAAGGGTCATCGGGTGACAGCCGCACCCGAGCTCTTCTGGCGATGCGGCCACGCGCACGGGATCGTCCTCGAGAACGGCACCTTGATGGGCGGCGCCGATCCCCGCGGGGACGGCGTGGCGCTGGGATTCTAGCGATGCGCTTGCTCTCGGCGCTCGCGCTCGGCCTGCTGCTCGCGACCCCGGTGGCGGCGGCAGACTGGGGCCAGATCAAGCCCGCCGTGACCACGCAGCCGGAGGTCCGCGGCCGATACGGCGCGCCGACCCGGGAGACCCCGCAGAAGATCGAAGGCTACGACTCCATCCAGTGGGTGTACGAGGGCGCGCAGGCGCCCACCGGCATCACCAAGATGATTGTCGACTTCGGATTGCTGACGGCCTCGGGCTACCGTAAGGAGCTCGTGCGCACGTTCAGGCTCGAGCCCAAGCACGACATCTTCAACCGAAAGCTCATCGTGGACGGTTGGGGCCCGCCGTCCAGGGTCGGCGCTGAGGGGGACCTCGAGTTCTTCCTGTATGAGGTGGGCCTGCTGGTCTACTTCGGCAAGGACAAGAGCGACGTGGTCGTGATGATCTTCACCCCTCCCCAACCGCTGCCGCCCGCCACGTCGGCGCCGCCCGCGCGCCCGCCTCAGCGGTGAAGGACGAAGACCTGCGCTGGCTCGACGTTCGGGTGTAGCTCGACGTAGTTCCGCGCGCCACGCCAGTTGTACCAACGATCGCCGATGAGCTCGTGCACGCGATAGGTCTGCGACTCGCCGATCCCGAGCTCCGCGATCGGCACGTCGACCGGACTGGCGTGCGTGGCGAAGGGGTCGAGGTTGACCGCCACGAAAACGAGGTTGTCGCGCTCGGGCGTCGTCTTGCCGTAGAAGAGGATGTTCGGGTCGTCGGCATTGTAGAAGCGGAGATTCGTGTAGGCGTGCAGAGCACGGTTTTCGCGCCGGATCCGATTGATCCGCGTCACGTAGTCCACGAGATTGCCGGGTGCGTCCCAGTCGCGCGCCTTGTACTCGTACTTCTCGGAATTCAGATACTCCTCCGAACCCGGCTCGCGCGGCACGTTCTCGCAGAGCTCGTAGCCGGAATAGATCCCGTAGAGCGAGGACATCGTGGCCGCGAGGGCGAGCCGTATCTTGAAGGCCGGCCGGCCGCCCCGCTGCAAGCTTTCGTGGAGGATGTCGGGCGTGTTCGGCCAGAGGTTGCCACGAAAATATTCCGCCACCGGCGGCGTGGTGATCTCCGTGAGGTAGTCGATCAGCTCCTGCTTCGTGTTCCGCCAGGTGAAGTACGTGTAGGACTGGGTGAAGCCCGCCTTGGCCAGCACCTTCATCATCTTGGGGCGGGTGAACGCTTCGGCCAGGAAGACGACCTCGGGATGCGCGTCCTTGACGGCGCGGATGAGCCACTCCCAGAACTTCACCGGCTTGGTGTGAGGATTGTCGACGCGGAACGTGGTGACGCCGTGGCCGATCCAGAACTCGAGGATCCGTCGCATCTCCTCCCAGAGCGCGCTCGCCTCCTCGCCCTGGAAGTTCAGGGGGTAGATGTCCTGGTACTTCTTCGGCGGGTTCTCGGCGTACTTGATCGTGCCGTCGGGGCGATGGAAGAACCACTGCGGATGCTCGTGCACCCAGGGATGATCCGGCGAGCACTGGATCGCGAAGTCGAGCGCCACGTCGAGCCCGAGCCGTCGCGCGGCCTCGACGAACCGGTCGAAGTCCTCGAGGGTGCCGAGGTCCGGATGGACGGCCATGTAGCCGCCGTCGGCGCTGCCGATCGCCCACGGGCTGCCGGGATCGCCGGCGGCCGCGACGAGAGCGTTGTTGCGTCCCTTTCGGTGCGCGCGCCCGATCGGGTGGATCGGCGGTAGGTAGACTACGTCGAAGCCCATCGCGGCGGCGCGCGCCAGCTGCGCCTCGGCTTCTTTGAAGGTGGCGCTCCGGTCGCGAGCCGTTCCCGAGCGCGGGAAGAATTCGTACCAGGCGGCGAACCGCGCGCGTTCGGGATCGACGACGACCGGCAACGGATCGTAGTCGACCCGGACGAGATCGGCGGCGTCCTCGGCGATATAGCGGTTCTTGGCGACCACGACCGCCACCGGCTCGCCGACGAACCGAACCCGATCCGTCGCCGCGCAGTAGTAGTGGATCGGCGCCGTCACCCCGACGGAGAAGGGCTTGGTGTACCGCGCGACGTCCTCGCCGGTGATCGCGCCGACGACGCCGTCGAGCGCCAGTGCCGCCGACAGGTCGTAGCCGCGGATCGTCGCGTGGGGCAGCGGCGAGCGCACGATCGCGGCGTGGCGCGCGTTGGCCACCGGCGGGTGATCGTCGATGTAGGTCCCGCGACCGGTGAGGAGCCGCGCGTCCTCGACGCGCTTGACCGACTGCCCGATCCAGCGCACCTGGGCCACTAGGTCCCGGCGAGAACGAAGGGCACGTCGGCGTTCCTCGCGACGGCCCGCAGCTCTCCCATCAGGTCGTCCGGAATGGGCACGCCCTGCTCGAGCCGCTCCTTCTTGTTCGCGCGCTCCGGATCGCCCGCGACCAGCACCGGCTGATTCGCGTCGACGCGCTTGGCGTTGTGCAGGACGTCGATCACCTGGTCGAGATCCTCCTCGAACTCGCCCTCGGCGCGAAATGCGCGCGGATCGATCGCCATGAAGAAGTGGCCGATGTTGTGTGGGTCGGACTTCTTCTGCGTCTGGTTGCGGATCGGCGAGAACGAGGCGCCGGCGAGCGTGCCGGCCAGCACGTGCACCATCACCGCGAGCCCGTAGCCCTTGTGGCTGCCCGCCTCGCGCGAGCCGCCCAGCGGCGTGATGCCGCCGTCGCGGTCGCTGACGTGCTGGAACCCCTTCGCCGAGTCGGTCACGGTCTTGCCGTCGCCGTCGACGACCCAGCCCCCCGGCAGCGGCTTGTGGTTGAGCTTGTAGACGCGGACCTTCCCGGCGGCGACGGTCGTCGTCGCCATGTCGAGCTCGAACGGCGCGTTGCGCTTGGCCGGGGCGGCGAACGCCAGGGGATTCGTCCCCATGACCGGCTCGGCGCCGAAGGTCGGCACCATCGTGACGCCGCGCGTCGCCGAGGTCACCATGCCGATCACGCCGCGGTCGGCCGCGATCCGCGAGTAGCAGCCCGCCGCACCGAAGTGGTGCGAGTTGAACACCGCGACGACGCCGACGCCGACCGCGAGGCACTTGTCGACCGCGAGGTTCATCCCGTACGCGGCGGCCGGATGACCGAGCGAGGCGTCGGCGTCGATGAGCGCCATCGCCGCCGTCTCGCGCACCTTCTTGAAGGTGGGACGCATGTTGAGCCGGCCGTTACGGAACTCCTGGTCGTAGGTCGGGAGCATCCCGATGCCGTGCGAGTCGACGCCTCGCAGATCGGTCTCCACCATCATGCCGGCCGTGGTGTCGGCGTGGGCGTCCGACATCCCCCACGCCCGGAAGACGGACACGAGCTGACGGCGAATCTGCTGGGCTGGAACGCGCATGGCCCGATCTCCGAGTCGAGGCGGCCGATCAGCCGCGGCCGACGAACGGCATCTTGTTCGCCATGACCGTCATGAACAGCACGTTCGTGTCGAGCGGCATCCGCGCCATGCAGACCACCGCGTTCGCGACGTTCTCCACGTCCATCGTGGGCTCGATCATGACGGTGCCGTTGGGCTGCGGCACCCCCTTCGCCATCCGCTCGGTCATCGGGGTCGCGGCGTTGCCGATGTCGATCTGGCCGCACGCGATGTCGTACTTCCGTCCGTCCAGCGACGTGGCCTTGGTGAGGCCGGTGATCGCGTGCTTGGTCGAGGTGTACGGAGCCGAGTTCGGCCGCGGCGTGTGGGCCGAGATCGAGCCGTTGTTGATGATCCGTCCGCCCCGCGGGTTCTGGTCCTTCATGATCTTGAAGGCTTCCTGCGTGCACAGGAACGAGCCCGTGAGGTTGGTGTCCACCACCGCCTTCCACTGCTCGACGCTCAGGTCTTCCAGGAGGCCGGCGGCGCCGATCCCGGCGTTGTTGAACAGGAGATCGAGCCGACCGAACGCGCTCTTGGTCTGCGCGAACAGCGCACGAATGGCCTGGGGATCGCACACGTCGGTGGACACGACCAGCGCTCTGGAGCGCGCGTCGCCCGCCTCGGCCGCCACCTTCTCGAGGGCGTCCTTGCGTCGCCCGGCGAGCGAGACGTGGTAGCCCTCTCTCAACAGCGCGAGCCCGACCGCCTTGCCGACTCCGCTCCCGGCGCCCGTCACGATCGCGACTTTCTTGTCCATATCGATCTCCTGATGGCCTTGATGGGGGATGTCGCCGACAGCCTACCACTGATGCCGCGCTTTTTGCCGGGGCAGCCCAGCCTCGGTCGGCATGCGCACAATTCGGTCGACGGGCGACGGGGCCGGGCGCATCATGAGGCGCCCCTCGGGGCGCGGGAGGACCGGATGGGCCGGATCGTCTATGCGGCGGCCATGTCGCACGTGCTCTACCCCGACTATTACGGTCAGAACGTCGGGCCGCACGGCCGGCAGATGGTCGAGGCGCTGATCACCGTGGTGCGCGAGATGGGGCAGACGCTCGCCGCGGCCGCGCCTGACGCGCTCGTCGTGATCGCCGACGATCACTTGAACGTCTTCTCGTTCGACGCGATCCCCGCGTTCTGCGTCCGCGTGGGCCGGTCGGTCAACCGCATGGTCCAGGACGACGCGATCGAGTTCGACCGCGCCCTCGACGGACTCCCCGAGCGCTATCCCGTCCACGAGGACCTGGCCAACGTGATCCTGGAAACGGGGATGCAGTCCGGCTTCGACTTCGCGGCGTCGTGGTCGGCACCGCTCGATCACGCCTTCCTGAGTCCGGTTTCAACGCTGTACGGCGCCAGGCCCGTCCCGCCGCTGGTGCCGTTCTGGGTCAACTGCTTCGTCACACCCCAGCCGACCGCGCAGCGCTGCTACGCCGTCGGGCGTCACATCGCGCGCGTGGTCGCCGAGGGGCCGTGGAACGTCGCGGTCATCGCCACCGGTGGGCTGAGCCACTTCCCGGGGCTGTCGCTGGCGCGCGTGGGCCAGTCGGACCCGGTCTTCGATCGGCGCATCGTCAAGATGATGGAGGCGGCCGACCACGCCTCGCTGGCCGCGCTCACGGCCAAGGAGCTCCACGAGAGCGGCTCGCACGAGCTGCTCAACTGGCTGGTGCTGCTCGGCGCGGTGAGCCCCGCGCGCGCCCGCGTCCGCTTCTTCGGCGAGATGGGCCGGATCGACCTGGCGGCGCTCGAGTGGGCCGTCAAGTGAGCCGCTACGAAACGAACGTCGTTCTCTACCGCCTGAAGAAGGACCCGACCTTCCGCGACCGATTCCGCGCCGACCCGCGTGCCGCGCTCGCCGACGTCGACCTCACCGACGAGGAGCGCGACGCCTTCGCGCGCTGGGATGCCCGCAAGCTCAACGAGCTCGGCGGCGCGCTCCACCTCTTGATCTCCATCCCCGGCCTCAGCGGCCGCTAGGCCGCTCAGAAAGGCTAGAGCTCGCGGAGCGCGAACGCAATCGGCGCGCGCGCCGCGCGAACGGCCGGCGGCACGCCGCCAACCAGCCCCATCAGCAGCGCGAATCCGAGGCCCATCGCCAGGAGACCGGGCGTGACCCTGAACGCGAAAGCCAGATGCGAGAAGGTCTGCCAGTTGATGGTGCCGGTCGTGAGACCGTTCAGCGGCAGGACGACGACGCAACCCAGGAGACCGCCGACGAGCGCGATGAAGAGGGATTCGACCACGAACGACACGACGATGCTTCCGCTCCCGAAGCCGAGCGCCCGGAGGGTGGCGATCTCCCGCGCTCGCTCCGACACCGCCGAGTACATCGTGTTCAGCGCGCCGAAGACCGCGCCGATGCCCATCACCACGGCGATGATCGAGCCCAGCACCGTGATCAAGGTCGTCAGCTGTCGCGACTGCTTGGCGTAGTAGTCGATCTCGCGGTCGATCTGCACGGTCACGCGCGGATCGGAGGTCAGCGCGTCCTTGAAGGTGCCGAGCGCGTCGGGGGACGTCAGACGCGCGGTGGCCGACTGGAACATGTTCAGCGGGCGCTGATAGACCTGACGGAGCACGCTGTAGTCGCACCAGAGCTCGGAGTCGTACGCGCTGCCGCCGCTGTCGAACACGCCCACGACGGTCCAGCTGCCGCCGCCGAACCGGACGGTCTGGCCCAGCTCGAGGCCTTCGTAGCTCGCGGCGACGTTTCGCCCGACGAGAAGCTCGCTCAATCCGGGCTGAAAGGCCCGGCCCGCGACGATCCTCACCGTCGGCCGGACGGCCAGCGCCTTGAGCGACACGCCGCGGACCTGGGCGTTGCCCTCGGTGCCGCGTCCCTTCAACGGGAACGAGGCGATCACGACCACCTCGGGGCTCACCAGCGGCCCGGCGCCGCCGCCGCGCTCGACGCCGGGCGCGTCCTCGACGACCCGCACCTGCTCGAGCATCACGCTGCTGTCCATCTCGGAGGTGGCGCCCGCCCGGCGGACGATCGCGTTGCGCGCGGAGCCGGAAGCCACCAGGGTGGCCTCGAACCCGCGCGCCAGCGAGAGCATGGCCACGAAGACGCCGACGGTGCCCGCGATGCCCAGCACGGCGACGACGCTCGAGGTCCACCGCGCGCCGAGACTTCGCACGTTGTAGACGATCGGAATGGCCACGTCAGATCCGCCTGAGCGCGTCGACGACGCGCAGCCGGCTGGCGGACAGCGCCGGGAGGATACCCGCGGCCAGGCCCACCGCCAGCGCCAGGCCGAGTCCGAGGCCGATCGACTGCGGCGACACGTAGAAGAACGGCATCAAGCCTCCCGTGGGATCCCCGCGCAAAGTGAAAAGCTTGGCGAGGCCGAGTCCGACGCCACCGCCGACCACCGCCACCGCCATCGTCTCCACGATGACCAGCGCCAGCACGAAGCCATCCCTGAAGCCGACCGCCTTCAGCACCGCCAGCTCGCGCGTGCGCTCACGGACGGCGATGGCCATCGTGTTGCCGGTCACGAGTAGGAGCGTGAAGAACACGACGCTGCCGACGCTCATGATCAGGAGCTGGATGTTTCCCATCTGCTTCACGAACGAAGCCGCGAAGGCCTTCTCGGTGTCGGTCTTGGTCTCGGACGGCGAGTTCGCGAACTGATCGTCGATCACCTTGACCAGGCGCACGGCCTCGTCGGGGTTGGCGATCCTGATCACGTACCAGCCCACCAGGCCCTTCGTGAACGCCTTGCGCTCGTCGAGATAGTCCCAGCGGAACCAGAACTGCGTGGTGTCGTCCTGGATCCGCCGTCCCTTGTAGACGCCGCGGATGTTGAACTCCCAGCTCCCGGGGAAGATCGTGCCCTTCACCGGGATGCGATCGCCGATCTTCCAGTTGAAGCGCTCCATCAGCGCCTCGCCCACGATCGCGCCTTCCTTGTCGCCGAGGAACGCCTGCCACTGATCGTCGGGCACGACGAACTCGGGATACATCTGCCGATAGTGCTCGCGGTCGATGGCGAACTGCGGAAAGAAGTTGCGCTCGTCCTGGTACACGCCCCCGAACCAGTTGGCGAAGGTCACCCCGGTCACGCCGGAGATTCGCGCCAGCCGATCGCGATAGGCGAGTGGCAGCGGCTGGATGATCGAGACACGGTTCAGCACCACGAGACGGTCGACGCCGGCCACGTCCACGCCCTGCTTGAAGGCGCCGTCGACGGCCGCCAGGATGCCGAAGAGAAACAGCGCGACCGCGAACGAGCCGACGGTCAGCGCCGTGCGCGTCTTCTTCCGAAACAGATTGCTCACGACCAGATGCAGGTACTTCATCGGCGCTCGCCGCGACGAATTCCGCGCGGCCTTGCGGGCGCGCTCACCGCGTCCGGCCCGCCGCCACGGACTCGACGAGCACGCCCTTCTCCAGATGGAGGACGATGCGCGCGCGCTCCGCGGCGAGCGGGTCGTGGGTGACCATCAGCGCGGTCTTGCCGTGATCTCGCACGAGGCGGTCGAGGAGATCAAGGACCTCGTCGGCGCTCTTCCGGTCGAGGTCGCCGGTGGGCTCGTCGCAGAGCAGAAACGTCGGATCGGCCACGATCGCACGCGCGATGCCGACGCGCTGCTCCTGTCCGCCGGAGAGCTGGCGCGGATAGTGATGCATGCGGTCGCTCAGCGCCACGACCGCCAGCGCCGTCTCGACGTGCCGCCGCCGCTCGGCCTTCGACAGGTTGGTGAGCAAGAGCGGTAATTCCACGTTCTGGAAGGCGGTGAGCACGGGAATCAGGTTGTACATCTGGAAGACGAACCCCACGTGACGCGCTCGCCAGGCCGTCAGCTTGCGGGCCGACATGTGCGTGATCTCGTCGCCCGCCACGACGACGCTCCCGGCCGAGGGCACGTCGAGGCCGCCGAGCAGATTGAGCAAGGTGGTCTTGCCCGAGCCGCTCGGGCCCATGAACGCGACGAAGTCGCCCGCGTCGACGTCGAGGTTGAGTCCCTGGAGCACGTGGATCTCCTCGCCGCCCCGCCGATAGGTCTTGCCGATCCCGCGCGCGCGGATCAGGCTCGTGCCGTCGCCGCGACCATCGATGCTGACCATCGATCCTCCTTTGTCGGTTCATAGGCGCGCCTCGGCCGGCGGGGGAGCCCCGACGGCCTGCAGCGCGCACGGTTTTGCTCTCGGCGGCTATCGCTTTACGCGAACGGACTGGCCGTCGCGCAATTGTTTGGCGCCGGTGGAGACGACCTGCTCGCCGTCCGACAGGCCGGCGACGACCTA
>Ga0137415_10008201_pt1 | contig 10345 bp, 9 predicted proteins | sample CZODoug3_1_1_16f_FD_183082 | JGI IMG/M metagenome (GOLD analysis project Ga0137415, IMG submission 183082) | Vadose zone soil fungal communities from Angelo Coast Range Reserve, California, USA - CZODoug3_1_1_16fungal (Hybrid Assembly) | ecosystem: Environmental > Terrestrial > Soil > Vadose... | reverse complement strand
GCCTTCCTCGGCGGGCATTGGCACATTTTCGACGCGCGCAACAATACTCCGCGCATCGGCAGAGTGTTGATTGCGCGCGGCCGCGACGCTTCCGACGTCGCGATCAGCAGCACGTTCGGCCCCAATACGTTGACGAGTTTCAGGGTATGGACCGAGGAGGTGCGTCAGCCCTAGTTGCCTGGCGACTACTCGCCGTCGTGACCCCGGAACAGCGACAGGTCGATTGCGTTGGCCATCGCTTGGTACCCGGCGTCGTTCGGGTGCAAATGATCGCCGCTGTCGTAGATCGGCAGGAAGAAGGTCGGGTTGCTCGGATCCCGCGTGACGGCATCGAAGTCGATCACTGCGTCGAACGCTCCACTGGTCCTGATCCACTGATTGAGCGTTGCGCGGCTCAACTCACGGTTGCCCGTGGAGCCCGCCGGGGTCAGCGTCGCGCCATAGATCTTGAGCCCAAGTGCGTGCGCGCGTTCGATGATCTGCAGGTCGGCGGCGATCAACCGATCCCCTACGAAGGCACTTTGCGAGTCGTTGATGCCCTCGAGAAGGATCACCCACTTCGCGCCGGACTGGACGAGCACGTCGCGGTCGAGCCGGGTCTGCGCGCTTTCTCCGAGGATCGTGGACAAGAGTCCATTGCCGCCGATGCCCTGGTTCAAGACACCGACGTCGCGATTGCCCTTCCGGGCGAGGAGCCGCCGGGCCAGATCGTCGGGCCAGCGGCGGTTGGCATCGACGGTGGAGGCGGCCCCGTCCGTGATGGAGTCTCCGAACGTGACCACTGCGCTCGTTTGCTTCGAGGCCATTACCTCCACACCGGCAAGGAATAACCACGGTGAGCTGCAGAACGTAAAGCCGAATGCCGAAATGCAGGTCTCCGTCGATGCAACCGGCATGTCGGCCGCCGCGACGAAATTGCCCGGCGGAGAGACGTAGTTGGTCTGCATCGAGAAGAAGTGGTTTGTCGGCGGACCGGTAGGCCCAGGCACGTAGATGCTCACGGCCAGATCCCCCATCGCGGGCACGTCGAGGAAGACCGGATCGCTCACTGCGAGCGCCCCAGGCGGGATGGTGACGGAGGACCCTCCGCTGAACGTGAGCGGGCGATCCGATCCCGGCACGATGGCCGCGCCCGTACTCCGGATCGCCAGATGCGCCGCGCCGATGCTGAGCGGTGCCGTCCCGTACGCGTTCGTCAGCCGCGCGCGCACGACCTTGCCCCCGATGCTCGTGTGGACGATCTCGCGCAATGTCTGGTTGGTGAATCCGGCGGGCAGAATCGGAATCCCGACAAGGTTCGGTGCCTGCGGACTGGCGCTCCATGTACCGACCCAATGGGCATCGCGAGAATCATCCTCGGCGCGAGCGGCGTACGGTGCGGCCAGACCGGCAACGGCCAATCCGAAGAGAATGAGACCGAGTCGCGAGAACATACGATGCCGCTCGGAGACGTACGCACTGGAAAGCCATGCTTTCGGGTTCACCTGATGCTCCTTCAGTATTTACGAGGGCTTTGCGGGCACCGAGCCAGAGGGCGGATGGACACATAAGCTCACTCGCGGAGTCAAGTCCGCCCGCGGCGTCCTCGGCCGCATCGCTGCGCACGCACTCGCTCGTACCCGTCCATGACGGGCAGTCCCAGATCGAGCACGCCGACCTCGGCTTCGAAGCTGCCCCGTGGCTCGGCGGCTCTACACCCGGCCGCGGCACCGAGAATCGGTGATGGGTCTCATCCGGATTCCTGATTATCCGGGCGCCCGATTCGGTCATCCATCCTGGCGACCCCGGAGGATACGTGAAGGCAGAGCCGAAGCGCGCGCGCTTCCAGTCGTCGACGTTGCCTCATCTCGATCGAGTGGTCGCGCTGGCCTCACGCTGGGCGAATGGGCACGAAGCGGAGGATTTCGTGCAGGAAACCTACGTCCGCGCCTGGGTTGCCTTCGACCAACTCCGTGACGCCGACGCAGCATTTCCCTGGCTTTGCCAGATCCTGCGCTCGGTGATTGGCGAGCGGCGCCGAACCCGCGCGCGGCGCCAGCAGCTGGTCTTCATTACCGAGTTGGAAGCAGCGCACGAGGAGATCGTCGCCAGCGACGCACCCTCTCCGCTCGATGACCTGCTGGCGCGTAGGGAAGCGGGAATGCTCCGCCAGGCACTGCGCTCGCTGCCGGAGGACTTCGCCGAGGCAGTGGAGCTTCACGACATCCAGGGTTTGAAGTACAGCGAGATCGCGCAGATCACATCGGTACCGCTCGGGACGGTGATGAGCCGCATCAGCCGCGGCCGGCGTCTGCTGGCAGGGCTGCTTGCGGTCACCGCCGACAAAGCCAAAGCGGGAAATGGCGATATGACGGAGGGATCGCCGGGGAATGTTCTGCAGAGACGTGACATCGCAGTGAGTGGGCTCCCGATGGAGAACCAGGGCAGGCAACCGAAGAGGACGTCCGATGAGTGAGGTTGCCCTCGACCACGCGCTCGTTCAGAAACTGGTTGGCGCATTCGCCGACGGCGAGCTACCTGGGGATGAAGCGCGCACCGTCCAGGAACACCTGCGCACTTGCGCGCGGTGCCAGCGCGAGCTGGCCTTGCAGCAGGCCCTCTCCCGGGCGCTGGCCCAGGAACCCGCTGGCGAAGCCTCGGCTGCGTTGCGCCGACGTATCGAGCAGTTGGGTCGGCCCGCTTGGCGAGACCGCACTTTCCTCTCGTCCCGGCGCTGGACAGCTCCCGCCGCCGCTGCGCTGGTGGTCATCGGCATCGCCGCCGGAACCATGCTGCTGCGCCACCGCCCCGGCCATGGCAGCACGCCCATCGCGGAGATCCCCGTATTCCGGGATGCGGTCGCGGATTGCCGCCGCGTGATGGCGCGCAACTTTCCCCGCAAGGCGGATCTGCATGCGGTCGCAGAGGGTCTCCAATTCCCGATCCGCCCCCTCGACCGGCCCGACGCCGAGCTCTTCAGCACGTGGAAGACGACGCTCGCCGGCGCTCCAGCGGTGGGCCTCGCCTATCGCTGGCGAGGGGTCGTCGTAGTCCAGTACGCGTTCCCGGCCGAGCTCATCCGGCAGCAGCCCCAGGTCGTCGAAGCGCTGCATCGGACCGGCTTCTACGCCGGATCGGACCAGGGACAAGGGATTCTCGCGTTCCTCGCAGACGGAAGCGGGACGCTGCTGGTGGGCGATGTGGCTCCCGAAGTGCTCAGGCAGCTGATTCTATGATCGGGTGGTACCATGCCAGGGGGGCATGCTGGACCATCTGCGCTACTTTCAAGCCGTCGCGCGGTGCGGGAGTCTTTCCGCCGCCGCGCGCGTGCTTCAAGTCAGCCAGCCGGGCCTGACGGCGGTCATCAAACAACTCGAAGAGAGCTTCGGGACCAAGCTGCTGGTCCGCCTGCGAACGGGCGTGTCGCTGACCAGCACGGGCGAGGAGCTCCTGCGATACGCCAATGAATCGCTGGTGCGGCTGGAGGAGCTCGAGCAACGGATCAAAGGCCTGGAGTCTGACGAAGCCGGCAGCTTCGTCATCGGTTGCCACGAATCGTTGGGCGCCTACTTCCTGCCGCAGTGGATGACCCAGTTCCTCGAAAGCAATCCGCGCATCCAGATCACGCTCTCCAATGCTCCGTCCCGTGTGGTTCTCAACGCCACGGTGGAGCGCACGGTCCATTTCGGGATCGTGGTGAATCCCGAGCCACATCCGGACCTGGTACAGATGAAGCTCTTTCGCGACGCGGTCGACCTCTTCGTCCGGGCGGAGGGCGCGCCCGGAACCGACGACCTCGATGCCGCGAAGGAACGGCTGCGGCGCGGACCGCTGGTCTTCGCGGGCCGCGTTCTCCAGAGCCAGCAGATGATCGAACACCTCGCGGCGATCGATGCACTCCCGTCTCGTCTCTTGTCCTGCGGAGATCTCGAGCTGGTGAAGAGCTTCGCGCTCGCCGGGCTCGGGGTCGCGGTGCTGCCTCGCCGCGTCGCTCGCTACTGGCAGGAGCGACGGCTGCGGCGTCTTCATCCAGCGCTGCCGTTCATTGCCGACGAGATCCATCTGCTCTTCCGTGGTGACGCGCATCGAACGCGCGCGTTCCTGATCACCAAGGACGCGATCGTGGCGCACGGCCGGGCACTGGACAGCGACTACGAACAATAGGCGCTTTCAGCTCGGGACGGCTCAGCTTGGTGCCCTGCCACGAAGCGGTTGGTCGGGTCCAGATTGTGCGGGGCTCCGTGTGAACTGGTTCATCCACCAGCTCTCGGTCAGACATTTCGCGCGCGCCTTTCGCCAATCCACAGGCCAGTCGGCGCACCGCTGGCTAGTCGAGCGGCGGCTGGACAAGGCCCAAGGTCTCCTAGAATTGTCTGCGCGACCGTTGAAGGAAATCGCGGCTGCCTGTGGATTTGCGAATCAGAGCCACTTCACACGGACGTTTACGCGCGCGATGGGAATGAGCCCCGGGGCGTGGCGACGTCTGCGACGAAGCTGAGGCCGGCTAATGCGACGTCGCCGCCACTGCGCTAGCGGCCTTCTCGATGAAGGTGGCCACCGACTTCGGCTGCGACACATAGACCGCATGGCTGCCGGCGACCTCGGCGACCGTCGAGCCGGCGCGCTTCGACATGACGCGCTGGGCCGGCGGCGGGATCATCCTGTCTTCCGTCGACACCAGGTACCAGCTCGGCTTGGTCCTCCATGCGGGCTCAGTGATCGTCCCGGCCAGTGCTCCGACGCCCCACGGCACCTGGGAGCTTGCCATGAACGCGGCCGTATCCACATCCACGTCGGCCGCGAAGGAGAAGTGGAACTTGGCCTCGTCGAGGAACAAGAAGCCGTCCTGCGGCGGCAGGATTGGAGGAACCGGCGCGCCAGGCGGCGGATCCTTGATCAGCGACGACACCGATTCGCCTTTGTCGGGGGCGAAGGCGGCGATGTACACGAGCCCGGCGACCTTTGGATCGGTGCCGGCTTCGGTGATCACCGCGCCGCCATAGGAGTGACCGACGAGCAGCACGGCGCCGCGTTGCGCGGCGATCGCGCGCCGGGTCACGGCCACGTCGTCGGCCAGAGACAGCGTGGGATTCTGCACGACGACCACGTTGTAGCCGTCCTTCTTCAAGATCTTGTAGACGGCTGCCCAGCCAGAGCCGTCCACGAAGCCGCCGTGAACCAGAACGATGCTCATTGCCGTCGAAGTACCGGTTGCAGCCATGGCGATCTCCTCTTGCGCGGACGCGCGGATGGTTTCCATTGGCACTTAGGGCGATAGCATCGCCCCCGGAGCATCTCGATTAGAAGCAGGTGTGGCCGGATTTGGCAACCTGCGACCGATTTGTGAAAGCTCACAGCGGCTGGTCGCTCTTCGCCAGCACCACCGAGGTCTCGATCTGCCGCTCTGGGATGCTCCAATATCTGCGCAGCAGCCGCTCGATCTCCGGGCGGGACAGGACCCGGTAGCCGTTTTTCTCGTAGAAGCGGATCGCCCAGGCGGCGGCGCTCCAGGTCCCGATCAGGATCGGCTTCGCAGTCGTGCCTTCAAGGTGCTTCAGCAGCTTCTCGCCGATGCCTTTGCGGCGCTGCGCGCTCTGCACGTAGGCGTGGCGGATGAGGCTGACCTCGCCGCGGTCCTGGATGCCCATCATGCCGACGAGCGTGCTGCCGGACTGGTAGCCCCAGAACGCGATCCCCTCGCCGATCTCCCGCTTCAACTGCTCGAGGGGCATGTAAGGCTCGTGCCAGCAGTCGGCGGGGATGACGCCCTTGTAGGCCTGGGCCGCGTCATTGACGATGGAAAAGAGCGCCGGCAGGTCTGCGGCCCCGCAGGGGCGAATCGTCGTCGCGCTCACTGTCCTGGCCTTGGCTCGGCTGTACATAGCAGACCCGCCCGCATTTCGCCCGTCCTCAGCGCGAGCGCGCGGACGGGGGACTGCGTGTCGCAACTGCGCGCTGGCTGAGTTGGACCAACGAGGCCAGGCCGGCGATGATCCCGACGGCGATCACGATGGAGACGACCCGCCGGGGAGCTGCGCTGCGGCCAGGTACAGGCGGGTAGACCGGCGCGGCCGACGGATCGCGCAGAGCGGCCAGCAACCCGGCCCCTCCCGCATATCGGTCCCCCGGCTGGCGGGCGATGGCCTTGAGGAGGACCGCTTCCAGCGATCGATCGAAGTCGTGGCAGTGCACGCTGGGCGGCGTGGGGTCGTCGTTCGTCTTTGCGCGGAGCAATGCCTGCGTGTTCAGGGCGTCCCAAGGCAGGTGGCCGGTCAGCATCTCGTAGAGCAGGGTCCCCACTGCATACACATCGGTTCGCGCGTCCCCGCGCTTTCCGCGGATCTGTTCGGGAGCGGCATAGTCGGGAGTGCCGAAGGAGTGCGAGAGCCCAGCCCAGGTCAGCCGGCGCGCGCCCCTGGACGACGCGATTCCGAAGTCGCTGATCATGACCCGGCCCTCGGGCGTGAGCATCAAATTCTCCGGCTTGAGATCGCGATGGACGACGCCCTGAGCGTGCATGTGCCCTAGCGCCTCGCAGATCTGCCCGGCAATCTCCAGAGCCTGCGACACGGGGAGCGGCTGCCCCGGCCGGAGCAGGGCGCGCAGCGCCTGACCGGGCACGTACTCCATCGCCAGGTACATGCGGCTCTTCTCGCGCGGCTCGAGCACCTTGACGATGCCCGGATGATCGAGCCGCTGGCCGATCTCTTCCTCCCGCCGGAAGCGCTCGAAGAAGACCACATCCGACTCGTACTGCAGATACGGGATCTTCAGGACCACCGCCGCGCCCGACTCCGAGTCGATGGCCTTGAAGATGGAGGCCATCCCTCCGCGAGCCAGGAGCTCGGTAAGGTGGTACTGATCGATCCGGTCGCCGACCTCGGGATCGCGCATCAGCGCCGCAGTCCGAGCGCCTCGCGGCGCGGGCGCGCCTTTCCGCAGGACAGGCAGATCTCCGCGCTGGCGCTGTTGCAGGCCTCGCAGGCGAGGCAGGTCCAGATCGAAACGAACTGCTTGTGCTTCCGGTTCATGCTCTCCTCAGCGGCAGCTTCGCCGCGAGCAGGGAGGGAGCATGGAGCGTGCCAACCGGAAGGAACCGAGAAGCGGAGGATTGGAGCGTGTCCGTCGTGGAAATTGCAGGTTTCGGCCCTCGTCGCCGTGGCATTCTGCAAGGCTCGCAGGTTCTGCTCTGCGTCCCCTGTTAGACCTCCCCCCTCGACGCGGTACGACTTGATCCGCCAAGTCGCGCCCACCTACGGGTCGTCGGCCACTACCAGAGCGCGCCGAGCGCTGGGAGAGGGTCCGACATGGGCACGATGGTCATCGGTCGTCGAGGAATCTTCGGTTTGTTGCGCGTCGGCTGTGCCGCCGCAGTGCTGATGGGAAGCGCCGCCGCACTTGCGCGTGACCGCGACGCGGGCAGCCGTGTCTCTTGCTCCGGCCTGACATCGCTTACCTTCGAGGGAAACACCGGCATCACTGCAGCGACCGTGGTCACGTCCGGCACGCTAGTCACGCCGGCGGGACAGACGTTGACGAACCTGCCCTCGTTCTGTCGCGCGCAGGGAGTAAGCAGGCCCAGCAGCGATTCCAACATCTACTTCGAGGTCTGGCTCCCCACCGACACCTGGAACGGGAAGTTCCTCTCCTCCGGCGAAGGCGGCTATGCGGGCGCGCTCAACTACACGCGCCTCGGGCTCGACGGCGGCCTCGACGAGCTCCTGCGGCGCGGGTATGCGACGGCCTCGACCGACACGGGCCACCTCGCTGCGAATCAATGGTGGGCGGTGGGCCATCCCGAACGGATCGTGGACTACCTGTATCGCGCAAAGCACCTGGTCACCGTCGCCGCCAAGGGTCTCGTCAAGGCGTACTACGGCCGGCCGGCGACGCATTCTTACTTCAACTCGTGCTCCAACGGAGGCCGCCAGGGTCTGATGGAGGCCCAGCGCTTCCCCGAGGATTACGACGGTATCGTGGTCGGCGCACCCTGGAACTTCCAATCGCATTCCAATGCGGGCTTCGTCTGGAACGCGCAGGCGCTTTCGGCCGCGGGAGCGGCCATTCCGCCGGCGAAGCTTCCCGCGATCACGGCGGCCGTGCTGGCGCAGTGCGACGGATTCGACGGTCTCGGCGACGGCGTCATCGCCGATCCGCAGCGCTGCCCGTTCATTCCCGCGACACTCGCATGCAACGGTCCGGAGACCGACTCTTGCCTGACGCCGCCGCAGTTGGTGGCGCTGGAGAAGATCTACAAAGGGCCCTCCAATCCACGCACGGGCGAGCCCATTTTCCCCGGCTTCGCACTCGGCAGCGAAAACGGGTGGGGTGGCCTCGTCGCGAACCTCACCGCCTCGGGCCTCGGCAACGGCTACTTCGCGAACATCGTCTTCCAGGATCCCGCGTGGGATTACCGCACCTTCAATTTCGACAGCGACATGGCCTACGCGGACATGACCGCCGGCGTCCTTGGCAACTCGACCGACCCGGACATGTCGGCGGCGAAGCGGCGCGGCGTCAAGATCATCCAGTATCACGGCTGGAACGATCAGACCTTGCAGCCCGCCTATAGTCCGCAATGGTACGAGACCGTGGCGCGCACGATGGGCGGTCTGCGCGAGACGCAAGAGTTCTATCGCCTCTTCATGGTGCCAGGCATGACCCACTGCTATTTCGGCCCCGGCGCGTCCAGCTTCGGCGGGGTCGGCCAGCAGCTTCCGCCCGTGCGCGACGCTGCCCACGACGTGCAGACAGCGCTCGAGCGCTGGGTAGAGAAGGGTGTCGCGCCCGAGCGGATCGTTGCGACCAAGTACACCGATGACAAGGCGGCGACGCGCACCGTGCGGCTCGCCAGGCCACTCTGCGTCTATCCCGCCGTCGCGCAATACTCGGGCTCCGGAGATCCGAACGACGCGGCCAGCTTCGTCTGCCGGGGAGGCGCTCCGGCAGGCGGCGATGACGACGATCACGATCGGTGATGCGAGTTGAAGATGGCGCCTCGCAGGTGCTGACGGTGCCGCGCGCCCGGTCACGGATCGCCGGGCTGCCGTCGCCGCGCTGATCAACGATGCCGCTCGTCGGCCAGGAACGGCCGCTGGTCAGATGGCGGGCGCTTCGCTTCATCTGGCCTCCTATCCTCGAACGCCAGAACGGTCACACGTGACCGGCACAAAGGAGGAAGCCAATGAGATGGAATGTGATGCTCGGAATGATGGTTGCAGTCGGATCGCTGGCTGCGACGGAGGTGCGGGCGGAGGCGAATGCCGCAGGGAGCGGAGCGACCTCGACCCCTGGTCAGCAAGACGATGCCAAACCGCAATCGAAGGAAAGCACGGTCACGGTCAACGCCGACGGAACTGTTTCGCGTGAGCCCAATCCGATGTCCGTCTTCCTGAAGACGAACCGGCAATTCGGCGCCCTGCCGATGGAGATGCCGCTGGTCGATGACCCCCGAGAGGACGTTTCGGGCGGAAGCGGACAGACGAACTGACGCGCGAGCCTACGGCGCCGGCCGCTTCTTGGTGGGGACGCGTTTCGTCTCGTCGCTGGTCGCGACGGGATCCCGCTCTCGTCGAGAAAGCCGGCGCCGAGAGGATCCCTGCTGGACTCCCCGACCGGTCCCCGGTCTGAGCCAGGCTCAAGGGAGCCCGTGTCTCGGCGGACTCGAAGGCGCCGGTGATCGCGAGATCCGCGCGCGACGACACCGGCTAGTTCGTGACGCACTCACCGCCTCCGGCAGCTCGCGCTCATTCAGCCAAGCAAAGCTGAGGCGCGCGAAGGGCTTGGACTGACCGTCGAAGGCGTACCGGCGGCCGGTGTACCAGGACACGCCTCGTTCCACGCTGCGGCGCGCCCAGAGGTCGACGTCCACGGACATCCGGAGACGGACCCACAGCCCCATCCCTCCTGCGGCGAGCTTGAATTCCACGCCTTCACCGAACGTCTTCCGCAGACTGTTTGCCAGGATCTCGCAGGGAGAGACGACGGGTGCCCCTGGATATCCGCTCGCCATGCTCACGCCCGCGAACCACTACTTCCTGAATTCGATCTTCGCCAACGTACCTCTGCAGCAACGGCGGTCGGGCGTTCCTACGACATGGGCGGCGGCGCCGTCTATCACGACAATCGCGTGCGCGTCGACAGAACGGCCTGATCCCCGAACCAACCCCTCCCAGAATCGGTAGGCTCGCTGCGGCATCGTTGGGGCCAGGGATGAATGTGCCGGAATCAAATACAGCCCCGACCGCCGCTCCGGCAGGCTCGGGCGTCGCACTGGCCGGGTGCGGACCTGGCTCCCAGAGTGAACTGCCTGCCGATTCCGGCCCGACTCTTGCGAGTCCTTGGGACATGTCGTCTCGGACGGTCG
>Ga0137415_10008200_pt1 | contig 10347 bp, 6 predicted proteins | sample CZODoug3_1_1_16f_FD_183082 | JGI IMG/M metagenome (GOLD analysis project Ga0137415, IMG submission 183082) | Vadose zone soil fungal communities from Angelo Coast Range Reserve, California, USA - CZODoug3_1_1_16fungal (Hybrid Assembly) | ecosystem: Environmental > Terrestrial > Soil > Vadose... | reverse complement strand
GATGACGAACCAGGGATGCTGCGCTACATCCGCACCCTGCTCGAAGTGGATGACTACAAGGTCGAAACCGCTTCGACGGGCGAGGAAGCGCTGCAGCGGGTGGAAAAAGGTCTGCGGCCCGACTTAGTGCTGCTCGACCTGCTCATGCCCGGCATCGACGGTCTGCAGACGCTGGAACAATTGCGGCAGCTTGTGCCGGGTATGAAGGTAGTCATGCTTTCGTGCGTCAGCGATACTCGCAAAGTGGTACAGGCGATCCGACTGGGCGCGCACGATTACCTGACCAAGCCCTTCCAGAAAGCGGAACTGGACGCCGTCCTAGACCAGTGCCTGGGAAAGAACCAGCAGAATTTTGCGGGCGAGGTCGAAGAACTCGCCGACGAGGTATTTTTCGTGGCTGCCAGTCCGGCCATGCGCAAGATTCGCTCGCAAGCAGCGCTGGTCGCTGGCGTGGATATTCCCGTCCTGATGCTGGGGGAAAGCGGCACCGGCAAGGAAGTAGTGGCGCGGCTGATACACAAGCTGTCTCCACGCGCCCACCGCACTTTCCTGAAGGTGAATTGCGCGGCCGTGCCGGCCGATTTGCTGGAAAGCGAGTTGTTCGGTTACGAAGCGGGCGCGTTCACGGGCGCCAACCATACCAAGCCCGGCAAATTCGAGCTGTGCAACAAGGGCACGATTCTGCTCGACGAAATTGGGGAGATGCCGCCGCTGTTGCAGGCCAAGCTGCTGCACGTGTTGCAGGACCAGCAGTTCTCGCGCCTGGGCAGCCGTTCGGTTATCAAAGTAGATGTCCGCATCCTGGCCGCGACCAACATCAACATTCCGGAAGCGCTGGCCAGCAAGCGTCTGCGCGAAGATCTTTACTACCGCTTGAACGCTTTCACGCTGCAATTGCCTCCGCTGCGGGAACGAAAAGAAGAAATCCCCATTCTGCTGAAGCATTTCATGGCGCGCATGTCGGAGCAGTACGCGCGGCCGCCGCTGCCGCTCTCTCCGAACATGCTGCAGGCGTGCCAGGAATATTCCTGGCCCGGCAACCTGCGCGAGCTTAACAACTTCATCAAACGCTATCTGGTGCTGGGCGACGAGAAGCTGGCGGTGCAGGAACTGCAACCCCGCGACAGCGGCCACGGGACGAAGCTCGACGCGCCGCACGGTCCCGGTGAGCCAAGTGGCGGGCTAAAATCCGTGGCGCGCGGCGCCAAGGACGAAGCGGAAGCGGAAGCCATCAAGCATGCGCTCGATCAGACCAACTGGAACCGCAAGCAGGCTGCGGCGCTGTTGCAGATCAGTTACAAAGCGCTGCTCTACAAAATCCGCCAGTACGGAATCGCGCAGACCAAGAGCCACAAGCTGACCGCCGGGGCCTAGGCGGTCGCGTGAAGTCGCTGTAGCCTTAGCTCTGGATTTCATATGGCTTGCGCCAAAAGTAAGCCTCTTCCCCTCGGAACAAAAACATAAAGCGGCGCGTATGTGACAGACATGCGCCTCTGGGCTCACGTAAGCCTGTCCGGGACGTCCAAGAGACGGGAGGTCTTCAGCTCTTGAACATCCGGGAGGTCTTGCGGCAGACCGCCTCTTCCATGACTGCGCACAAACTGCGCAGCTTCCTGACCATGTTCGGGATTATCTGGGGGATCACCTCGGTCATTTTGCTGGTTGGCCTGGGGAAGGGATTCAGCCGGGATCAGAAGGAACGCCTCAAGACCATCGGCGTCGATCTCGCCATCGTCTGGGGCGGGCGCACCAGCGAACAGGCCGGCGGTTATGCCGCCGGACGCCCGGTTCGCCTGTCCATTCAGGATGCGTACACCATCAAAAACGAAGGGTACCTGATCAAGACCGTAAGCCCCGAACTGCGGCGCAGCGTCGCCGAAGTCAGCCGCTACAACGCGGCATCGCGGCCCGTGCGCGGCGTATGGCCTGACTACCAGCGCTTTCGCTCGCTCAAGGTGCAGGAAGGACGTCTGATGACCGATGCCGACGAGAGAGAAGCCCGGCGGGTGGTTGTTCTCGGGGTGGAATCGCGGGACCAGTTGTTTGCGGGCAAGCCCGCCATCGGCGAAATGCTCACCATGGATGGCTCGTCCTATACCGTCATCGGTGTGCTGGAGAAGAAAAAACAGAATGGCAGTTACGGGAGCGGCCCCGACAATACTCAGCTGTTCGTTCCCTACGCTGCCATGGCCCGCGATTTTCCCCCACCCGATAGGCCCGGCATCTCGAAGGGATTCATCAACAACCTGGTGGTCGAAGTCGCTGATCCGGAACAGCACGAAAAGGCGATGCGTCAGATCTATCAGATTCTCGGACGCGAGCACCACTTCGATCCCACCGACACAGACGCCCTCTTCATCTGGGATACGCTCGACGGTTCGAAGCTGGTGCAGCGAATTTTCGACGTCATGACCATCTTCTTCGGCGCGGTTGCTTTGATGACGCTGTCGCTCGGTGGCATCGGCGTAATGAACATCATGCTGGTCAGCGTCACCGAGCGCACCCGGGAGATTGGCGTACGTAAGTCTCTGGGCGCGACCGCGCGCGATATCCGCAATCAGTTCTTTGCCGAGTCGGCCGCGCTCATGATCATTAGCGGAGCGTTCGGGCTCGGCATCGGCATCGGGATTTGCCTCCTGGTTAGTCATCTGCAATTGCCGGACGTCGTGCCCCATCCCGTGATCTCGCCGCTAGCGATCATCGAGTCGTTGGTGACATTAGGGCTCATCACAATGGGTGCGGGAATGTATCCGGCGCAGCGTGCGGCGGCGCTCAGTCCCATCGAGTGTCTGCGTCAGGAGTAGGCAACGGGTCACCATATGCGCATCAAGGAACTGATCCGGCAAAGCTGGGAGGCGCTCTCGCGCCACCGCCTGCGTTCCGTCCTGACCATGATGGGGATCGTGTGGGGACTCGCCACAGTCGTGCTCCTGCTTGGCTATGGCGAAAGCGTGAGCCAGGGTGTGCTCGCCGCGTTTCTGGGAATTGGGAACAACGTCATCATGGTTTGGCAAGGCCAGACCAGCCTACAGGCAGGCGGACAACGCGCCGGCAAACGCATTCACTTCAAGTACGAGGACCTCCAGGCCATCCGTGACGAAGCTCCGCTGGTGCGCCTGGTCAGCGCCGAATGGGACGACCCCATCGCCTACAAGTACGGTAACAAGGTGATCTCCGTCTCCTCCAAGGCCGTGCAGTATCCCTACCGGGAGATGCGCAAGCTCAACATCGCCGGGGGTCGCTACTTCGAGGAGAGCGATTTCGCAGAACACCGCCACGTTCTCATCTTTGGCCCGAATGCGGCCAAGAAAGTGTTTGGCAATCGTGATCCGGTCGGCGAGCGCGTGACCATCAATGGGCAGAGCTGGGATGTGATCGGATTGCTGCAGTTGAAAATCCAGGATTCCTCCAACAACGGTCCCGACAATGAGAACGCGTTCCTCCCTTTCGAAAGCCTGAGAGATATCAATGACCAGCGCGATCCCGAGATGATTGTGTTCCAGCCGGTCGCGCCGCTCCAGCACACGGCGGCCCTCAGGCAGGTGAGGGAGGTGCTTGCCCGCCGCCACAATTTCGATCCTAAGGACGACAAATCCAGCCCCGAGTGGGACACGGTGGAAGATACGAAAGAGATTCAACAGTTCGGAATCGCGCTGCGTCTGATCCTCGGGTTCATTGGCGTGTTGACGCTGGGCGTCGGCGGCGTCGGCGTCATGAACATCATGCTGGTCAGTGTCACCGAGCGCACCCGAGAAGTAGGCTTGCGCAAAGCTCTGGGAGCACGCAAGCGCGACATCGCGTTTCAATTCTTGGTGGAAGCACTGGTGCTTACCTTCGCTGCTGGCGCGGTGGGACTGCTGGTCTCCGTTCTGCTGGCGCACGCGATTCCTCCCATGCCGCTCTACTCCGAGATGTACAAGACCGCCAATCACGACGGCGACATCATCTTGAAGACTTCCAGCAGCGTGATGCTGATGGCTTTTGTGATTCTCGCTTTGGTCGGGGTTACGGCTGGCACATGGCCGGCACTGAAGGCCTCGCGCATGGAGCCGGTCGTGGCCCTGCGATGCGAGTAGCCAGGCGGCAGGGTGGCGCATGCACTCCAACCCGAGTCCCCATGCCGGAGACTCATGGTTGGCGACGATGTCTGCAATTCACCGGCCCGAATGAGCAGAAACGAGATCATGACCGCCTGCCACGAGCGCCAAACATTTCCACTGGTTTATCCCCGTGGTTGCAGCCCGGTGGCGACCCCTGGGGGCAGGGGTTCTAAGCAAATAAACAGCCGTTGGGCGGGGTTGAGAGCTGGGCCTGTCTCCCTCTCTCAGGGCGCGACTGGGGTCATGCCCTTCCCCCAGCCGCAAGACTTGCAACTGGCTACGCGAAACTAGCCACTGCTCCTAGCACTCTTCCCTTCCAGCATGGCGTAAATCGCTGGATTGGAGCATACCTCGTAGTAGCGCTGCTCGGTCCAGCGCTGCAGAGAGAACTTCTGGGGGTCGATTTGCGGAATGCGGCCGGAGCGCACCAGGATTTTCTTGAAAATGTCGTTGCCGACGGGAACCAGGCCGCGGTGCAAGTGGAAAACTTCGCTGCCCCATAGCGCCGGCAAGTCAAGCTGGCAAGGCTCGAGGGAGATTTCCTGCTGCAAGCGGGCGAATGCCGCCTCGCTGATGCGAATCCCATTCAGATTGTATTTGAAGATGAAGTCTTCCGGACTGTCTGCGGCGTCGGCATCGTTGAGCGCCTGAAAGGCGTACACATTGAAGGGGCTCTCCACACCTGCGATGGCCTTGCGCACCCGCTTGCTGCAGGAGGACAACCGGTCACTCTCGTTCAAGGCTTCGGAAATCATGATCTGCTGTTCCCCATCCATTAGGTACATGGGCGCCGAATCCTGAAACGAAATTCCCGTCCCCAGTTCCAGCGTGGGGAGTCCGGAGCGCTCCAGCAGTTGGTTGTAGCCACGCACGATCTCGATAATCTCCCGCGCCAGCACGCAAGCCCGGCTGACCGCCAGCGGCGCCTCGCCTTCGTGTTCCAGCAGCGCGACAATGAGGGCGTCGCCTTCGACAAACACTTTGCGGGCGCCGTACTTGGCCAGCAATTTATTGACGGGACCGTAGAAATTCAGGCTGAAGTAGGAAGCCGGGTTCATGCCTTTTTCCAGCAACGATCGCGTAAGCCGTGACGAGTCCCGGACATCCGCCTTCAGAATCACATGACGCAGCACTTTGTCTTCGGATGGCTTCTGCTCCTCCGGCAACAAGAACTCATAGAGCGTGCTGTTCATGGCCGAAAGTTCCCGCATCTTCGAATTCCCCATCAGATTGCCGCTGTCCAGGGCAGAATTCAGCGCCTCCAGACGCCGCAGGTCGCGGTGATAGCGCAGGAAGTCGCGCAGAAAGCGCGCCGCCAGTTTGGTCCGTTCGGCTCCACGGCACGCGGCAAAGCGCGCCATGGCCGAGTATAGGCTCCCGGCGGAGAGTTTGCCGTGCTCTTCGATTAGCTTCTCCACTCGGTCGCGCTCTTCGCGTGAGATCAGGGCATGCTTCAATTGTTGCGCGTTGATGCGCGGAGAGTATTCGGCCAGCAGTGGCACCACCTCGTAGGAGGCGATTATGTGCTCCATGAGCCGCTCGCGCTCCAGCAACTCCACCCAGGACTCCAGCCGTGTTTTCTGGGCACGGCCTTCGCGAGTGGCCTCGTCGACTTGACCCGAACCCACCAGTTCATGGGCGTTCTCCGGAACATTCAGCCAGCCGTCGACCACGCTGTCGTCCTCGGCTTCTCCTCCCAGATTCAGCGAAAGCAGGAAGTCGCGGGTCACTCTTCTTACATTAGAAAACCGGTCCGGGTCGCGATCAAAATTGCCCAGCATCACATAATGCTCGGCGTTCAGGTAGGTGTCAGATCCGTCTTCGGTGAAGAGCAGTGGGTTGAGGAAGAGTTTGTATTCCGCCTCGCCGCGATTGCCGAACAGCGAACGGCGGGTGCGGGCCAGCGTTTCCTTCTCAATCTCGCGCAAGATGCGAAACAGCTCCTGCCCGGTTTTGCGCTGGATGATTTTTTTTGCCACCTGGAAGCCGGCCACCCGCTCGCGATACTCCAGCGCCCTCTGCTGGCGCACCCCTTCGTAGCTCTTGAGCATCATGCGGCCACGCTCCAGCAGTTGAGCAAATTGGGAGTTCAACTCGATGCGCAAGAATTTGACGATGGCCACTCGCGCCAGCACGTCTACGGAAAGATTTTCCGCCGCCTTAGCGCGATTGAGTGCCGACACGTGCAGGTCGGCCAGAAGCGACTTGAGTTCCGAAGGGTTCGCCTTTGACGGTTGCAGCCTCGCCATCGATCCCCCAAAGTGATGGCCGGCCTTCGGTTCCGGCGTCTCGGCCGCCAGTCCCTCCATGTCACCGTGACGAACGATCAGTCGCGCAATCCGCAGGCGCGCCTGCTCCACAAATCGGGGACTCAGATGCACATCGTGGCGCAGGTTATCCACCCCCAACTGAAGATCGTCCAGGGTCAGCTTGGGCGTGTAACTGCTCAGCTGAGGAGGCAGTATCTGCTCCGGGGTGCGGCCGAGTCTAAAGATCGGAATGCGTGGCATGGCTGGCGGTCTCGCTTGGCTACGGCTGCCGCGCTGAACTGATCAAACCGGCGCGGAATGGCGGGACAGCTGAATTCTGCTGTATCGCCGCTGCGTCGAGAACGAGCGGGCGCCTAGGGCTACCATTCAGCTTCCCCCTCGCAAACGGCTGATTTTCCTGCCTCTCCGGGAGCGTAACATTTGTGCCCACCTCGGCCAACGTTACCCAAGTTACGTCGCCGGCTCAGGCTCCGCGAGCTGTGACCGGTTAGGGGCGCGTCTCCAGGGGATGTGTAGCCTTCTCGAAAAATTCGTTCTGCAGCCTGAGGCTTTCCCCATCCGCTTTGACGGCGCGGATAGCCTTAACCATGCCATCGATCCAGGCCTTCATTTTGTATTGGCCCATCTCGCTGGTAGCCGCAGACCCGTCGCCGGAATAGTGATTCGGGAAGCGCGCATACCACCAGATTCCGGTGTAGAGGTTGTCGGCCAGCTTCTGCCTGCCCAGATCAGCTCCTGACTCGCTCTTGGCTCGATCCAGATGCACCAGTTCGGGATGGGAGACCATCGTCGCCGATGTTTCCACTTCACCCGCGTGCCAGTCCGGACCCGTGCTCTTTCGCGGCGGGCCGCCAGCTGGCGGTTCAACCAGCCCCAGCACATAAACTACGTAGTCGTGCGGCTTCTCCATCTGGCTCTGGGCGAAAAAAGGAAGCAAATTCTCGTTTCCGCCATGACCGTTCACGATGATGACTTTCTTGCAGCCGTTCCGCGCCATCTCGTCCGTGGTTTCTTGCAGCAGGTCCAGCTGCAATTGCCGGCTGTAGGCTACGGTGCCGGGTTCGTGCCGGGCTTCAAATATCTGGCCAAAATAATATTCAGGAAAAACCACGGCGTATTCTTGGTCGGCAGCGTGCAAGGCCGCATAGCGAACATTCAGAAGATCCGTGCCCAGCGGCAGATGAGGACCATGCTTTTCCAGAATGCCGAAAGGCAGCAGACAGGCGCCTTGCGACTGCTGGATGGCCGAGCGGAAGTCTCCCGCGGTGAGTTCTTCCCAGTGGGTTGAGAGTCTGGTTTGCGACCAACCCGACAAAGTGCAGAAAAACAGCAGTCCAAACGCGATCATCGCTTTGCGCATGACGTTTTCCCCCGAGGGTGCGCATTCTAGCACTGCCCCGGGCGTCACCAAGGTTCGGCGGCAGCCATGGGCCAAACTCTTGTCCGAAAAGTTTTGCTGACCACTGCCGAACCGGGGCACCTGAATTGGTTACCACAGTCACTGTGCCCGCGAACCAAGGCCCATGTATGATTTTGGCACCGTGACCTCCATGAAGAAGTTAAAGTTTCTGGTTTCGCTGACGACTAACGACAACGATTATCAGATCGAGCAAGCTGCGGACGCCGAAGCAGCTGCGAAGCGCCTCGGCGTAGACGTCCAGATCGTCTACGCCGACAACGACTCCATCGCCCAAAGTCAGCAAATCCTGAACGTCATTCAGTCGCGATCCGAATCCCTGCCTGACGGAATCGTTTTCGAACCGGTGGGCGGAACCGCTCTGCCGCAGGTGGCTCGTGCCGCGGCGGCCGCAGGCATCGGCTGGGTGGTCCTGAACCGCAATGTCGAATATATTGCCGAAATCCGCAGAAGCTGTCGCGTTCCAATTTTCGGGGTCAGCTCGGACCACGAGCAGATTGGCCGCATCCAGGGACACCAGTTTGCCGCGCTTTTGCCCAAAGGCGGGTCGGTCCTGTACGTTCAAGGCCCCGCAGAAAGCCTGGCCGCGAAACAGCGCACCAGCGGGATGTACGAGACCAAGCCGGCTGACGTACAGGTAAAAGTCATGCGAGCGCAGTGGACTGAAGCCAGCTCTTATCGGGCCGTAAGCTCCTGGCTGCGGTTGTCCACTTCTCACCAGAACCGTATCGACCTGATCGCGGCCCAGGATGATGGCATGGCGCTGGGCGCAAGAAAGGCCTTTCAGGAACTACCCGACTCTGCAGCCCGGCAGCGCTGGCTGAGCCTGCCCTTTATCGGATGTGACGGCTTGCCAAAAACAGGTCAGGCCTGGGTCAAGCGGGGGTTGCTGACCGCGACAATCTTCGCCGGGCCGAATACGGGTCAAGCGCTGGAAATGCTGGTCAAGGCTTTCCAAAGTGGCACCACGCCGCCAGAACGAACCTTGACCGTACCGGCCTCGGTTCCGCCGCTCGAGGCGCTGGCAGCGATGCAAGTCGAAAAAGCGCGCCTGTTATCGGTTTAGAAAATTCCCCGCTCCGGCTCCCGCCTTGATGGGTCACGGAATTCTATGCGCGGGATAAGCCGACCGCCGGGTGCTCTCGAACCTGTGGTTTTCCCTTTGGTAAATTGATTGTGTTCATCCTATTGTGTTGATCCTGAGGAGAAGCCATGCCCACTCTGGTCGCTGAGCCCACACGCATCCCTGCCGCGGGGACAAAACCGAAACTGATCGACGAATTTATTGGCCGCGTCAACACCAAGACGTCGGGAGTGAGCGTGGCGCACATGCGCAGTCCGCAGGGCTGGGAAGAGCCTGGACAAACGCCCGAGTTCGATGAGTTCACCGTGGTGCTCAAAGGAGTTCTGCACGTGAAGCACAAGCACGGAGAGATGGATGTATCCGCCGGCCAAGCTGTGATCGCCCATCGAGGCGAGTGGGTGCAATATTCCACCCCCGTCGAAGACGGTACCGAATACATCGCCATCTGCCTGCCGGCCTTCTCGATGGAGACTGTGCACCGAGACGAGTGAGACGGGTAGGACGGGCATTAACCCACCATTTTCCTATCCCCGCAGAAGTGAAGAAACGCTCCACCTGGAACATGGATCTTTACATAATTGTACTCATATATTTAGGTAATAATATACTTGACTGCCGGATACAAGAACACGCTATCCGCTCTCCGGCCTGGTTGAACCCAGGGTTAGAAATCTATTTGACTTCTTATATTTTTCATCCACCAAAACAACTGAAGTCTCAACTTGCCGATCTGGAATCGCCCAATATTTCTTTAGTAGGCGATTCTTCTCTTCTTCCTCTACAAGACAAAAACCGTGCTTCTCATAGAAACGGATCACCCAATCGGCAGCCTTCCATGTTCCGATCAAAATCGGCTTGTTTGCATCTTTTATCAGTTCCTGAAGGAGGAGGGTTCCGATGCCTTTGTTTCTTTGTTTCGTTCTTACATATGCATGGCGAATCAACTCTACATCTGCCTTATCCTGAATCCCCATAACTCCGATGAGTTCATTATTATCAACATAACATGAAAATCGCACGCCCTCCTCGATTTGCGCTTGTAGCTCTTCTTTGGTCAGGTACTGCAATAGCTCGGTACCAGGTTGTTGCTCCACCGGCTGCGTCGGTCTGCCATGGAGTCGGTCCAGAACTTCCCTCGCCGCGTTTATGTCGACCGTCGGCACGCAGTTGAATTGGGGAACTTCGTACCTCCTCAACGATTTTTACCGCCGCTTCCTGGTCCGGCGCGCGAGTGACAAACATTACGTGTTGGTCAGCAAGCTTTTTATTGTCTTGCTCGTAATTCTGAGCGGCTATGCGGCCGCGAATATCACCTCGATCCAATCCGCGTGGCAATTGCTGCTGGGGATGGGCGCGGGGACCGGAGGCGTGCTGCTCCTGCGATGGTACTGGTGGCGAATCAATGCCTGGAGCGAAATTTCCTCGATGACCGCGGCGTTTGTCGTCTCGCTCTCGCTGCGAAACGTGCAATTTAGC
>Ga0137415_10008198_pt1 | contig 10348 bp, 10 predicted proteins | sample CZODoug3_1_1_16f_FD_183082 | JGI IMG/M metagenome (GOLD analysis project Ga0137415, IMG submission 183082) | Vadose zone soil fungal communities from Angelo Coast Range Reserve, California, USA - CZODoug3_1_1_16fungal (Hybrid Assembly) | ecosystem: Environmental > Terrestrial > Soil > Vadose... | reverse complement strand
CGCAATTCGCAAAGCGTCGTTCGACGACATCGTCGGTGAAGGCAAGAAACAGGTCGAGGTGCTCTTCGCGCCCACCACTCCCCCGCGCCCGCTCGTGCTCGCGCGGGCCGTCTTCCTCGTCGAAATGGGCGTTGGGCCGACGGCCGTCATGGCGTTCTGGTTGGACGGGCCGAGCGTGTCGCGACACTCCCACGCCGACAATCAAGAAGATAAATCTCGTCGGTCGAAGTGGTCGCGCATGGGCTCTTGGAATCAGGTATCGTGAACCAACGAGGGAGGCAGAACGGGAAATCATGGTGGACACCGCAAACATGGAAAGGACGCCCGCGGAAAGATCTCTTTCGTGAAGGCCCTGCCGCGCGAGATGCCCGCGTTTGGAAGTGGTCGCGAAGGCCAAGGAAGCGGGCTTCCTCATTTATGTTTACCAGGCCCGGAGGGCGAGACGGCACCGAACGGGGTGCGACGACGACCAAACGTCGCGCAGCAGCGCGGCGCCCCGCCGCGCGCGGAAGGTCGGGAGGCACAAAGACGGCCTTCATTCTCGACATGCCCACCGCCCGGCCGACCGCGAACACCGTGCGACTCGCCTTTTGCGAAGCTCGCTCTCGGTCCCTCGGCCAGCATCAAACTCGACTTTGCGAAACTCGCTCTGGAGCTCGGATGCTATCAATCGGAAGCCATCCTGAGGGAGCTGCGCACCAAACTGACGTCGTTGCTCTGATGAAACCCTGCGCGACGGACGCGGCGGCACCGCTTTCCGCGCCTTCACATTCGGACGGACGGCGCGGCAACGGGCGGAAGCAACACGAGCGGCAAATCCATGTGACAATTGTGCCACCAAGCTTCATCTCCGCATCGCTCGCGTGAATTCATTCTAGGATGCGCGCGCACTCGCCTCGAGGACGTGAACGCGGAGGTATGCAGTGAGCGACGACAACAAGAAGCCCGTGATTTCGGACGGCATCAGCCGGCGCACTTTTCTTCATGGAATCGCGGGAGCGGCTGCACAAGTCAGCGCCTTCAGCGTGCTCGCGGCCTGCTCGAGCGACGCCGAGGGAAATCCCATCGTGTCTCCCGATGCCGGTTCCGTGTCTCCCGATGCCGATTCCCCCGATGGGTCCCCCGGCGGCCCGGTCTCGCCCGACGGCGGATCCCCCGGCTCCCCCGATGGATCCCCGAGCGGCTCCGACGCGGGCACCTCCGACTCCGGCGGTCCGTCCGCCGGCCAAGGGACGCTCGCCGACGTGAAGCACGTGGTCGTTCTCATGCAGGAAAATCGCTCTTTCGATCACTACTTCGGCACCATGCGCGGCGTGCGCGGCTTTTCGGACCGCACGGCAGTGCAACTGGCCTCGGGCCTGAGCGTCTTCTATCAGCCCGATTCGGCGCGCACGGACGGACAATTCCTATTGCCGTTTCAGGTGGACACCAAAGTCGTCGACGGCCAGCGGATCAAGGATCTCGGGCACGGTTGGAACGATCAGCACCAGGCCGTGGCCGACGGCGCCGTCGATGGATGGGTCGCCGCCAAAGGCGAGCTGACCATGGCCTATTATGCGGATACCGATGTTCCGTTTCATCGAGCCCTGGCCGACGCCTTCACCATTTGCGACCACTATTATTGTTCCGTTTTGGGTCCCACCACCCCCAATCGCCTTCATTTGTTTACAGGAATGGTCGACGCAGACGCCAAGGGCGGGGGCCCGGTCATCAGCAACCCGGACGATTACAATCCCGTTTTCACCTGGAAGACCTATCCCGAGCGCCTTCAAGAACAAGGGATCTCCTGGCGGGTCTATGCCAATCACGAGGTGGGCGACGATGGCGATCATCCTTTCGTGGGCGACTACGGGGACAACCCACTCTGGCTTTTCCAGGCCTACCACGACGCGCTCAAGGATCCGGCCACGCGCGATCTCGCCGACCGAGCTGCCGTGTTGGACAGCTGGGAGCCGGACTCCGGGCAAGGCAAGGATACGCAGCACGTCCTCGCGGAGTTCATCTCGGACTGCCAAGCAGGCAAGCTGCCGCAAGTATCGTGGATAGTCGGCCCCTACGGCTACAGCGAGCATCCGACGGCGCGGCCGGTGGATGGCGCCGCGTACATGCAAGCGGTCTTGAATGCCTTGTGGGCCAATCCCGAACTTTGGGCATCGACGGTCCTCATCGTCAATTACGACGAGAACGATGGCTTTTTCGACCATGTCCCGCCGCCCATCGCCCCCGTGGGAACCGCTGGCGAGACGGTGGGCGACAAGACCATCGGCCTCGGGCCGCGCGTTCCGTTGATGGTCATTTCTCCCTGGAGCCGCGGCGGGTGGGTCAGCTCGCAGGTCTTCGACCATACCTCGGTGATCCGTTTTCTGGAGACCTACACGGGCGTGAAGGAGCCCAATATTTCGGATTGGCGGCGATCGATTTCAGGCGATCTCACCAACTGCTTCGATTTCAAGAAGAAGGATACGTCCATTCCCACCTTGCCCGATACCGCGGCGCTGCGGCAACAGGCCGACCAGACGCAGGATTCGTTGGGGCCGCCGACCACACCGCCCGCCGGTAGCCAGACGATGCCCGAGCAAGAGCCGGGAACCCGCAAGGCGCGCCCGCTTCCTTATCAGCCCATCGCGGCGGCATCGATCGATGCGACGAAGGCAGCCGTGGGCCTAACCATGACCAACGCGGGCTCGGTCACTCTTCAGCTGTTGGCCATCGATTGGCTCAATCTGACGACACCGAACCGGTACGACGTGCCGCCGCAAGGCAAGGCCAGCGCTTCGATTCCGGTGACCGACAAGAATCACATGTACGCGCTCACCGTCTACGGACCCAATCGGTTTTTGGCGCACTTCGCGGGCGATCTCACCAAGCCAGGTGCGGGTGTCGAGATCGCACCGTCCATCGCCGGAGATGCGAGCGCGCCCAAGTTGGCATTCACCCTGACCAATGGCACGCAGGCCACGGTCACCTTCACCGTCAAGGCGACACAATATCGAACCGACGGACCTCGGGCCTTCCCCGTCGAGGCCGGGAAGACGGTGACTGCGACCTTCGATCCGCTCGGCTCCGCCAACGGCTGGTACGATTTGGAGATCTCGCTGAACAGCGATCCCTCGTTCCTGCGCCGATTCTCCGGCCATCTGGAAAATGGAGCCGAGAGCGTGACCGGGTAGAAACCGTCTCCGTAGTTCCCCCGGTCACGAACGCGACCATCGAACGACGCGAACGAGCCGTGCGAGCGTGAAGGCGAACGTCGCCAGCACGACCCAGGCGAACCAATCCCCGAACCGCAGATAAAGGGTGCCATCGTGCACCGCAGGAACTTCCGCGATGAGCGTGGCGAAAGGCGCCGAATCCCTGGTCGCCTCGGCGAGGATGCGTCCGCGGTTGTCGCTCACGGTGAGGAAGCCGTTTTTCGCCGCGCGCACCACGCCGAAGCCGGATTCCACGCCGCGCATCACCGCCATGTGGCCATGGTGAATGCGATCCACGACGAAGTCCCAACCGGGCACCAACATCAAACCTGCACCCGCCTCGCCGTAGGCGCGTGAGAGCGCCGTGAAGTCCATGTCCTTGCAGATGGCGACGCCCCAGGTGCCGGAAGGCTGCGGCAAAAAGGTGAGCTCCGTGCCTGGCTTCAATTTAGACTCGAAGGGCGGAAGCATGTGCTGCTTGTCGTAGGTCGCCACGGGCGCGTCCGGCACGTAAATGCGCGCCTCATTGTACTTGGCATTCGACGCCACGCGGACCATGCCGACGACGATGTCCGCGCGGGTCTCATTCGCCAGGGACTGAAAGAGAGCATCGGTATCTTGGGTCTGCGGATCGATCGCCACACCGAGCTTCTCCGGCAGCACGACCACCCGCGCGCCCTCGGCGGCAAGCTTTGTCACATGGTCGGCGTAGCCTCGAAAAAGCTTGGCGGTCGGCGCGCCCGCTTCGGCCATGCCGTCTTCGACGCCGTCGTAGGCGACGAGTCCCACCTTCACCGGTTGCCCCGGCGCCGGCAGCGCAAGGCGCACCACTCCAAACACCAGCACCGCGATAATGACCCCTACGCTCGCCCCGGCGATGCGCAATGCCTGCTTCGGCGCCGCGCGATACAGCTGCACGCCGGTGGCGACGGCGGAGGAGAAGAGCAACAAGAGAAAACTCATGCCCCAAGGGCCGGTGAGCGAGGCGATCTGCAGAAAGGGCAGAAAGCCGAGCTGCGTGTATGCCAAGTTCCCACCGGTGCCATGTATCGAGTTGGCCTCGATGACGTACTCGCACGAGACCCATAGGGCCGGAAAAGCCAGCGTCGCCGCTGCATTCGCGCCACGCTTCGAGAGCGCGCGAAACAGCAGCACCGCGAGGGTGAAGAGCAATGCCTGGCCGACGACGATGCGCAGCAGGACGGACGCCGGGAGCCCCAAGACCCCGTGGGCGTAATTCCACAAATTGAAGGTCCCTGCGCCCCACGCGGACCCCGCCACGAGCCCCGCGCCCCACCACGATGCGCGAAGTGCGAATATGAGCACCGGGATCGGCGCGAACCACATGAGCGGCCACCAGGGTTCGAGGCCGGTGCCGAACCAAGCGAGAAGCGCGGTGATTGCAAAGGCGAGCCCTCCGGCACCCAGGCGCCGGGTATCAACTGCGAATGCCACGAAAATACCTCCTGAAAGAATTCCGATAGAGCGTGCGGAAGCGCGCCGGCGTCGCGTCGATGCGTCCGCCGAGATAAAGCAGAATCAGACCATGGGAGAGGGCGCTCATCTCGAAGGTGATCGCCAAGGCGTCGTCTTTCGCGAAGTGGCCGCCGTCCATGCCTTCCTCGAGCACCTGCACGGTGGGGTTGAAGGTGGGGGAGCGCCCGGCCTTGAAGTCGCGGGGATAGCGGCGCGCGCCCTCACGTTTCGCCAGGAACATGAGATCGTAGAGCGCGGGATGGTTCAGCGCATGATCGAGGTACACGTCCGCCATCTTCGCGAGCCGTTCCTCGAAGCCGCCGGAGAAGCGCTTGTTGGCCAGGATGGTCGCGAGCTCCTCGAATCCCTCGTCCGCCACGGCGTTGAGCAAGGCCGCCCGATCCGGATAGTGACGATAGATGGCCATCGCGGTGACGCCCACCGCCTCCGCGACCCGGCGCATGCTCACCGCCTCGGCCCCCTCTTTCTCCAAGAGGCGACGCGCCGCGGTGGCGATCTTCCGGGCGGTGCTGGCGGCAACCATGTATACGGTGTATACATCGAGAAAGGGTAAATGACAATGTCTCATCTGGAGCTGATCGCGATCATCGTCGAGGAGTACGATCCCGCCATTGCCTTCTTCGTCGGCCTCTTGGGATTCGAGCTCGTCGAAGACTCTCCCGCGTTGACCACGCACGGCGGGCGCCCGAAGCGCTGGGTCGTCGTTCGTCCGCCCGGCGCGCAGACAGGCATCTTGCTGGCGCGCGCAGACGGGCCCAGTCAAACCGGGGCCATCGGAAACCAGGTGGCGGGACGCGTCGGCTTCTTCTTGCGGGTCGACGATTTCGATGCCGCCCACGAACGAATGAAGTCCGCGGGCGTCACGTTCATCGGCGACCCGCGCACCGAGACCTATGGTCGCGTGGTCGTCTTCCTCGATAGTTCCGGCAATCGGTGGGACCTACTGGGCCCCAGCGACCCAGACTATTGACCTCGATGCTGGAGCAGCCACACCACCAGCACCCAAGCGTTGCGCACGCCCACCAGCATGAACCCCATCAGCGCAATGGCCACGGCGTAAAGGGCCCCCGGCTCCCCGAGGGCCAGCTCGCCCGCCGCGACCAGCACGAGCACTTGAACTGCCACCGGCAGCACCAGCTGCCACAGCCAGTGGCGCGCCGCGATGGGGTTCTCGCGGTGGTGGCGCACAATGCGCGCGAGACGCCGCGTGCCCGGCAAGACATTGCACGAGATGAGCAGCACCAACGAGCCGGCCATGACCCTCGGGCTCTCGAGCGGCGCCAGCGACACCGCGGACATCACCAGCACGTCGACGAAGTAAACCACCGTCGGCGCGGCATACGTTTCGACGTCCTCGGTGCCGCGGTCCTTGGTCTTGATGTTGACGCCCACCGACAGCACCACGAACATGAGCCCGATCAGCGTCGCCGCGGCGCTTCCCGCGAGAACGTAGAAGTCATGCCAGCCACGCAGCGCTTGCGCGAAGGCGCTCACCAATGCCCTCGCAATCAGCTATTCTGGGGAAAGCCCAGATTGACGCCACGGAAGCGCGGATCGGGCCAGCGCGAGATGACCACCTTGTTGCGCGTGTAAAAGCGCACGCCGTCGCGGCCGTAGATATGGAGATCGCCGAAGAGCGAGCTTTTCCACCCGCCGAACGAGTAATACGCCATCGGCACCGGGATGGGTACGTTGATGCCGACCATGCCTACTTGGATATCGCTCTGGAATTTCCGCGCGGCGCCGCCGTCGTTGGTGAAAAGGGCCACGCCGTTGCCGAAGACGTGTTCGTGAATGAGCTTCACCGCATCGGAATACGCGGGCACGCGCACCACCGACAAGACCGGGCCGAAGATCTCCTCTTGGTAGATGGTCATCTCGGGACGGACGTCGTCGAACAAACAGGGCCCCAGGAAGAAGCCTTTTTCGTGGCCGGGGACCTTGAGTGTGCGGCCGTCGCTCACGAGCTTGGCGCCCTCGGAGACCCCTTTGGCGACGTACGAAGAGACCTTTTCGAGGTGCTGCTTGGTGACCAGCGGCCCCATTTCGCTCGATGGGTCGAGGCCGGGGCCGACCTTCAATTGGGCCATCCGCTCGCGCATCTTCGGCAGAAGCCTCTCCGCCGCATTGCCCACCGTGACCAAGACGCTGACGGCCATGCATCGCTCGCCCGCCGAGCCGTACCCTGCGCTCACCGCGGCGTCGGCCGCCAGATCCATGTCCGCGTCGGGCAACACGACCATGTGATTCTTGGCGCCCCCGAGGGCCTGCACCCGTTTGCCGTTCCGGGTCCCCGTCTCATAGATGTACTTTGCAATCGGTGTCGAGCCCACGAAGCTGACCGCGGCGACATCGGGATGCTCGAGCAGGCGATCGACCGCGACCTTGTCGCCGTGGACGACATTGAGAACCCCCTCGGGCAGGCCGGCCTCCTGAAACAACTTGGCGCAAAAATTCGTGACCGACGGATCCTTCTCACTCGGCTTGAGAACGAAGGTGTTCCCGCATGCGATCGCGATGGGGTACATCCACATCGGGACCATCGCGGGAAAGTTGAAGGGCGTGATGCCAGCGCACACGCCGACGGGCTGCCGCAGCGAATAGCTGTCGACTTCGGTGGACACGTTTTCGCTGAACTCGCCTTTGGTGAGCTCGGAGACGCCGCAAGCGAACTCGATGACTTCCAACCCGCGCTGCACCTCTCCGGCCGCGTCCGAAAGCACCTTCCCGTGCTCCGAGGTGAGCATCCGCGCGATGGCGTCTTTGTTCCGCTCGACGAGCTCTCGGAAGGCGAAAAGGATCCGCGTCCGCTTCGCGAGCGAGGTCTTGCTCCACGACTCGAACGCCTTCTTCGCCGACGCGACCGCGCGATCCACGTCTCCACGCGTCGCGTATACGACCTTCGCGGTCTTCTCCCCGGTGGCCGGATTGAAAACGTCCCCGTTGCGATCTCCGCCGTCCACAGCCTCGTTGTCGATCCAGTGCTTGATGACGTCCATGGCGAAACCCTAGCATCGGCGGGCAGTGCTAGAAATGCCTTCGGCGCCACACACCTCGTCCGCGTGGGTTTGGCGGCGAAGTTGGGCGGAATGATGGAGAATCGTTGCAAGGGCACCAACATCCACAATTTCCTGCGCGTTCTGCGGCTGGAAGGCGGCGAAACGCGTGAAGCCGAATGCATCGCGCGGTTGCCCGAGGACCTTCGCTCCGCGGTTCGATATGGGGCCATCGTGCGGGGTGGCTGGTACCCGATTCATTGGTATCGGGCTCTGCATGCGGCCGCGCAGGCCATCGGGATGGGTCCGGGGTTTCCGCGCACCGTCGGAAAAATCTCCGCGCTGCAGGACCTTTCGGGCGGGATCTATTCCGTATTTCTGAGGATCGTCTCCCCCGCGTTTCTCCTTACGGGCAGCGCGCGGATCTTCCATCGCTATTACGAGCGCGGAACGATGGACATCATCGAGTCCCGCGCCGGCTACGTGCAGGCGAAGTTTCGGGATTGCTCCGGCTTCGACCACAACATCTGGCAAGACTTGCTCGGCGGATGCGAAGGGGCGCTCGTCGCCGCGCGCGCATCCGACGTGCGCGTCCGGGTCATCGATGGGGGAAACGACGGCGACGACCACGCATCGTTCGAGGCGTACTACCGCGAGTAGCGCGCGAAAGATCCGCCGACGGTGACTGCATACCTGCACCTTCCCTCGGATACCTGTGCATGCAAAACGGATTACGGCGCGTAAACCGAGAGGACCTCGCGGGAAGAAAAGAGGTAACGTCATCTCCATGCACGTGCGACATGCCTTGCCTTTTTTGGTTCTTCTTTGGGCGTGTGGGAGTTCCGACTCCTCGGGGTTCAACGGTCCGGGTGACAACGGCGGGAACGGCTCTCTCGACGGCGGCGGCACGGATGGTTCTACTGGAAGCTTCGGATCACCCGACGGGGGCACCGGGGGCGATGGCGGGCCAGGTTGCAATCAAGAGCTCACCCTCACGTTTCACGATTTCAAGCCTTGCTACAACAAGCAGCAGGTGGAAGCGGACTTCAACACCACGCCGCAGCCGGCTTGCGATCCCGGCGGGCATCGGGATTTCGAACACTATCGGGGAACCAAGCAGGCAACGGGCATCGTCCAGAACCATCTCGACACCAGCACGCGCACCCCGCTCTACAACGTCGATAAGACGTCCGACCAGGACTGCGGCAATGACCCATGCCCGGCGGTGACCAGCAAGGACACTTTCGCGCAGTGGTATAGTCGTACCGAGATCGCTGGCGTCAACAAGATTATCGCCCACCAATTCCCGTTCAAAAATGGGGATACGCCGGGTCATTTCGTGATCGATGAGCCGACCTTTTTCCCCATCGACAAGGAGGGATGGCTCGACGGACCGATCCCCCAACGCAGCGACACCGACGTGCACAACTACGCGTTTACGACCGAGGCGCACCTCACGTTTACCTATCACGCGGGTGAGACGTTCACGTTCACGGGGGACGACGATCTTTGGGTGTTCATCAACGACACGCTCGCGATCGATCTGGGCGGATTGCATCCCGAGACGAGCCAATCGGCGAACTTCGCGTCGCTGCACCTCACACCAGGCCAAACCTACCCGATGGATCTCTTCCACGCGGAGCGCCACACGAATGCTTCACACTTCCGAATCGAGACGTCGATCGCGTGCTTCGCGAACGTTGCACCGCCCATTCACTGACACTCCCACCAGCGGCTGGACGCTCACGCACTTGCGGAGCCTCCAGCCGTTCTCGCACCCATCTCGCCGAGCGCGTTCAACGAGCTACGACGCAAGACATGTCACTGTTGAACGATGGTGATCTTGGGCGACGTGGTCAGCGTGCCGCTCACTGTACAGCCGCCGGCGAGTGCGGCGCCATTGGCGATGTTCTGGAGCGCACTCTGTTTGGACGAGCTCTCCCGGGTATCGAGCGGGAAGCTGTTGCCCGTGGACCCAGGCACCAGCGCGGCGACGCCTGCGGTCGCCCAACTCATAAAGCCGTTGCCGCCCGCGGCGGGCACTTCTAGCAGCAGCTTCTCGACCACCACCAGGATCCCCGAGCCAACCGGATTCAGGAATTGAATGACGCCGAAGTGTGTGGCATCACCAGCGACCGCGATGCGGCCCGACGAGTACCGAGTCGTTCCCTCGAGGAAGTAGTGGACCGCGCGGTCCATATCGTCGCTGATCGAAATCACGTGCGTGATTTCGGGAGTGACTTGGGGCGCCGGGTTCGGGCCCTTCATGTTGTGCAGCGCGCCGATCAGGCGACTGAAGCGGCCTTCGAGCGACTCGTTAAAAAGGGCCAAGGATGCCTTGGGTTGAACGATCGTGGGGGGGCCCTACTACGTACCGCCCCCCCCGTTGGGGTTATGCGATGGGGTCGATCGCAATCAACCCGTCGACCGTCGGAGTGCCGCCGAGCACTTCATCGATCGCGAGTTTGAGTCGATCGCCGGCTCCCGCGTAGAACTGAATAGGAACCGTGTTCAGCGGCGACGGTGTGACGCCGATCGTGCCCCCGGCCTGAATCGGCGTGCGTTCCTGAATCGTCTCGCTGCCGCTGTAGACGGTGATGCGGGTACCCGCGGTCGTCGACCGCACCAGGATACTGACCTTGCTCGGCCGCGGCACGTACTCAT
>Ga0137415_10008196_pt1 | contig 10351 bp, 7 predicted proteins | sample CZODoug3_1_1_16f_FD_183082 | JGI IMG/M metagenome (GOLD analysis project Ga0137415, IMG submission 183082) | Vadose zone soil fungal communities from Angelo Coast Range Reserve, California, USA - CZODoug3_1_1_16fungal (Hybrid Assembly) | ecosystem: Environmental > Terrestrial > Soil > Vadose... | reverse complement strand
CTGGGGACGTAGTTCAGTTGGTTAGAACGCTGCCCTGTCGTTGGTTAGAATCCTACACTGTCACGGCCAATTCCCTCCCCTATTCGACAGAACGCACGGGAAATCGGAATATATACATATATATATTATAAGGATGCTTTTCGCGAGTGCTGTCAATCCACGGGCGCCGATTGAACCGAAGCTTGGGAAGCGTCTGTTCTACCACTGAACTACGCCCGCTCGTTATTTCTGATTGTACTCAGGAATCCACTTTCCGTACAGCAGTTGACTGTTTCTGTAAGCAGCTCGGCACAGTGGCGCTGGGAAGTCAGCGGGACGCGAGTCAGCTGGCCAATTTCTTTCTGGTAATTCGCGCAAGCCAGTCCTAGAATTCTGTCTCCTCTCCCCAGTCAGCCTGCCCGAAGGAGGACCTCATGATTCGCAATCTCCAGGAAGGACCCAACACGGTCGAAGTACAGGAAACCACCTTTTCCGTCGACGTTTTGGGCCGGTACATCTGCAACACGTACGATGAAGCAATCAACAACGGCGGCTTTCCCTTCGATGCCATTGTGATCGGAGCCGGAATGTATGGCGCCTATGTCGCCGAGAAAATTTATCGAAGAGGCCAAGGCAATCTACGAGTTCTCGTTCTCGAAGCGGGGAGCTTCCTCGTCTCGGAGCACGTGCAGAACTTGAGTCGCATTGGTCTGAATGCGGCGGGTCCGGTGACGGCGGATCCCGGCGTGCCTCGCGAACGAGTGTGGGGACTGCCGTGGCGCAGCAACGTCGGATTCCCAGGACTCGCCTACTGTCTGGGCGGTCGTTCGCTTTATTGGGGTGGTTGGTCTCCTAAGCTTACGGACCCAGACTTGAAAAACTGGCCAGCAGAGCTGAGAACGTATCTGAAAGCCAATTACAACGACACCGAGAAAGAAATCGGCGTCGACCCAGCTACAGACTTCATCAGTGGCGATCTCTTTGATTCACTCAAGAGCGCGATGGAGAAAGCGGCGAAGGCCGTTCCAACTGTCGACGGGGTTGAACTCGCGCCCCTTGCGGTACAGGGTTCATCGCCAACACCCGGAATCTTTCCGTTCGATAAGTACAGCAGTGCGCCAATTTTCACGGACGCAGTTCGTGAAGCCGCCGGTGACCCCGACAACGTCCGCCGTCTATTTCTGGTTCCTCACGCACATGTGGTCAAGCTCCATACCAGCAGTGGTTCGATCAACACCATCGAGCTCTACTACAACGGCCAGCGACAGTTTCTTCCCGTTTCGCCGGACTGCGCTGTTGTCCTAGCAGCGAGCACCATTGAATCGACCCGCCTGGCGCTCGAGTCATTTCCTACGCCGCTCATGGGCCACAACCTAATGGCGCACTTGCGCAGCAATACGACTGTCCGCATTCCCCGGTCGGTATTCGGCGCACTTCCGAAGCAGCTTGCCACGGCTGCGACGCTTGTGCGCGGCTCGACTCCTCAGGGTCGTTATCATTTTCAGGTGACCGCCGCTGCGGTAGATTCTCCGAACGCTGAGCAGGCGATGTGGCGAATGGTCCCGGACCTTGACCTTCTCGATCAATTGCTCGCTTCCGAGGAGTTCGACAAAATAACGATCACGTTCCGGGGCATTGGCGAAATGCTGGGGGACAAGAACGCGACAAACACCAATTCGTCAACGAGCTGGATGGACTTAAGTCCGTTCGAGAGAGACGAGTTTGGCATGCGACGGGCCTACGTGAACTTGGCCGCCACAGCAAAAGACAAGGCATTGTGGGACACCATGGACAAGGCCGCGATAGACCTAGCACAAGCGCTTGCGGGTGATCCGGCGAACGTCGAGTATTTCTACGACGGGACTTGGCACACCTCACCACCACCAGCCGGAAAGGTGCGCGACGGCCTTGGTACCACACATCACGAGGCGGGGACGCTATGGACGGGAACAGACCCAAACGCCTCGGTCGTCAATCTTGAGGGACGGTTCCACAACCTTCAAAACGCTTACATGGCAGGTCCTGCACTCTTTCCAGCGCTGGGCTCGGCAAATCCCTCGCTTACGGCGCTGACTTTGGCGCGGCGCACCGCGGCAGCGATCGCTGAGAAAGCGAACCCGGCACCGGCAGTCGGCGCGGGTTCTCTGATAAACCCAACGCTAGCCGGATGGCAGATGGCCGGCTCCGGTCGCTTTAACGTAATCGGCAATGACACGATTGAATCCGAGGGTGGCATCGGGTTGTTGTGGTACACCAAGGACGAGTTTAGCGATTTCACTCTGACAGTACAGTGGCGCTCGATCAACCTGTTTGACAACTCGGGCGTGTTCATTCGCTTCCCGGTTTTGGGGAACGCGAATCCATCGGAGGATTGGAAGCTCGCTGTGGACCAGGGTTACGAAATCCAGATCGATGATCGCGGATACGACCCCAATACAAACACAACGGGAAGCCCTCTTCACACGACAGGTGCCGTCTATCAACTTGCTGCGGCATCAAAGCTTGCTTCAAAGCCGCTCGGCCAGTGGAATACGTTTGAAATCGAGGCGACCGGACCGGAAATCAAAGTGAAGCTCAATGGCGAGTCTGTGAGCCATCTGACAAGTCCCCAGGGTAGGCCCTTGAAGGGGCACATCGGCCTGCAGAACCACCACCCCGGCTCTCGTGTCCAGTTTAGGAATTTGTTTATAAAGAGAATGGGCGCGGCAGTAGCTGCCGGGAGAGCGCGGTAGATGTGAATGCAGGATCGCCTAAGGCCGCCACGAGTATGTGTACTTCACCGCAAAACGGTTCTGGGTGAATTGGGCAGGATTGGCAGCTACCAAGCTGGCGAATTGCTGCCCGACAGTGTAGATCACAAACAAATCGCTGTCTGGACGGTAGTTCCAACGCAGACGGATGTTGGCACTCGCAGCCTGAGTGTTCGACGTATTTATCTGGAAAATCGTCGATAAAGTTAGAAAACGAGAGAAAGCATAATTAGTCTGAAAGCTACCAAATACGACGGAGAAATCTCCTCCAGGAACCGTCAAACGAAAGCGATCCCACTGTTGGGAGAAATCGAACGATAGTTTCTCACTTGGTCGGTATGAGCCTCGAATGCGGGCCTCATTCAAGCGTCCGTTGTAATACGTGCCGAAGCGCTCGAAGAAGCGCAGAACCCAGCGCTTGTTTTGCGGGGTGCCGTATGTTAATTGATGGCGCGTCCAATGATACAGGCCACTTGGGATGACGACATTTTTGTAGATGTTGAAGGGAGTGGTGATGCGCTGAGTGAAGACGTCAACTATATCTTCATCGGTGTAGGCACCGTTGTGAAACTCCGCACGAAAGGTGGCCTGCCACTCTTGGGTCTGCAAGACGCCGTGCGTGTCGGGCGCGCGAAAGAGGAAACCTTCAACTTGCAGCTCGCGGATGCCGCGGAGATTGGGGCGCTGTTTGAAGGTTAGGTCGGCGTAGTCACAAAGGCAATCGGTGCGCTCGAGAAACCCGACTTCAGGGTTGAAATTCGGGCCGATCTTGCGTCGCTCGGCAAAGAGTTCCAACCAGTTATTTTTGTAACTCGCGTTGGCGCCGAGATTTGTTTGACCACCTTGGATGCCGGGCGAGCGACTCTGCGCGGCATAACCCATCAAAACGAGGTTCTTCACCAGCACCACGCGCGTGTCCACTCCCCCAGTCTCATTGAACGGAGGAGCAGTGTTCCCGGCCCGCTTGTCGATCCCCATGACTCCGATGTAAGAGCCTCCGGGGAGTGATCGCTTCACCCTGAAAACAGCGTAATTGGCGTAGGGGTTAGGACCGCTCGACCGAGTGTTGGCATCCATGACGCCCACGTCGAAACCAGCGAGCGAACCAGTGATTTTTCCTCCTCCGTTCATCGGCACTTGCTGACCCGTGACCGGATCAATGCCAATCTGACGGCTGAAAAACAACAGATCACCGGAGCCGCCCATCGCAAAATTGAAAATCCCCGCATTTTCCAAGAAGAACTGCCGCTTTTCCGGAAAAAAGAGCTTGTAAGGCGTCAAGTTAAATTGCTGGGTGTCCACGTCAGCGTCGGCAAAATCAGTGTTGGCGGTCAGATTGGCAACCAAATTCGAGCGGAGGCCCAGTTTCACGTCCACGCCCCCCGTGTAAAGGGCAGCTGTACCAGGAGTGAGACCTGCTGAAGTCGCGGCCTGCGGTAAATGGTTGAAGCCGCCTAGGGCGTAGGGCTTCACGATGAATAAGCGGCCACTGCCAATTTCAGAGATTCCACGCAACTCGCCGCCCTGACTGATTTTCAGGATTCCAAAACTGCGCCTCCAGCCAGCCCACAAATCCTGCTCATTCTTGCGACGGATGAAGCGCTTGAAGTTGATTCCCCAAACGACTTGATGCGATTGCATGAAGTTCAGCGTCGAAAATGGAATCTGGATAGTCGCTGTCCAGCCTTCGGACGTTATGCGGGCCTCAGACGTCCAAACGCCATCCCAGCCAGCGTCTCCGTCTCCTTGGTCGCTGCTGCTATTCTGCAGGCCCTGCTCATCCGTGATGAGCCCGTCTCGCTGAGTTCCCAGAGGATTGGTCTGAAACACGTAGGCGTTACGCCGGTTGTGCGAAGAGTCGATCACAATTTCGAAATAGTCATCGAGCTCTTGACTTACGTCCCTACGCAGCTGGGTGGCTACAATCTTTCCGGGTTCAGAGTCATAGCAAACGATTCCGAAAAACACCGCCTCTCTCGTGTACAGAATGCGTACTTCCGTCCGCTCTGTCGGAGGCTGTCCTTCATAGGGCTCTCGCTGAGCGAAGTTGCTAATGGGCTCGGCCAGTTTCCATTGCGGATCATCGACCCTGCCGTCGAGCTTTGGCGCATGATCGACTCGCATAGCATTAGCAACACGAAATGTCTGCGGAATTACGGTTGTATTGGATTGACCCAAAAGGGTCCCAGCGGACAGGGAGCCCAGCAGCAATACCCCCATAGCGCTGCACGCCAATCGTATCCGGCTGAACACTGGCTTCAACGAACCACAGCCTCGTAAACAACCATGCGCGCAACGGCCTTGCCATCTGCCTCCTGCTCCGGCGCGTAAAGACGGTGAGTCTCAGGGTCCACTGCCAAGCTGTGTACCTTCTTCTGAACTGGGAAGTCTTCGAGCTTGCGGTAGTGGTCGGGATCGTCCATCTGGAATACCGAGATCGCTCCGCTCGAACAGGCCACATACACGCGCTTCAATCCAGAGTCGAACTTGATGACGTCGGGCCCTCCGGCCATCGGCAGGAACGCAATCGGCTGGTGTTTGTCGAGATCGAACACGGTCATCAGATCGTTTCCTTCGCAGGAAAGGAAGGCACGATAATGCTCCGGGTCCAGGGTCATCCCGTGGTTTCCCTTGCATCGGCCGACCGGGTACCGCCCGACGATTTCGTCTGTCGCGGGATCGATGACCGCGAAAATGTTCTCGTCCTGCAGGTTCACGTACACCTTGCGGGCGACGGGATCGTATTGCGGCATCCCGGTTTCACTGTCGAAATGCAGAGTCTTGATGATTTCATCCTTGGTCACATCAACGATCGCTTCGGCTTTTCCTCGTTCATCCGAGACGTAGAGCTTGTGAAATGGAGCCGCGTACGTGCTTCCATCTGGTTTCGCTTCCGTCTTCAGTTTCTTAACGACTTTCATCTGCTTCAGATCCACGACACCGATCGTGTTGTCGCCTGCGTTTGAGGTGTAGAACTTCTTAAGTTCCGGAATGTATTCGACGCCCTCCGCACCCGGTGTGTCTGTCACGGTGGCCACGACTTTGTTCGTACGAAGGTCAATCACATACGTCTGTCCCGCTGCGAGGTGGGCGGAAATCAAATAGTGATCGTCCGCATCGATCGTGAGGTAGTCGAATCGCTTTCCGCCCGGACCCGGCAGGTCGAACGTGGTGATCCGCTTGAGCGTTTGGCCGAATACGCTTGCCGAAGACATGCTGCCGAATAAGAGAAATGCACAAGCAGCCGATCGCTGAGAAAACAGTTTCGTTTGCATCACTTCCTCCCCATGTAGTTACGACCTGTGGTGAAGCACGACACCCGCAATGCCGGCCGCAAGGATGAGAAGCGGTTCCGGCATTTTCTTGAATCCCAGCAGCACGGCGAAAGAAATGAGCGCCATCAGAACCGTGGGCACATCCACCAGAGCCCGCCTACTAAGAATGACCGCTGCGCCAGCAATCGCGCCCACGGCCGCCGCCGTCACGCCCTGCACAAAAGCCTTCACTTGGCGGTTCTGGGCGAACCGCCGGTAATACGGCGCAGCGAAAATCACCAATAGATATGGCGGCAAAAACACAGCCAGTGCGGCCGCGCACGCGCCGAGTGGACCGGCGACTAAGTAGCCGATGAACCCCGACGTGATGACGATCGGTCCGGGCGTGATCATGGCCACGGCAACCGCGTCCAGAAACTGGCGTTCCGTCAGCCAATGAAATTGGCCGACTACGCCTCCGTAAAGGAACGGCACGATCGCCAAGCCGCTGCCAAAGACGAAAGCACCGGCCTTGAGAAAGAACAAAAATACGGAAACGACGGTTCCCGACGAGGCGGCCCCGAGCAAACCGGTCACAAGACCAGGACCAATGATTCCCGCTTGGACGGCGCGTGCTTTCAGTTTGGGCGGGGCCTTCACCAACATCGCAACGAATCCGGACAGGATAAACAGCCACACCACCTCCGATTGCGTCCAGACCGTTGTGATGGCCAACGCACCGAATAGAACCCATAACAGGTAATCCCTGCCTAGCGTCTTCTGAATCAGCTTCCATGCGCTTCGTACGATGATGGCGCTTACGGCGGCCCCGATGCCGTAGAACAATCCTTGAATCCACGCCAGCTGCCCGAAGTGTACGTAGAGCGAAGCCAATCCAAGGACCATAAGAAACGAAGGAAAGATGAAAGCGGCGCCTGTGAGCGTGGCGCCCAAAGCGCCGCTATGCACCCAGCCCAGGTATTTCGCGAGCTGTGCTGCCAGTGGCCCAGGGCAGAGCTGAGAAAAGGCCAAGCCTTCGAAGTAATCTTCTTTCGAAACCCACTTCCTGTTTTCCACCAAGTCCCGCTGCATATAGCCAACGAGAGCGATCGGTCCGCCAAATCCGAGCGCTCCCAGCCGTAGAAAATAGAGCACCAGCTCGCGCAGCGTGGGCTGCGTGCTGGTGCTCTCTCTCGATTCTGGGTTCCTGGTCATCACGTGGGCTGAAGGAATTGCTCTAGTGCGCACCGCCACGAGCAGGAGCGCCTTTGCCGAGTTCATCGAGAGCGGCCTTGAATCCGCCCGCGAGTTTTTCAGCAGGTCCTCTGCCCCAGTAATGGAGGAAGATCACAACGGGGCGGTCTCCGGTCATGTGATGGTGAATGGCAACCACGTCGAGACCGTTCTTGCGAAGAGCTTTCAGAACCGGCGTTACTTCCTCTTCGAGCATGGCGACGTCACCCGCGATCGCCGCGTCTTCTTGCGTGCCGACAAACGCGGCCCACGTGTTCAGTCCCATGCGGGCGTTGATCACAGCCCCGTGCTCTTTCATACCCAGGTCATCGCGTCCCACGGTGATCTTGTACACCGCGCCCGTCTGCTCGCCTTCGTGCCCGGCAATCTTGGCAAGCTTGGCGGTATCGAGCGCTGTGCCGCTGCTGCTGGCGGGAGCCGTCGTTTCTGGTTTTACATGTCCAATCAGATCAAGGCCCGGTTTCACCCGCCGTGCAAGGTCGGAAGCTTTCCCCATTCCGTGAACGTGCATGTAGTACACGTGCGGATCGTCCCAAAAGAAATGGTTGTGAAGTGCCGTCACGTCGATTCCGTTGTCGAGCAGCGCGGAGAGGACGGGATTGACTTCTTCCTGAAGCAATACCAGGTCACCCATCATCACCTCAGATCCGTCTGTCGCTTTGGTCAACGCGATCCAGCCTCCGAAACCAAATGGCGTCGGCGTCGAAAAGCCCTGGATGGTCATCTTCAAATCGTTGCGCGGAATATTTACCTTGAGAACGCCAGCCTTGAAGTCGCCTTTTCGGTCCAGGCTCTTCAGAACCTCTTGGTAGTCACTCGGGATTTCCTGAGCTGGCGTGGTGCTTCCGGACGAGAGGAAACAAGCCACAGAAAAGAAAAACACGGCACTTTTGCTAACGAAACGACTCATGGAACGAACCTCCTTTGGTTCTTTGAAATATTTTTCGAGACTCACTTGGCCACCACTTTGAGATCATCGAAATACGTGACGGAGTCGGCCTTTGTCCACAGACCCACCTTGCCGGCGTCTTTGAATGTGTCGTCAGTCGCTTCGATCTTCTTCGCGCCGTCGTAGTAACAAATGATTTTGTTTCCGACGCATTCGACGCGTAGTTCATGCCATTCGCCGGAAGTTACTTTGAAATTCGCGCCTGCAAATTGACGGCGGTTTCCCGCGACGACGTGGTAGAGCCGGTAGTTATCCTCAAGCGCGTTTGCGCGGACGATGTAATAATTATTAGCGTCCTTCAGCCGGAACACTAGTCCTCCAGCACGATCCACTTCGCCGGAGACAGCTTTGAATCTCACGCTGAGTTCAAGGTCTTTGAAGCTGCCTTCATCTGCGATAAGCAACGAAAAGCGATAATCGGTGGTGTCGGTTGAAGTTTGCGCAACGACATTGGGTTTAGAAGGCGCGGTCGGATCTGCCATCACGACCCATTTGCTTTCGGCTCCTTTCCCAGTGCGCGCACTATGAAACTTCGTCGGTAGAGTTCCCACGACGTCCCTATCGAAGTTGTATGAGAATGAAGCACCTGCGGCCTGCTGAGGTGCAGGAGTCTCCGGTTGAGATGCATAGGAGGAATATCCCCCCTCCCTGGATTCCAGAATCCCCCAGATCAGTATCAAAACTACGGCAACAGCACCGAAAATCCCCAATATCGTTTTCATTGCGACCCTCCTTTTAGCGGACTTGCAGCAGAATATTTCGCGAGCGGCAGAGAGACTCGAAACGTGCTGCCACGACCTTCTTCGCTCATCAGAGTTATCTCGCCGCCGTGAGCTTCGACCTCCCAGCGAGTGATGGACAGTCCGAGTCCGGCACCACCCCATTCCCGTGTCCGCGCCCGATCAACGCGGTAAAAGCGGTCGAAGACGTAAGGCTGATGTTCACTGGGAATTCCAGATCCTTGATCGACCACGTCCAGGAACGCTTGCTTGTCTCCCCCGCTCTGTACGCGGACGAGTACCCGGCTCTCTGTGGGCGAATACTTAATGGCGTTATCCAGCAGATTGACGATGGCTTGGCGGAGAATCAGGCGGTCCGCAGAGACGAGGACGCCTGCGTCACCCTCAATGTCAATCCGTTGCCGCTTCTCCTCAGCCAAAACCTCGACTACCGAACCTGCCTCCTTTGCGAGTTGAAGAAGAGGAATGACTTCGCGCTGAAGCTGGATGTGGCCAGTGTCGGCACGGGAAAGCGCGAGCAAACTCTCAGAGAGGCGCGTCAGGCGATCTACCTCTTCCAGCATGCTTCCGATCACGTCTCGATACTCCGCCGGGCTCCTTTGGTCTTGCAGCGCGACCTCTCCAACGCTTCGGATGGCGGTTAGCGGAGTACGTAGTTCGTGGGAGGCATCCGACGTGAAGCGACGCAGTTGATCGAATGCTGTTTGCAACCGCCCGAGCATGTCGTTGAAGACGGTCCCGAGTTTCCCTAGTTCGTCTTCGGGAGTCTCGATGGACAAGCGATCACCCAGCTGTTCGGCGGATATTGTTTTGGCCTGGGTGGTCATGGAATCGATGGGTGCGAGCGCTTTGCGTGCCAGGGCGTAACCCCCGAAACCTGCAAGCAACACAGCAATCGGAAAACCGAGCAACAAAACCTGTCCAAATTCTCCCAACTCACGCCACAATCTTTCCTCGCTGTAAGCTGCCCTCAGAACCACTCGCTGGTCTTCTATGTGATAAACGCTGCTCGCCAGCCTGACTCGGGTGCCATTCGGAAGCCTCGTGGTGGACGGACTTGGATCGTGCAAGCCTTCGTCCGGTCCGGGAGGATGGCCTAATGTCTGGTCTTGTAACTCCGCGCTTCGATAAAGGAGCGACCCCTGCGGTGACCATACTTCGATGAAACGGCCTATTCTTGGCTCAGCCGCGCCGGGGTGGCTGGAATGAAGAGACACGCCTCCGTTTGGCTCCTTCGTGAGCATCCCTTCAATAGTTTCGATATCCTGAAGCAGGTTCTGATCAAAATCCTCGCGCAAGCTCAGAAACAAGAATAAGGAAGCAACTCCTGCGTACAAGGCCAAAAGGCTCGCCAGCACGAGCACGTACCAGAGCGTCAATCGGGAACGGACGTTTCGCGGCCTGAATCTCATTCTTCCTCTCGCA
>Ga0137415_10008194_pt1 | contig 10353 bp, 4 predicted proteins | sample CZODoug3_1_1_16f_FD_183082 | JGI IMG/M metagenome (GOLD analysis project Ga0137415, IMG submission 183082) | Vadose zone soil fungal communities from Angelo Coast Range Reserve, California, USA - CZODoug3_1_1_16fungal (Hybrid Assembly) | ecosystem: Environmental > Terrestrial > Soil > Vadose... | reverse complement strand
ATCCCAGGTGCGTCGGCGGCGGGGGCGGTGGCGGCGGCCCCGGGGTGATGTTGAACGTTGCGCTCGTGGCGATGGGCGTGGCGCTCCCGAACGCGGCCGTCAGAGTGTAAGCGACGCCCGTCCGATTGATCCGGAGATTGGAAAATGTTGCGACGCCGGCGACGGCCGTCACCGGACTGGGCGCGCCCGCGAGGGTCGCATCGTGGGAGACGCTCGCATCCGTGCCAAGCGCCACCCGCACCGGGCCGGTGAAGTTCGTGGCGACATTCCCGAGCGAGTCGTACGCGGTCACTCGCACTGGCGGCGTTATCGCGCTGTCCTGCATCGTGGCGGTAGGCTGGGCGGTGAACGCGAGCTCGGTGGCGGGCGCCGGCATGACGCTGAACGCCGCACTCGTATCGGCGTCGAGTTGCGGAGCCGCGGCGGTGAGCTTGTAGCCGCTCGCCGCCTTGTCCAGGCGGAGGTTCGCGAAAGTGGCGACGCCGTTCACGGAGCGCACCTGCTTTGTTCCCCGCAGCGAATCGCCGCTGGGGTTGGCACCGAGCGACAAGGTGACCAGGGTGTCGCGCCGCGTCACCCGACCACTCGAGTCCTGCACGGCGACCTGCACGGGCGGGCTGATCGGCTCGCCGGCGCGCGCGCTGGCGAGCGATGACGAGAACGCGACACGGGCCGGGGCGGCCTGGGACGGCGGGGGATTCTCCCCCTTCAAGAGCTTGTCGATATGGCAGCTGACCATTCCGGCCCAGAGCGCCAGGAGGGCGAAGAGTTTCCTCACAAATGCACGCGAACCGTCTTGGTGCCGCTGCCTACGTTGCCGTGACCGTCTACTACCGTGATGGTGAGCGTGTACGTCGCCGGCAGGAGCGTGCCATAGGTGTGAGAACCCGGTATCGACCCCTCGGCCGCGCCGAACGTGGTCGGCGTCGTTCCGTCGCCCCAGTTGATCGTCACCGTCCAGGGTCCGTCATGGTCGGGATCGCTGAACGACGCCCCCTGCAGCGTGAACCCCGCACCGATCAAGACGTCTTGGTCGCCACCGGCGGTGACGACGGGTGGCAGGTTCGCCGGCGCGGTGCAGGTGACAGCGAAGTTGGTTTGAGCGGTGCTGCTTGCCGATACAGTGACCGTCCGCGGATTCGGCGCGCTCACCACGCAGTTGGCAGCAACCCCTTGGAGTCCAACGGAATGATCGCCGGCGACCAGCCCGGTGAACGTGCGGGTGTCGTTGATCGCGATCGCCTGGCCGACGCCGTCCACGGTGACGGTGTAGCCGTCGGGGTCCGTGCCCGTGCCCCCGGTGGTCGTAGTGACGGTGAGGTCGCCAGTCGTGGGAGGGAGGGCGGCGCAGGTGATCGCGAAGGCGGTGGAGCCGGTCCCGCCTGCCGGCACGCTCGCGGTGTGTGAGTTGCCGCCGGTCACCGTGCAGTTGCTTGCCACCCCGCCCAGCGTCACAGTCTGGTTGCCGCTCGGCAGGCCGGTGAAGGTGGTGCTCCCGTTGATCCCGATCGCCTTGCTGGCGCCGTTCACCGTGACGGTGTAGCCGTCGGGATCGAGGTTCTGCCCGGTGGTCGTCGCGGTGACGGTCAAATCGCCGGTCGTGGTGGGGGGCGGCATGACGTCGAACGCGGCGCTGGTATCGGGCTTCAGGCCCGCGACCGTGGCGGTCAACGTGTACCCGGTCCCCGCCTTGTCGATCGTCAGGTCGGCGAACGTGGCGGCGCCGTTCGCGGCGTGCCTGGTGACCGTACCGCCGAGCGCAGCCCCGCTGAGATTGGCGCCGAGCGCGACCGTAATGAGGGTGTCGGCGCCGGCGACGCGGGTGCCCGCCGCATCGACGACGGTAACCACCACCGGGTTGAGGGGCTGCCCTGCCTGCGCATTGCCGGGACCGGCGCCAAAGACGAGGCCAGCGGGGGGATCATGGGAGAAAGGGGTCTCCCCGCCGCCGGTGAACAGCTTATCGAAGTGGCAGCTCGCGATGAGTGCCACCAGGGCCACTACGCAAAGGTTCTTCATCGCTGCCGAGCCAGCGCTGCAAGCGCCGCACCGGCTCGGCGGCTTGGAACAGGGCGTTACTGAGATTAGGCGACCTGAATCACCCTGACACACATGCAGAATCAAAGCAACAGGTGTGTTACGAACTCTGCAGTGGACGGCGGTAAACTACGTGAGCAGGCTTCGGTACACGTCCGCGGTTTGCTCGGCGGTGCGCTGCCAGGTGAAGGTGCGCGCCCGGGCGCGTCCCCGCTCGGTCAGCTCCTCCCGGCGCAGGGCATCGTCGGACAGGCTCTCGAGCGCTTCGACGTACGCCGCCGGATCGCGGCCCTCGACCACCACGACTGCGTCGCCGCCCACTTCCTTCAGACCACCGGCGCCGGACGTGACCACCGGCAGTCCGGAGGCGAAAGCCTCGATCACCGGATAGCCGAAGCCTTCGTACAAAGAAGGGAAGAGCAACACGTCCGCCGCCCGGTACGCCCGCCGCAGCGTGCTCTCGTCCGCGAGCGGGACGGTCCGCACGAAGCGCCGCAGGCCCAGCCGCTCGATCAGCTGCTGTTGATCGTTGGAAAACCGTCCGCCCACTTGCAGCAGATACGCGTCCGCCTGGGCGCGGAGCCGCGCCACCGTATGAATGACGAGTGGCACGTTCTTGCGCTCGACGGTGCTCCCCACGTGCAGCACGACGAAGGCGTCGTCGGGAATGCGCCAATCGGCCCGGCCGCGGGCACGCGCGGTCGGGGCTTCGGAGAAGAACGCGCGGTCCACCCCGAACGGCACGACGGTGATGCGCCGATCGTCTCCCAGCCAGGTCGCGAGCTCGCGCTTCAACCACTCGGTGCCCACGACATACGCGCGCGCCAGACGCAGCGCCTTGAGGGTGCCGCGCAGGAACCGATTGCGGACGCCTTCGCGCCAGCCGTCTGTGGGCGAGCGCAGGATGATGACGGGCATCAGGTCGTGTACCGTGACGATGGCGGGGCGACGCTGCACCCGCGTGACCATGTGGGCGTAGCTGTGATCGAGGATGTGTACCAGCTGCGCGCGCTTCGCCTCGCGCCGCAGCCACCAGGGATAAAGGAAGTAGCGGGCCATGTAGCGCTGCGGTTCGTGCAACGGACCCGGCAGCACCAATTTCGTAGGATCGACATCCTGGGCCCACCACCGGGGATAGCCGCCCGACGTGCGCCCGTTGCTCCGGTCACGCGTCAGGTCGCCGATCGACGCGGCCAGCCGCACCTCGAACCCCGGATCGGTGCTCTCCAGCCAGTCGTGCAGCCGGTGCGCATAGCGATCCATGGACGGCCAGCGCTCGAGGGGGAGATCGGGGACGAGGAGGACTCGGGTCAGCTCAGGAGCTCCTTCCAGAACGTCAACGTTCGCTCCGCAACGGCGTCATCCGAGAAGTGCTGCATCGCCCGCGCGCGCCCCGCCTGCGCGAGCGGACGGCGCTGGTCGGCGGCGGCGAGGCGGCGCAGCGCCGCCGAGAGCGCCAGCGGGTCGTCTCCCGGCACCACTAGTCCCGCGTCGCCGATCACCTCGGGCGTGGCGCCGGCGTTGGTCCCCACCACGGTCACCTCGTGGGCCATCGCTTCCGCGACCACGTGCGCCGCGGGCTCGGCCCAGGTCGGCAGCCCGCGCGCCGGGAGCACCAGCACGTCCAACTCGGGCCAGAGCTTCGGCACCTCCTCGGGCGGCAGCGCCCCGGTCCAGCGGACGCGCGCGGCCAGCCGCAGGTCGGATGCCAGCCGCTCCAGCCGCTCCCGGTCGGGGCCATCGCCCACCACCGTCAGGTGCCAGCGATGCGCGCGGTTCTCGGCCAGCGCCTGCAACAAAGTATCGACTCCTTTCTCAGGGACCAAACGGCCGACGCATCCGATCGCGAGACCGTCGTGATACGCGTGCTCCGGCTGGGTCGGCACGTGGACCCCGAGCTGGGGGATGACGCCGACCCGCAGGCCGGGCACGAGCGACCGGAGGAGCGCCGCAGCCCCTTCGCTCCCCGCGATGGCGCCGCGCAGCCGGCGCAACGTGCGGTTGCGGCGCCAGCCGGCGAGCCAGGGCAGGGGGAGCCCCACGTTCTGACGCGTGAACAGGACCGCGGGGAGCTTGAGCTGGCGCGCCGCCCGTACTGCCTGACGGGCGGCTGGACCCGTGGGCTCCTCTTCCACCTGCATCAGGTCGGGCCGCTTGTCGCGCAGCAGGGCGTGCAGGGCCCGGCTGCCGAACGCGAGGGTGGCAGCGTCGCCGTGGTGGCGCGCGGGCAGGGGGAACACCTCGACGCCGTTCTGGCGCTCCCAGGCGACTTCGCGCGTGCCTCCCAAGACCGGGTCGCGCCAGCGCTGTGGCACACCGACCGTCACGTCGAGCCCGCGAGCCGCGAGTGCCCGCAGCTTCCCGCGGTTCCCGGGCAGGATGTACGTATGGGAGATGATGAGGACGCGGTGCATGGTTATATTGGCGTTCGCGGGCCCTTAGCTCAGGTGGTTAGAGCAGCGGACTCATAATCCGTAGGTCCCAGGTTCAAATCCTGGAGGGCCCACCCCTTCGCCCGCCTAGACGACGTGGAAGGACCGCGATGCTGACTCGTCCTCTCGGTCCCGGCGCTCCGAGGGTGTCGGCGATCGGGTTTGGGGGTATGCCCCTCTCGATTCAAGGCCGTCCCTCCGAGGCCGAGAGTATCAGCGTGATTCACTGCGCGCTGGACGCGGGCGTGACGCTGATCGACACCGCGGACATCTACTGCCTACAAAATAGCGAGATTGGACACAACGAGCGCCTGATCGCGAAGGCGCTCCGGTCCTGGTCGGGCTCACGCGATGGGATCGTCGTCGCGACCAAGGGCGGGCTGACCCGACCCGAGGGCCCCGCCGGGGCCCTGGGGCGCGCGGGGCGCCCTGAGCAGCTCCGCGCGGCGTGCGAGCGCTCGCTGCGGGCCCTCCAAGTCGAGTGCATCGATCTCTATCAGCTGCATGCGCCCGACCCACGCGTCCCGTTTGCCGACAGCGTGGGGGCGCTGGCCGAGCTGCGGCGCGCTGGCAAGATCCGGTGGGTCGGCCTGTCGAACGTCGACGTCGCCGAGATCCAAGCTGCCCAAGCGATCCTCCCGATCGTGACGGTTCAAAATCAGTTCAGCCCAGCCGTGCGCTGGCCGCTCACTCAGGGCGTGCTGGCCTACTGCGCGCATGCCGGGATCGGGCTCCTGGCATACAGTCCGGTCGGCGGCAGGCGCTACAAGGCGATGCTCGCCGCCGATCGGCTGCTCGGCAGGATCAGCCGGCGGCACAGCGTGTCCCCTCAAGTAGTGGCGCTCGCCTGGCTTTTGGCTCAAGGGCCCGGCGTCATTCCGATTCCAGGCGCCCGGACCGAGGCACATGTGTTGGATTCCATCAGCGCGGCGGGCCTGACGCTCGATGCTCGAGAGATCGTCGACATCGATGCCGGCACGTTCCCTGTTCCTTCGATCTCCGGTGCCGTGCGATCGATCCTGAGCCATGTTCCGGGGCTGCGAGCGGCGTATCGCTGGGTACGGGGTCACCTGGGCTGATGGCTACCGGCGTGACGGGAGGCCCGTTAGCTTGACGCCTTGGCGCCTCGGCATCTTCGCGCCTTGGCGGCTGGCTCTTAGGGTGGTTAGCTCAGCTGGTTAGAGCGCCGGTCTCACATACCGGAGGTCACAGGTTCGAGTCCTGTACCGCCCACTTAAGCAACACCCCCCGCCCCCTAGCCGCCTGCCCCCCTGTCGCTCTGCAGCCTCCCGCCGCAGCCCTGCTTGTTGCGGTTTAGCAACAGTTTACGGTGTGACGCAGGGCACGACAACTCTGTTCAGCCGGTACAGGCCTTGCTCCATGCGTCGTGTCGACGCCACTAAGGCCTGGTCGTGGGCGGCTTTCCGATGATCGGTGGACTGCGCAAGCTGCGCCCAGGAACGGGTGTGCTGCGCATTCTTGCCCGGGCGCCTCTCCTTATACTGCTCGCCACCTGCCAGGTCGATAAGCTCACCAACAACCCTCCACCGGTAGCGACGCTCTCCGTCGCGCCGGCCGAACTGCGGGATTCCGCCGCCGTCGGCAGCACCGCCATGGACGGGGACAGCCTCGCCGTGATCAACACCGGACCCGGCACGCTTTCCTGGAGCGCGCGGCTGGCGATGGGGGGATCGTGGCTCGGGTTGGTCGGCCCCACGAACGGGACGGCGCCCGCGAAGCTGCGGCTGGCGTTCAATCCCGCGGGACTGCCGACCGGGGTGTATCGCGATACCGTCGTCGTGTCTGCTGAGAACGCGTCCGGCAGTCCTGGCCGTGTCCCGGTGGAGTTCATGGTCCACCCGTGCAGACCGGTGCCGATCGTACTCAACGCCCAGCTCACGGATTCACTCACCACGTGGGACTGTGGGGCGCCGCATCGCGCCAACAGCTTCGCGCGCGTCTACAGTTTCGCCGCGAATGCGAATGACTCCATCTCCATCGCCATGTCGTCGACGACGCTGGACGCGTATCTGGTGCTCGACAGCTCGGCCACCGAGACCGCTCCGCCGGTCGTGCTGAACGACACCTGCGTCGACGCGGGGGCGGCTCACGACGCCTGCGTCCGTTACGAGCGATTGACTGCCGCGGGCACCTACCGCATCGAGGCGACGTCGGCGGGAGTGGGGCAGACGGGAAAGTTCACGTTGTCGGTGACGCGGCCGAGTGCGCCCGCTGGTCCTGCGTCGCTCGTGCAACTGCGCAGTGACTCGAGCACGGCGATTCCGCTCGGCGGCTCCACCGATCAGGCGAGCGTGGTGTTGCGCGGGGTGCTGGCGGATCCGGATCCGGGGGACTCGCTGCGCCTCGAGGTCGAGGTGCGGCCGGTAGGGAGCGCGTTCACGAACGCGCCGACGCAGACGGGCGGCCGCGTGGCGAACGGGCAGTCCGGCTTCGTCGGCGTGACGGGCCTCGCCAACAACACGGGATACCACTGGCAGGCGCGCACGGCGGACCAGACGGGCCGGGCGAGCGACTGGATGGCGTTCGACGGGAATCCGAACAGTCCTCCCGACTTCAGTACGTCGGTGCCGGTGCCGCCCAATGCGCCGACCGGGCTGAACCAACTCCAGAGCGATGGCACCACTGGCATCCCGGTGGGCGGGACCGCGACGGCGCGGTCGGTGACCTTCGCGGCCAGCGTGACCGATCCCAACCCCGGCGACCAGCTGCGCCTCGAGGTCGAGGTCAAGCCTGTCGGCACCGCGTTCGCCAATGGGCCGAGCGCCTCAAGCCCCGCCGTCGCGAACGGCGCGACCGCGACCGCCACGGTCGCCGGGCTTTCGGACAACACCGCGTACCACTGGCAGGCTCGAACACTGGATCAGACCGGCCGGGCGAGCCCGTGGGTCTCGTTCGGGGGCAACGCGGAGACGGCGACGGACTTCCGCGTAGGGGTTGCGGCCACGCAGCTCGTCTTCACGGTGCAGCCGGGCCCGGCTGTCGCGGGCGTCGCGATCAGTCCCGCGGTGAAGGTTGCAGCACAGGACGCCCTGGGGAACACGTTGACGAGCTTCAACGGCGACGTGACCGTGACGCTCGCCTCGAACCCCGGAGGCGATCCGCTGTCGGGCACAAAGACGGTCGCGGCGCAGAACGGCGTCGCTACGTTCGCCAACCTGAGCATCGCTCGAGCGGGCAACGGTTACACGATTCAGGCGGCGGCGACGATCGGCGGCACGACTCTCACGGTCACGAGTGCCCCATTCGGTGTTTCCCCCGCCGCGGCGCAGCAGCTCGTGTTCACGGTGCAGCCGAGCAACGCGCTGGCCGGGGCCGCGATCACGCCCGCCGTGCAGGTGAGCGCACACGACGCATTCGGGAATACCGCGACCGGGTTCGTCGGCAACGTGACCGTGGCGTTGGGCGCGAACCCGGGCGGCGGCGTGCTGACGGGCACGACCAGCGTGGCGGCCGTGAACGGCGCGGCCACCTTCTCGAGCCTCAGCATCGACAAGGTCGGGAGCGGCTACACGCTGACCGCCAGCGCAGTGGGGCTCGGCGCGGCCACCAGCGCCGCGTTCGCGGTGACGGCGGCGGTCGGGGCCCGCCTGGTGTTCTCAACGCAGCCCTCCAACACGACCGCCGGCGCGGCCATCGCCCCAGCGGTCCAGCTAACGGCCCTCGACGCCTCCGGCAACACGGCTACGGGGTTCACGGGGACCGTGACGGTGGCGCTGGGGACGAACCCCGGTGGCGGGACACTCTCGGGCACCTTCACCGTGGCGGCGGTGAGCGGGGTCGCAACCTTTTCGAATCTGAGCATCAATCTCGTCGGCACGGGCTACACCGTTGTGGCGACGGCGGGCGGGATGATGGGAGCTACGAGCACGGCGTTCAATATCACGCCCGGCACCGCGACGCAGCTCGTGTTCACCGTCCAACCGACGACCGCCACCGCAGGGGCGGCGATCACGCCGGCGGTGCAGGTGACCGCGCGGGATGCGCAAGGCAACACGGCGACCGGGTTCACGGGGAACGTCACGGTGGCCATCGGGACGAATCCCAACGGTGGGACGCTCTCAGGGACGGCCACGGTCGCCGCGACGGCGGGGGTGGCGAGCTTCGCGACCTTGAGCATCAATAAGAGCGCAAACGGCTACACGCTCACGGCGGCGGCCGCCGGCCCGACCAGCGCGACGAGCGCCGCGTTCGCCATCACCTCAGGGGCGGCGACGCAGCTGGCCTTCACCGTTCAGCCGACCGGCGCGAGCGCTGGCTCGGTGATCGCACCCGCGGTGCAAGTCACGGCCCGGGATGCGCAGGGCAACACGGCTACCGGATTCACCGGGACCGTGACGCTGGCGATCGGTGCGAATCCCGGCGGTGGCTCCCTGTCGGGGACGATCAGCGTGGCCGCGGTCGCGGGCGTCGTGACGTATGGCAACCTCAGCATCGACAGGACGGGCACCGGTTACTCGCTGACCGCGGCTTCCGGCGGTGTCGCGGGCACCACCAGCACGGCGTTCGATGTATCCGCCGCGGCGGCCAACAAGTTGGTCTTCACCGTACAGCCGACGAACACCACGGCGGGCGCGCCGATCACCCCAGCGGTCCGAGTCGCCGTGCAGGACAATCTGGGCAACACCGTGACCAGCTTCACCGGAAACGTGACGGTGGGCATTGGGAGCAATCCTGCTGCCGGCACACTGGCCGGAACGGTGACGAAGGCGGCGGTCGCCGGAGTCGTGAGCTTCCCCGATCTGAGCATCGACAAGAACGGCGCAGGGTACACACTCACCGCCGCAGCCGCCGGCTTGACGACCGGGTCGAGCGCGGCCTTTAACGTCACCCCGGGTGCGGCCACCCAACTAGCCTTCACCGTCCAGCCAGCCGCGGCCACCGCCGGGTCCGTCATCGCTCCCGCCGTGCAGGTAACGGTGCGCGACGCCCAGGGCAACACGGCCACCGGGTTCACGGGCAACGTCACCGTGGCCATCGGGACGAATCCGGGCGGCGGCACGCTCGCGGGCACGACGACGCTCGCGGCCACGGCGGGCGTGGCCAGCTTTGCGAACCTGAGCATCAACAAGAGCGGGAGCGGCTACACGCTGACGGCGGCGGGCACCGGGGTCACGGGCGCGATCAGTAGCGCATTCGCCATCAATCCAGGGTCCGTGAGCCAGCTGACGTTTACCGTGCAGCCCACCGCCACGGCCGCCGGTGCGATGATCAGTCCCGCCGTGCAAGTCGCGGGTCAAGACGCCCTCGGCAACACCGTCACGAGCTTCACCGGGAATGTGACGGTGGCGATTGGGACCAATCCCGGCGGCGGCACGCTCGCGGGCACGGCGACGAAGGCGGCCGTGCTCGGGATCGCGACATTCTCCGACCTGAGCGTCAATCGGGCCGGCACGGGCTATACGCTGAGCGCGTCATCGATCGGGCTCGCTGGAGAAACGAGCGTCGCCTTCACGATCAACTCCGGCCCGCCAACCCAACTGGCTTTCACCGTCCAGCCAACCACGGCCACGGCCGGGTCCGTTATCGCTCCTGCCGTGGAGGTGACGGCGCGCGATGCCCAGGGGAACACGGCGAGCGGGTTCACGGGGACCGTGACGGTGGCGCTGGGGACGAACCCGGGCGGCGGCACGCTCGGGGGGACGGCGACGGTCGCGGCCGTGGCGGGGGTGGCCAGCTTCGCGAATCTGAGCATCGACAAGAGCGGGACCGGCTATACGCTGACCGCGAGCGCGACCGGCCCGGCGGCGGCGACGAGCGGGGCGTTCAACATCACGCCGGGGACCGCGACGCAACTGGTCTACACGGTGCAGCCGACGACGACCACGGCGGGCGCGACGATCACGCCGGCGGTGCAGGTGACGGC
>Ga0137415_10008192_pt1 | contig 10353 bp, 9 predicted proteins | sample CZODoug3_1_1_16f_FD_183082 | JGI IMG/M metagenome (GOLD analysis project Ga0137415, IMG submission 183082) | Vadose zone soil fungal communities from Angelo Coast Range Reserve, California, USA - CZODoug3_1_1_16fungal (Hybrid Assembly) | ecosystem: Environmental > Terrestrial > Soil > Vadose... | reverse complement strand
GGTTTGGATGTCGTGAGTCTGAGTCATGGCGGATAATATTAGCACCATTTATATATATTTGGTACGCTTTATATCCAAGCTCCTCCCGTTCGGGACGTAGGAGTCGCAGGTTCAAATCCTGTCACCCCGACCATTGAATTCATTAGAGTTTTTTCACCTAAGTCTACTTACGGTTCCAGTTTCAACGCCGGAAAATCACGCGAAATTTCGGCTGTCCTTGGACGCCCTCGGAAAACTTATCAATCGTTCGCTGCAACGAGATCACCTGCAAGATCCCCTTTCGACGCAAATCCGCTACGACGCGGGTGCGGGCCAACCATTGGCTGGCAGCTGTGCAGGGCACGTGTTCAGCTGGTGTCATCACAAGGGAGCCAATGGTGCCCTCACACCACCCTGAGGCGTGCCAACGCCGGGGAAAGATACCTGTCCCTGGGATCCCGGCCAGTTCGCCGGCCCTCGCCTTGTCGGCGCCGACGATGCGGTCCCCATCTTGTGCAGTGAGGACACCGGCACTACGAGACCCAACACGGCTTTGCGTAAGGTTGACCTAAATGTGGGAATGATCTCTTAAGGGCGCAGTGGTTTTCGGTGCAACTCGACACATCTTTAAGAGTTCTCACCCGGGCCTTTCTTGGCCCGCAATTCGGTCAGAAGTTTACTGCCAAGGTCACACCAAAAGTGCGCGGATCACCCACTCGATTGTAGATGAACCCGAAACCACTTAAGAGGTCGATCTTATCCTTGGTATAAAAAGTGTTCGCGATATTTCTTATCCACAAATCCACGCCGGCGTTGCCGCTCGCAGTCTTCCAACCGAGGCGTGCATTTAGCAGACCATAACCGCCCTGGGCCGCGGTTGGCCTATTTTCCAGATCGAAATACTGCCTGGATTGGTAGTTCCCGTCGACACGCGCTGAAACGCTGCCCCAATTCGCATGGACTACGTCCCAATCGACGGCCATGGTTCCGCTGTACTTTGGTGCGTTGACGATGGAATTGCCTACTATGCTCTCTCCGCCCAACGTACCCTGCTTGACTTTGGTGTCCAGATAACTGACGCCGCCGGTGATCCGGAGGTCACGGATGGGGCGCGCGGCGATCTCGAGTTCGGCGCCGAAGATCCTGGACAAGGGAAGGTTGACGAGAGGCTGTGCGCCGGTCAATGGGTCAACGTCGATAAATTGTTGATTCTTGTAGTCGTAATAAAAAACCGAGCTGTTCAACTCCAAACGACGATCAAGGAGGCTGGTCTTGGATCCGATTTCGTAATCGATGACCGTTTCGGATTTGGTAGTCGACAATTCTTCGGGCAAGAAGTATGACTGCCCATTGAAGGAGCCGCCGCGATAGCCGCGACTGTACGTTGCATAAAGCAAGGTTCCACCAGAGGTCTTGTAGTCGAGGCCGATTTTCGGTGAGACATTATTCGTGGTGAACCGTCGATCAGTCGTAGCGGAGAGATCGGTGGTGCTGCCAGGAATCAGATTCGAGATCAGAACGCCGTCCGTTCCGTACGCTTGGCTCATGAAACGGCTCAGCGTGGCTTTATCATGGGTGAATCGAAGGCCGCCACGAAGGGTCAGCTGATCAGAGATCTTATAGCTATCGTCCGTGTAGAAAGCGACGCTGGTCTTGCGTTGATGAAATTGGTTTTGAAAATTGCAGCTGACAGGAAACGCCGCTTCGCAATCGAGATGATTGAGGATGCCGTCCGCATTGGCGTCAATGTCCGTGAACAGCGGCAATCCGTTAATATTGAAAGTTCTTTCGTCAAAGTAATAAGCGCCGATCAGAGTTTTAAAGGGGCCGTCGCCGGTCGTCGTTATTCGCAGATCCTGGGCGAACTGTTTTTCGTTGTCGTAGAAGTTGTCATTTATCACCTTCAACGGCGAACCGTCTCCGTCTTCCTCATAGGCAAAGTTGCCCGCATCGTACGAGGTAATGGATGTCAGCGCGAGGCCGTCGGCGATTTCGTAGTTCGTGTTGAGGGAGAGCGCATACGTACGATTGTCCTGTCGGACTGGATTGTCTGATTGTGTGCAGCGACGGCAGAGCCCCGGAGGACGGAAGTAGTCGGTGTTGGGATTCGATACGGGATCTAGGCTTTGATAGTAGCTATAGACTCCGGCGCCGATGCCGAGTGGTCCCGGTTGGGCATAGACGCCGTCGTGAATTGGGTTTTCAAGGCTCGTTGACGCCCTGAGGGTGAATGTTAGTTTGTCTGATGCCTTGTAGAGCAACGAGCCCCGTACTCCCCAATTGCGGGTCTCCGACATGTCGGGTTCGCCGGGTTGAAGATTCTTGAACCAGCCGGCCGCGCGCTCAAAGGTAAATGCGACGCGTACGGCTACCTTATCCGACAGGGGGGCCTGAATAGCGCCCTGCACTTCTCGCCGGTCATAATTGCCGAGTGTGACGTCCAAATAGCCTTCGGTCGAGAAGGCAGGTGCGCGCGTGATCAAGTTCACTGCACCGCCTGTAGCGTTTTTGCCGTACAGCGTTCCCTGCGGACCACGTAAAACCTCGACGCGCTCCAGATCGTAGAGGGCGACGCCGAGAATGGCGGGATTTCCCTTGTACACCTCGTCGTAGTACGTCGCCACCGGTCCCGACTGGTTGAGGCTGTAATCGTTCATGGAAATGCCGCGGATGGCATAGATCGGCTGGCTCGCGGCGATGCCGCCGTTCGCTTGTAGCCCGGGGACGATCTGGACCAGTTCATCGGCTCGCGTAATCCGGCTGTTGGTGATGGAATCGCGATCGACGACCGTGATGGCGATTGGCACGTCCTGCAGGCGCTCCGCGCGCTTTTGGGCGGTCACGATGATTTCGCCCAACGCCACATCCGGAGCAGGCAATGACGCGACGGCATCCGATGTCTGCGCAAACGCTGTCGGTGAGGCGGCTATGGCAAGCGCTACCAATAACCCGTAACTCGAACTCTTCATGTTGAGCATCTCGTCTCCGTTTTCATGGCACGCTGCCAAAGCGGCAGGCCATCTCTATCGATGGACGATGTTCACACGATTCATTGAATGCGGTCTTTGCGCACCTTCAGGCATATTTTGCAGATCGACCGGCGGAGGAGATCAGGCAAAGCCTCTATTTGGTTTGAGCGGCAATCGCGGCGTTTGCCGTGACCTCGATTTCGATCATTAGACCGGGCAAGAAGAGTTTATTCACCTCAACAGTCGTCGACGCCGGAAAAGGCCCATCCCCATAGATTGACTTGCGGAATCCCATTGCGGGCATGAGCGCGGCCATGTCTGTGACATACATGTTCTCGCGCACGATATGCCCGAAGCCAAGTGAAAATTTGGCCAGCGTTTCTCCAATGCGTTGATAGATGAAGCGCATCTGAGCCGGCAGATCGTTAGGATGTACCGGCTCGAATTTTTCGTTCAAGCTGGCCGTTCCGGAGACATAGACAGTATCGCCCACCTTCACGGCCTGGGAATAACCCAAGGCCTTTTGGGTAGCTTCCCAGGCATAGAAAAGATTGGTTCGGTGGGCCAAGTGGTTTCTCCCCGTTCTGCCGGTTACCCAGTTCCCAGTTTTCAGTACCGCGTGTTCGGTAACTGAATGGCGAATGTCTCGTTGATTTTAGCCTCCGAAGGACGAGCGTCTTTGCTGATCCGCAATTAGTTTTTGCAAATCGGCCGCAGCAATCGCTGGGGGGCGAATCTTGCTTGACCGCGACTTGAACAGATGGAAGCGAACTGACTACGATGACACGGATGGAACGCAAAACATTCGTTACCAGCGACGGCGTCGCCCTCAGCTATGGGAAAATCGGCAAAGGGCAGCCGCTTGTCATGATACATGGCTGGTCGCAAACAGCGGACCAGTTCCGCTATCAGTTCGATGCCTTTGCCGCCCATGTCCAGGTTCTCGCCTATGATCAGCGCGGACATGGTCTTTCTGTACGCCCCGATCATGGTTATCGCATTCACCGCCTTGCTATGGATCTTCGGGATTTTCTGGAGAGTCTGGATGTACGCGACGCCACCCTCCTGGGGCACTCCATGGGCTGTTCGGTTATCTGGGCCTATCTTGAGCTTTTCGGCGAGAACCGGCTGGCCAAACTCATTTTAGTCGATGAGCCCCCTTGCCTCACCATCAATCCTGCCTGGAGCAATGGGGAAATTGCCGAGACAGGTGCGCTCTTCAAGGCCGAAGCAATCGGCGACCTCTGCAACTCGCTGGCCGATGAAGGGCTCACCGGAGCGGTGAGCGACGCCCTCATGACAAGCATGCTAACGCCGGGCTGCCCTGCGGATCTGCGAACCTGGATGATGAAATGCAATCGGGAGATGCCGCGTCCACTGGCGGCCGCCCTGATGCGGCAGCACGCCCCTATCGACTGGCGCGATGTCATTCGGCGAATACGCCTGCCTTCCCTGGTCGTAGGTGCCGAAGCCAGTCTGGCGCCGGCGTCTTCGATCCGCTGGATCGCGGAACAGATTCCAGGGGCCATCCTCGAAATATTCGGAGCAGATGAAGGTGGAAGCCATTTCATGTTCGCGGAGAATCCGGAAAAGTTCAATCGGATCGTCTTGGATTTTCTTTCTAAGAGCCGAGGGGCCTAGTGCCTTGGCCGGATTCGATCGGACGTGATGGTAGTTACGTCTTTGATGCCCGCGAGAACGAGCGTGCGCTGGAACTCCGCGCGGAGAATTGAGAGTACGTGATCCACGCCCTTCTCTCCCGCCGCGGCTAGCCCGTAGAGGTACGGCCGGCCAATCGAACATGCTGTCGCACCCAGCGCCAGCGCCTTGACGATGTCGGAGCCTCGCCTGATTCCGCCGTCGCAAATGATCTCGCCTCGGCCATCCAGTGCCTCTGCGTTGGCAGCGATCTGATCGATGGCCGCAGGCGCGCCGTCCAGCTGCCGGCCGCCGTGATTCGAAATCATCACCGCGCTCGCGCCGCAGTCTACAGCGCGTACGGAATCCTCAGGCCTCATGATCCCCTTTACCGCCAATGGTCCGCCCCAAGCCGAGGCGAGCCGCTCAAGATCATCCCATCCAATGTATTGATCAAACTGTTCATCGATATATTGAAATAAAGACATAGGGCCGTTTGATAGCCTGTCGATCTTGTGCGCGACATTCGCAAAATTGAAACGACGCCCGCGCAGCGCCCCCCAGGCCCATGCCGGATGTCGGGCAAAGCTCAACACGTTTCTACACGTAAGGCGAGGCGGCAGACTGAGGCCGTTTACTCGATCACGTTCCCGGTTCCCCGCAACAGGAGTGTCGACGGTCAGCACCAAGCCGTCATATCCGCTTGCCTTTGCCCTCGCGACGAACTCATTAGTCAGACCACGATCCTTAAATATATAAATTTGGAATAGCTTGTGACCTTTTGTTGCCTGGGCGAGTTCTTCGATGGTGGTCGTGGCCATAGTCGACAGACAATAGGGGATGCCGTGGCGTTCGGCCGCGCGCGCCACGGCTATTTCCGCATCGTCGTGAAACATCCGCGTCAGACCGGTGGGGCTGAGCATGAGCGGCCAAGCTAGGTTACAGCCAAGGGCTCGGGTGGCGACCTGAATATCTTTATTGATTCCCAACACACTGGGTAGCAAGTCATAGCTGGAGAATGCGTCGCTGTTACGCCGTTGCGTAATCTCGTCGTCCGCTCCGCCGTCTATGTAGTCGAATATAGGTCTTGGAAGGGCCGCGGCGGCGGCTTTCCTTACGTCGGACACGTTATACGAGTGTTCCAACACCATACTCTTTCCGATCCCCCATGCATTCAATTGGCATAGAGAAACCGGCAACGGCTTGCACGGTCAAGCGGCCAGAGGAGATCGTGCGCTGGGGCATAAATATCTTGCCACGATGCACAATCGAGCCCTGCGAAGCCGTCGAAAGCCGCATAACCTATATTAGGGGTTGACTCTACCTATGTTATAGGTTATTTGTCTGGGGGACGCCGAATAAGAATGGGGGAACGAGTCGTGTTGCATGCTTCGCCTCTCAGTGACATCAGACTGGCCCCACCACATTTTCAAGTGTTGGATGTGCTGGACGATGGCCTAACGATCATCAGCCGATTTGATCGTGATTCGGCTGAGGATCTAATATCGTCTGCCGATTGCGACACAGTGTTTTTACTTGTTGCGACTGCGCATGGAACTTCATCTCCCGTGCTAATTGTTGCACTTCGGGATCAATTAGCGCTGCTCTGGAATGATAGACTGAATGCCATACTGCTGTGCGAAGCAAGCGTTGAATGGATTGGGGCCAATGTAGTAGCAGCCGATCCGGCGCTTTCAGGCGAATGCAAGATTGTGACGGGGGCTTTTTATCTGGGTTCTGAAATCGCGCGACTAACCACATCCATACTTGAGTGTCCCATCCCGGGCCGAGTAGGGGCATTTTATCGAGCAGCCAAATTTCGCGAACTCTTTTGTACTGCCATTCATCACTACTTGACGGGTGAACTCGTCCCGATGACCAGCGACAACTTATCCGTTGAGGACGCGCGGCGTCTGATCGCGGTTAGGCGTCTGATTTCGACTCGCTTCTCCGAGAAGCTCACGCTAAGGTCGATCGGCCGCGCTTGCGGGCTAAATCGTACCAAGCTGGCCAGCGGCTTTCGCGAGCTATTCAAATGCACTATTGCCGAAGCGTTGAGCAAGGAACGGCTGAAGTGGGCAGCGCATGAGCTGCGGCTGGGAAAAATGTCCGTTGCGCAAGTCGCTTATGCTTCCGGGTATCTTAGCCACGCGAGTTTCACGCGCGCCTTTTCCAAACATTATGGAATCGCTCCCAAGCAGTGGCGCAAGAGGGACGAAAGGTTTGATATGCCCTCCTTGTCCGTGTGCTGAACAATAAGAAAGACGCGGCACCAACCAATTGGCTATGCTTGGAATGAACGATGTCGAGTACAAATGATTACGTCAGCGTTGCGGTCGACAGGTGAGCTTGTGGATATGCAATTCGCCGAATCCGGCAGCTTGGTCCAGAAGACAATGCATAAGATCGCTGCCCTTATTCGTGACCAGAAGCTCCGGGTCGGCGATCAACTCCCGAGTGAAGGAGCGCTGGTTGATGCGATGGAGGTCAGCCGCACCGTGGTTCGCGAATCTATCGGAGCCCTCGCCGCGCTAGGCATCGTAGACGTTGGAAATGGGCGCAAGCCGCGCGTGGCGGCAGCGACAGCGTTCCCATTCATAATGTCTCTCGCACATTCGGCGCAGACCGGCCAAATCAGTGTGCAGCAGATATGGGAGGCCCGCAGCTGCATCGAGGTCAAAACTGGCACATTAGCAGCCAACTTCAGGACGGAGGTCCAAGCTGAACGGTTGCTAGATCTCGCCCATCAAATGGGTGATTGTGACGATCATGGGGACGGCATGACCAGACTCGAAATCGAGTTCCACAGCCTCATCGCGGTTGCCAGTAGAAATATTCTGTTCGAACAGCTTCTGGCATCCTTTGCGCCGCTGATGGCAAGCGCGGTGCCTGCTGCCTGGAGTACCCGGCACACCGCGGCCGAGCAGAGAGAGGTCGTGCAGAATCACGTCAACATCGCCGTCGCCATTGCAAAGCGAAACCCCAAGAGCACCGCCAAAGCGATGGAACTACATTTCGATCGCGCGATCGATTATTTGGTACAGGCCAGATATAAGCCGCCTTACGGTATTTGACTATGGAATCAGCGGTCGCTTTTTGCTCGCGGGCGGTACCGGGAAATCGTTGGGAGCGAGGAGCGTATTGAGGAGTATGTCAAGACTCGGGGAGCGCCCATCCCCCATCCCAGTCACTGGAACGTATCGCAAACCGCGGCTCTTCGTGATGACCTTGCGTCACTTGCGCCGACGTGAACGACGCTACTCAGCGCCACTGGCTTGGAAGTCGCGCGCGTGGGATCTCCATAAGATTGCCGTGAATCCAGATTTGGTTCAATTCATCGTGGGGTGTAACGACCATCAATTACTTATCAATACCATACCTGCTCCCCACTACACACAGAGTCGACCGTGAACGCCGATGAGGTAAAGCGCGTTAAGACGAAGGCGAATTGTTCTGTGTTCCGGACCCCTTGATCCATTCGCGGGGGCGATTCGGATAGCAGTGCCACCAGCCTTCGTGGTGCTCGAGGTTCGCGATCCACCACTCTATCCACAAGACGTAAGCACCTATTCGCAATGCCTGCGGGTGGCTATACGCGGCGCATGCGCTCACGGGACCTCCATTCGTGTGCCAAGCGGCCCAGACACGTGGTTTGCTGTCTTGGTTTGTGAGACATCCTCGATGACCTGGCGGCAGCTCGCTGGCGCTCTGGATACGAGCCTTTAGTGTCAATCCAAGGGCCGCCGTAACAAAATATTCCAAGAGTTCTTCAATGGCGTCGCCCGTCACGTTTAAGTCCACTTTGCCCCCCTTGCAAATCGAGCTTCCGCACTTGCGCAATGATCAGGCAGCGGCGCGCCGGTTTAAGGCTCCGTCACCACGACGCCGGTAAGGTCGTATAGGGCTTTAAGCGGATTACGCCCTGGGGAGTGCAGCAACGTACACCACTAGCACCGATAGAGATCGGGCTTGTAGGGACCTGACGCATCGACACCCATGTAACGCGCCTGCGCGTCGGTGAGCTGGGTGAGTTCCGCAGCCAGCTTCTTCAGCTGCAACCGGGCAACCTTCTCGTCCAGATGTTTCGGCAGAACATGGACGCCGATAGGATAGTTTGCGGTGTTGGTAAACAGCTCGATCTGCGCAAGCGTCTGGTTGGCGAAAGAAGAACTCATGACATAGCTGGGATGTCCCGTGCCGCAGCCCAGATTGACCAGGCGTCCTTCGGCGAGAAGAATGATTCGTTTCCCGTCCGGGAAAATAATGTGATCGACCTGTGGCTTGATGTTCTCCCATTTATATTGCTTGAGGCTGGCCACGTCGATTTCGTTGTCGAAATGCCCGATGTTGCAGACGATGGCGTTATTCTTCATGCGCTTCGCATGTTCGTGCGTGATGACGTGGAAGTTGCCTGTCGCCGTCACGAAGATGTCGCCCTTGTTCGCGGCATAGTCCATGGTGACGACGCGATAGCCTTCCATCGTGGCCTGAAGTGCACAGATCGGGTCGATCTCAGTAACCCAAACCTGCGCTGATAAAGCGCGTAGCGCCTGTGCGGATCCTTTACCTACATCACCGTAGCCGGCAATCACCGCGATCTTCCCGGCAACCATGACGTCGGTGGCGCGCTTGATACCATCGACCAAAGATTCGCGGCAGCCGTAGAGGTTGTCAAACTTGCTCTTGGTGACCGAATCATTGACGTTGATGGCGGGAAACGTGAGCAGCCCGTCCTTTGCCATCTGATACAGACGATGTACGCCGGTCGTCGTTTCTTCGGAAACGCCCCGCGCTGATTTCAATCGCACCGAGTACCAATTGGGATCGCGTCTCAGGGTCGCCTTAATGGCCGTGAACAGGGCGGCTTCCTCTTCGCTGGAGGATTTGCCGAGTACCGAGATGTCCTTTTCGGCCCGAGCGCCTAGGTGTAACAAGAGAGTGGCATCGCCGCCGTCGTCCAGGATCATGTTGACATGCTGGCCGTTCGGCCAGTCGAAGATCTTGTGGGTGAATTCCCAATATTCCCCGAGCGACTCGCCCTTGTAGGCGAACACCGGTGTCCCGCACACGGCAATTGCGGCCGCGGCGTGATCTTGGGTAGAGAAGACGTTGCATGAAGCCCAGCGCACCTGCGCGCCGAGCGCCTGCAGCGTCTCTATCAATACCGCTGTTTGGATGGTCATATGCAACGACCCAGTGATTCGTGCGCCTCGCAATGGCTGTTGGGACGCGAATTCCTCGCGAATCGCCATCAAGCCTGGCATCTCGGTCTCCGCGATGTTGAGTTCCTTGCGTCCCCAATCAGCGAGCGCCAGATCGGACACCCGAAAATCGCCTCCCTTGGTGGCGGTCTCAACGGCTCTGTTCATATCGTCTTCCTCTGCCCGAATTATTGATTATGCTCTGGAGCGCGGCGATCAAGCGTTCGCCGTGGCCTTGCTGCCGGCCGCAGCCGCCAGAGCGTCCGCCATGTCCGTACGCTCCCAGGAGAATTCCGGCTCGATGCGTCCGAAGTGCCCGTAGGCGGCAGTCTTTTGATAGATCGGACGCAGCAAATCGAGCATCTGAACGATCCCCTTGGGACGCAGATCAAAATGGCTGTGTACAAGTTCCCCGATTCGTTCATCCGATAACCGGCTCGTCCCGTACGTGGTCACCATGACACTGGTCGGTCTAGCGACGCCGATGACATAGGAGATCTATACGAGACACTTGATGGCAAGACCCGCCGCTACGATGTTCTTGGCCACATAACGAGCGGCATAGG
>Ga0137415_10008189_pt1 | contig 10355 bp, 13 predicted proteins | sample CZODoug3_1_1_16f_FD_183082 | JGI IMG/M metagenome (GOLD analysis project Ga0137415, IMG submission 183082) | Vadose zone soil fungal communities from Angelo Coast Range Reserve, California, USA - CZODoug3_1_1_16fungal (Hybrid Assembly) | ecosystem: Environmental > Terrestrial > Soil > Vadose... | reverse complement strand
TAATGCGATCCGAGAAATGGCCCCCGGGTAGTAAGACGGCCGGAGTGGCTCCGGCCGTCACACAGATTAGAAAACACTCACGCTGCGAAACCTAGATAAGCTGATTTTGGCGGAATGGGCGGCGGCAGCGGTGCGCCATCCGCCCGGAGCGTCCGGTCGATGCCGGCCAAGTGGTTGACTGAGTGAATAACGGGAAGTACGATCAAAGCTGCCAAGGCGGAAACTGCCAGGACTAATGTTGTCTTTTTCAAGGGCATGGCCCTCCTCGCGATAATCATGAAGAGGAGCCACTTCGGGCAGGGATCTGGGTCTCAAAACGTTCTGTCTACGGAACACAGGGCCGCATGAGAACGCTGACGCAACTCCAGCAGAACCGGAAAATCGTTCAGGATTTCACGCTAACTACACTGGCGGGGATTCCAGGACTCCTGGCGCGTCTGATGTACGTCGCTTCCTTGCGGGATCTCTCCAGCGGCCGGTACGAACACGCGGGGCTGGCTGCGCTGTATCCGGATGAAGCGCTACAGCAGGCTATCGGACTCTGCCATGAACAGGTTTTCGAAAGGTTTCTCGAAACGCCGCTTTCCGTTCAGCAACAAGACTTACGAACTTGCCTGTCCGCTATGCAGGGGGGATTGCAGAGCGCGATCATTCACTGGCGCAACATGGAATCGTACCGCGTTCTAATGCCGGAGCAGTCGCCGGACTACCTTAAGGAGCTTTTCTGTTCGAATCTCCGCGTGCTGCTTGAAATTCTGCAGGAGGAATGCACCCAGGCCCGTTCAACCGTGTGACCACGCCGGTCACACGGCCCACAACTTCCGCCTCTTCCGGCACGCGCCATGTTTCAGGCAGGCAATGAGAAAGCGGGTGCGGCTGCATCACGAGCCGCGTACCATCCTGGTGGAACCATCCACAACGGTACCCATTGCGTACTTCGACGAAATACATAGGCCGGTCATGTTCTGTAGTCCAGTCGCTGTCGTCAATCTTGCGCATTGATACATCTACGAGCACGATGCTTCCTGGCCGCAGCAGCGGCACCATGCGCCGGTCGGACGTCCCAACATAGCCGTACACGTGATGGGTATTGCCATTTGTGAGAACGCCCTCAAAGTGGCCCCATTTCTCCACCATGCGCGACAAAAACTCCGTGCGCCGCGGATCGAAGGCGGGATCAAATCTCATGGGGATCCGTAAGGAGGCCGGCGGTGCCATTAAATGGGTTTGCGGAGACGGGACCGTGGTTCCGTCATGGAAGCACTCATCAATCGGGATGTCGTACCATCGCAAGATGTCGTGGGGGTTCAAATGGTAGACCACGGCAAGCGTATAGAGCTTATGCAAACCTGGTACAACTCCCCGGTTCTCGATTTCCGCCAACCGGCTGATGTGCAATATGAATTCGGAACGACCCCGGCGCACTGCCAGCTCGTAGCTCGCGCTCTCTACTTCTCGATAGGTCAGTCCGAGTCGCTCGCGGGCCTGCCGCAGACGGAGACCAGGATGCATGTATACCCCAACAGAGAGATAACTGCCAGTCATCGGATTATAACAGCATTACCATCTTGTTAAGGATTCGGAACAAGCCACCCGGATTGGGGAGAAACATTCCTCTTTCCGAGTTGCCTGCTACTTGGTCATACTCTTAAGGAACATGGCTTCTCAAGTGAAATTCATCCCCTTCAGACTCTCTGTTCTCTTCTTGGGCGCCGTCTGCCTCTTCAACACGACTGGTGTGCACGGGCAAGAAGCGGCTGTCGCTTCCCCTTCTGGGGAAGCCAAGGTCTCATCGGATGCGGAATTTATTGCCGCCGCCGACGAAGTTCTCAGCAAGATGAGTGAGATTACCGGCCTGAAGCTGCGCACACCCCTGAAGAAATCCTTGCGTTCGCGCGAGGAGATTCGCGCGTATGTCATCAAGCAGCTGAATGAAGAGAAAACGCTCGCTGAACGCTACGCGGGCGCGCGCAGCGCGGAAGCATTTGGGTTGATTCCCAAGGGCTTCGACCTGGACGCCTTCATGGTTAACGTGCTCACGGAACAGGTAGAGGGGCTCTACGATCCGAAGACGCGGGAGTTCTATATCGCCGATTGGAGCCCGCTCTCGGAGCAGCGCATGGTGATGGCCCACGAGTTGACCCATGCTCTGGAAGACCAGCATTTTCAGATCGAAGCGTGGCTCAAAGCGGCTCGTCCGAATGAAGACGCCGAACTGGCGCGTGATGCCGTTTTGGAAGGCAGCGCCATGGTCGCCATGATCGATTACCTCATGCTCGGCACTGGGAGATCGCTCAAGGATCTCCCGGAATTTGATCCGTCTATGCTGATTGGCGATCTGGGCGGCACGCCGACGCTTCAAAAGGCGCCGCCCTTCATCAAGGACGCCTTGATCTTTCCGTACCTGGGCGGGTTGACGTTTTCGGCTGCAATTTTGAAGGACAGCGGTTGGTCAGGACTTCCCGCTCTTTTCGACAAACCACCCGTTTCAACGCAACAGATTCTTCACCCGGCGCTCTACCGGTCGGGCAGAATTTCGCAGAGCATCACCTTGCCGCCCCTCGATAAATTGCTCGGCGGCGGCTGGACAAAGCTCGATGAAAACGTAATGGGCGAGTTCGGTTGGAAGGAAGTCCTTAAGCAATTCCTTGACGACACGCGCGCCAAAAGCCTTGCGGCCTCCTGGGATGGCGACAAGTACGTGCTATACGAAGAAAAGCAGAGCAAACGGCTCATTCTGACGACTCGCTTACACCTCGATAGCGAAGAACATGCAACGCGTTTCTCCGGACAGTATTCAGAGCTGCTTGAAAAGAAATACTCGGACCGTTCGAATCTCTTTCGCCGGCCGAACTTCTTTTCCTTTGATAGTCCCGAAGGGGGCGTTTTCCTGTACTGCTTCGGAGTCGAGTGCGTGACCATGGAAGGCACCACGCGCAAGGTGTTTGATGGCCTCACGAAGGCGATCGAGTGGCCGATGGCGCCACAACCGTCGCAACGGCTCGAGTCCGCGGCTCCCGCGAAGACCGCCACGATCTTTGGATTCGCAGAAACAATGCCGCGGCAAGCGACTGGGTTCTAAGTCGCTAATTTCTTCAGAGCCACGGATTCTTATTCCGCACGGCGCACAACGAGAAGCGTCAAATCGTCCGTTTGCTTCAATCCCTCCCCAAAGCTCAGCAGATCCTCGAGACATTTGGAGATCAGCCCATCGGGTTCCATCCCAGTGTACCGTGCCGCCAGAGTGCGGATTCGCTGGAGACCATACTCTTGGCCTGCAAGATTTCGTGCTTCCGTTAAACCGTCGGTATAGAGAAAAAGGGCGTCACCCTGAGACAGCGTGAGCCGATGGACGGGGAATCGTGTGTTACAGAACATCCCCAGAGGCACTCCCGTGGAATCCTTCGGCGTCGCTCCGTCACGGTGGATGTGAAGCAAAGGGAGATGGCCCGCGCTTACAAATTCGACCGAGCCATCGTGCACAGCTCGCCCTACGACGAGAGTCGCGAATTGTCCGGCAAGAGTGCTTTCGCAGAATATGCGGTTGGCGTCTTCTACCATTTGATTAAGCGGGAGGCCGGCCTCGGCGAGGCTGCGAAACGTGGCATGGAGGTGGCTCATGAGCATCGACGCTGCAACACCCTTGCCGGAGACATCCCCGATCATAAAGAGCAGCCCGTCTTCTGTTTCAAGGAGGTCGCAGTAATCGCCGCTCACCATCCCGGCGGGTTGATAGTGGTAGCGAACGCCCCAGCCTGCTGGCGCCAGACCGAGCTTCGGCAAGAGAGCGCGCTGAATGCGTGCGGCCAGGGAAAGGTCACTCTCCAAGGCTCGCTGCTCGGCACTCGTAAGATGGTCGAGGCAGAACCGCACCAAAGGATCGGCCAGCAGGCGCTCCGCTTCGATGGTGTCGTGGCACTCCTCACAGAGCCCGAATGTCCCTTGATCGATACGACTCAGCGCCGTATCCACAGCCGTCAGCAGTTGCGAAAGAGAAGCATCGGCGGCGGGCGAATGCAAAGCCGTGTGAAGGCGCTGGCGGCGTTGTTCCAGTTCGGTGCGCAGATACGCTTGTTCGGCAGTGGCCATACTACCTCCTGCCATAGGTTGCTGTTTTGCGGCTGAACTTTCCATCCGATTTCCTCCTTTGAATTGAGGAACACGGGAATTGGCTTAGCGGTGACGGCACCGGCTCTCCGCTTCCGATTCGGCCCTGGAGCGTGAAAGAGCAAGCGCCCTCGGCAAGCCGTCGCGCATTTTAATTCGATGCTGCGAACGTGTAAGACGGTACAGGAATTTTTGTCCCAGCCGCGCGCCGCGACATAGGGATCGCAAGTGGGGCCGCGCCGACGCCTGAAAGAGCGTTCGGTCACGCCCACGGGGAGCGTTATTCTTTGGTCTTGCGGCGCTGGCAGAGCGTCACAATCTTCGTGGGGGCGACGGCATCGTTGTCGATTTGCATTTCGACGACTTTGCCGCTCTTTTCGATCAGGTAGTTGACGCGACGAGCCTGCCTACTCTTTTGCGGTAAGTCGAGCAATAGCCAGAAGCGCACTTCCGAATCACAGTCCCAGGACTGGAATTTTAGGACGATTTTGCAGACTGGGGTGGGGAGACTCAGCGAGCTAAGACGATCAGAAAATGTCACTACTGCAGGACGAGGCTGGCGTTGGTGCAACCGGCGCCGGTGAGGTCAAAGTGGATCACGCCAGTCTGATCCGTACAGTACATCAGCTGGCCCGTCGAGCCGATGGCTTGAGGTGTGCCAGTGATGATGAAGCTGAACGAAGGAACGGCGCCGTCACCGGTCAACGCGAATAAGTAACCTGACTTCGTGCCCTGGGCAAGGGTGTCATCGATCAAGCAGGCCTGCGCCGAAGTGGCTGTCGCACAAGGATTCGCGCCGCCCAAGTTGGTTAACTGCGCCGGGAAACCCATGTCGGGATACGTAATGGAATAGGTGATTGCGGCGGTGTTGATCATGCGGAGCGAGGCAACCGCCGAGGCCTCATTGGCGCGGAGGCGGGAACGAAGAAAGTTGGGAATTGCCATGGCGGAGATGATCAAAATGACCGACACGACGATAAGCAGCTCGATTAGAGAAAAGCCCCTCTGTTTTCGCATGAGTCCCCCTGAAGCTAGTATTCGGGACACGCGCCCTGGAGACGCAACGCCGCGGAAATCCCCCAGCGGCGGACAGGCCCTGCGGTCCGGACTGGAACCTGAACTTGCACCACATACGAACCGTGAGGCTTGGTTCGCGACTCGCGACAGATTAAATTTTGAAGGGTAGGGCGTCAACCCTGTATTTTGCGGTTCGAAGGCCAGGCCGCGCAAACCTGTCCACTGTCCGAGAGGACAGGTACCGATTAGGGGTGTGGGTTTTTCCTCGATGCGCAACCCCCTAGACCGTTATTACGGGCGCGGCAGCTTCTTTATGTATGACCCCTAAGCGGCCAACCCGTTCGTTACTTTCGGTTGTCATCGGCGACGCCCGTTTTCTGGGAACGCGGCGCGCTTTGCCGGAGGATTCGCTGAATTGGCGCGTTGGAAAATGAGACCCGAGGAGTAGCGAAAGAGCAGGAAATTACCAGGACATTCAAGATACTGGGCAGAGGGGCGTTTCAGGATGTGGCAAAACTTACTCCAGGACGAGGCTAGCGTTGGTGCAACCGGAGCCGGTGGGATCATAGTGGATCACGCTCGTCTGATCCGTACAGAACATCCGCTGGCCCGACGAGCCGATGGCCTGAGGTGTGCCCGCGACGATGTAGGAGACCGAAGGAACGGCGCCGTCCCCCGTCAACACGAAGGAGTAGCCGGACTTGTTGCCCTGGGAAAGACTGTCATCGATCAAGCAGGCCTGCGTAGAAGAGGCCGAACAAGGATTTGCGCCGCCAAGAGTAGTCAACTGCGCCGGGAAACCCATGTCGGGATAGGTGATGGAATAGGCAATGGCGGCGGTGTTGATCACGCGGAGGGAGGCAACCGCGGAAGCCTCATTGGCGCGGAGGCGAGACTTGAGAAAATTGGGCACGGCGATGGCCGCGATGATCAGGATCACCGCGACAACGAGGAGCAACTCAATCAAGGAGAATCCTCTGTGGCTCCGCATGAATACCCCACAAGCCAGCTCTTCCGTCGGAGGACGCGGCCCCGGAGGGGTTGGGCCGGCAAGGAATCCTTCGAGCGAAAATAGATCATCCCACGCACGCGATTCTATTCCAATCAACATGGAAGAGAAAGCAATATTTTTGTTGCACCGCCGGGGACATGGGGGTGGCCAGGAGGCGAACCGGGCGCGGCGCGGAGGAAAGTACGCAACTCCTAAGTTCTGCTGAAAGCCCGCGCTTGGCGCAAGCCGCAGGCGCGATGATAGCAGCCATGAAGGCGCGTGCACACGTTTGTTTGATCGCTGAACCCTGGATTCCGGCAGACTCCAGATGCAGTGGAATAGTTGGAGGGGGCGGAAAGGCATGATAGAAGTGGGCAGTGAATCGGAGGGGAGGATCGTGAAACAGGGCAAGGTGAAGTGGGGAGTGTTGGGGGTGGCGTCGATTGCGACGAAGAAAGTGATTCCGGGGATGCAGAAGGGAGAATGGAGCGAAATCGAGGCAATTGCGTCGCGGGACCTGAAGAAGGCGAAGGAAGCCGCGAGGAAGCTGGGAATACGGAAGGCGTACGGGTCGTATGAAGAGCTGTTGGCCGACACTGAGATTGAAGCGGTTTACAACCCCCTGCCGAATCACTTGCACGTGCCGTGGTCGATCAAAGCGGCGGAGGCGGGGAAACACGTGCTGTGCGAGAAGCCGCTGAGCTTGACGGTGGGGGAGGCAAGAACACTGCTGCCGGTGCGAGAGCGCTGCGGGGTGAAGATCGGCGAGGCCTTCATGGTGAAGACGCACCCGCAATGGCTCAGGACGCGCGAGCTGATTCACAAGGGCGTGATCGGGGAGTTGCGAGCGATCGTGGGAGCGTTCAGCTATTTCAACCGGGATCCCGCGAACGTGCGGAACAAATTGGAGTGGGGCGGGGGCGGAATGATGGACATTGGTTGCTACCCGATTACAACGTCGAGATTTATTTTTGGAGAGGAGCCGGCGCGGGTGGCGGGACTGATTGAGAGAGATCCGGATTTCAAGACGGACCGACTGGTGTCGGTGATTCTGGAGTTTCCGTCGGGGCAATCGGTGTTCACGTGCAGCACGCAATTGGTGCCGTACCAACGGATGCAGTTTCTGGGGACGAAAGGACGAATCGAGATGGAAATTCCGTTTAATGCGCCGAACGACAGGCCAACGCAGATTTTTGTGGATGATGGGCGCGACGTATTTGGCGGGGGGATTCGAACGGAGACGATTCCGGTTTGCGATCAGTATACGGTGCAGGGGGATGCGTTCTCGCGGGCGATCCGGGACGGGAGCGAGGTACCGGTGCCGCTGGAGGATGCGATTGCGAACATGGCAGTGATCGAGGCGGTCTTCCGCGCGGGGGAATCGGAGAGGTGGGAAAGACCGTAAGACATTTCAACGCAGCGCGCACAGAGAACACAGCGAAGAGGGGAGAGAGGGAAAGGCAAGAAGACTAACGCAGAAAGAGAAAGACGAATATGGCGATACGGACAGTTTTGCAATTGGGGGACCCGGGGTTGCGCGAGGTGGCGAAGCGCGTAGAAAATCCGGCGGCGCCAGAGATTCTTGCGCTGGTGGAGGACCTGGCGGATACGCTGGCGTACTGGCGGAACACGACTGGATACGGGCGCGGGATTGCGGCGCCGCAGATTGGCGCGAATTTGCGAGTTATTTTTTTGCGGTTACCGGGTGAAGAGCCCTGGCCGCTCGTAAATCCCGTGATCACCGAACGGAGCAAAGAAAAAATAGTGGTGTGGGATGCATGCCTGAGTTTCTTGTCGATTTTCATGCAAGTGGAGCGCCACCGGGAGATCATCGTGGTGTATCAGGATCTGAGCGGTGCGGAGCGCGAAATTCAGGCGGGAGAGGAACGGAACCTCTCGGAACTGCTGCAGCACGAGATCGATCATCTGAATGGGATTCTGGCGGTGGATCGCATTACGGACATACGCACGATGTGCACGCGCGAAGAATTTGAGAAGAGATATCGCGCCGGGAGCCCGTACGCCCGGGAAGCCGTTGGCAACGAAACATCGAAGCAATGAAATAATGATGAAGAGACTTGCTTAGGCCAGACCATGCCAAAGGCGGAAAATGTGAGCGCCGTGTATTACACAACGACTGAAAGCCCCGCCGGGAGATTGCTGCTCGCAGGCGATGCGAGAGCGCTGCGGTTGGTCAGTTTTGAGAGAAGCAAACGTTCAGCGCCTCCGGGCGTGGACTGGAAGCTGGACAAAGAGCCGTTTGCCGAAGCTATCCGGCAATTGCAAGCGTACTTCCGCGGCGAATTGAAAGAGTTCGATCTGCCGCTGGCGATGGAAGGAACGGAATTTCAGCTTCGCGTGTGGAATGCTCTGCGCGCTATTCCTTATGGAGAAACGATTTCATACGCGGAGCTTGCTGAGCGCATCGGAAATCGTAGAGCGGTGCGCGCGGTGGGATTGGCCAACGGGAGCAATCGCATCCCCATCATTGTGCCGTGCCATCGCGTCATCGGCAGCGATGGCAGCCTCACGGGATTTGGCGGCGGCCTTTCAACGAAGAAGATGCTTCTCGAGCTAGAAAACAAGCAGTTGAGTTTGTTGTAGGCGGTTCTCTGTCGAGCCAGGAAAGGCGCGGGCTTGCGGCGAAAACGTATCTAGAGTTCGCGCCAATCAGAAAAGAGGGAAGCAACCGCTTTCACGGGCGCATGAAACGCGAGAAGGAGCAGGGAAGCGAGAGCGTAAATGAGAAGCCGAGGTCTCATACTTGTAGAACACCGCGGTGCGCGAAATGTTGCGGCATTCTTCTTGAGATTTGGAAGTGGCCCGACTCACCGCAGGGTAAGGTCGCCGGCGCCTACATGGGCGTGGAGTTTGTACTTGCCGTTGCCATCCTTGTGGAAGGAGCGGAAGAGACCGCCATGGGATTCCCCAAACGGTTCGGCCTCGATGCCCCCGGTACTAACCGAAGCCTCTACATGGGAATAGTCGGCGGGGTCGCCGACGCCTACGATTAACTCACCCGCATGCAGTTGAACATCTTTGTCTCCCCGGATGTCGCTGACTTCGAGCTGTCCAGCAGGCATCCGAACAAAAAGGCCAGTAGCACGCGGAACTTCAATGGTGATTTGAATGTTGTTCTTGGGGCCACCTGAAACATTCAGCTCGGCGGAGTTGTCGAGGCGCTCAAAGCGGACTCTTACTTCCCTGGCCTTTTCGGGGTCCTTGGCATCGACTCTGACGGAGACCTTGTTGTCATCGCGGCCGACGATGCGGAAGTCTCCGGAGCGCAAATGAAGGCTGAGCTGGCTGCCGGAAGGGAAGTCGACCAAGAAAGGGTGATCGGGGAGGTTGGTGACTTCGATCTTTTTGGATTGGCCCTGGGCTAGTGGGGCGAACAAAACGGCGAGGGCGAACAAACGGATGGATTTATGCACGGGCACACTCCTTGTGCTGCTTACTGAAGGAACGGAGATGGGGTGCGAAATGTTTCCTGAATTCTCGGAAATGATCTGAATTCTGTCGAAAAAAGGCTGTCTGCTTCGGCAACCTGAAAATGGCAGGTGCGGCTCCGCTGCTAGCGTTCCGAGCCGCCGGCGATGGAGGGGACGAGGAGGACGCGGTCGCCTTCTTTAAGCGTGCAGGATTCGCCGCCGAGGAAGCGGATGTCTTCCTCGTTGAGGTAGACGTTGAGGAACTGACGGATTTGGCCCTGGTCGTCGCGGACGTGGCGCGAGAGATCGGGATAGCGGGACGTAAGTTCATTCAGCGCGTCGGCGATCGTGGCTGCGCTACAGTCCACCTTTGGGGCACCTTCGGTGAAGCGGCGGAAGGCTGTTGGAATTTCGATGGTCACGGGCATTTCTAATTCTCCTTATCCAGGTTAAATCTATGCCTTTGCGCTGGCCGCGGCGGTGCCGAGGTGCGCGTCGAGGTAAGCCTCGAAGGCGTCGAGGTGCGGGGCGATGGCTTCGGTAGGCGGGAATTCGGCGGCGATGGCTTCGGTGGTCTTCAGGCCGTTGCCGGTGATGCACACGACCGTCGTCTCGTCCGGCTTGATGCGATTTTGCGCGATGAGTTTTTGCGTGACGCCGGTGGTCACGCCGCCCGCGGTTTCGGTGAAGATGCCTTCGGTTTCAGCAAGGAGCTTGATGGCGGCGACGATCTCGGGATCGGAGACGTCTTCGGCCCAGCCGCCGGACTCAAGAATCTGTTTCACTGCAAAAGGGCCGTCGGCAGGATT
>Ga0137415_10008188_pt1 | contig 10355 bp, 8 predicted proteins | sample CZODoug3_1_1_16f_FD_183082 | JGI IMG/M metagenome (GOLD analysis project Ga0137415, IMG submission 183082) | Vadose zone soil fungal communities from Angelo Coast Range Reserve, California, USA - CZODoug3_1_1_16fungal (Hybrid Assembly) | ecosystem: Environmental > Terrestrial > Soil > Vadose... | reverse complement strand
TAACTATAGCCAAAGCGAAGCAGAACGGGACTGCCTTCGTGGGTGAGGGCGAAGGCAGGTGAAAAATGAAGTGATCCGTCCTCGCTGACCTGCCACGACACGACGGGCGCGATGTAGTGTGCCGTGTCGTGCACGCCGAAGCCCTTCGTGCTGCCCAAACCCCCGTAGAATTCCAGTCCGGCGATAAAGTTCTCCCGGCACAGGCGGCACTCCTTCCCGGAGGCTAGCGACGCCAGTGGTCTCGCGAATCCGAAGGCGTAGCCGAACTCGAAGCCTTCGCTTTGTGACAGGTTCTTCTCAGCGATAAAATTCCCCGCGATATTCCAGTCGTGGACAGTACTCGAGAGAATGAGCTTGGCTTCGAGTTCGTTGTTCTTGACCGGCTGCAGTTCAGAGTTTGGTGAGTTGATGTCGGGCCCTCCGCCAATGATCTCTTTCTGGATCCGGGTCGCCTCGCTGGTCCTCTCATATTCCAGGTAAAGGACCGGATTCATAAAATGCTCGCGCTTCAGTGGGCGGAAGCGATTCTCCAGCCGCCATCCGGTGAAAACCGCACTGTCGCCGGCGGTCCCTTGCCCCTCCAGGTAAAGTTCCGAGGTCCACCGCCCCGTGACCCCGTACTCCAGCTCCAGATAGGGTGCAGCATAGAAGTTCTGCCCTGATCGCGGAATGCCCATGGTAGTGAAAGTCTCGACTTCCAGGTTCCCGGGCTCTTCCAGGTGATGATCGTAGGTGACGAAGTAAGGGCTCTCCTGCGCCCGGCATCCAACGCCTGTCCCCAGCAAGAAGAAGAAGAAGAAGAGATAGCGATTCAATTGTAAGGTTTCCTTTACATGCAACTTAGTTGCATCTAATGAGAACCCCAGTATCGTATGACCCGCGGCTCATCCGGTCAATAGCTCCTGGCATTTTCTGTTTCAGGATTTCTGCAACCAGTTGCAACCTGCGTCAGGCAGGCGAGGCCGTGCGGCACTGGCCACAGTAGCCGCCAACCTCGAGGCGGGTTACGACGATGTGGAAGCGGCAGTCGCGCTGAATCTGCCCCTTTAACCGGTCGAAGAGATCGCTTTCGAATTCCGTGATCTTGCCACAGCGCAGGCAGGCCATGTGAATGTGGTCCCGCTGCGGGCGACGTTCATAGTAGTGTTTCTCACCTTGCAGGTGCATCAGATCAAGTTCGTCGATCAGGCCGTGGCGCTTCAGCAGCTTGAGGGTCCGGTACACCGTAACGCGGTCAATCTGAGGATCGAGCCTGCGGGCATGGCGCAGGATTTGACTGGCGTCGAGATGCTGCTTGGCGGTTTCCACCACGCTTAGAATCGTGCGGCGTTGCCGGGTCATGCGCATGCCCCGGGACATCAGTTCGGCCTGCAAGCGACCGGGGGCCTCGGTTTGGGGTAGAGGCATCTCGTCACTCCTCCGTAAGTTGCAATCCAGTTGCAATTATTGCACAGAGCACAACAAGCCGTGCAGCCTTTCTTGCCAAAGCCAGGCCCTTCTTTCTAGTTCCCTTTCATCTTGGTTTTTACACTGTGGGCGAGCTTTTCGATCTCTTCGGCCTTCTTGACGACGTCCAGGGAGAGCATGTTCTCGTTCGTTTTGTCGACGTATTCCTTCAACTCGGTGGACAGTTTCAGCAGCTTTTCGGTGTCCCGCTTTAGAGCAAGCTGACGGTCCTGGTTGGCCTTTTTGGCCATGTCGCGTTCCAGTTTTGACCTGGCTACGTCTTCGGCAGGCGGAGTTTGATCGGCGGGCACTGGCAACTGAGGCGGAAGACTCGGATTCTGAGCCTGGGCCAGACAACTGCTGGTCGCGAGAACAAGAAAGACAATGAGGGCGACGATCAGCCTGGGTGCCACGATTACCTCACGGCGAAAGAGATGGGTTTCCCGGTCGGCTTATTATAGGTTGACCATAGGCGGACGCAAGAGCAGGGCCCCCGCTTCCCCCGCTTTCCGGTTCGTTAAGTCTCCCGCGCCTGCGGATACTGCAAAAAACAAAGAAAAAAAACAAAGCGAGCACCGAAGTCCTCGCTTTACCTCTGACCAACGAAATAGCCCAAGCCTTATCTGCGGTAATGCACGACCAGATTCCAGACGCCCTAGACCACCATCGACAGACCCAGAGCGTGGGGTGGGTTGGCAACCTGCTCGCGCAACGAGCGCTCCGCGCTGGATGGGTCAGGAGTAGCCTTACTGACAACCACTGGCGCACGGGGCGGGCGAGGCGCTAACAGTCGCGAAACAGGTACTCGACTAGGGCATCGCCAGCTTTCGCTCATTACGCACGCTATAGCGAGCTCATCTTTGCCAGGAACTCGCCGTTCGTCTGCGCCTTGGCAAGCCGCTCGATGAGCAGTTCCATCGCCTCGACCGGCGAAAGAGGATTCAGCACCTTGCGCAGCACCCAGATGCGCGTCAGGTCTTCCTTCGGGATCAGGAGCTCTTCTTTCCGGGTGCCGGAGCGCTGGATGTCAATGGCCGGGAAGGTGCGCTTGTCGACCAACTTCCGGTCGAGGATGATTTCCATGTTGCCCGTGCCCTTGAACTCTTCGAAGATCACGTCGTCCATGCGAGAGCCGGTATCGATCAGGGCGGTCGCGATGATGGTCAGCGAGCCGCCTTCCTCGATGTTGCGGGCTGAACCGAAGAAGCGCTTCGGGCGCTGCAACGCGTTGGAGTCGACGCCCCCGGACAGGACCTTGCCGCTGGGCGGAACAATAGTGTTGTAGGCACGCGCCAGGCGGGTGATGGAATCGAGCAGGATGACCACATCGCGCTTGTGTTCGACCAGGCGCTTGGCCTTCTCGATCACCATTTCCGCGACCTGCACGTGGCGGGCGGCGGGCTCGTCGAACGTGGAGGAGATCACCTCGCCCTTTACGGAGCGCTGCATGTCGGTGACTTCTTCCGGGCGCTCGTCGATGAGAAGAACGATCAGCACAACTTCCGGGTGGTTCGTGGTGATGGAGTTGGCGACATTCTGCAACAGCATCGTCTTGCCGGCGCGGGGCGGCGACACGATCAGGCCGCGCTGCCCTTTTCCGATGGGGGTCAACAAGTCCATCACACGCGCGCTCACGTTTTCGCGCGTCGTTTCCAGTTTCAGACGCTCCTGCGGATAGAGCGGCGTGAGGTTGTCGAACAGAATCTTGTTGCGCGCTTCATCGGGCGATTCGAAATTGACCGCCTCAATCTTGACGAGCGCGAAGTACTTTTCGCCTTCGTGTGGAGGACGAACCTGGCCACTGATGGTGTCCCCGGTCTTAAGATCGAACTTGCGGATCTGTGAGGGCGAGACATAGATGTCATCGGGCCCGGGCAGGTAGTTGTAATCCGGCGAGCGGAGGAAGCCATAGCCGTCGGGCAGGATTTCCAGTACGCCCTCGGCGAAAATGTGGCCTTCCTTTTCGCTCTGCGCCTGGAGGATCTTGAAAATCAGATCCTGCTTGCGCAGACCGCTGGCCCCGGGAAGATCCAGAGATCGGGCGATCTTGGTCAGCTCGGTAATATTCTTTTCTTTGAGCTCAGCAATGGTCATTCATCACCTACGGGAAATTTACAAAGGGGGGTGCGGCTGGAAGACTTGCGACTCGCGGGGCAGGAGGCGGGGCTGGTGTTACGCAGCCCGCCGTTGCGCCTCGGCGAAATTTTCCGGCTCAGACAGAACGGCCTGCCGCTCCGAGCCAGCGATCCGGTCCAAAACCTGATTCATGGTTTCTTGAATGCGGGTGCTAGGCCGGTGAAACTTCCGGGTGGCCTTGGAGGCAAGCTGACAGAGCATATAACGATTCCGCAAAGTATGTAAAGCCTCAAAAACGCGATCAGAACGCATAGTAACGATTTCTCCTTATTCTTCTGGGATCGCCCTCCCGCTGCCCCGAAAGTGACAAAGCGTTCCCAGAAAGGACCTAAGTCACTGAATTAAGATGGGTTTACGCGGATTGAACGAGTCAATCCTATAGATGCGCTACCAACCCTGAAAGTTGCTCATTTTTCGGGGCTACAGCCCGGGTTCCGACGCAGGGGCAGTTCCGGACGGACCAAACTAACGGACGCCGTATCCTTCAGAACGCGCTAATGTAGCGACAAATGCTCGCCAGGTCAAGGATTTCCTGGGCCGGCCGCCACAAAAGCGGTTTAGTCATTGGGTACTGGGGCCGACTGGCCTGGTCGGCACGAGGAAGCCAGGCGCGGAGTGCCTTCAGAGTTTGACAGGCATGCCCCGGAATTAGTAGCTTTCGTCGCTTGCGAGGTTGCCACAGGTATGAATCGTAGACAGCTACTCAAGAGCGGGACTCTGCTGGCAGCGGGGGCGGGAGTTTTCGGCCCGTCCCGGCTCTGGACCAGCGAGGAATCGAAAGGCGGCACAGGCGTGCACGGCTTTGGCGGGGATGCCGGTATCAGCGCGAACCAGCGAATGAAGTCTCCCTTCAAGCTCTCGGTGATTACCGATGAGATCTCTCAGGACTTCGGCCACGCGGTGGAGATCGCCGCGCAGGAGTTCGGCTTGAAATATGTCGAGATTCGCACGCTGTGGAAGAAGAACATTGTGAGCCTCGACGAAAAGGAACTTGCTGAGACGAGGCGCCTGCTCGACAAGTACCAGCTTCAGGTGACAGACGTGGCCAGCCCCCTTTTTAAACTCGAGTGGCCGGGGGCTCCAAAATCGAAGTACGCGGAAGGAGCACAGTATCAGGCAGACTTCACCTTTGGCCAGCAGGACGAAGTGCTGGAGCGTGCCGCCGCTGCCGGGAAGAAGCTAGGCACGAATCGCGTGCGGTGTTTCGATTTCTGGAGACTGGACGACCAGAAGCCCTATCGCGACGCGATGGATGAGAGGCTTCGAACGGCCGCCACGAAGGCCGGCAAGCGTGGGGTCGTGCTGCTGCTCGAAAACGAGTTCGCCTGCAACACGGCAACCGGAGTGGAAGCCGCGCGAACGATCCAGGCTGTCCAGGCGCCCAACTTTCTACTGAACTGGGATCCGGGCAATGCAGCGTACCGGGGCGAGGTGGCTTACCCGGAGGGCTACGCGCCGATTCCAAAAGCACGAATCGGGCACGTGCATCTTAAGGATGTACAGCGGAAAGCCGATGGCAGCTACGAGTGGGCGGCCATGGGACGCGGGCTCATTGACTACGCCGGCCAGTTCCGGGCGCTCCTGAAGGATGGTTACTCGGGCACGATGAGCTTGGAGACCCACTGGAAGGGCGGTGGATCGCCGGAGGAGAGTTCGCGGCAGAGCATGGAAGGGACAAGGGAATTGCTACGGAAAGCACTAGCGCCTTGAAAGCAGACATGGAGGGAACTATGAGGCAAGCAAGCGTGTCGCGACGGACGTTCCTCAAGGTGGGCGGCGCTGGCGCGGCCGGTGCCGCGCTCTGGTCCAGTGCCGCCAGCTACGCCAACATTTTTGGCGCCAACGACCGCGTGCGGGTCGCGATCGTAGGCTTTTCCGACCGATCCCGCTCGACGTTGATTCCCGCCTTCATCTCCCACTCGAAAGAGTTGAACTTCGAGTTGGTGGGCGTTTCCGATATCTGGAAGAAGCGGCGCGAGGAAGGCGTCGCGTCCCTGCAGAAACTCACAGGCGGCGGCATCTTGCCGGCCCGCAACAACGAAGAACTGTACGAGCGTAAGGATGTGGACGCCGTCATCGTCGCTACCGCCGATTTCCAACATGCGGAGCACGGGGTGCAGGCTGTACGAGCCGGCCGGGACGCCTACGTGGAAAAGCCGATGGCCAACACCATGGCGGATGCTCGAGAAATCCGGAAGGCAGTGCGGGAGACGGGGAAGATCGTTCAGATCGGGACGCAGCGGCGGAGTGCGCGTAACTACCAGCGGGCGTGCGAATTCATCCGGTCGGGCGAATTTGGCGAGATTGCAGCCGTAGAGATGACGTGGAACGTCAATCAGCCAGGTCGCTGGCGGCGTCCAGACCTGGTAGCCACGCTGCGCGAAGAAGACACCGACTGGAAGCGTTTCCTGGTCAACCGCCCGGATGCTCCCTTTGATCCGAGAAAGTACCTTGAGTTCCGGCTGTTCTGGCCATATTCCTCGGGCATCCCCGACCAGTGGATGGTGCACCAGATTGACACAGTGCACTGGTTCACAGGGCTGCCTCGTCCGCGCAGCGTGGTGGCGAACGGTGGCATTTACGTTTGGCAAGACGGGCGCAAGAACTGGGATACGATGACGGCGGTGTTCGACTACGGCCCTCTTGATGACCCCGCCAAAGGCTTCCAGGTCGTATATTCCTCCCGCCAGACGAATTCCGCCGGTGAAGTGAAGGAACTTTACCGCTCCAATGCGGGGACCCTCGACCTGGACAAGAACCTGATCTCAGCGGAAGGCGGCCTGGAAGCTGGCTATGCTAAGGAAATGGGAATGAAGGCAAACCAGTTGGCGACACGGGCCTTGGTGGACAAGACATCGTCGGTGGACACCGGTGTGCACGCGGGGGTGGACGAAGCGACCTCGGCGAATATGCGCAACTGGATGGAGTGCGTCCGGAGCCGCAAGACACCGAACGCGGATATTGAGGCTGGCTACAGTCATTCGATGGCCCTGTGCATGACGATTGCAGCGATCCAGACCGGGCGACGGGTGACATTCGACGATGCAAAACAGGAAGTGGTTGCCGGAGCGTCCGCATGACAATCAACCGTCGGGACTTCGTAAAGGGGATTTCGTTCGCTGCGGCGGCCGCCGCCTTCGCTGATGACCACGGGGGACGGTTGCCGATTGCGTTTTCCACGCTGGGATGCCCCGAGTGGAAACTCAGGAAGATCCTCGACTTTGCCGCCGGGCATGGCTTTGCGGCGATTGAACTGCGTGGCCTCGAGGGGAATCTCGACCTGCCCTCTCATCCAGGGTTTGCTGTGGAGCAGATCGAGCAGACCAAGCGCGATATCTCCGCACACGGGCTCAAGATCGCCTGCGTTAGTAGCTCTACCCGGACGGGTGAAGAAGATTCCGGGAAGCGGATCAAAGAACTGGCGGACGGCCGGCGCTTTATCGACCTGGCGGCCTCACTGGGAGCGCCGTACGTGCGCGTGTTCGGGGATGGTTCAGCAGTGGAGAAAGGCGCCGCCCCCGGCGAGGAATTGCAAGCCCGCGTGGCCGCGGGCTTGCACGAACTCGGAGAGTACGCGGGAACGAGGAACGTAACCGTCATCATCGAGTCGCACGACAACTTCACGGCCTCGGCGACGCTGAGCGACGTGCTGCGGCGGGCGGCCTCCGAGCATGTGGCTCTGCTGTGGGACGCGCATCATACGTTCGCAGCCTCGGGCGAGGATCCTGAATTCACGGTGAAACGTTTGGGGCGGTGGATCCGGCACACACACCTGAAAGATTCCGTCGGCACCGGAGAAGACCGCAAATATGTCCTGACCGGACGTGGTACCGTGCCCATCAAACGGCAGGTGGAAGCGTTGCGGTCCATTGGCTACGGCGGCTACTTCTGCTTTGAGTGGGAGAAGGTGTGGCATCCTGATCTGGAGGACCCGGCAATCGCGTTTCCGGATTATGCGCAGGCCTTGAGCGGGTATCTCCAGGAGCGGGGCGCGCATTGAGGCTGGAAGCTAGCGCGCTGTGGGAACGTTCGAATGAGTGATTCACCCACTGGAGGAGACCTCGTTCCGGAGCGGGACCGAACCCAGGGTACCGGATTCCCCGCCTCGACGCGCCTGGACGAGTGGCTCTCGACGCTGGTAGCGCGACGGGGAAGCGATCTGCTGTTGATTTCGGGGGTGCCTGCCTGCATCCGCTTTGAAGGCGACGTGCAGCAAATCGGCGCCGAGCCCCTCACTGGCCCTGAGATCGAGGCGGCAGTGCTGCCGGCGTTGATGCCGCGCGCGCAGCAACAATACCGCGAGAATCATATCGCTGACGCGTCGTATCGCGTCCCGGGTCTGGGGCGATTTCGCATCAACCTGCACCGCGAACGGGGCATGGCAGCGGCCGCCGTTCGCGCGCTGCCGACGCGGGTGCCGTCCCTCGAAGAACTTCACCTTCCAGCAGCCGTTGAGGCGCTCACGCGCCTGCCCCGGGGACTGGTGCTGATTGGAGGACCGGCGGGTTCGGGGAAGTCGACGACGACGGCGGCGCTGATCCACGAAATCAATCGGCGAGAGGCGCGTCACATCCTTACAATTGAGGACCCCATCGAATTCGAGCACCCCCACTTGCGCGGCGTAGTCGAGCAAGTCGAAATCGGTTTCGACGCTCCCGATTTTCCCACCGCGTTGCGGGCAGCTTTGCGGCAGGCACCGGACATCATCGTGGTTGGGGAAATGCGCGACCCGGAAACCATGCGGATCGCTGTAGCCGCGGCCGAAACCGGGCACCTGGTGCTCTCGACGCTGCACACGACCGACGTTGCCTCGACGATTTCGAGGATCTCGGATTCCTTCCCTCCTGAGCGCCAGCCGACGATCCGGCAGGAGTTGGCGATGGCTCTCTCCGCGGTGCTCACCCAGATTCTGTTGCCGAGCAAACTAGGCGGGCGCGTGCCGGCCGCGGAGTTGTTGATGATCGGGTATGGTGCGCGCCAGCACATTCGCCGCAACGCCCTGCAGCACCTGAACCAGGAAATCACGATGACGAAGAACAAGGGCTCCTTGACGCTGGAGGAATCACTGGCGCAATTGGTCCGGCAGGGAGCCGTGGATCGGGAGGACGCCCTGCTCTTTGCCGTGCATCCGGATGATCTGCTGAGTTTGCTGAAGGCGGAAGGGCGCTGATTAAGTCCTCTACGCGAAGCCTCCGCAGAGGTACCTGTCCAAGAGGTTGTCGCGTTCTGGTGTAGGAATTTGCACCGGCTTCGCGCATGTGGTCTGGCGCGGGAGGACTCGCTCAGAGCCCAACCTATGCCCCGAACGTCCGCTCGAGCGTCCGGTACTGGATGGCCTCAGCAAGGCGCTTGGGCCTGATCCCGGAAACGCCCCTCGAGATCGGCCATCGTGCGGGGCAACGTTCAGAATGCGGTCGCGGGCTCGGGCGATCAAGCCCCGCTGCGTCACCGCGCGTTCCAGCAGACGTTGACCATCGGCGCTCAGTTCGCAGTGGGTGCGGACCTGGCCGGAGGCCATGTGGGATTGCAGAGATGACGGCTGCCGACAGAGCGTTGCAGCTGAGTTTGGCGGGCGTTGGATGACACGGTCGCGAATCTGCGCCGAGCCCTCCGGAACGCCAGTGGAACGCATTTCCTGGCAGTTCACAGGTCGGCACGGCGAGGCGGATGTCGATGCGGTCGACGAGCGGGCCGGTGAGCTTCGAAATGTAGCGCTAGATCATGGGAGGCGAGCGGTGGCATTCGCGGGGTGCGGTCGTTGGGGAAGCCGCAGGGGCAGGGGTCCATGGCGGTGGGCCAACGCGAACCACGCTCGAAACGTCCGCGACATGGCGGCGCGGGCGATCGAAACGCGCCCTCTTCGAGCGAGGCCTCTCCCGGGCCCGGAATCATGCCGCCGCCGATCAGCCGAGCGTCGCAGATGGGGGGGGCGACCAGAACGCACACCAACCAGCCCGGGGCGAAGAACGCCGGCCACGCTGTGGATTTTGGTGGTCTCCAACGCCTCCTCGAAGGTGAACGGCGGCAGGCGGGGGGGCGCGTGGCCAGAGTTGTTTTGCCGGAGCCGGGCGGGCCGATCATCAGAATGTTGTGACCACCGGCGCACGCGATTTCCAGCGCGCTTGGCGGTCTGCGGGCCTCGGACGGCTCAGCTGAGCGTACCGGCGCCCGCTTCAAAGGAGGACCTTGATGACGATACTGACCGTGACTGTTGTCACTTGCCGGGGACAGAGTCAGCGTCGTTGGGCAAGGGGTCGGAACCTGTTGTGGTCAAGGAAGGACGAGATATTTTCTTGCCGCACGTACCAAAACGTCCAACACACAAACTCTGTTCACGTGGGCCTGCGTGCTCTAGGATGAATCCCACGCCCCGCCCCCAAGGGTCGAGGGGGACGACCGGGCTCGATTTTATGGCTGCGGAAGACAACCCTCCCCCGCGATCGCAGCGCTCCCCGGGCCACCTGGAGCAGGAAGAAGGGCGGCTGTGGCGGCTCGCCCTCTGGTTCCTGGTCTTGCTCGCCGCCGGACTAGCGGCCCTCCTGTGGGAGCGCCTGGAATCCATCCCCTACCATCTGGGCGCGATCGCGCCCGGGTTACTGCTGCTGGCAGTTCTGTTCGCGGCCTACGCGTACGGCCGGCGGCGAGAAGTTGCGGATCTCAAGGTTCTCCTGAGAGATCTGCGGGACCGGGTTGGAGTCGCGCCTTCCGAAGAACAGCTCGACCAGCTCAGTCAGGTCATCCTGCGCTCGCAGCGCAGCTTCAAGGAGCTGATC
>Ga0137415_10008187_pt1 | contig 10355 bp, 6 predicted proteins | sample CZODoug3_1_1_16f_FD_183082 | JGI IMG/M metagenome (GOLD analysis project Ga0137415, IMG submission 183082) | Vadose zone soil fungal communities from Angelo Coast Range Reserve, California, USA - CZODoug3_1_1_16fungal (Hybrid Assembly) | ecosystem: Environmental > Terrestrial > Soil > Vadose... | reverse complement strand
TCCACCGGTCGCTGGTCATTCACCGGTACTTCGCTTAGGTTCGCCTGACACGCCTCAGCGCTCTTCTGCATGAGGCGGCGCTATTCAGTTCTCAGTGCGTTCATGGGCGAAATACAGGCTGCGCGGCCGGCTGGAATGATGGCTGCGATCAATGCGGAGATCGCGAGCGCACCCGCGGCCCCCAGCAGCGCGAGCGGGTCCCAACTGGAAACGCCATATAGCTGCCCGGAGATCAGGCGCCCGGCGCCGATGGCGAGCGGCAGCCCCAATATCAGCCCGGCCAAAACGCGCCTAAACGCTCCGCTCAGCACCAGTTGAACCACCTTGGCGCGGTTGGCGCCAAGCGCCATCCGAATGCCGATTTCATTGGTTCGCCGCGCAACTGTATAGGCCGTGACACCGTACAGTCCGATAGCGGCCAGCACCAGAGCCACAATCCCAAACAGGCCGGCGAGGCTGGCTACGGCGCGCTCCTGATCGAAGGAAAGATCAACTTGCTGTTGCATGGTCCTGATCGCCGGTTGCGCCCCCCTGGCCAACTGGGCTTATAGCGGACTTGAACCCGTCCCAAACGAAACCTGTTCAACCTGTTCCGGGCTGTCCGCTCGTGGACACTCGAGTTCGGGACCGGACATTAAGAACCATCGCAGGAGGAAGTGGGCGCGCCTATCTCCCTGTCTTTCCAGCATCTTGGCCATCCATGAATTGTGGCTGGCAGGTTGCGCAGCAATTGAGAGATGGACATCGCCCGCCCAGACCTGAAGCGCCAGAAGCGCCGTCGCCAGATTCTTCTGGTGGGTGTCGGCGTAATAATCCTGGTGGCGACCACGATTGGAGTATCGCGGCTAAAGCCGGCCGCACCCTCGGTCGAACGCGGAACGGTTTGGACCGACACGGTGAAACGGGGATCCATGCTGCGGCAAGTGCGCGGACCGGGCTCACTCGTTCCAGTCCAGGAGGCCGTTCGCCAGATCCCGGCAGAAACCGAAGCCACAGTCGTGCGGATCCGCATGCTTCCCGGCTCGCAGGTGAGAGCAGAAACCGTTCTTCTCGAAATGAGCAATCCCCAGGTGGAGCAGGCTGCCCTGGACGCCCAACTCCAGCTGAAGGCGGCGGAAGCCGAATACCAAAGCCTGCGCGTGAGGCTCGACAGCGATCTAATGAACCAGAAGGCGGGAGCGGCTACCGTCACAGCCGACTACCGGCAAGCGCAACTCCAGTCTGAAACGGATAAGGCGCTTTACGACCTGGGCGTGATTTCGGGCCTCGCCTACAAGGCCTCAAAGGGCAAAGCCGATGAACTGACGACCAGAAATGACCTGGAGGGGCAAAGACTCACGATCGGCCAGAAAGCGATTGAGTCGCAACTCGCACAGCAGCAGGCCAAGGTCCAGCAGATGCGAGCCCTGGCGGTTCTCAAGCAGAAGCAGTTCGACGCGTTGAAAGTCCGCGCAGGAATTGATGGCGTGCTGGTGGATCTGCCCCTGCAAGTCGGCCAACACCTTCAGCCCGGAACCATGCTGGCAAAAGTAGTCCAACCGGACCATTTGATGGCGGCGTTGAAGATCGCTGAAACCCAGGCGCGCGATGTGCAGTTTGGCGAACCGGCAGCCATCGATACCCACAATGGAGTGATCGCGGGGACGGTGATGCGCGTGGACCCTGCCGTACAGAATGGAACCGTGACGGTGGACGTCAAACTGACGGGCGAGCTTCCAAAGGGAGCTCGCCCCGACCTGAGCGTCGACGGAACCATCGATCTGGAGCGACTGGACAACACGCTCTATGTGGGGCGTCCGGCGTTCGGGCAGGAAAACAACACCATCAGCCTGTTCAGGTTGGATCCGGATGGCAAGGAAGCCACACGGGTGCCCGTGAAGGTTGGGCGGGAATCGGTGAATTCGATTCAGATTCTCGACGGACTTCGTGAGGGCGACACGGTGATTCTGTCCGACATGTCGCGCTGGGACAAAGCCGACCGCATCCGGCTTGAGTGAACAACCAATCAAAACCACTGAGGGAAAGCTATGACGGAAACAGGCCAGCCACTCATCCAGATCGAGAACCTGACAAAGGTCTTCTACACCGACGAAATCGAGACCCACGCGCTCTCCGGCGTGCACCTCTCGATCCATAGAGGAGAGTATGTGGCCATGTCGGGACCATCGGGTTGCGGCAAGTCCACGTTGCTCTCGATCATCGGCCTGCTGGATACGCCCACGGAGGGGCGCTACTCGCTGAATGGAAAGACGGTCGAGAACCTGGATTTTGCCGAGCGTTCGAGAATTCGCAACCAGGAAATCGGATTCATCTTTCAGAGCTTCAACCTGATCGGCGACCTGACGGTCTATGAAAACGTTGAGCTGCCGCTGACCTATCGTCAGAAAATGTCCGCCCCCGATCGAAAGAAACGAGTCATGGACTCACTGGAGCGCGTGGGCATGGCGCACCGCATCCGGCACTATCCTTCGCAGCTGTCGGGAGGCCAGCAGCAACGCGTGGCTGTGGCCCGCGCCCTGAGCGGGAAACCTTCCATCATGTTGGCAGACGAGCCCACCGGCAATCTCGACTCGCGCAATGGTGAAGCGGTGATGCAACTGCTTCAGAACCTGCACCGGGAGGGAGCGACCATCTGCATGGTGACCCACGACCCCCGCTTCGCCAAACACGCCCAACGGGAGATCCATCTGTTCGATGGCAAAGTTGTGGCGGAAGAAGAACTCAAGAAGCTGATGCAGGAGACGAGCGCATGAATGACCTCGTCCAGGATCTTCGTTTTGCTCTACGGCAACTAAGAAAGAGCCCCGGCTTCACCGCAGTTGCGGTCGTTACCCTGGCTCTTGGCATCGGCGCCAATACTGCGATTTTCAGCGTGGTCAATGCCGTACTGCTCCGGCCGCTCGCGTTTCCCGATGCCAACCGCTTGGTCAGGGTCTGGCATGTTCCGCCGGCAAAGAGCTTCCCAGGAATGACCAAGTTCGCCGTTTCTGCGGCAAACTACACGGACTGGCAAAGCCAGAACCACGTATTTGAGCAGATGGCGATCTGCGCCTACCGCAGTTACAACCTGACGGGTGGTGGTAAGCCGGAACAGGTCGAAGCGAATGCGGTGTCTTCCGGTTTCTTTTCTGCCTTGGGAGTTCAGCCAATTTTGGGCCGCGTGCTTTCTCCGGACGAAGATCAGCCGGGCCGCTCGAACGTAGTGGTCCTTAGTTATCGCTTCTGGCAACAACACTTTGGTGCAAATTCTGACGTCGTAGGTCGCGCGCTCAGCCTGGATGGGCAGAACTACCTGGTTGTCGGCGTCATGCCGGCCGGCTTCCGCTTTCCCGACTATGCCCAAATGTGGACGCCGATGGCCTGGACGGACAAAGAACGAGCCGTCCGAGGAGAGCATCACTATACGGTCATCGCTCGGCTCAAACCCGGGGTTGGTTTGCAGCACGCACAGGCCGAGATGAACACCATCTCCCGCCGCCTGGAGCAGCTCTACCCTGAGGACGACAAAGACTGGGGCGCCGTGGTCCTAGCGTTGCGTGAAGATCTGGTGAATGATGTCCGTCCCGCCCTGTTGGTTCTGCTCGGAGCCGTAGCCTTTGTGCTTCTGATCGCCTGCGTCAACGTGGCGAACCTGGCACTGGCAAGAACGTTCAGTAGACAAAAGGAGATTGCGATCCGAGCGGCGCTGGGGGCGAGTTCAGGGCGTGTGCTCCGCCAAATCCTTTCGGAAAGTGTGCTGCTCGCCCTGGTGGGAGGAGCACTCGGCTTGGCCTACGCTCATTTTGGAGTTCGCCTGATTATGGCTTTCTTGGCGGACAAACTGCCGCGCTCTACCGAAGTCGGACTGGACTGGAAGGTTCTGGCCTTCACAGCGGTCGTGTCCGTACTTACCGGCATCCTCGCTGGAGTTCTGCCGGCATGGCGCTTGGCCAAAGCTGATCTGAATGAAGCCCTGAAGCAAGGCTTGGGTCGAACCGACGCGGATTCAGGCGGACATCGCACGCGCAGCATTCTGGTCGTTTCCGAGGTCGCACTCTCGCTGATGCTTCTGATCGGCGCCGGCCTGATGATTCGCAGCTTCTCGCGGCTGCGTGGCTTGCGTCCGGGTTTCGATTCTCACAATGTGCTGACCATGACTGTCTCCCTGCCCAGGAACAAATTCCCGTTGCCGGAACAGCAAATCAGCTTTTTCGAGCAAGTCTTAGAACGGGTGAGAGCGTTGCCTGGTGTCGAGTCGGCCGGAGTGATTGACGACATACCACTGAGCGGAAACGGTTCGCACCAGCCGATTGCCCTCGAAGGCCGCCCGGTTGTACCGATGTCGGAGCAACCGGAAGTCGACGTTCGCCTCGTCACGGTTGGCTACTTGAGTGCCCTGCGCATCCCGGTCCTCCGTGGTCGCGACTTCAGCGCCGCCGATGTTGCTGGAAGGCCAGCAGCGGTCCTGATCAGCCAGTCCTTGGCCCGACGTTTCTGGCCCAACCAGGATCCGATTGGCAAACGTCTCACCATGACCTTCTTCCCGGACGCCGTTCGTGAGGTGGTTGGAGTTGTGGGTGACACGAAACTCGACAGCCTGGATGAAACACGACCGGCGGAAACGCTCTATATGCCCCTGGACCAAGTCTCCGTACCGGCGCTGGGCGGCTGGAATTCGTTTCCGATGAGCCTTGTGGTACGTTCTGCGTCGAATCCATCGGACCTCGCTTCGGCCGTGTCAAATGCCGTGCACGAGGTGGACCGCGAAACTCCGCTGCTGGGCATTCTCAGCATGGACGACCGGGTCGCGGATTCACTGTCCCCGCAGCGATTCAACACCTTGCTGCTCGTCGCTTTTGCCGGACTCGCCGTGCTCCTTACCGCGGTGGGAATCTACAGCGTGCTGTCATACAGCGTGAAGCGGCGTGTGTCCGAAATCGGAATCCGCCTGGCCTTGGGCGCTCAGCTGGGCGATGTAGTCCGCATGGTGGTCGTTGAGGGCATGAAGCCTACGTTGCTCGGCGTGCTGCTGGGGTTGGCAGGAGCCCTGGTGCTGGGGCGCGCCTTGTCGAGCCTCATCTACGGGGTGACACCGACCGATCCGCTTACCTTCGGCACAGTTGCGATTTTGCTGGCCGGGATCGCTCTCTTCGCCAGCGTCATTCCAGCCTATCGGGCGACCAAGGTCGACCCACTGGTGGCTTTGCGGTACGAGTAGGAGACCAAGATGATCGGACTCTTCCAGGAGGTGCGGTACGCGCTACGCCAACTGCGCAAGAGCCCCGGCTTCACTGCGGTCGCAGTGACCACGCTCGCTCTGGGCATCGGGGCGAACACCGCCATCTTCAGCGTGGTCAACGCGGCTCTGTTGAGGCCGCTGCCTTACCAAGACGCGAATCGCCTGGTCATGGTGTGGGAGCAGAACCGGCATCGCGGGTGGTTTGAGAATATCGTCTCGGCCGCCAACTTCCTCGACTGGAAGAAACAGAACGATGTGTTCACCGACCTGGCGGCGTTCGAGTCTGCCTTCTTCAATCTGACCGGAGGCAGCCAGCCCGAGGAGGTTGCCGGTCAACGTGTGACCACCAACCTTTTCTCGGTTCTGGGTGTTCAACCTGTGCGCGGGCGCTTGTTTCTTCCCGAAGAAGAGAAGCGAGGCAGCGCCGCGGCTCTGGTGAGCTACGGGCTGTGGCAGGAGCACTACGGCGGAGATCCTGCACTGGTCGGAAAGCAGATTTCTCTCAACCGCGAGAGTTTCCAAGTGGTGGGCATCCTGCCAGCCAGCTTTGCCGAGGACTACTCTGCCTCCTTCGCACCCCACTCACGAGTGTGGGTGTCGGGACTGGATCTTCAACCGGCCGGGCGGGAATTCCATAACTACCACGCCATAGCTCGACTCAAACCGGGTGTAACTCTGGCCCAGGCGCGAGCTGAAATGGACACAATTGCCGGCCGGTTGGAACTGCAGTATCCGGAATCAAAAGGGTGGAGCGTGGCCCTGGTTGGATTGCACAATCAGGTGGTCAAGTACGCGCGCCCGGCCCTCCTGGTGTTGCTGGGCGCGGTAGCTTTGGTTCTGTTGATCGCGTGTGCCAATGTTGCGAACCTGCTATTGGTGCGGGCGACGGGGCGTGAGAGAGAGACCGCGATTCGCAGGGCCTTGGGCGCAAGCACCGGGCAGATCGCGCGGCAATTTCTTCTCGAGAGCACCCTGCTCTCCATCGTTGGGGCGGTGGTTGGTCTTCTGCTGGCGAGCTGGGGATCGGAAATCCTGGTAAGGCTGTCTCCACCCGGAACGCCCAGGGTGGAGGACGCCGGAATCAGCGGCTTCGTGCTCCTGTTTGCCGTCGTGCTTGCACTCGGAACCGGAGTCACGTTTGGATTGGCTCCCGCGATGGGCGCGTCCCGACTCAATGTGAACGAATCGCTGAAGGAGGGCGGCAGGGGTTCCAGCCAGAGTGCGACAGGCCGCCGGTTGCGTAACGTGTTCGTGGTCTCGGAGTTTGGGTTGGCTCTCACGCTCTTGGTGGGAGCCGGCCTCATGATCAAGGCGCTCGTCCATCTTCACGGAGTGGATCTCGGCTTTGATCCCGACCATCTCCTCACCATGAAGGTGCCGCTGGAGGGACCACAATATAAGGATACGCCGCGCCAGATCCAGTTCTTCCAGCAACTCCTGGCGCGTATCGAGACGATTCCCGGCGTGGAAGCGACCAGCGTTTCTCGCGGGGTCCCGATGCTGGGATGGGCGGGCTGGAATTTCGTGACCGCCGACCATCCCAACCCTCCGGCGGGCGAGGTCCCCGATGCAAACTACCTGGTGGTTGGCCCCCACTACTTCCGCGTCATGGCAATTCCTCTGCGCGAAGGCCGACCATTTTCGGATGCCGACACTCCGGCTTCGGAGCCGGTGGTCATTGTCAGTGAGTCGCTGGCTCGGAAACACTGGCCTGGGCAAGACCCCATGGGAAAGCGGCTGAAAGTCAGTTCAGATGCGAACGACAAAAACTTGCCCTGGCTCTCGGTGGTCGGCGTTGCCGGAAACGTCCGAAGCGAGGGCCAATTCGCGCCCTTCCTTCCGGAACTCTACGTCCCCTACACCCAATATCCCTGGATTCTTCAGCCCCGACATCTCTTGGTCCGCACAACTTCGAGCCCGTCCGCGATCGTCCCTGCCATCCGCAACGAGGTCGCGACTTTGGATAAGGATGTGCCGGTTTCCGAAGTCAGCGCCATGAAGGAAATCGTGACCGGCCCGGTACGCCAGGGGCTGACCGTCATGTGGCTGCTGGGGACTTTCGCCGGTCTGGCGCTGGTTCTGGCTGCGGTCGGGATCTACAGCGTGGTTTCGTATGCGGTCACTCAGAGAACGCATGAAATCGGTATTCGCATCGCGTTGGGCGCAAATCATCGAGACGTCGCCGGTTTGGTCCTTCGACAGGGTGGCATCCTGGCGTCGATGGGTGTGGCGGCGGGCCTGATGGCCGCGTGGGGAGTAACACGCTTCCTGTCCAGCTTGCCGTTCGAAGTTCGGTGGCTGTTGTTGTTCGACGTCCGGCCGACTGATCCGCTGACCTTCGCGGCCCCTCCCGCGATCCTGGCAGCGGTAGCTTTGCTGGCCAGCTATCTCCCCGCCCGGCGCGCGGCCAAGGTCGATCCCATGGTGGCGCTGCGCTATGAGTAAGAGCCCGATGAACAGCCTCATCCAAGATCTTCGTTATGCCCTGCGGCAGCTGCGACGGAACCCAGGATTCACCGCCGTTGCTTTGCTCACGCTCACCCTGGGCATTGGAGCCAATGCCGCAATGTTCTCCGTGATCCGTGCAGTCTTGCTCAAGCCGCTCGCATACCACGAGCCGGACCGTGTGGTGCTCGTCACCGAGGGAGCCACGCAGGTGCGGGCCGAGGAGATGATGGAGGCGAGTCGATCCTACACCGAGATCGGGACCTTCGCCGTCGGACCTGAGGACATGGCGCTTTCTGGCATCGCCCAGCCCGAGGTGTTGAAGGGCGCGCGGGTTTCGGCCAATTTCCTCCACATTCTAGGAGTAAGTCCCCTGCTGGGACGCAGTTTCATTCCGGAGGAAGACAAGCCCGGCGCGCCGGAGGTGGCGATGATCAGCGCGGAGCTGTGGCAGCGACGGTTTGGCGGAGATCGGTCGATCCTCGGCAAGGCGGTGACGCTCGCGGGGATGCCATACGGCATCATCGGCGTGTTGCCAGCGGGCTTCCAATTCCCGCTTGCCGGTTCGGAGGTATGGGTGACGAGACCGGCGGAGTGGTCGGCGGTCTCGCCTCAGGGAAGGCCTCTCAGTCCGATCTTGAGCGTATTTGCACGATTGAAACCAGACGTGGAGATTCAGCAAGCAACTGCTGAGCTGGCGCTCTTGAATCATCAATATGCGACGGCTCATCCGGGAATGCTGGATGTCAAGCCCAGCTCAACGGAGACAGTACGGCCCTTTAAGGACGAACTGGTTTCTGACGTACGTTCGGAACTGTGGATGCTGTTCGGCGCGGTCGGGTTTGTGCTGCTGATCGTGTGCGCCAACCTAGCCAGTCTGCTGCTGGCGCGCGCAACTTCCCGGGGGCGAGAATTTGCGGTGCGGGCGGCAATCGGGGCTGGGCGCGGGCGGATCATCGGACAACTGCTCGCCGAGAGTATCTTGCTGGCGGCGCTGGGCGGCGCGTTGGGCGTGGGGCTGGCTGCGGGCAGTTTGGGCGCCGTCAGAAGGATCACTTTTGTTGATTTGCCGCGGGCTGGGGAGATCGGGATGGATCCTACGGTGCTGGGATTCTCAGTGGCGCTCTCTGTGGTCACGGGCGTGCTGTTCGGGTTGGTTCCTTCGCTCGCTGCGTCCCGACCGGATCTCGCCGCCGTCCTTAGGGGCAGCAGAGAGGCGGCGAGCGCTGTGGGCTCGAAGACGATGCTGCGTTTTGGCGCACGAGGTCTGTTGGTGGTGGGACAGGTGGCACTCTCGATCGTGCTGCTGATTGGCGCGACGCTGCTGATCAAGAGCCTTGCTCGCGTGTACCGAGTGGATCCAGGATTTCGTATCTCCAACCTGCTGACCATGAACATTGCCTTGTCCCCCACGCACTATGACACGGACGGGAAAAAGGCGACGTTTTATGAGGAACTCGTAGAGCACGCAGAGTCTTTGCCTGGAGTCCGTAGCGCAGCGGTCACACTGACGCTTCCGATGACAGACACCTGGGTGGGACAGCCGGTGCAGCTGGCGGGGACACCGCCCCTGAGGCTTAACGAGCGCCCCATCGGGGTCATTCAGAACATCACGCCAGAATACTTCCGCACACTGGCAATTGCGCTGAAGCGTGGAAGGGAGTTCAGCGCGCATGATGACGCACGGTCCGTTCCGGTTGTGATCGTCAACGAAAACCTGGCTCGCCTTTTTTGGCCGCGGTATCCGAGCGGTCCGGATCCCATCGGCCAGCACATCCTCATTGGCTCCAGTCCTCAGCCGGTAGAGATCGTCGGCATATCGGCCAACGTGCGTCAAACAGGCCGCGACGAGAATCCCAGACCGGAAGTTTTCCTGCCCTGCGCACAGAAGCCTCCCCTGTCTGCCATGCTTGCCGTTCGAACCAATGGCGATCCGCTGTTGTTTGCTGATGCGGTTCGAAGTCAGCTGCTGGCGATGGATCGCGATCAGCCAGTTTCGGCGGTCGCATCGATGGACAAGCTGGTGGAAGCGTCCGAGGGACAGCTTCGATTGGTAATGAGGTTGCTGGGAACGTTTGCCGGCTCCGCTGCACTCCTCGCGGTCGTTGGACTTTACGGTGTCATCTCTTATTCGGTCGCACAACGGACCAAGGAGATCGGAATTCGGCGGGCTTTGGGCGCGCAAAGAGGCGATATTGTTTCGCTGATGGTTGGACAGGTCGTCAACCTTGCGCTGGCCGGCGTTTTACTCGGGATCGGCGGTGCGTTCGCCCTGACTCGAGTGCTGAGAGACTTGCTATTTCAGGTCAGTACCACCGACCCAGCCACGTTTGTTGGTATTTCAATCCTATTCGTGCTGGTCGGCGTGTCCGCCAGTTATATGCCCGCGCGCCGCGCCGCGAACATCGATCCCATGGCGGCACTGCGCTACGAATAGAGCTTCAGAAAGTGAATCGACAACAACTTATGATCCAGCTGAAAAATATCGACCGCAGCTACAAGACCGGCGCCGGCCAGACCTGGGTGCTGCGTCGCGTGAGTCTCGACATTCGCGAAGGCGAGTTCATCACCGTGATGGGACCGTCCGGAGCGGGGAAGTCATCCCTCCTCAACGTGCTCGCGCTGCTAGACGACCAGTGGCAAGGCGAATTCTGGTTTCGCGAGCAGGCCGTCCATGAGCTGAAACGCAAAG